>ERZ834382.2947-NODE-2947-length-11015-cov-2.269252_pt1 | contig 11015 bp, 10 predicted proteins | sample MGYA00519692_ERZ834382 | MGnify/ENA primary metagenome ERZ834382 (study PRJEB31850, sample SAMEA3708751) | human gut metagenome | biome: human gut; feature: human-associated habitat; material: faeces | place: China | collected 2014 ...
GATTTACCAGCCATATTCTTTTTCCCGTTTTTTCTTCCGTCATTTCCATTGATTCAAAACCTCAACAACTGTCTTCACCTCTTCTTCCGTCATTACAGGACTGATAGGTAAACTTAATTCCTCCTGATGTATTTGTTCTGTCACCGGAAAACACTGCTCGTTCCAAGCTTTATAGCATGCTTGCTTATGCGGTGGAATCGGATAATGGATAATTTGGTCGTTCAAATATTTCTGCAATTCTTCTCTTTCTTTACAACGAACAGGAAATAAATGAAAGACATGGGATTGCCAATTTTTAATTACAGGTAAAACAATCCGGGAATTTTTTATATGTTGTATATAATATCCGGCGACTTTTCTCCGTAAAGCAATATCCTGGTCCAGATATTTCAATTTCACATTCAAAACAGCTGCCTGAATTTCATCTATTTCGACCGGTGTACTTAAATACATATTTCTGAGTAGAACCATAATTTGCCAGTGCTCTCACTGTTTCCGCCAACTCGCTGTCATTTGTCGTCACAGCACCGGCATCCCCCAAAGCCCCTAAATTCTTTCCCGGATAAAAACTATGTCCGGCAGCGTCTCCGATGGAACCGGTTCTCTGTCCATGAAAAAGACAACCATGAGCCTGTGCGTTATCTTCTATTAATTTCAAATTATATTTCTTACAAAGTTCTCCGATTTTTTCTGTATAAGCACATTGTCCGTATAAATGTACAATTAAAATTCCCCGGGTTCGTTCAGTAATGGCAGCCTCAATCCGTTCATCATCAATTTGATAAGTCTCTAATTTCGGTTCGACCAAAACCGGCTTCAACCCATTCTCTGTAATCGCCAAAATAGAAGCGATATAAGTATTCGCCGGTACGATAACTTCATCCCCGGGTTTCATCACTCTCCTCTCCACATAAGCCCGTAAAATCCAAATCAGCGCATCCAAACCATTGGCACAACCGATTGTATGCTTTACCCCGATATAGTGACTGTAGTTTTCTTCAAATTTCTCATTTTCTTTTCCTTGTAAATACCATCCGGAATCAACGACTCTATTCACCGCATTATGGATTTCGTCTGCATATTTTGAAGTAACTTTCTGTAAATCTAAAAACTTTATCATATTATTATTAATAAGTTTGATGTCCATATTTGTCCACCCAAAAATTAAATTCAGCGACTATCATTTTTAAAGGACCACTAACTAATTCTTGATTATTCAATACATACTCTTCGATTTCTTTTTCATAAGCTTCAAAACCGAATTTTTTAATAGCATAATAGTTTACACTTAATGGTTTGCCTGGAATATATCTAGAGAAAGGTTTTACATTTTTCATACAGGCTGCATTGGTTGCCACTATCGAATATTGTCCGATGACAGTATATTGATTAATTGTACAAGCCATCGCAATATTAGCACCTTCCAAAACTTTTACAATACCAGCAAGAACCGAAGTGTTTGTAATAACAACTTTATCTTGCAAACATACGTCATGTGAAATATGAACTCCTTGCATCAAAAAAACATCATTTCCAACGATTGTTTTTTCTTCATAACAAGGTTGCTCTATCAAAGAGAATTCACGTATAATATTATTATTTCCTATAATTACCCGAGGGTCTTCATGAATACAATTCGTATGTTTAGTATCCGTTGCTGGACAACCTATTATGACATGAGGACCAATTACATTATTATTGCCAATAGTAACCGGCCCTTCTATAATAGTATAAGGTAGTATTTCGTTCCCATCCCCAAGTATAACGTCTTTTCCAATAATAACAGTAGGATGAATTTTATTCATATTTTTTATAGTTTATAAAATGATCATACTCCCGGATGTAATCCTTTTCATCATAAGGCAAAGATGCCATAACCAAACATACTGCACCAGAAGAAAAATTATTTAACTCACGCCAAATACCAGGAACCACCAACAGTCCTTGATAAGGTCTGTTCAATGTAAATGTTCTTTTTACATTTCCGTCATCCAAGGTAACCTCAAAACTTCCACTCGCTGCGATAATCAGTTGTTTCAATTCTTTGTGTGCATGAGCACCCCGGGATTCACCCCCGGGTATATCATACAGATAATACACTCTTTTCACATCGAATGGTATAGTTTTACCATTTTCAATTACTGTTATATTACCCGTTTCATGGTGATGTTTATCCATCTCCACCATGGAACAATCATAAACTGTCGTCTTTTTCATCTTTTCAATTCTTCTTGAAACAAAGAAAAATTTCGTATATAATCATTTTCATCATACTCAATAGAAGAAACAACCAAAGCCAATGAGTTGGTTGAAAAGTTCCGCATAGACCGCCAGATCATCCGGGGGACATACAACCCATAATAGGAGCGATTTAAATGGTAAATTTTCTCTTCTTTTCCATCATTTAATACAACATCAAAACTTCCGGAAAGGGCGATCATAAATTCATCATTTTTCCGATAAGCATGACCTCCGCGTTCTGCACCTCCTGGCACATCGTAAATCCAATAGCTTCTCTTTATTTCAAAAGGAATATGCTTTAATTCTTCTACAAAAGATAAATTTCCCCTTTGATCTAAAATTTTAGGAAGATTAATTATTTGTATCATAAACTGTTATATAAAGTAACTAACTTTTTTTCCTCACTGGACCAACAATATTTTTCAAGTACAGCTTTCCTCCCATTTTCTCCCATTCGGGTTGCAATCTCAGGATTATCCAACAAATATCTAATAGCAGAGGCTAATCCTTCAGAATCATAAGGAGCTACACAAATCCCACATTCTTCTTCCTCTATAATCTTTTTCCAAACGCGAAAATCAGTACAAATGATCGGTAAACCTGCAGCCATAAACTCGAAATTTTTTAATATACCCAGGCTACCTTCTTTTCCACCTACATTAGGTGTGTAATCATGGATTGCAATACCTATCTTAGCTTTCTGATATAAGTGTAAAACTTCTATATAAGGAAGTACTCCATAATAATCAACTTTTTTCCATCCCGGATGTTGTTTTAATTTTTCCAAATACTTATTATGACAGGGACCAGCCAAACTATATCTGATATCTTCAATCCCATTTATCACCTCAATAACCCGATGATGTAAATAATTTTCAGTAATGGCTCCGGCAAAACATATGTAATTTTCCTTTCTTATTCCACTATTACCCGATGGTATTATCTCCGGATAATTAGCAATTACAACGGAATGAATATTAGATTTTTTTAATTTTTCTGCAATGCTATCGTTTACCGAGATCGTCGCATCTAACTTAGCCACAATCCGACTCTCATATTTTGCATAAATACGTGAGATTAAAAATCGAAATGGTTTAGGAATATATGTTTTATTCAATATTTGCTGAGGAACATCTTCATGCGAATCAAAAATCACTTTCTTACCTTTCTTTTTCAATTTTAACCCTACACTCAACAATTCAGGATCATGAAAATGATAAATATCTGCATTTAACTCTAAAGCTTTTTGAAAAATCAACTTCGTATAAAAAAAAATCCTATATAAACGATTATCATTTGCAACAGGTACTCCAATAATTTGCACATCGTGAATTATTTCAGAAACAGCATTTGGAGCAACAATAAACACCTTAAATCCCAATTTTGCTAAAGAACAGCATTCTTTACTAAAGATCCGCCTATCTTTAGCATCATGAACACTTGTGAAATGACAAACTTTCAACATATTACCTTGACATACTTCCATGAGTTAACAATCCTACATGCTCTATTATTCTTTTATAAATGATAGCATGGTTTTGATATTCATATCTATAGAAATGATCATTGTGCCACAAAAAGACAAATTCGCCATTATAGCGATAGACAATATCTATTAGATCCAATATTTCCTGTTCGATTAAATCCAACGACTTTTCTTTATCATATTGCAATAAAGCCCCTTCCATCACAATCAAAGGCCGTATCTTTAATTTAAGTTCTTTCTTTTCCAAAACATTAAAAAAAGGATAGGGATAACATATTCCACAACGAAATCCTCCTCGAAATGCGAATCCAAGTCCGGCATCATATAACAAACCATTATCCTCCCAGGCATGTAATGTTATTGGTAAATCATATAATAAAAAATGTTGTCGCCCCCCCGAAATACCCGGATAAATCTTATTTAAGCGTGTGACTTCCCGGTTAAATTGATTCAAATTGTGAAAAGTATTTTTAGAAGGATGTATACCAACTTCATGTCCACGCCGAATTATTTTATCTATAATCAATTTCACTTTTTTATCCCGGATATCATAAGTCGAATCGTATTCGCCTTTTACAGTCGGTTTAAAATAAAATGCATCTTTAAAACCAAATTTTTCACTTAAATCCATTAATTCATCAAATGTATCAAAAGGATCTCCGATTATTCCTAACCGATATCGTAGATAATTTTTACACGTCTGAAAAAAAATTTTCAAACTCTTTCGATGAAGGATATCTCCAGCCAAATTCTGACAAAGATTCCTCACTGAAGCATAACGGAACAAATAGTCAATATCGTGAGTAATAAAAGGATGGAATCGATATGTACTTTCTTTAATGGGAATTCCCAAACGAAATAATAAATACTGGAATAACCTGATATATTCATTGACGATTGGCCGGGTATATAATCTATGTTTTACCACAAACATTTCACTCTCATCACATCGTCCAAACCGATCGCGAGGTAAAAACAGTTCTTCCCAACGGGTAAGCATAAAAAAAGACGAAGCAAAAATGTCCAACCCACAATAAATATAATCTTCTTCAAAAATCATTTTATTTTCACCATATAGTCCAGGAATCTTTTCTTTCTCAGACTGGGGATCATCTATCCAAATGACTTCATCAGGTATATTCTCTCTTTTCAAATAAGAATCTGAAGCCGGAATACGTGAAAAGAAAGAATCATTAATTTCTAATACTTTATTTTCATAACGAAACTTATAATTTTTGTCTAATCCGACTTCTTCAGGTACATCCAGCTGCAAATTATTGAATAATAATTTGATAATATATTGTTTTTCAATTGTAAAATCCATAAACGCTTATGAAAGAAATAATAGGATCAGGCGATATTACGTCGGGGAAGAAAATACAGCATTATCATCATCAATATAATACCATTATTAAGCAAAGCTATTGTGAATGTTGTACTAAGTAAAGTCACCCCAACGGAAAAAACGACAACAAACATCATCCCCTCTTTTATACCTTTAGAAACAGATTCAATCAATCTTAATATAAATACCAAAATCAAAGGAAATAAAATAATGCCCATAATGCCCATATTATAATATGCATCAGTAAATAATCCATTATTACCTCTAATCTCATAATTACCATAATACATCCCCCCAATCATAAAAGCGATATTGTCTTTATACGGAGATTCTATATTAAACCATCTCAAAAAACTTTGCCGAAAGAAATCCAGTTCATTATTTTTAAAAAAATCATAATAATGATAATTTAGCAGAGCAGGAAGAAACAAAAGTCTATAGCTTATAATTGCCCCAATGAAATTTGTTTTTACAACAATAAATTCAAGGAAACCGATTAAATTTATAACAGCAAAGAAGCTAAATACAAATACAGTACGGCGATATTTATAAAAATAAAAACCAACTACAGTCAATACCAAAGAAAACAATACAGATTTATGTCCCCCAATACCAAAATTGAGTAAAATTATCGTCATTAATAAGAAAGATGCAATCTTATTTCTATTTAAAATAAAATATATCAATATTATAGGCAAAAGTACTCCAGCTGCATTATGCAAATATTGCAATAGAATATTAATATTCAATTCCCGTTCCTCAAAACGAAGATCATATACATCTACTATATTCCAATGAAATCTGAAACCAGTATATTTTCCGGAAATATAAACAACGGTAAAACACAGAAGGAAACAAATACCATAAAATAATTTCTTAGTTTTGAAACTATTCTTAATCTTTATTTGTGGGAATAGAGCATTATAGACATAAAAACAAAACCAATAGATATAATTTAGGATTACAAATTTTGCTTCTAAGTTCATATATGCAATTAATGTTGTAGTAGGAATCATAGATATCGCTGTAAAAATCAACAGGACACTATTGGAAAAAGAATGATTCTTATTTAATTGCCAGATAAAAGGAATCAAACTCAACAAAAATAGCCATGAAATAACATAATTTGTAATTGTATAGAAATTTATCAAGCCATTTGAAGAATATAATGGCGAAACTATACTTACATAAGAATAATCCAGTACTATCCTATAAATTACAATAACAATAGAAACAATAAAATTACTATAAATAATTTTTTCCCACTATTGGCCATCATTATTATATTTTCAGATATATCTCAAATTTTTTTTAGAATATAACGATTTAATAATCATCTATATACAATAAAACCTCGTATTTTCTATAGATCTACTATATTTACTGATTCCATTATATTTTCTCATCATATATACTATTTCGATAATTTTATCTGACAACAAAAAAGTAAAATAATAAATTTCGTCGCAGTTCTAATTTTTTGCAAAATGATAGCTTAAAAACATATTTACAATATAAGCACAAGCGCGACATATCATAAACAGATATAAAAGCAGGTAAATATTTTTACAATATCCTCCAATGAACAAAGGAATCAACGTCATTACAAAATAAAAAATCTGCCAATATAGCACATACTTCATTTTTTCAGCAACAATAAATGTAGCGCCCAGTACATCGGAAATAAATGAAATGGCCACTACAGGTATTAAAATTCTAGCATATATTCCAGCTTCCATCCACGGCTCACCCAATACAAATTTGAATAATACGGGAGCCATAAAATATAAAATGAGAAAACCGACACATGACATCACGCTCAATGGCAACAACGTTTTAAGGTAAACCATTTTACAATTTCCCTTTTTGATAAAATCATCGTTTGCTTTCTGTCTAAATACATCACGCATAGCCAGGCTGATAACAGATGCCGGCAAAAGGATCACCATATTGGCCATAGAAAAAAAGCCAACTTCTTGTTGAGAAAAAAATGCCCCAATAACGAATACAGGCATCGCCACACCCAAGGTATTCAATAACTGTCCGGGCATCACGTATTTCGGACAATCTATATAGCGCTTAGCATACAATAACATTCGTTTCAGAGAAACGTACCTAATCAGATTTCCGTCTTTCTTCAGTCCATGATATAAACAACTGAAAGCTGAAATAAGCCTTCCAACTAAATCTCCTACGATTAATCCACCCCCTCCCAATACTTTTGTTAACCCCATAATCGTTTCTATAGCTGAGACGGAAGAAGAATTAACAATTTTATTGAATGATAAATTCTTAAAATATTTATTTCGCACACACCATTCATTATAAGACTGATAAATAATTATTGCAAAAGCGGAAATAAAAGGGATATAGAAGTAGTGTACAATACCTGGATTATTCAATAATCTCGCAAAGAAGTCTACAAAAATATAAAATATACACAATTGAACGGATAAAAGTAGTATAGACAAAGACATCACTAAGCCCCATATATTACTTGCTGCTCCGTCAGACTTAGCAATCAATATACCTGTCTCATATTTTCCGGTTGCGATTGTTGCTACGATAGTAGCAATTGAATTTATTGCTGCTAAAATACCAAAATCAGCAGGCGTAAATAATCGCGAAACAATAGGATAAAATATAACAGGAACCAATTGAGCTAGGAATGTTCCTGATGAAAGCAACAGGAAATTTCTAACATAGCTACTGGTAAGGTATTTATCTAATTTCAACATACAAGAAAATCAAAATTCAGATCTTAGATCAAAGTTATTTATTCCACAATCTTTACTTTGAGTCGGTTTTCTCACTAATTCTTTTCTGATTGTTCAGAAGCCCTAAAGTAAAACCGAACATCCGGAAAGAACCATCAGGTAATTCCATAACTGTTTTATGCATATAAAACTTTATCTACTACAAATAAATATTTATATTCAGGCAATACCTGTCCAGCTTAATCTGTAATTATCCATTCTTGATTCCGGCAGAAATATATTAATGAACAGGTTTTTAATTTATCGGAAATAAGATAGATAGCATTATAAGAATATCACAGCTCTAAAATTATCATTATCTTCCTTCAGGATATCGCCCAGCTTGTTTATTTCAATAACTGATATTAATTTCTGCCCTATTTTTTCCAACCACAATAAACAGTTCCCAGCAAAAGCGAATCCTTTGATATAAACATTTTCAAACTATTGCTATAATCTCCCTTTATTATTGAGTAACCTTAATTCATATTACATTTTAAAACAACTTGAAAATTATTTACATAAAAAGGTAAAGTTCAATATCTTAAAATGATACATACCTCCTGAAAGAAAATGACGAGCATGATATAAACGGAGCCCTTGCAATAAATTTAAATAAAATAAATATTAAAAAATCATTACAAATATAATCAAATACATTCCTAAAAATCAGTGATAAAAAGCAATATTTGTTATGATTAAAAGAATAATGCCAAATGTCTAGTTTCCCCTTATTATATTTCCAATTTTTCTATATTTTTCCTAAAAAGCATTCAAAAAGGTTCCCTCTTTTTAGATACAGGTAAAGTTAAACCAGCGGACCTGCTAATGTATTCCATCTTATTAATCGGTCTATTAAAATGATACCATCCCACGGCATCTCAAAATTTAGCATCCGCCCAATAGAAGGGCATCTGGCAGCCCCCATTGCAGTCGCCTGGGTAGCATATTCTTTCGCTCTTTCAAGCGAGGCTGCCAATCCTATAGTCTGTATATTTTCATCCACATGCTTCAAACTATCCCGGATATCATCTATCGCATGTACCATGATAACCCTTGAATAGACGGGCTTGGATAATTCATTTTCTTCAGCATATAAAATTGTCCAGGACAAATTCTCATCTCCCCATACTTTCCCTTTAAAATCATATATTCCTCTGGCGGAATGCACAGAAGCTATTTGTTCCGGAGACACTCGGGGTTTGGGAATCTGTAATTCTGTTTTAGGCATAACCTCAGCCAAAATCTCACAAAACTGTTCTGGTGAAATAAACCCTTTTTTTTCTATAAATAAATTATGCGGGGAGGCACACCCCGTTTGATCAAAAACAGAAATATCCACCGACACTCTTCGAGCCAATTTTTTAGCCTCTTGCCATGAAGACAATTCTTCTTTTGCTACAACAGCAAAAGATAATTTCGGACCGAAGACCACAGTCTCACTATCAAAAGGAGCCGGATAGCCAGCCACGGTCTCCACAGCCTCTTTCCCTCCCCAGGCAATACGAACAGCGGCAGATTTTGACATTTCCTCTCCTAAAGAAACTGCATTTTTGGAAAAATAGACGACAGCTATCGTCTTTAATAAATCATTCCCCAAGACGGTATATCCTGATTCTGTTGTAAAACTCTCTCCTTCGAAAGCTTGTAATAATGTTGAAAATACACCTCCATCCTTAGCCGAAACTTTCAACAAATTAACATTCTTCGTCAGAATGGTCTGTACTAAAGCAAAAAGTCCGAGTATTTGCACATTTCCAGCCATCCAATGGCAAACCAAACCCCGTGGATTTGCTTTCAGATAATGTTTATCAGAGTTGGGAAAAGGATAAAAATCATCCATATAATTTAAATTTCCCCGCAGCCCCAATTCTGCAATTTCATACAGATGTTTCGTACTACACCAACTCGAAAGAAAAAAAAGTCCCTTATCCTTCAAAAAAGCATAAGCAGAATCTGTGTTCCATTTTTGTGCAACTTTTCCGATCAGTCCTATAAGCGCTTCAATGGGTTGAGAACTCAGCCAAGTCTGTTCATTTTTTAACTGATCAATAATCTGCCGAAGCGATTCCAATGGAGAATTAGCAGCAGGCAATTCATGTCTGAAATATTGAATCTCTAAAGAACAATCCTCTTTTTCTTCTTTTACATTCGACTTCTGGAAAATAAGTTTATTTGACAAAACATCCCCGCAACCCCGAATTTCTGCTTTTTTCAAACGTCCCGACACCCTAAACCTCTTACCTGAACGCCCGTATGGACAATCCCCTGCTACTATTACCCCCAAATCATCTGTCAATACGGCATTACCCGGATAGGAATGAGGAACCGGTGTTACAAATTCCAATCTTCCCTCTTGTCCGGCCTCCAATATTTCCTGAGTTACTACATCCCTTACCACGACATCTGTATAAGCAGATGTGTGTTTACATCCACACAAACAATCCGGATAATTGAGTCCCATTTGTTCTGTAAAACCATATATATCGATTACATCTTCAGGAGTAATTCCAAAACTATCGGCTAACTGACTATTAAAAAATGTTTTACTGATCTTTTCATTTTCCAGTTTTTTCCATCCCCCAATATGAATAATTTTCGAATTTGGGGGTAATTGAATCTTAATATGTTGGTTTTGCAGAGACTTTAAGACATTAGAATATAAAATATAAGTAAATCCAAAAACAACCACAGGTTGATCTGCACTTATTTCTGCAACATAGCGTTGCATATCTTCTATATCGAAATAAGAAACATTATTCTGATCCGCTTTTAAAAAATAACCGACTTTGCTGGCAAAATTCAAATATCCGGTTACCGCAGCAAAACGGGCTCCTAACAATTTCCGTGATGCTGATCTTGGATCAATATCCATTACAAGGAAAGGTTTCCGTTCTTTACCAATAAAGTCTTGAATAACCTTCACCATAACCTTTGCCTGTCTTTTGGAAGTGATTTTATCTACAACGATCGTACTGGGAATTCCGGAAGTTGCAGATGATTGTAAAGCTAACTTAATATCTTCCTGAGGAACAGAACGAAGTTGAAAACCCAATTCCTTGAACACACTTACCGCAATAGGCGGTATCTGCGCAATAGACTCAATTTTGTGATAAGGATTGAATGATTTCCTTTCACAAAATCTCCGGTACATTTCATTATTCTCATATTGAAAGATCAGTTCTTC
>ERZ834382.2962-NODE-2962-length-10980-cov-2.839817_pt1 | contig 10980 bp, 10 predicted proteins | sample MGYA00519692_ERZ834382 | MGnify/ENA primary metagenome ERZ834382 (study PRJEB31850, sample SAMEA3708751) | human gut metagenome | biome: human gut; feature: human-associated habitat; material: faeces | place: China | collected 2014 ...
TAAAGGACGGACGGGTGAAAGAAAGCCGACCGGGAGAGAAACAGATAGGAGTGGAAACCAGAAAATGTGAGATGAATACAGAGGGAGGAAAAGAGGATGAAGGCGGTTTATAAAAAAGAATTAAAAGCGTATTTTCAGTCTATAATAGGGTGTGTATTTATTGCCTTTCTTATTGCATTTACTGGAATTTATTTCATGGCGTATAATATGACAACAGGATATCCGTATTTTTCTTATACACTTTCAGGATCGTTGATCGTATTTATTGTAGGGATTCCTTTGATTACGATGCGTTCATTTGCAGAAGAGAGAAAGAATAAAACAGATCAGATTCTGTTGACAGCGCCAGTGAGTTTGTGGAAAGTTGTGGTTGGAAAATACCTGGCGATGGTGACGGTAATTGCAATCCCGAATCTTATATTTTGTATTTTCCCTCTTATCATTAAATTGCAGGGGACGGCGTATTTGACAGTTGATTATATTTCGATTTTGATGTTCTTCCTGCTCGGCTGTGTTTTTGCAGCTATAGGAATGCTTTTATCAGCGCTTACAGAAAGTCAAATTATTGCGTATATAGGGACGTTTGGTATTTTTCTGATTCTATATTTATGGGATGGTATCTTATCTCTGTTTCCAAATACGGCGATGAGCGGACTTGTGTTTATAATTTTGCTTATTTTGCTGGCAGCTTTCTACATATGGAGAATGACGAACAGTTTTTCGATTGCGGGAGGAGTGGGCTGTGTCGGAGTGGCAGTAGCGATAGCAGTGTATTTTCTGAAAGAGACGCTTTATGAAAATCTGTTTACAGAGTCTTTGGGCGGGTTCGCTCTGACAAATATTTTTACCGATATTACACAAAATAGTATTGTAGATGTGAGCGGAATTGTATTGTACTTGTCGATGATCACATTATTTTTATTTTTGACAGTTCAGTCGATTAGAAGACGACTTTGGGAAAGTGCGGCAAAAAAACATGGAGCGTATAGCGTGACGATGACAGCGGTTTTTCTTGCAATTACAGTTGTCATAAACTTGATTGCATGCCAGATACCGGAAAAATTCCGAAAGATAGATGTGAGTAATACAAAAATTTACGAGATTTCAGATACGACAGAAGATTTCCTGAAAGAAATGGATAAAGAAATATCGATGAAGATAATTGCCGTAAAAGAAAATACAGATGAACGAATCGTTACATTTTTGAGTAAATATGCGGCTTTATCGAATAAAATACATATGGAGTGGATAGATCCTGTTCTTCATCCGTCGGTTTTGTCAGAATATGAAACTACAGAAAATACGATTGTGATTTCCTGTGAAGAAACAGGAAAAAATACGACGGTTTCTTTTGATGATATTTTGGTGATGGATCAATATTCCTACTATTATTATGGAAGTACATCGTATACATCATTTGACGGAGAAGGACAGCTCACAAGTGCACTGAATTATGTGACAGGCGAGGAGACAAAGAAAGTTTATTTGTCAACAGGACATGGGGAACAAGAGCTTGCTGAAACGATAACGGAATTGATGAATAAAAATGGATATGAGTTGTCGGAAGTTAATTTACTTATGTCAACATCTGTACCGGATGATTGTGATCTTCTTATTGTGAACGCAGTAACTTCTGATCTGACAGAAGATGAGAAAACAATGTTGCAGCTGTATTTGCAGCAAGGGGGAAAGGTGACCGTCCTATTAGGAGAAACAGAAGGGGAAAAGCTCCCGAACCTGATAAGTATTTTGTCTGAATATGGCATGACGATGGAAGGCGGTTACATTGCAGATATGACGAGATGTTATCAAAATAATCCTTATTGCATTTTCCCCAAATTATCTGTAAGCGGTGATTTGGCAGAACAGATTAAGTCAGAAATGACACTTGTTATGAATACCCATGGGATGACAGTGAACGATCCGGCAAGGGATACGATTACAACGGTTCCGTTTATGTCAACGTCTGATCAGGCATTTGCAGTGACGGAGCAAGACCAAAAGCAGGGAGAATATATTCTTGGAGCATATGCGACAGAAACAGTAAGCGAGATCTCCGCAGAGACAGAAGAAACAGAAATTTCAGAAGAAAATGCAGAAGCGTCGGAAGAAATTACGGAAGATACAGAGAAGGAAAGTAGATTGACGGTGATTGCTGCAGGAAGTCTGATAGATGAGCAGATTATAGATACCTTTACGGAATTGGAAAATACACAGTTGTTTATGAACATAATGGCAGTAAATTTTGAAAATGTGAAAAATGTCTCAATCGAAGCCAAAAGCCTTAGTGTAGAATATAATGCTGTTCAGCATGCCGGATTATTCGGAACACTGATGATTTTTGGAATACCTGCAGTGATTTTAATCAGTGGTTTTGTTGTTTGGTACAGGAGGAGAAAAGCATGACACAAAAAAGGAAAATAGGTTTGCTCATAATTGTTTTCGTGGCGCTTATATGTATATATATGTGGGTTCGCGCGTGGAATCAAAGCGAACAGGCACAGGCAAATACAATGATACGAATTACAGATACAGAAGGAGATAAGATTAAAAAGATCGCTTTAAATATAGAAAATGGAGAGTTGAACTTTGAAAAAGAAAATGGTGTGTGGTATGATGCTTTAGATCATGATATTCCGATTAATCAAAGCATTATGAATGAAATTGCAGATACGGTTGGCAGTATTTCTGCAAATCCGCATACCGGTCGAGGAAGGGAATCCGGTCGCTGCAAATCGGAAGTTGAAAAATGCAGATGAAGCAAAAGACTATGGTTTGGATGTTCCTATTTATACGATCGAGTATACAGATGATAATGATGATGTCATTTCTGTTTATTTCGGAAATAATACAGGGGACAATATTTATGCAACATTAGAAGGGGAAAAATCTATTTATACTGTTTCGAGTCAGGTCATTGAAGATTTAAATTATACAGAAGAAGATCTGATACAACTTGACGACTATCCATCGATTGGAAGTGGCAATCTTGAGAAGGCAGTTATTACGCAAAATAAAAATTCTGTTGTATATGACAGTGCAGACGAGACGCAGACGGAACAAATAATCGCAATAGCCGGAGGCCTTGGAGCTGTGCAGCTGTCCACAACGGCAGATTATTGTGCAGAAGAAAAAGAATTATCAGAATACGGCTTGGATGAAGATTTAAGGGCTGCGGTAGAAGTGACTTATCAGGAAGATGAAAAAGAAAAGAAACTGACATTATATATAGGAAACCGGGTCGGGGATGACAGATATGTGATGTTAAATGATTCAAAGATTGTGTATCTGGTTTCTGATGCAATATGTGGAAATATATTAAATGAAGAAGAATAAAAACAGGTTATAAGCAGTAAGATTTTATATTCTTTTAATTGACTTTGCAGGAGAAACGAGAGAGAATGTTATTCATATCAAAAAGGCATTAATGCAGAAGGATGGATGGAAATGAAAGAAAAATTAATACGTTTTATGCAGGGCAGATACGGTATCGATCAATTATCGAAGTTTCTTCTGATCACGGGATTGGCGGTAGTTCTTTTATCGGCGTTTTTCGGAGAAACCGCGGTGAGCATGCTTTTATATATTTTCGGCTGGGGAGTCGTGATCTACTGTTATTTTCGGATATTTTCAAGAAATGTACAGAAGCGGTACGCAGAAAATCAGGCATATCTTATGAAAACATACAAGATAAGAAATTGGTTTCAGAATCAAAAAAACATCTGGCAGCAGAGAAAAGTGTACCACATTTATACATGTCCGTCATGTAAACAAAAAATCCGCATCCCGAAGGGCAAAGGGAAAATTGAAGTAAGATGTCCGAAGTGCGGCACGACTTTTATAAAGAAAAGTTAAGCTGTGCAGACAACGAAAATATAGAACTGAAAAGTAAGAAATCCCCGTAACAATGAACTGCTCCAAAAAGTCTGACTTTTTTGGAAGAGTTCGTTGTTACGGGGATTTTGTTTTCGGTTTCAATAACGATATCTTTACCAGCTAGGGAAGAAAAGGTTATTTCCGATGTTGACTCCCGGTCGGTTTGTAGATCCTGCATAGAGGAAATAATAACAGTCTGCCACTGCCGCAAGTCTTGCGCCGTTGATCGCATCTTGCGCAACCTGCATAGATAAAGAGGTCGGACCTTTCTTCAGAACAGCGTCAAGACGACCTGTCCATACCGGTTCAAACTGTCCGCTTGCATAGATAACTCCTCTGATCGTATTCGGAAAACGAGGACTTTCCACACGGTTTAATATTACAGTTGCGACAGCAAGCAGAGAATCATAGTTCTGATGAGCTTCACACTGCAGGATCGCCGCAAGAAGTGTGACGTCATCCGCAGAAGCGTCGATCTGTCCGCCGTTGTTTGTAATAGTATCGTCGTAGCCGCCGTTTTGCTGGAGCTGCTCCAGTCGCTCTGCCTCAAGGCGGGCAGCCTCTTCAGCCTTTGCTTTTTCTAATTTGGCTTGTACTTCCGTAAGATTTGTTGAAGTCGCCTTTGCTTTTTCCTGGAGTTCCGTCTGTTTTTTCTTAAGTTCATCTTTCAGATCAAGAAGTGAATCCTGCTGAGTTTCTAATGTGTTTTTCTGATCTTCGATATTTTTATAAATATTTTTCAGATCGTCAAGGGCAGTTTTGTCATATTCGCTCAGATTTTCGATAAAATCAGCTTTGTTTATAAAATCTGCCATGTTTTCCGCCGAAAAGAGCATCTCAAGCAGTGTTGCGTTCCCGTGTTCGTACATATATTTAATACGGGATTTCATATTTTCATACTGCTCATTTTCGTTTTCTTCAGCTTCGACAAGTGCATCGGAAGTACGGGCAATCTCACCGTTTAAGATCTCAACCTGCATTTCTGTTGCAGAGATCTCTTCGCTCAAAGAGAGAATATCTTTGTTGATACCGTCTAATTCACTTTCGAGTGCAGAAGTCTGTCCTTTTAAATTGTCAATGTTGTCATCTGCAAATGAAGGAAAAACTGAAAGTACAATTCCGAGAGAACTGATCAGGATGATGCCTGATTGTATCCACCGTTTTTTGTAGAATTTCATAGCTTTAAATTCCTTTCTTGAAGCATTTTTTAAGTGCTGAACAATCATTATACTACAAATTGCGTTATTTGGCAAACTTTGATATGATAAAGGCTGAGAAGGCCGCTTTTAAAAGCGGCGAAAGACAGAACGGAAAAGAAAGAGGTATATCTATGACGCATAAGATAAAAATGATCGGACTTGACCTGGACGGAACATTGCTGACGGATAAAAAGGAACTGACTGTGCGGACAAGAGAAGTTCTTGCAAAGGCGATCAGAAGCGGAATCGTCGTACTTGTAGCTACGGGGCGTCCGTGGATGGGAGTTCCGGAAGAATTGAGAGAATTTCCGGGTATGAATTATGCGCTGACGTCTAATGGAGCAAGGATTATCGACACTCGTACGGGAAATGTAATAGAAGAACATCTGTTGTCTGTCAAATCAGCGAAAAAGGCGTTGGAAATTTGTCGAAAATATGATACTCTACAAGAGGTATATTTTGATGGACAGGGATATGCTCCGGCAGAAAAAATGGAGTTTGTGGAACGATATCACAAAAATCCGAATATGTGGGAATATATGCGTAAAACCCGTATTCCGGTGGATGATATTTTTGAACTGGTAGACAGAGAAAACAGAGGTCTCGATAAAACGCAGGCATTATTTGCGGATATGTCCGAGAGAAAACGTGCGTGGGAAGAACTTGCCCGTCATGAGGATTTGGAACTGGTCGGATCTCTTCGTTATAATATAGAAGTGAACGCGGCGGGAGTCAATAAAGGAACAGGACTTGTCAATCTCGGAAGCAGGCTTGGTATTAAGCGGGAAGAGATCATGGCGTTCGGAGACGGAGATAACGATACCGTGATGCTGAAAGAAGTCGGTTTCGGCGTCGCAATGGCAAACGGAGAGCCGCAGGTGAAAGAAGCTGCAGATTATATCACACTGTCAAATGAAGAGGACGGCGTTGCGCAAGCGATTGAAAGATTTGTTCTCGGAGGAGGAGAAGCAAGATGTTAGAAGCATTAAAAGTAATTATATTCGGTATTGTGGAGGGAATCACGGAATGGCTGCCGATCAGCAGCACGGGGCATCTGATCTTGTTGGAAGAATTACTGCATTTGAAACAAAATCAGGCGTTTCTTGACATGTTTTATGTTGTGATCCAGCTTGGAGCGATACTGGCGGTTGTCGTTATGTATTTCCATAAGCTGAATCCGTTTTCACCGAAGAAAACCCAGAAACAGAAGATGTTGACGATCCAGTTGTGGGTCAAAGTGATCATAGGTTCGATTCCGGCAATGCTGATCGGGCTTCCGTTCAATGATTTTATAGAAGAAAAGTTCAACAATTCATATGTTGTTGCCGCGACATTGATCATCTACGGTATTCTGTTTATCGTAATCGAAAACTATCAGAAAGATAAGCAGCCGAAAGTGGAAAAACTTTCTCAGCTTACGATACAGACGGTTTTGATCATCGGCGTATTTCAGGCATTGGCGCTGATCCCCGGAACATCCCGTTCGGGAGCGACGATCGTGGGAGCGCTTCTCATAGGAGTATCAAGAGGAGTTGCGGCGGAATTTACATTTTTCCTTGCAATTCCGGCGATGTTCGGCGCAAGTTTTTTGAAACTGATTAAATTCGGATTAAATTTCACGGGTATGCAGGTATTTCTGCTTTTGTTGGGAACGGTCGTTTCGTTTGCGGTTTCCATCCTTGCGATCAAGTTCCTCATGCAGTATATCAGAAAACATGATTTTAAAGTGTTTGGTTACTACAGAATCGTACTGGGAGTCATTGTGCTTCTTTACTTCGGTATTAAGACGCTGCTTGCATAAGAATTGTTTCGGCGAAAATGTGTATTTTGCAAAAAACCTGTATAAAGAATGAAGATTTATGCATAAAGTAACGCATAATATACATAAAAACTGAAACAGAATGCATAAAATTAAAAAAAGAGCTTGATTTTTATGCAGAACGTGTTAGAATGTAGTGCATGGAATGCATGGTTATTCAGCATTGAGCAATGGAATTATAAACGGAGGGTGCGAAAATGAAAAATACGAAAATGAAAAAGTTTTTAGCAGTAGTTTTAAGTGCGGCGCTTGTTGCCGGACTGGCAGCAGGTTGCGGAAGCAAAGAAGACGGTAAAGAAGAAGATAAAGGAAGCAGCGCGAAAACGGCGAAAGTGATCGACGTTGATCTTACAAATGAAGAGTATGCGTTCGGTATTGATAAAGATCAGCCGGAACTTGTTGAACAGGTAAACGCATTTATAAAAGAAGTAAAAGAAGACGGAACGCTGGATGAGATCTGTGACAAGTATTTCGGCGGCGGAGAGCCGGCAGCAGTAGAATCCGCAAAACTTGACGAGTCGAAAGATCAGCTTGTAGTTGCCACAAATGCAGCGTTTGAGCCGTTTGAGTATACAAAAGGCGATAAATATGTCGGAATCGACATGGAACTGGCAGCTCTTCTTGCGGAAAAGCTTGGAAAAGAACTTGTAATCCAGAATATGGATTTTGATGCGGTATGTCTTTCTGTAGGACAGCACAAATGTGATATCGCTATCGCAGGACTTACAGTCAATGATGAAAGAAAACAATATGTGACATTCTCAGATACATATTATCAGGCGTCACAGCGTTTGATCGTTCCGAGCGATGACGATACATTCGACGATCTGAAAGATGCAGATGCAGTTGCGGCAAAACTTGGCGAACTGAAAAAAGAAGATAAGATCGGCGTACAGCAGGGAACGACAGCGCAAAGCTACATCGAAGGAGACGAAGCTTTCGGATTTGAAGGACTTCCGGCTACATGCCAGCCGTATAAGAGCGGATCACTTGCGGTTCAGGATATGCTGAACGGAAACATCAAATATGTGATCATCGATGCAGCTCCGGCTACAGCGATCACAGAAGCGATTAATGCAATGCAATAAGTTCTCGGAAGCAGAATGAGCAATCGGCGCAATACAGAAGAGGATTTCAAAACAGTATGAAATGAAACGGACGATTGAGCGGATGATTTCGGACTGAGAGTTTTGCAAAAAGAATAGAAAACAGTATTAAATCAGAAAGGGAAATACAGGTATGTTCCGAAAACGGAAAATATCGGCGTTTTCCTTTCTTTGGACGTTTGAGAGAAGAAAGCAAAGAGGAAAGTAATGGGTAATTTTAGTGCAAAAGTAGATAAGTTTATAGAAATATTTATCGATCAAAACGGCTATGTAAAAGTGGTGCAAGGTTTGCAGAACACAGTCCTTATTGCGATTGTCGGTCTGGTCATCGGTATTTTGATCGGGACTGTTATCGCGACGGCAAGGGTGCTGCCGAAATATAAAGTGCTCCCAAGAGTTTTGAACGGTATATGCAGCGTTTATGTGGCGATGTTCAGAGGAACGCCGATGGTTGTGCAGCTTCTTGTATTTTATTATGTACTTCTTCCGATCATCGGATGGAACATAACGGGAGTTCAGGTCGCGATGCTTGTGTTCGGATTGAACAGCGGCGCATATATTTCGGAAATTATGCGAAGCGGAATCCAATCGGTAGACGCAGGACAGATGGAAGCGGGACGTGCAGTCGGATTAAGTTTCGGGGCGAGTATGATGAAGATTGTCATTCCGCAGGCTGTCAAGAATATTCTTCCGACTCTCGGAAACGAATTTATCGCGCTTATCAAAGAAACATCGGTTGTAAGTTTCGTAGGCGCGGCGGATCTGTATGTGGCGTTTAACTATATCGGAACAAACAGTTATGAATTCATGGTTCCGTATCTCGTGATGGCGCTTATTTATATTGCATTGATCCTTGTTGTGACACTGCTTGTAAAATTATTGGAAAGGAGCCTGAAGAAGAGTGATAGACGTAATTAATCTTAGAAAAAGCTTTGGTGATCTTGAAATCTTAAAAGGCATCAATATCACGATCAATAAAGGCGACATTGTCGCGGTGCTCGGACCGTCAGGTTCCGGAAAAAGTACGTTTCTGCGCTGCTTAAATTGTATGGAAGATCCGACATCCGGAAGCATTGTTTTTAAAGGAGTCGATATCGCGGATATGAAAGTCGATATCAACGTGCATCGCCGCCATATGGGTATGGTATTTCAACATTTTAATTTGTTCAATAATAAAACAGTTCTTCAAAACGTAATGATGGCTCCGGCATATTTGCAGTGCAAGGATCTGAAAAAAGCAAAAAATAAAAACAGAATGATCCGGTTTAAAAATATATTCCGAAGCAAAAAAGAAGAACTTATCCCAATTACAACGACAAAAGAACAGATCAAAAGCGAGACGAAAAAGCAGGCTCTTGAACTGCTCGGAAGAATCGGACTTGAAGACAAAGCGGACGTTTACCCGTCTACATTGTCGGGAGGTCAGAAGCAAAGAGTTGCGATCATTCGTTCTCTTGCAATGAATCCGGATGTGATCCTGTTTGACGAGCCGACATCGGCGCTTGATCCGGAGATGGTCGGAGAAGTTCTTGAGTTGATGAAGAAGCTGGCTCAGGAAGGAATGACGATGGTTGTAGTCACTCATGAGATGGGATTTGCGAAAGAGGTTGCGTCCAGAGTGATCTTCATGGATGACGGGCAGATTGTTGAGGAAGCTGAACCGGAAGAATTTTTCGGCAATCCGAAGAATCCGAGACTGAAAGAATTTTTGTCGAAGATTTTGTAAAAAGAATCTGTAAGTTGAAAAACGTGTACATGTCTGTGCACAGAAGAACATATGAAAAGCAGGGTGGATGAGAAACTCTGCTTTTTGTTTTTGAAAGAATGAAAAGTCCGAAGCAGACTTTTTGCTTTTATTTAAAGCGAGGTGGAAAATGAGATACGATCGAATTTATAAGGCGAAGTTTATAGAACGTCCGAACCGGTTTATTGCCTATGCAGAATTAAACGGGAAAAAGGAAACGGTTCATGTGAAAAATACAGGAAGATGCGCCGAGCTTCTTCGGCCGGGAGCAGATATTTATATTCAGGAAAGCGATAATCCGTCCAGAAAGACAAGGTGGGACTTGATTGCCGTAAAAAAGGGCAGTCGAATGATCAATATGGACTCTCAGATTCCGAATAAGGTTGTAAAAGAATGGATTGAACAGGGAAATCTTTTTGGAAATGTGACTTTGATCCGGCCTGAAACCGTATACAAAAATTCTCGTTTTGACCTGTATGTGGAAGCGGAAGATCAAAACGGGGGAATCCGAAAGATTTTTATTGAGATCAAAGGTGTGACATTAGAAGAAAACGGAGTGTGCCGCTTCCCGGATGCGCCAAGCGAACGAGCCGTAAAACATCTGGAAGAGCTTTCCGATGCAAAGAAGAATGGATATGAGGCATATGTGTTTTTTGTGATCCAGATGAAAGGCGTGCGTTATTTCACGCCGAATACAGAGACACATCCTCAATTTGCCGAAGCGCTTCAAAAGACGGCAAAGGAAGGTGTAAAAGTGCTTGCCTATGACTGTGATGTGACAAGCGATGCGATCGAGCTGAGCGATGCGGTAGACGTCGTTCTAGGCAATCCGATCTTAAAAGAATCTGTCCGGCCTCTTGTAGAGTGGTTTCGTGAGAATAAGCGTGATCTTCCGTGGAGAAAGAGGATTAACGCATACAGAGTGTGGATTTCGGAGATTATGCTTCAGCAGACGAGGGTGGAGGCGGTAAAGCCTTATTATGAGCGCTTTTTAAGTGAACTTCCCGATGTGAGCGCACTTGCATCTGTCGAGGAAGACAGGTTATTGAAACTGTGGGAAGGATTGGGGTATTATAACCGGGCCCGCAATTTAAAAGCTGCGGCGTGTCAGATTATGGAACAATACGGAGGAAGGTTTCCTTCATCATATGAAGAAATACGTTCGCTGAAGGGAATCGGAAATTATACTGCGGGAGCGATCGGATCATTTGTTTATCACATTCCGAAACCCGCAGT
>ERZ834382.2973-NODE-2973-length-10946-cov-3.159030_pt1 | contig 10946 bp, 10 predicted proteins | sample MGYA00519692_ERZ834382 | MGnify/ENA primary metagenome ERZ834382 (study PRJEB31850, sample SAMEA3708751) | human gut metagenome | biome: human gut; feature: human-associated habitat; material: faeces | place: China | collected 2014 ...
CAGGAGCGATCATGTCGATGTCCAGGGATCTGACAACGGGCAGCGTTTTCAGCACCTGGGGAGAATAGGGCAGGACGATGTTGAAGTAATATTCCTTCGCACGGCGGATGAAATCACCGTGTTCGTGCTCGTCGACGAAACGTTCGGTGCCGGCGATATTCTGGCCGAAAGCGTCCTGGGAGAAAAGAATTTTGGCTTCAGGGCAGTAGGTCACCATGCTGTCAGGCCAGTGCAGCATGCGGGTTTCCTGGAAGACCAGTGTGTGCTTGCCAATGGAGATCTTATCTCCGCTTTTTACCGCCTGCACGGGCCAGTCTTTCATCTTATCGCCGTAGTAGCCGGCCATGGACTTGAGGGCCATGGTGGAGCAGAAAATTTTTTCCGGCATGCAGGCGCTGATGACTTCACAGAGAGAGCCTTCATGGTCGAGTTCCATGTGGTTGATGACCAAGTAGTCGACCTGTTCGGGCTTAATGACGTGGCCGAGGCGGCAGAGAAGCGTGCCGGCCTTCCCAGGAGCTACGGTATCAATAAGGGTGTTTTTTTCATCCTTGATAAAATAGGCGTTGTACGTAGTGCCTTCCGGGCTCTTGGAATAGCCGTGAAAGTCGTAATGATCGTAGTCGACGCATCCGACCCAGTAGATATCTTTAAGAATTTCGACAGCGTTCATAAACCCTCCGCGGTTCTGTACGCGCAAATAAACGCAAAAACCGCCGGCGAATTAAGGCCCGCGGTTTACAATCATGAAAGATTAGTCCTCAACCTCGGTGAATTCGTCCTTGCCGGCGCCGCAGACGGGGCAGACCCAGTCATCAGGCAGCTTGTCGAAAGGAACGTTGTCGTTTTCGGCGGGATCATAAACGTAACCGCAGACGCTGCATTCGTATTTATCCATAATTGACTCCTCATGAGGTTTCCGGAAGCCAGAGAAGGCAGCCGGGAAAAAAGTTGGGATATATCAGCCGATCGGGGAAGGCTGCCTCAGCAGCCTGAAGGGCTAGTTTTCACTCTTCCAGTGTCCGTGCAGGTTGCAGTAAGCCCTGGCGGTTACCTTGCCGGCATCGGTCATGAAGACGGCCTCGGGCTTGTCACCGGGCTGCAGGAAACAGGTCAGGCTCTGGTTGCCGGCGATGAGTTCGATCCACTGGATGTAGTGTTTTTCTTCCATGGGATGGGCGACAGAGCCCACGGAGACTTTATATCCGCCATCGATCTTGGTGATGACGGGAACATGCTTCTCAAGAGCACCGTCAGTGGCGCCTTCCTTCATGAGCTTCATGGGCTCGCCGCAGCAGGTAGGAACGCACTGCCCGGCCTGATAGATTTCAATAATGTTGCCGCAACGGTTGCATTTGTAGATTTCTAATTTCTGGGGCACGGTTTCATCCTCCGGAAATGTGTTCAGAAACCCCGGCGGGTCCCGTCGGGTTCAATAGTTGTATAGACTGATCACAAGAAAGTAAAGGCTTTTAGAGATTTTATTAATAATTTTTCTCAATAAGAAGTCAGATCATTATCAGGGGGAAGAAAGAGTTCTTCAATCTCGGGAACCGGGTTCGGATCATTTTTCTGAAGGCCTTTGGGCTGAACAGGTGCACCTTCCTCCGGCCCGGGCGAAGGGATAGTAATATGCCTTCTGGCTCCGATGACATTTGGCAGGCGGACTCTGAGTCGTCCGGTAATGAAATACGCGGCACTCCGCCCCTGAACTTCTCTGCTCAGCGCTTCAGAATGGATGAGCAGACCGGCCTGGGATCCGCCCTCCACATACATGACAGTGTGGATGTCTAAGGGAAGCTGGAGAAGCTGCTGGGCGAAAACATAGGCCTCAATGCGGTCACGGCTGTGAAGAAACAGGATCCGTCCCTTTCCGTCCTGGGCTATGGCGGAGATGGAGTACAGCGGCCCCCCCGGTGACCAGAGTATGCGGCGCTGGGAATTGATCATCCGGTAATTCTGGACGACCATACGGTAGTGAGAAATTTTTTCCTTCCAGTCAGGGTCATCCTTCTCGATGATGGCTGCCCGGGGCAGGTTCGGTGTGTCCGGGCCGGCGGTGAGAAAAGCGCCGAAGCGGCCAACTATGCGTCCGTTGTTGATATAGGTTCCGCTACGCATGTAGCCTGTGCTCTTCAGGCCGTCAGGCAGGTACATACTTGCGTTGATGGCTGCAGAGAGATTGAATTTTTCACCCCATTCGCCAAGGGTGCGCGGCTGGGAATCTTCCCGGAGACTGGAACACAGGAGGAGATCGAAGTTTTCGGGGTTTATGCGGACAGCGGTGATGTGTTTTGATCCGCCGTCCGTGACAAATTCTCCGTATTCAAGACCGGGTTCCAGCAGTGCCATGCCCTGGTCATGAGGCAGGTTTTTCGTCCTGTCGGAGGTATTAGTCTGGGCAGCAGAGTCCGGTTCGTCCGGCTTTAGGGCTGTGGCGCCGTCCGGCTGGGATGTCCGGCTGTTATCCAGCGGCTTATCATGCATGGAAGGCATCCCTGCACTGGACGAGGTGACGGAGTCCAGAAAGTCACCGATGCCCACCCTGAGCCGGTGTATCGTAGAATTCACACTTGGAGAGAGAAAGGAGAGCCCCCCGTATGATGCAGGAGAAGGCGTGGGATTGTGGAGCCAGAGATAGAGAATAAACGCACACAGAAGTGGCGCCAGAATTCCGCAGAGAACAGCGGTTTTATGGAGCAGGTTGCGTATTCTCATGGCAACAGCCTAAAGATATTGTATATTTTTGGCAAGAAAGAGAGCCTCTGTCCATGCGATGGCGGCAGCGTGTATTCTTAATGGAGTGCTTTAAATATGAGGGGAGAGAGCCGTGAGATATAGGATGAAGAAATCGGACGTTCCGGGAAAATTATTAGAAATATATTTGTATATATTGATATAAAGATATATCCATATCGCCAATCAAATAAGGCCGCCACGGCGCAAACCCGGGTTGCGCGATCGGGGTTCCTGCCCTACCTTTGGGAAAAGGCCGGAAAAACAGTCCGCACCGGGGCTGGTGACGATGGTGCCGCTCAGAAACAGTTTGCAATGCTTGTCTCCATCCGGGACAGAGCGTTACGGGAAAGCAGATATGAAAATTGACAATGCTCTCAAAGATCTGAAAAAACCATGTATTTCCTTCGAATTCTTTCCGCCCTCGGATGATTCGGAACTTCCCGCTTTCTACGATGTGGCAGAAAAGCTTGCGGGTGCTTCCCCCCTTTTTGCCTCGGTGACCTATGGTGCCGGTGGCAGCAAGCAGGGACGCACGCTCAGTGTTGCGAAGGCTCTCGCCGGCATGGGGCTTACTGTTATGAGCCACCTGACCTGTGTCGGAGCTTCACCTCTCAGGCTTATGAATTATATGTACGATCTGCGTGAGGCCGGAGTGAACAATATTCTGGCCCTGCGGGGAGATCCGCCGATGGACAAGCCGTTTTCGTGGGACGGTCCTTTCCGCCACGCTTCCGATCTTGTGTCCTATATTCACAGGCAGCAGCCTGATTTTTCTATAGGCGTGGCCGGCTACCCGTGTCCGCATCCTGAGTCCGTTTCCTATGAGGAGGATCGCTCTTACCTTCTGCGTAAGATTCAGGCAGGAGGGGATTTTGTGGTGACACAGCTCTTCTTTGACGCGCGTTCCTATTTTGAGCTCGTGGGCTGGCTCCGTGATCATGGTTGTGACTGCCCGGTGATTCCGGGTATCCTTCCAATTCAGAGTTTCAAGTCTCTGAGGCGGGTACTTTCCATGTGTGGAGCCTCCATTCCTGCCAGAATGTTTCTCGAGCTCGAGGATGCAGACAGGCGTGGCGGCAACGATGAGGTGCGCAGAGTCGGCATTGACTATGCCGTGCAGCAGATCACAAGACTTCTCGTTGGTGGAGCGCCGGGTATCCACCTTTATTCCCTGAATAAGGCCGATCTCTGTCTGCAGATTGCCAGGGAGGCAGGCCTTGTCTGATCCGCTTTTGCCGGCAGCCCCTAAAGTTTTCCTGTATGCGGGACGAACAGAGGGGTAAATGATGGAAACAGGGGTGGGATCTTTTCCCGTCCTATAAAAGGCGTCCTGACTGCGGATAACGTGTATGCATACAGGAAAATATGATTCAGATGCTGCTGTGGCTGGAGCTGCAGCCGGGCTCCGGGGACAGAGCCGCCCTGCCGGGGACGCCGGACTTCGTCTTCAGCGGGTGCGCGAGCTGGAAAAGCTTGTGCAGTCGGGCGCGTACCATGTGGACTGTGTGCAGCTTATCGAAAGCCTGCTGAAGAAGGAACCGGGCCTCTTCCGTCCGGCAGGAAGAGCCGGATCCGGAAAGTCTTCTGAATCTTCCTGAATCCGATGAAAAAAAAAGAGGGACTGCCGCTGGAAAGAGTCGCGGCGGTCCTTTTTTGATCCCCCATGGGGAGGCACAGCCAAGTTCCGCAGAGCTGGCCGCCGGTGGATGCTTCATGAAGATGAGTGAGCGGGGGCCATCCCCTCCTCGTTCCGTCCGGATGGCGCAATACGCAGGGGATATTGCATACAGCTGAACGGCTCCCCGGACAGAAACGTGGCTGCCAATAAAAAAGCCGCTTCATCACGGACATTCGCGTGATAGAGCGGCTTTTGCTGTTTCAGAGAAAAAAACGCTAAAGATTCATGGCCTTCTTGGCCTTGTCGACGGTCTGTTTGATTTTATCCTTGACTTGGCTCAAGGGGCTTTCTTTTCCAGCTTCGTCGAAGGCCTTGAGGAGCTCAATCTGCTTGGGCGTGAGCTTGGTCGGGGTGACAACCCTGATTTCCACAAGCATGTCGCCGCGCTGTTTGTGCCCGATATAGGGCAGGCCCTCACCGCGGATGCGCAAAAGCTCTCCGCTCTGTATTCCCTTGGGAATGGTGAGGGAAAGGGGGCCGTCAATGCCCGGGACAGTGACTTTGTCGCCCAGTGCGGCCTGGGCAAAGCTGATGGAACAGGTATAGATAAGATCCTGTCCCTGACGCTCGTACTTGTCGCTCTCCTGCACATCGAGAACAACGAAAAGATCGCCGTTGGGGCCTCCGTGCAGACCGCATTCGCCTTCGCCCCGGACGCGCAGACGCGTTCCCGTGTTGACGCCGGCGGGAATCTTAACGGTCAGCTCCTTGCTCGTCTTGACGACGCCTTCACCGTGGCATTTGGGGCAGGGATGACGGATAATCTGCCCCGTTCCGTGGCAGTTGGGGCAGGGGGTGGCTATGGTGAAGATGCCCTGAGAGCGGTGCACCTGTCCACGGCCGTGGCAGGTGGGACATACCTCTGGCTGTGATCCCTGGGCGCAGCCTGTGCCATGACACTCGTCACACTCGGCATGGCGGGGAAGCGTCAGCGTTACGGAATCGCCGTGCGCGGCCTGCTCGAAGGAAATCTTGAGCGATACGCGCAGATCCTCGCCGGCAGCGGGACCATTGGGTCCTGAGTCAGAGCCGCCGAAACCGAAGAAGTCACCGAAAATATCTCCGAAATGCGAGAAGATATCGTTGGTGCTGGTGAAGCCGCCCTGTTCCTGTCCCACGCCGGCGAATCCGAACTGGTCGTACCGGGCTCGCTTGTTGGCGTCGCGCAGAACGTCGTAGGCTTCGGCCGCTTCCTTGAATTTTGACTCGGCCTCCTTGTCACCCGGGTTGCGATCCGGATGATACTTGAAAGCCAGTTTCCTGTAGGCTCTCTTGATCTCGTCCTCAGAAGCTTCTCTGCTGACGCCCAGGACTTCGTAATAGTCGCGCTGCTGTTCCATTATTTCCCTTCAACGGACGAATCTGCCGGGGCACCCGCAGTCTCGGGTCTGTCGAGTCTGGGATCAGCCGGAAGAACTTTGCCTTCGGCGATTTCGCGCAGGGCAGTGACAATTTCTTTATTGTCGGTTTTTATAAGAGGTTCATAGCCATCCCTGAACTGACGAACGCGTTTGATGACCATCTGAACGAGAAGAAAGCGGTTCTGAACTCGTTTCTGACAATCTTCAACTGTAAAACTGGCCATGCTTGCCTCCACGAAGGACATGTAAATGTCTAATGTTAGATAAATCAGCATGCTCCCCTGTCAAGGGGAGACGCCCGAACCGGGTAAAGAGGCGGCGGATGCAGAAAAGAGGAAAGCCACCCTTGAAAATGAAACAACCTCCATACTTTTTTAGCCTGAAACTGTCAACGAAAAAAAGGAGAGCTTGCTTTTTTAGTAGTTAATCACTAAGAAAACAGCTTTCGCCAGCCCATAGGGCGGAAATCCTCAGAGAAGAGAGGGAACGATGAGGGAAAAAAGGAACTTTGCTCAGGAAACGTGCGTGCGCAGCATGGGCAAGGCCATGCAGAGAACCGGAATGCTCTGGCCGGGTTGCCGCATCGGCGTAGCAGTCTCCGGAGGTGTGGACAGTTTTGTGCTCCTCAAGTGTCTGCTCATCAGGCAGGGTATAGTTCCCTTCCATTTTGAAATCATGGCTATCCACCTGAATCCGGGCTTTGATCCGGCCAATCACGCCCCTCTGGTTGAATGGGTGCGCGAAAATGGCGTCCCTTCGCATATTGAGGTGACAGATTACGGACTGCAGGGTCATTCTGAAGCCAATCAGCGGCGCAGCCCCTGCTTCCGCTGCGCCTGGCTGAGGCGTAAGCGTCTCTTCGAGCTTTGCCGCCAGTACCACCTTACGCATCTTGCCCTGGGGCACAATGCGGACGACCTCGTTTCCACGTTCTTCATGAATCTCTGCCGCAACGGGCGCGTTGGCGGCATGGACATGAATGAATCCTTTTTCGGCGGCGGCCTCCGAATGATCCGTCCGCTTCTCCTCGTTGAGAAGAAGTACATTATCTCTGCAGCCAGGAAATGGGAACTGCCGTACTGGCAGAATCCCTGTCCTTCAGCCGGGAAAACCTCGCGATCGGATATGGCCGAAACACTGAAGACTTTATATGGCGTTACGGACAACGCCAGAAGGTGCATCTTCAACGGACTCACCCGCTGGCAGTTTGATCAGAACTGCAGGGATTACGAATCCCGCGGGAAAGAAGCCCCCCGTGCCGGTGGCCGGGAATCCCGCTGAAGGAGATCCCCGGACCGTTTTTCCCAGGTTATCCCTGGTACAGAATTTCAGAAGAAATGTCGCTGACCCTGCCCACACCTGTGAGCAGCATGGCCTGGCAGAACTGTTGCCTGATGTTCCCGAAGTAATCCCTGACGCCTTCCAGTCCCCCGCCGATGGCGGCAACGGAGACAGGTCGGCCGATGAGGACAGCATCAGCCCCGAGAGCCAGCATCTTAAGGACATCCACTCCTGTACGCACGGCTCCGTCCACCAGGACTGTCATGCGTCCGCGCACGGCGTCGGCAATGCGCGGCCGAAACACGGAGGTTCCCATGAATTCAGACTTTCCAAAGGTCATGCGTCCGCGCACGGCGTCGGCAATGCGCGGCAGGACTTCGGCCGTTCCCGGACAGTGGTCAAGAATGCGGCCGCCATGGTTAGAGACCACGATGGCGTCGCAGCCGGCACTGGCAGCCTTGAGTGCATCGGATGGGGTCATAATACCCTTTACGATGAATTTCTGTCCTTTTTCGTGCAGGTAGGAGCAGACCTCTGTAAGCTCGGCAACGCCCATGGGTGTGACGGGGCGTCCCATTTTGCGCAGTGTGACAAGTCCTGCTGCATCCACATCCATGCCGATTGCCGGGGGATTGAGGGCGATCACGGAATCGAGCTTCTCTTTGAGTTCGGCGCCCTCCCAGGGCTTTATGAAGGGAATGCCGCTGTGAGCGGAAATGGCCTTGCGCGCGGCTTCAATTATATAAGGAGGCACACCGTCTCCTGTACAGCCCATGGTGCCCGCGGCCGCGCACCCTCCGAGGACGGCATCAATATACACGTCTTCACTTTCCTCCGGGCACATATTGAAGCCGGCACCGCCTATGGGAGCTGCGAGTGCAGGCACGGAAAGTTTCATGCCGAGCACTGTGGTCGAGGGATCCGGTTCCTTGACGTCATGCAGGGCTGTCATGTTGAGCGTGACAGCAGCGAGGGCGTCATAGTTATTCCGGAATGAAGCGCCGGTACCAAGACCGCCCATACCAGGCACCTCCCCGGCACAGGCTCTTCCGTTACATTCGGGACAGACTCTGCAGAATTTTTTCATGCGCTCGCGGGCGTTATCTCTGATTGGATCGGACATTTGATGTGCTCCTTGAAAAAGAGAAGATACGGGAATGCTATCTTACAGGATTCCTGTTTCTATAATTTTTTTCTTCTGCAGTGAACAAGATCCCGCTGCTTCAGAAATGAAGAGGGGCGGACAGAAAACCGTCCCGGTTTTTTGTGAAAAACGATTGTCGTTATCAGCAGCATCAGGCGTCAGGTAACCGATCCGCCTGATCCGGGAAATCCGGGGAGGCCAGGGCGCTGTTTCGCCGGGCTCCTGATTCCTGGGAGAAAGATGCCCCTGACACGCAGGAAAGAAAAAGGGCTTCTGTATCTCTTCCGGGGAAAACCTTTAGCGGTGGAAGCCCTCCCGGCATGGCTGCGGGAACGGGAGAGAAAAGAGAACGAAAATAGAAAAAAAACATTGGGAAAAAATTCACTGTAAAAACTTATTTTTTCTTTGTTGATCTTTTTAATAAGTATTGTATAATGAAAGTAAGTTTTCGAGCCTTCTCTGGCTACAGCATTTAGCTATGCCGTTAAGGCCTGAGCTTCCCCGCTCACAGGGTGGTCCTGGAAACGGAACCGCCTCCTTGAATGCCTATTGTGGCATGGAAAGAAAACGGATCAATGTACCATGCAATCATGTTTGTTTGCGTGATACATAAGTTTTCGCTGTGAGCAACACCAGAAAACACGCTTTTGCGTGTCATGGAGAATTTTATGCAGACCATTTCTCCTGTTTTTGGGGTTGCGCTGATACTGACTAAGACGTTGTTCGCACGTCTTATGCGCAGTCCTCTCTCCTCTGTGCCCTTCTTTAAGAGTGCCTTCAGCCCCGTCAGAATGCCGGGTATTCCACCCGGCGCAGCTCATCCCTTGAGGGTGTAATCCCCTTTCTTTTCCCGAAGCAGACCTTTTCCCGGCAGAAAGCTGGGGTTTATGTGCTTTTCGAAATCACATTCGGAAACACAGGTGAGCCCTGTTTTCTTGTCACATGGGAGCCAAGAACGTTTTTCCGTAGAAGAATTCCTACATAAAAACGGTTTCTGGTGTTGTGCCCAGCGATCCGGGATGAGGGGGCGTTTCTGTACAGCAAAAGAATATTCTTAAAGAGGGAAATCATGAAAAAGCCTCATCTTGAATCCACCTACAAGCTCTTTATCAATGGTGAATGGAAGGAAGCCTCCGACAAGGCCACGTATAAAAGCTACTGCCCCGCAAATGGTGAAGTCCTGGCCGAATGTGCACAGGCGACCAGAGAAGATGTTGAGGACGCCATCACGGCTGCCTGGGCTGCTTTTGAAACCTGGAAGAACGTCCCTGTCAATGAACGTGCCGAAATCCTGAACAAAGTCGCCGACATCATTGACGAAAACCGTGAACATCTTGCGATGGTGGAAACGCTCGACAACGGCAAGCCCATCCGTGAGACCCTGAACGTGGATATCCCCATGGCTGCCCAGCATTTCCGCTATTTTGCGGGATGCATTATGGCAAGTGAGGGCAGCGCCAATATCCTGGGCAAGGATACGCTCAGCCTGATCCTCCGCGAGCCTATCGGTGTCGTCGGGCAGATTGTGCCCTGGAACTTCCCCTTCCTCATGGCCGCCTGGAAACTCGCTCCTGTTCTCGCAAGCGGCTGCTGCACCGTTTTCAAACCCTCCAGTTCTACTTCCCTGAGTGTTCTGGAACTTGCGAGGCTCGTTCAGGGAGTGATTCCCCGTGGCGTCTTTAATGTCATTACGGGTTCCGGTTCCAAATCTGGTCAGTATATGCTGGAATCAAAGAGATTCAGGAAACTGGCCTTCACCGGTTCTACTGAGGTCGGCCGCAATGTTGCCCTCGCTGCTGCGGAAAGAATCATCCCCGCCACGCTGGAACTCGGCGGAAAGTCCGCCAATATCTTCTTTGAGGACTGCGACTGGGAAATGGCCATGGATGGCCTCCAGATGGGTATTCTCTTCAATCAGGGGCAGGTCTGCTGTGCCGGCTCCCGTGTATTCGTTCAGGATTCCATCTATGATCGTTTTGTTGAGGAAGCCGTGAAGCGCTTCAATGCCGTTAAGGTCGGACTGCCCTGGGAATCCGATACCCAGATGGGCTGTCAGATCAGCAAACGCCAGATGGAAAAGATCCTGGGCTATGTGGAAATCGGCAAAAAGGAAGGCGCGAAGGTTCTCTGCGGCAGCGTGCAGGATACGGAGGGAGAACTGAAGAACGGCTGCTTCCTGCGTCCCACTCTGCTCGGCGACGTGACCAATGACATGCGTGTCGCCCAGGAAGAGATCTTTGGTCCCGTGGCCTGCGTTCTGCGCTTCAAGACGGAAGATGAGGTCATCCGTCTCGCCAACGACAGTGAATTCGGACTCGGAGGTGCTGTCTGGACACGCGATATCAACCGCGCCATCCGTGTGGCCCGCGGAGTGGAAACCGGCCGTATGTGGGTGAACTGCTACAATGCCATTCCGGAGGGCGCGCCCTTCGGCGGCTATAAAACGTCAGGCATCGGCCGCGAAACCCATAAGGTCATTCTGGAGCACTACACCCAGATGAAGAATATCATGATCAACCTCGCTGAAACTCCCTCCGGATTCTACCCGAAGGCTGATTAAGTAAAGGGCAGGGGCCTGACCGCAGAGAGCGGGCGGGTCCCTCTTACATATTGCGGATGCTGTTCCGCGTCTGTTTTCAGCCTCCTGATGAAAAAAAAACGGCCCCCGCTGAGCGGGAGAGCTGTTCTCTCATCGCCGGCATGGCGGAGCTGGTGTGTGCCGGCTGAATCAGTCGCATACCGG
>ERZ834382.2980-NODE-2980-length-10929-cov-3.446018_pt1 | contig 10929 bp, 8 predicted proteins | sample MGYA00519692_ERZ834382 | MGnify/ENA primary metagenome ERZ834382 (study PRJEB31850, sample SAMEA3708751) | human gut metagenome | biome: human gut; feature: human-associated habitat; material: faeces | place: China | collected 2014 ...
CACATGAGCGCCTGTTCTTCGTCGAAGTGATGGGACGTGATGCAGGTTTCCTCGCCTTGAACGGAGCAATTGCTTCAGGAGCAGAAGCTGCCATTATTCCGGAATTCAGTACGGAAGTCGACCAACTGGAAGAATTTATCAAGAACGGATTCCGCAAATCCAAGAATAGCAGTATCGTACTGGTAGCGGAAAGCGAACTGACAGGCGGTGCCATGCACTATGCGGAACGTGTGAAAAACGAATACCCGCAATACGATGTACGTGTGACGATCTTAGGACACTTGCAGCGCGGTGGAAGCCCTACAGCTCACGACCGCATCCTGGCAAGCCGTTTGGGTGCCGCTGCCATCGACGCTATCATGGAAGACCAGCGCAACGTGATGATAGGTATCGAGCACGATGAAATCGTTTATGTACCATTCAGCAAAGCTATCAAGAATGATAAGCCGGTCAAGAGAGATCTGGTCAATGTATTGAAAGAACTTTCTATATAATAAAGGTAATACATTCATATAAGGTAATATAAAGAACGGTGGACGCAATGAGAGATTCAATGGTCCACCGTTCTTGTTTCAATAAAGCTATCACTATTTCCAGGAGTCCGGACCGATATACCGGCATTCTTTCAAGCAATATCTCTTTTCCCCGCAGCAGATAAAGCGATCGTCTTTTCACGCTTTCTCTTATTCATCATTTTCTTAATCCACAAATAATAACCGGTCAACGGCAAGGAAGCGCCCACTAATGCAGCCAAAAAAGTAAGTATACGTGTCGTCATACCTCCCCAGTTGCCTACATGAACAGAGTAAATCCAACCGCGTATTTTTCCTGCCTTATCCTGATGCTGATAAAGACTCGTCTCTGTAAATTCACCATTTTCCGTATTAAATGAATAACGGTCAGCAGCACGTTGATTCCCCAAACGGTCGAAAGCAACGCTAGCCGTACCGGAGGAAACACTGATCTGTTTGTATGCCGGATTCTGAAGACTCAGCTTGTCATATATTTCCTGCCAATAAGCAAAGGCAGAAACAACAGGCTTTGGCTGTTCAGTTTGCTGGTGTTTCCAATGTCTGCCGCCCTCATGCAGGTTGCCTTCCTGCCATTCACTTTGTGAATAATCTGCGGATAAGCCTTCCTGTTTTTCTCGATGCGGCCTGTCCGGACGACCTCTTCTGCCACTTCCACGTTCTTCGGCATTCTCCCGTCCTTCAGTTTCAGCCTTCGGCTTTCCATCCTGCAAAGCCAGTCGGGCATCTCCTTTGGAAGTGCTTTCTTTCTGCCCGTGCCCGTGCCCATGCCCGCCCTGCTGCTGCACTTCCACGCCAAAAACTTTATAAAAGGCTGTCCGATACCAAGTGAAAGACCACGTCAGTCCGGTCAGCGACATAGCCAGCAGAAGAACCAGCGCATACATTCCTCCCGCCACATGCAAGTCATACCAAAACCGCTTCCAGCCTTTCGTGCCCGATATCTTCAGACTATTTTTCAATGCCTTACGTGTACGCGGCCACCAGACAATGATTCCGGAAATCAAGACTACGACAAACATCAAAGTGCTGACGCCTACAATCATCTTTCCCCAGAAAATCCCCTCACCTCCCGGATTCATACTATCCAGCAACCAGCGGTGCATCCGAAACATAAACGCAAAGAAACCGCTGCGCTGATTCTTTCCGGTAATCTCGCCCGTATACTGATCGACATACACCGAAGAACGGCGGGGTTTGGAAAGACTCACCTGATAAGTGCGTTCCGGATCAGAGGAAATGCTGACACCCGACACAGAAACATCATCGGGCAACGTGGCAGCCACCTTTTCCAACAACTGATCAACCGGTAGCGGAGCTGCCTCAACTTGTTTCACAAAGTAAAGTTCCGGCCACATCAGTTCATTTACCTCATTCTCGAACACCAGCATGGCGCCGGAGAAACAGATAAGCGTGATTATTATTCCAAAGGGGACTGAGAGCCACAAATGAATTTTTCGAAAAAACTTTCTCATTGTATTTGTATGGGTTACTTTTGGCACAACCTTGCTGATTTCATGATTGGCAAAGAATATTCAACATTTAGTCTGTGAAAGTAGCGTCAACAGCTGATGAAGAGATGATATTTTCTCCCAAAATACCGTAAGTGGTAAAGCGGGTAATCGTATATTCGTTCGAACGTTTCGCAATACCGCCGTTTGTATTCAGTTCATAAGCTGTGGTTACACCTTCATTTCCCTGATTGTATTGGAGGCGATACAGATATTGGTCTTTGTAGAAAATCCAGGCAGTACCGGTAGCAGTTTCAAATCCGTTGTTGTTGCCGGGAGTTACACTGCCACTTTCGAGAGTCGAGGTAGCCAGTAAGTAGTTGGCTGTACTGTTGGCCGATGTTACGGTAGCCGATACGACGTAAGTTGAGTGCGAATCCTTGGCAAGTCTACCTATCGCAGTGATTCCGGTAGCGTTGACAGTCAGCCCTTTTGTTGCCGTATGAGTAACCGGATCAATTTTATAAATAGCCGGATGATTGGTTTCTCCGTCTGCAGTAATGGGAATGACGCCGACATAAGCCACGCCGTTCTCACAAAACGGGGTACCGGAGAAAGAAGAGATACGATCCGGTTCAGGCAGTCCGTCTACATAGTGCAGTTCTCCCTTATCCCCATTTCCTGTCGCCTTGAAGACAGCCATTCGCGTAGCTCCCGTGCCACGTGAGTTGATTTCGCCTGTGTACATCTGTAACAGAAAATAGTCTCCGGCGATGTGCCAGCAGCGCAGGAATGACTTGCCGCCCGAGAGTTCTTCCAGATTACAGTAATAGCTGTCAAAGTCAGTCGCGCCAGCTTTGATGCGGACCACTCCTGCCGGTAAGTTGGTTTTCTGTACGTCGGCATCCATGATCTTGGCATAACTCGGGGAAAACACATATACGTCTCCATTGTCGGCAGCCCAAATCGTCTGATAATACTGTGAACGCATACGTCCGCAAGCATAACTGATTTTGTCCGTCCTGATCAGCGTCGGGTTGTTGAAGTTTTCATCGTTGTAGATAGCCACCCATGCTTCGTTGGGGTACTGAGTCCACTGCAGTTCCCCTTTCTCATAGCTGGAGCTGTTGCTGCCTCCGTCTTCGGTTTTCACCAGTTCCGGATATTTCACCCACTTGCCATCTTCAAAAGCCGACCCGTATACACTTAGTCCCATAGGAATAGGAGCGGTATAAATTTTATTGTTGGCTTCAAGAATACCTGCGAAAGTAACGTACTCGCCATTTCCCAAAAAGTTTTCGCCACGGATGACATCTCTGTTTTTCATGATCTGGTCAGTCACATGCAGATAGGTAATAGCTATTCCCTTCTGTACGGATTGCGTTTCTTCCGGAGCAACGGCTCCCTCAGTTTCATCACAAGAGGTACAAAGCGTACCTGTCAACAGAGCCATTGCAAAGCTCCACATCAAAAAAATCTTTTTCATCTTTTTTTGAATATTTGTAGTTAATCAAATTGTTTTTATTTCTCTCAGGTTTAAAATTCTTTCTGTTTCAATTTCCGCCGAAGTACACTCTCACTTTCCCATAGAAGGCACGACCGGCTTTCTGGAGACTGAAGTTATCATAGAGTTTTTCGTCAGTGAAGTTTTTACATTCGAACGATACGTTATATCGTCCATTCTTCAGACTGTAGGTGATGCCCAGATTATGTGAAAACTGTGTAGGCACTATATCTTTGGTTTCCACCGCTCCCAATGCTTCGGAGTAAAGCGGAAAACCATGTACATACATATTGTCATAGGTAACGGTCAGCGTATTTCCTTTCTTCCAGAGGTTCCGCCAGAAGAAAGAGATGTCCGAATTGGCAAAACGGTAAGGCAGATTCGGCATACGTGCGCCATAAGTCAGACTTTCCTGCCCGGTCTGCGTTTTCTCCACATTGTCACGCACGTCCATTTGTGTAAAGTTTCCGCCGATACTGACCCAGCAGGAGTAATTATAACGCGCGGAAATATGATAGCCTTTTGTTTCAACACTTCCATAGTTGCTGTAAGAGCCGTATGAACGGTTGCTCGTTGTTTCGATACTGCGATAGATATAATCGGAAGTATTCCGGTAAATCAGTCCGGTTTCCACATACAGACCGTGTTTACCCAATTGGCGGTTATAGCTCAAATTAAAATTGAGGTTATCACTTTTTTCCGGATTCAGTCCTATTTTTCCCAGTTCAAGGTCTTCGTCACCAAAAAGTTCTTCGTTCGTAGGCAGTCGGTAAGCCTTCTCATAAGAAAGTTTTGCCTGCAATCCCGAGAGGATGAAATAAGTACCGGCCGCGCCATATCCCACAGAGCTTACATTATTGGTGAGACGGACGTAGTTACTCGTTCCACTGGTCGATGCGGACACGGGCCCCGCATTATATTGGTTGTAATATTTCCCGAATACGGATAAATTCCAGTGCTCCGAAGGCATCAGCCTGTATGAAAATCCGGTTATATTTTTGCGGGTCACTTTGGCGATAGTGTTCGATTCATCGACAGAAACGGAGTTGTGGTTTTCACGATGAAAGGCGTTCAAGACGTGATTCAGCACAAATGTATGCGCAGTGCCGATGTGGTAGTTGGCGGTAAAAGTAGCGTTCCAGTTGTCGTTGTCGGACTTCATATCCTGATATGACTGTTCTCCTTTTCTCCCTTTCAGAGAGGTTTTCTCACCAAGCCAGTTGAAACGGTACGTTGCCGTATCGACATTATTTGTAAAGTTCCGGTTGTAATTGGCTGTGAATGCTACGTCCAGATTCCTGACGAATAAATTACGTTTACGATATTCCAGAGAAGGCATCAGAGAGTTTCCCTTACGATATTTTTCACCAAATACGACCTTTTGTACCACTCCTGTCTGGATTTCTTTGTACATACGCGAGTACGTCAGTCCGATCATCAGACGATCCGCCCATTTCTTGTCAACCAGCCCTACTTTGCCGACAACAGCCTCGTTGTGATAGTTGTCATGAAAGCGTTTCACATGTTCTACCTTGTCCGTATTGATAGCCGAGCCGCCGCCTTCATAAAACTCTTCGACAGGGGTATCCACATAGTAACTGTTGTCAGAATAGTTTTGGAAAGCGTTGATTTCGTAAGTCAGTCCATTCTTGAAGGTCTGTCCGAAGTTGACGTACGATTTATGTGTATTGAACGAGCCGTAAGAGTAGGATGCGTCCAGAAACCAGTTTTTCCGGTTTTTATTGGTTACGATATTGATAACTCCGCCCAAGGCATCCGTCCCGAACCCGACAGGCACTACACCACGGTACACTTCGATGCGGTCAGCAAAGTTAATGGGAATGTTGTTCAGTCCGAAAGAACTTCCTACGCCCTCCTGCGGCACTCCGTCAATAAACAGCTTGACGTGCTTGCCGGAAAATCCGTCCAGCGAAAGAATCATATCCGACCCCACTCCTCCGGCTTCCCTAAGTTTGAGTCCCGGAACTTTTGCCAAGGCATCAGAAAGGTTTTGTGTACTATTATGCAGACCTTTCGCATCAATTGCCACCGCATTAAAGGCAGATTTATTCACCCGGCTCACTGCAGAAGTGGACACTACCACTTCATTCAGTTCCGTCACCTGCGGAGCAATCGTTACATTGACCCTTATTCTTTCACCGGCTTTCAGTGTCACTTTTTTTTCTACTGTCGTATACCCAATGGCCGATACAACCAGTGTGTAGTCACCTGCTGCCGCTTTCAAGTGATACAATCCCTTTTCATCTGTAGTCGCTCCTCTGTTCGTCCCTTTCAGATATACAGTCGCAAAGTCCACCACTTCTTTTTCTACAGTAGAAATCACTCTTCCGGAAATCATCCCTCCGGATCGCCCATGTTGAGAAAATGCTGACACTGAAAATAAGAACGCAAGAAAAACCAGAAAACTTTTATTGTTCATCTCTTTTTACTCTATTTACTTAATACCTACTATATAGTTCCGATAACGAATTCTAAAACGATACAAAGGTAGTGACAAATAGAGATGCGGGACAATCCCCATCTATTGGTAAAAATAGATCAACAAAAAGAAGATATCCGGAGATACACAATACCTAAAAATAAGTAATCACAGCATAAATTAAATAAAAACAGTATTATTTCAACCAGCGTTCCAAAGCCTGTTCCGTTTCCTGCCACAGTTGTTTTTGCTGCACATGGCAGAGGTATTTTTCGGACAGCCGCTTCCTGTGGCTGCTCGCATAAAGCTGTCCGCTGACTCCGGCCACTGCCTCATCCAGCAAGAGGCCGACGGCAGTGGAAGCCCCTTTCTTCGGCGTGCGGATAAAGGGGCGGAAAAAGAGATCCGTCAGCGGGTCAAACCACTGGTGCATAGTGATGATGTCGGTAGAAACAATGCCGGGATCGGCGGCATTGACAGTGATTCCTTTTTCACGGAGGCGTTCCGAAAGTTCGATCGTAAACAGCATCAAAGCCAGTTTTGTATTGCTGTAAACAGGGATTCGCCAAAAACTTCCCTTTCTTCCTTGCCGGAAGAAATCGGGAAAATCGAGGTGCCCGATCGCATACGTGCAAGAAACCATGTTTACAATACGGGCTCCTCGTGTCAATGCCGGAAGGAGTTTCCGGGTAAGCAGATACGGCCCCAGATAGTTCACACTGACCGTTCGTTCAAAGCCGTCGGGGGTGATGTGAAGTCCGGTTTCCATCGTTCCGGCGTTATTCATCAGCAGGGAAACGGGGAGATGGCGCTCCACAATCCGGTCGGCAAAAGAAGCTGTCGATGCCATGGAAGACAGATCGACTGCCATGACTTCCAGGTTTGCGTTTCCTGTCTCGTTCACTAGACGCTGCCGTATCGGTTCCGCTTTGGACGGACGATAGCCATAATAATATGGTAACCGGCTTCGGCTACGGCACGGGTTATTTCCGTTCCCATGCCGCCGTCGGCACCGGTGATGATTGCCCATTTCTCTTCACTCATTGCTTTTCCAGTTTTTCAATCTCCCGTTGCAGGCCGGGAGGCAGTTTTTCTTTCAGATGTTGGTGGCAGGCCATTTCGATAGTGTACATCCGCCCGATGCAGTAGTTGCTGTGTCCGCAGTTACAGCGCGCCTGCTCTTCCCGCCTCATCCGGTTGACAAACTCCGGTTCGTTGAGCAACGCACGTGCCATCTGGACGGCATCGAAGCCGGCATCCAATACTTCATCTATCTTTTCGCGGGACACCAGTCCGCCCACATAAATCAACGGGGCTTCCGGAAGTGCCGCCCGAAATTTCAGTGCATCCTCCAGGAAATAGGCTTCCCGGAAAGGAACGGTCGGAATCATCCACTTTCCAAACATCCGGACTCCGTATTTCAGCCACCAGCAGTCCATGTAGTAAGCCATCGAACGAATCGGCATCGCTCCCCGCATGACGTACATCGGAGCCTTACTGACGAATCCTCCGCTCAGTACCAATGCGTGCGCGCCCAATGCCAGCAGGCGTTTGGCCACTTGCAGAGATTCATCGGTTTCCATGCCGCCTTTGAAGCCATCGCGCATATTCATTTTTACAATGACTGCCATGTCGCTTCCCGCCGCTGTCATCACCTCGTTCATCACCATTTCCATAAAGCGCATCCGGTTTTGGAGCAAGCCGCCGTAGTCGTCTTTCCGGTGATTGGTGTAGGGAGACAGGAACTGGCTGATCAGATATCCGTGTCCGGCGTGTACCTCGACGGCGTCGAAGCCGGCTTCCCGTGCCAAGTGGACAGCCCGTCCGTAGGCTCTGGCCATCTCCGGCAACTCTTCTCTCTTCATGCCACGCACGAATGTAGGAGAATAGAGATTGAAACCGGTAGAAGCTGAAATGGGAGTGGTTCCGCAAATCTTTTTATGGGACATATTTCCGCAGTGCCCTATCTGGATGCCTGCTGCCGCACCTTCCGTGTGTATAGCTCCGGTCACTTCACGCAAACCGGAAATGATTTCCGGACGCAGCCACAACTGACGGTCGAAGGAAAGTCCGCTTTGTGTCACGGCTGCATAGGCTACAGTCGTCATCCCGACTCCGCCCGCAGCCACCGAGCGGTGGTAATCGAGCAGCATTTGTGAAGGGGCGTTACCGGGACACATGCTTTCAAAAGCGGCAGAGCGGATCGTACGATTCCGCAGCGTCAATGGACCGAAAGTAACAGGGGTGAAAAGTTTAGATTCCATAGTACGCTATTTTATGTCAATAGATAATTTATTTCAAATCAATAGATAAAAGGAAATACACGTTTGCGTTCGCCTACTTCCGAGCCAAATTCTTCACGGTAGCGATGCCAGATTGCATTGGCACGGGGGACGAGATTGGCCACTGTCCACCAGAAGAATACAAGTCCGGATAGTGAACAAGTCAGTATTGCCCAGCCTGCCCATTCAATGATTTCGCCCAGATAATTGGCGGAAGTGACATAGCGGTACATCCCTTTTTGTGGCAGATAATGACGGGTATCCCCCGGTTTGCGCAAATGGCGGATGATATAGTCCGAATGCCAGTTCATCAACATGCCCGCAAAGAAAAGCAGACTGCCCGCAATAAACCATGCGGAAGTGAACCAGCCGGAATGATACATTCCCTCGGGTGAGAGATAAAATATCCATTCACCCTGCATATAGCCGTTCAATAGATTGAACAGGATTCCCATCGACATGATTGCCAGCGGCATTTTACTCTTTCCGGTCAGTAGCAGGGGAAAGACGAAGGCGCGCTGAAAATAATGAATCTGAAAGAAGACAAAGAATGTCAGTATGACCGGATCAAAACGACGTTCCGAGTGTATCCACATCCAGCACATGACCAGAAATACGGGGGCTTCCATCAGTATCCACGCCAGCTTGTTGGAAATGGCAACTCCCCAGGAGGCGGTGCGAAATATCCCGTAACCGGCTTTCACAAAGTAGAGGGCGATGAAAACAATCAGAGCGGTCAGACTCATGACGCCCAAAAATAGATTAAAGGCAGCTATACTCATCTTGATTTTCTTTTGAGATTCACAAAAATAACAAAAAAAGAAAAGAATGGTCACAAAAATAACTCAAATAAAAAACAGATCAAACGACAACAGACTTCCGGCATTCTTTGTTTATTCATTAAAAATCAGCTATCTTTGCAGTTGGTTATGAACTAAATAATAGAAAAAGCAATGGCAATGGAAATTAAAGCCATACCGACCTTAAAAGGAAAAGAAGCGGAACACTTCGTTAAGGCAGCGGACAAGGCTTATAAAAATCAAAACAAACAAGACTTCAGCAAACATGTGCTGGAAGCCCGTGCTGTGCTCAAAAAGGCTAAAATGTTATAAAACATGGGATTTCTTTTTGAGAAATGTACTTTTGCCGTACTTGATGAAGATACGATTAAAGAATGTGCCCCTTTCTCATGTGGGCACCAAGACTTAGACGACTTCTTTCATAACGATGCTCCTCTCTATAATGCACAGCTATTAGGAAAAAGTTACTGTTTTCGTTCAGATAAAAAGCCTTCGGACATAGTATGTGCCTTCACTGTTTCTAACGATAGTATCAGAGTAAATATCCTCCCCAACAGCAGGGAAAAGAAAGTTCAGAAAGACATTCCCCGAGCCAAACAAATGCGCCGCTATCCGGGTGTATTAATCGGCAGACTTGGAATCAATAAAGAATACAAGCATCAGGGCATAGGCAGTGATCTGATGACTTTCATAAAATCATGGTTCATTGATGCGGGAAACAAAACAGGGTGTCGCTTTTTAATTGTTGACGCTTACAATGAAAATATTCCTCTGAACTATTATCTGAAAAACGGTTTCAAATACCTTTTCTCTACGGAAGCGCAAGAAGTGGAATATACAGGCTTTGAAACCGGAACGCATCTAAAAACACGCTTAATGTATTTTGATTTAATAGACATTATACCTTATCCCAATAATAGCAGCAAAGACGCAATCGACGGTAATTATTAAAATAACAAGTTTGTTCTCAACAGGTCACCTGTCCATAATCTCTCCTCCAGCAAAGGGAAAGATCATAGTTCACTGATATCCAAAGAAATAGAATGTATAATTCATCGGTTGTAGAAACGCCCTTTTAACGTAGCGTTAAAAGGGCGTTTCTACCTGCCAGGCTGTGCCCTTTCTACCAACGATAAATGCCTTAGCCTCCATCGGATGAAAAATACAGCAACCGCAAAGTGTTAAATGTTAAATGAACATCGGATGTTCTTCCTGAAACAAGTCACCCCAGACGTACAACCGGGTACTACCAAGATGTACAACTGGGGATTACCAAGACGTACATGCAGGGATTACCGAGATGTACGTCTGAGGTTAGTTATTATTGCATAAAAGGATTTGTTCTTATCAGCGTTTCTTGATGGGGATATAAGCCAGATCATCAAGAACATTTTTATAAGCCGGACGGATAATGCGTTTGCCTTCGAAGTTCAGTTCCTCATTGCGGTGCGCACACCAGCCGACAATACGAGCCATGGCAAACAGCGGAGTGAAAATCTCCTGCGGCAAACCAATCATCTCATATACGAAGCCCGAATAGAAGTCGATATTGCTGGAAACCGTCTTTCCGTTGTTCTTCACACGTCCGAAAGTAGCGATGGCACGCTCTTCAAGCAGTTCGAGGAAAGCGAACTCCTCTTCTTTTCCTTTCTCACGGGCAAGGTCACGAGCCAGTTCTTTCAGCAACAGCGCACGAGGATCAGAAATTGTGTAAACAGCATGACCGATACCGTAAATCAATCCGGTCTTATTATACACTTCCTTATTCAGCATCCGTGTGAAATAGGTATCTATCTCGTCCACGCTCTTCCAGTCCTTGATGTTCTCCTGCAAGTGATGGAACATATCGGCCACCTGGATATTCGCGCCTCCGTGAAGCGGGCCTTTCAACGAACCGATACCTGCGGCGATGGCCGAATATG
>ERZ834382.2984-NODE-2984-length-10920-cov-13.883387_pt1 | contig 10920 bp, 8 predicted proteins | sample MGYA00519692_ERZ834382 | MGnify/ENA primary metagenome ERZ834382 (study PRJEB31850, sample SAMEA3708751) | human gut metagenome | biome: human gut; feature: human-associated habitat; material: faeces | place: China | collected 2014 ...
AACTACGAGAAAAATCCCGTAGTTTTCTATTTACACAATTAGATGGATAGTCCCTTTAAGGATGTATAGGAATGTAGAGGATTCCCCCCCCTACATTCCTATCTTTTTCATATTTTATTCATATCAATATCATATCCCACAGACCTCAATTCTCTTGCTATACATAATTTCCAGCCTCCGGCGTTGTCATAATCAGTATAAACTATTCCTGTAAAATCTGAAGGTTCTTCAACTTCTGTTTTTTTAAGAGTGCAAACTCTTTTTCTACCTAAAAGACCGATAAAATAACCTAATTCAAGTATTACATTTTGCCGTGCTCTACAATGAAGCTCTTTTGTACCTTTTTTTCGACCTTCATCACATGGTGATAAAAGTACAATAGCAAAACCAACATTTGAGTTTTCTTCAAGTTTTTCTATAACAGTATTGCCATTATTTGCTTGATTATTTAATATAATTGTTTCAAATCCTAATTGTTTAAGAAAACTATCTACTTCTAATTTCATAGTGTTATCATGTCCATGTACTATAAATATTTTTCGATTCTCCATTTTAACTATCTTATTATTATTTGCTATTTTATTTTTAATTCTATCGCACAAAATAGAATATACACCTTGAATCTTATTGAAGTTATTACTCAGAGTGTGTCCATTCCCACTATTATCAACTGATTTAAATTTTTGATAATCAGAATTTGTATCATCGAAATATCTACTAAACAATGTGATAGATAAATTAAACCAATGGTGATAGCTTTCAATTGTATCTCTTAAATTTGCACAATCACCTTTTCTGTCTCTTAATTCTTTATATTTTGTTTCTACATATTTGACACTCTCTAGACTTATTTCAAGTTCTGTATTATTCTCTTCTTCAACATTATTTTCTTCTTTAATCATGTATCCTATATTTTCAAAGGGTTCTCTGTTTTCATTAAACTCCGGTAATAATTCGAGGTCAAGTATAATTTCTTTCATATAAATTTTGGAGTTATCCCATGATTCGTAAGTTGCTAATAATGTGGATAACACCGAAAAAAACTCATTTCTGAATTTAGAATAGAGACGGTCTAATAGTGTTTTAAATGCATCAATTCTATATAAAGAATCTATTCCCACCATATAGATGTTTGAACTTGATTCCACTTCTTTGTATATTTCACAATAAGCTTCATAGATTCCTATTTGTGCCATACTTCTTTTAAATGAAGTAGATTCTAAAAAATGGTCTAATTTAAGTTCTCTATTTATATCATCTAATAGAGAATCCAATATTTTATTTTGAATTTCCATCACTTTTTTATTTAAAATTACTACTATCCATTGCTGTTTTTCTATTATATCTTCTTTATACAAATATGCAAAGTTTTTTTAGTTTCAAAGTTACAACTTAATCGCTAATTGTGTGCATATATATTATGAAATGTGACAAATGAAGACAAATGAGGACTAATGAAGCCACCAGTTCCCAAATCCTTAAATATACTCTATTTCATCCTTACTTTTACTTCCGAAATTTTTATTTACTCACTAAAATTCAAAAAGTTATGGATGTAAACACAGCCAGCCAATCCACCACTGACGAACAGATGGTGGATATTCTTCTTGTACTGGATAAGGAGAAAAAGACAATCAGCGCAGTGAAAGGCGTGGATGAAAACGGGGAACTCCAAACCGTACCGCCGGAGAAAAACAGCGAACTTCTGAAATTCGACCGTCACGGCGATTTCTGTTCCAACTTCTTTTCCAACATGATGAACCAGTTGAAGAACCCGACCCGTTTCAACTTCTTCAAAATCCCCAAGATTGAACTTCCCAAGATTACACCGATAATCAGGGACAACTTCGACCATCCGACACCCGAAAATGAAGCGGACATAGCACGCTACCGGGTAACATCCGAAACACAGAAACAGGAAGTGAAGAACGAACAACCGAACCAAACACTGCAGCAGGTACAGCAACCGCAGCAGGAAGCAACGGCACAAGCACCGCAGCAACCTGACAAAAGCAAGTATGTTATCGACCCTGACAAGGTGGACTGGGAAGCCCTGAAAAACTTCGGACTTTCCAAAGAACAGCTTGAAAAGGCAAAGGCTTTAGAACCCATGTTAAGGGGGTATAAGTCGCCCGGTGCATTCTCCATTGCAGGGAACTACAATTCCGCCATTATGAAACTGGACGCACGCCTATCTTTCCGGCATGACAAGGACGGGAATGTGGTTTTGGCGATACACGGCATCCGTCAAAAGCCGGAACTTGAACGTCCGTTCTTCGGGCATGAATTTTCCAAAGAGGATAAAGCCAATCTTCTTGAAACGGGCAATATGGGACGGATCGTAAACCTGAAAAACTATATCACAGGGGAAATGATACCTTCTTTCGTCAGCGTGGATAAGGTGACGAATGAACTGGTTTCCATGCGTGCAAGCAGCATCCAAATCCCCGATGAAATAAAGGATGTCAAACTTAGTAAGGAACAGCAGCAAGCCTTACGGGAGGGAAAAGGAATATTCCTTGAAAACATGATTTCCAACCGTAAAAATCCCTTTTCCGCTACCGTTCAGGTCAATGCCGACAAGAAAAGTCTGGAATTTATCTATCCCAATGCCAAACAGTCACAGGAGCAACGGCAGAAACAGGAGCAGCCGAACAGCCTTGTTACCAGTGATGGTGTAACCATCCCCAAGAGCATTTCAGGAATAGAACTGACACGCCAGCAACAGCAGGATTTAGTCGATGACAAGACCATCTTTGTTGCCGGGCTGAAAGACAAGCGGGGAGTCGAATACGATGCTTACATTCAGGTGAACCACGACAAGAAGAAACTCGGCTTTTACAGTGACAATCCCAGTTTTGACCGTTCAGCCGTGAAAGAGATTACCCCCGCCAGCAAGAACCGCACACAGGTAGCGGTCAATTCGGAGGGCAAGACCAACGAAGCCACCAAGAAAGTGAAAGAACCTTTGAAAAAGGGTCAGGACAAGTCCACTGAAAAACAGAAAACCAAGCAGGATAAAAAGGAGAAACAGGAGCAGACGGACAAACCCAAACAAAGCAGGGGACGCAAAAGATGATAACGGTATTAATCCTTATCCCGGTTATCGGTTTCGTCCTGTTTCTCTTTGCCTGTTACAAAACGGACTGGAAAACCATAGACGAGCAGAACCGACAATATTATATAGATGGCTATCACATCTACTATGACCGGAAAATCCTAAGACAAAAAGAAGTGGAACAATTAAAATCAAAATGATTGCAGTAATCGGAGAAAAACCAAGTGTGGCAAGGGACATTGCCCGCATTTTAGGAGCGAGTGAAAAACAGGATGGCTACCTTTCAGGTAACGGGTATCTCGTTACCTGGGCGTTCGGCCATCTTGTAGGTTTGGCAATGCCGGAAGCCTACGGCATACAGAGTTTCCGCCGGGAAAGTCTGCCTATTATCCCGGATAGTTTTCAACTTACACCCCGACAAGTGAAAGCGGAAAAAGGGTACAAGGCTGACCCCGGAGCGTTGAAACAGCTAAGGGTAATCAAAGAAGTATTCGACCAGTCGGATAAGATAATTGTCGCTACCGATGCAGGGAGAGAGGGAGAACTCATATTTAGATATATTTACAAATACATCGGATGCAACAAGCCTTTTGTCCGTTTATGGATAAGCAGCCTTACGGACAAGGCAATCCGTGAAGGACTGCAAAATCTGAAAGCCGGTAGCCTGTATGATAACCTGTTCCGTTCGGCACAGGCACGCAGCGAAGCGGATTATTTGATTGGAATAAACGCAACACAGGCTTTAAGTGTGGCAGCCGGACAAGGAATATACTCTTTGGGACGGGTACAGTCGCCCACGTTGGCAATGATATGTACCCGCTTTTTGGAGAATAAGAACTTTGTCCCGCAAAAGTATTGGCAACTGAAATTACAGTCGGCAAAAGACAATATCTCTTTTTCTGCCCTATCCGTAGAAAAATACGATGCACAGCAGACCGCCATCGACACGCTGCAAAGGATAAAGGAAGCGGAAACGGTACGGGTGAAATCCGTAGAGCGTAAGGAAGTGAGCCAAGAACCGCCCTTGCTCTATGATTTAACCACGCTGCAAAAGGAAGCGAATACAAAATTGAATTTCTCCGCAGACAAGACATTATCCATTGTCCAAAAGTTATACGAGGGTAAACTAATCAGCTACCCCCGAACCGGAAGCCGTTATATCTCACAGGACGTGTTCGAGGAAATCCCGGAACGGTTTATTAATTTGGAACAGTACGCCCGTTTTGCCGGGTATGCCGCAGGGATGAAAGGCAAAGCCTTAAATTCCCGTTCCGTAAATGATGGCAAGGTAACAGACCACCACGCCCTGATTGTGACCGAAAACCTGCCCGGTAAGATGGAAGCGGACGAACAGGCAATCTATGAACTGATAGCCGGACGGATGCTGGAAGCCTTTTCAGAAAAATGCGTCAAAGACGTTACCAGTGTAACGCTGGAATGTGCAGGGTCACTTTTCACGGTTAAAGGGGCTATAATCAAGTCCGCCGGATGGCGTGCCGTATTCGGCGAGAAAGAGGACGGGGAAGATAACGCCACTTTGCCCGTCATGCAGGACGGTAACAGTCTGTCGCTTTCCGGTATTGAACTGTTGGAGAAGCAGACCAAGCCCAAGCTGTTACACACGGAAAGCAGCCTGCTTTCTTCGATGGAAACGGCGGGTAAAGAACTGGAAAACGCAGAACTGAAAGCAAGCATGAAAGATACGGGTATCGGCACGCCCGCAACACGGGCAGCCATCATCGAAACACTGTTTTCCCGCCAGTATATCGTCCGGGAGAAAAAGAACCTTGTCCCGACCGAAAAGGGACTTGCCGTTTACAACATCATCCGGGACAAGAAGATAGCAGACGTTGAAATGACGGGAATGTGGGAAAATACGCTTGCCAAAATAGAAAGCGGGGAAATGAACCCCGACACGTTCCGTAAAGGCATCGAAGTATATGCAAGGCAAATCACGGCAGAACTGTTGGACGTTCAGCTTTCTTTCGCTTCGGGTAGTGGCTGCATTTGTCCGAAATGCAAGACCGGACGCATCCTTTTCTATCCGAAAGTCGCCAAATGTTCCAATGTGGATTGTTCCGTTACCATCTTTCGCAACAAGAGCGACAAGCAATTGACGGACAAACAGATTACCGAACTGGTGACTACCGGGAAAACCGGACTAATCAAAGGGTTCAAAAATAGGGACGGCAAAGTCTTTGACGCTTCACTTGCCTTTGACGAGCAGTTTAATGTTACTTTCGTGTTTCCTGAAAAGAAAGGCAAACCGAAGAAGTAAAACGAAAATCGCTATATTTGCCACAGAAAGTTTCATTATAGATAGATTATAATTGAAATTTTTGTGGTTGAAGCACTCGGAGGGACACCGGGTGCTTTTTATAAATCTTCTCTACATCACCCTATAAATATACCATTCCTATCTTTTTTTATTTTTTTTCGCACGTAACTATCTGATACGCAAAAATAGTTACCCCTTTGTAACTGCCTAACGTTTAAGTAACTTCTTTTTTTATACTAAGTATATTTCTAACTTTGCCATCGAAAAAGAAACTAAATAACAGTTGATATTCTACTGTTATTGGTCATTGTTTACATAAATAAAAGGAGAAATAATTATGCATTACACAGGAACTATTTGGAGACCGCCTTATGAGGCATACTCCCTTTTAATTCAAGTTACAGCAGGATGTACTCACCATTCATGTAAGTTCTGTACTCTTTATGAAGACTTGCCTTTCAAGTTTCGAATGTCACCGCTCGAAGAAGTTAAATCAGATTTGAAAGAAGCTAATCACTACTATAAAGATGCAGACAGAGTATTCTTTACAGGAGCTAATCCTTTTGTACTTAGTGTGGATAAGCTCAAAGCATTGGCGAAGATGGTACATGATTATTTTCCAAACTGTCAGAGTATCGGTTGTTTTGCAAGAATAACTGATGTTAGCCAAAAATCCGTCAAAGACTTGCAAGAGTTGAAAGACCTCGGTTATGATGGAATTACGTTTGGAATTGAAACGGGAGATGATGAAGCACTTGTTTTTATGAAAAAGGGATATTTGTCTAAAGATATTATCGAACAATGCAAAAAGTTAGAAGAGGTGGATATGAGCTATAATTTCTTTTACTTGACTGGTATTTCCGGTTCAGGGAGAGGGGAAATTGGCGCAAAGGCAACTGCGGAAATCTTCAACCAGCTTCACCCACAAATCATAGATGCTTCCATGCTAACCATCTATCCAACCTCTCGGCTATTTCAAGAAATTCAAGCAGGAAATTGGAAAGAGGAAACAGAGATTGAAAAATTGCAGGAGTTAAAAACACTGATTCAGAACTTGACGGTAAATGCAAGGTTTGCTACTGATGGAGCTTCTAACTTAATCCAAGTCCGTGGTAACTTAAAAACAGATAAGCAAAAGATGGTTCATTTTTTGGAGCAACAAATCCATAATCAAGATGAATCTTATTTGCGGCAATACCGTGAGAACTTGCCTCATTTATGAAAAAGGATGTTAGAATAATTGTTCAAAATATTCAACGGTATGACGACTATACGGATAAAATAGTAACTAATGCCATTGGAAACTATTCACGTTCCGGTAGTAGTCATTCTGTTTTATACCGAGAATTATGTGCAGGAGGACATGTTGTTGAAAACCGACTGATAATCCACCCGGAAAAAGCTAATTTATATCGTACAGGGTCGATTTTTACTGAAATGTCTTTTCTAAATGGGGAATTAACGGAATCGGATTATATCACCGCTGATGGGGATATTAATATAAAAGTAAGGACATTGCTTTATCAGCTTAAAATATATGATGACCGCATTCGTGTTGAATTGAATTATGATTTATTTCTTAATGACAAGTTTACGTCTAATAATGCTCTTATTATAAGTATTGGAGATATTGCATAAAAGAATAATGTTATGAAAATAAGAATCGTAGATTTATTAAAATCAGATATTTATGGAATTGATGTCTATGTGAGAGGTTGGGTTCGTACGCATCGGCAGAGTAAAAATATAAGCTTTATTGCTTTAAATGATGGCTCTACTGTACACAATCTTCAAATTGTGATTGAACATGTAAAGTTTGAAAAGAACATGCTAAAGACTATTACTACGGGAAGTGCAATCGGTATAAAGGGCAAATTTGTCCGGTCTGCCGGAGGTAAACAACAAGTAGAAGTAATAGCCGGGGATATTGAAATATATGGAATAGCAGACCCACAGGAATACCCCTTACAGAAAAAGGAACATTCTTTAGAATACTTACGGGAAATAGCTCATTTACGCTTACGTACAAATACTTTTGGTGCAATATTTCGTATGCGCCATAATATGGCTTTTGCCATACATCGTTATTTCAATGAAAGAGGATTCTTCTATTTCAATACTCCTATAATAACAACATCTGATAGTGAGGGAGCAGGAGAACTCTTTGAAGTCAAAACGGAATTAAAAGATGATTTTTTCGGTTCCCCAGCCAATTTAACAGTTTCGGGACAATTAGAGGGCGAGCTTGGTGCGTTAGCATTGGGGGCAATTTACACCTTTAGCCCGACCTTTAGGGCAGAAAATTCAAATACATTCCGTCATCTTTCCGAATTTTGGATGATTGAACCGGAAGTTGCCTTTAATGATATTAACGACAATATGGATTTGGCAGAGGACTTTTTGAAATATCTAATCCGTTATGCGCTTGAAAATTGCGAAAGTGATTTAGCTTTTTTAAATGACAACGTAGATAATGGTTTAATGGATAAATTACATTTCGTTGCAAATAATGAATTTATGCGTTTGCCTTATTCTAAAGCTATAGAGATTTTACAAGAATCCGGGCGTCAGTTTGACTACCCTGTAAAACCGGGAATTGATTTATGTGCTGAACATGAACGTTATTTGGTGGAAGAATATTTTCGCCGCCCTGTGATTGTTACAGATTATCCTAAAGAGATAAAAGCATTCTATATGAAACAAAATGAAGATGGGAAAACAGTTCGTGCAATGGATGTATTATTTCCGAAAATTGGGGAAATCATAGGAGGTTCTGAACGGGAAGCCGACTATACAAAATTATTGCAGCGAATGAAAGAATTGAATATGAATACCGAAAAACTGTGGTGGTATCTTGAATCACGCAAATTTGGCACTGTTCCCCATTCAGGCTTTGGATTGGGCTTTGAACGGTTGATGCTGTTCATTACAGGTATGACAAACATTCGGGATGTTATTCCGTTTCCACGTACACCCCGGAATGCAAATTTCTGATTATAACGAAATTCAATCATGCAAGATTATATCAATGAAATATTGCATCGAATAAATGAAGAAATGGAGTTGCTTGGCATTGATGAAAATGTCTGCGTGGAGGATGCTTTGCATATGATAGATGTCATACGACCTTTATTCGATAACTTGCGGAGCATGACTGTAAAATATGAATTTCAGAACGAAGAAGAAGAAATTCATTTCTTTAAAGATATAAAGCCTGACATTCTTAGTCGGTATTTATACTTTTACAAAATAACAAGAATTGAGATGAAGCGTCCGATTGGCAGTGATGATGTACAACGAGAGTATCTTCATTGCCAATTGGATAATTTAAAATATTTCTTTGACCAAAATCTTGATTTCTACCAATATTATCGTTCGAAAGCAACCCACTTAGATTCTTATTACTTTGTTCGGTATAAAGCGAATTTTAGATTGTGTGTTGATAGCGCATTTTTAGATAAAGACCCAGCCTTTTCTACTGGATATGATTACAAAGTAGCTAAAATTTTGTCGAATGAAATGCTACGAATATATCTCAATAGACAATTACAATTGTTAGACAGGAAAATGCAAATATCTAAAATACGAGCGGCACTTTCTGACTTTAATCTGAAATGGACTGGCTCTAAATCAGATGCAGTAGAGTTTGGATATGGACTTGTTGCTATTGCAACACTCAATAATGGAAATGTGACAATAAAAGAAATCATGGCTTTCATTGAAGCAGCTTTTGATATAGATTTAGGAGATTATTATCGAACATATCTAACTCTCAAAAACAGAAAGAAAAATCGAACTGCCTTTTTTACATCAGTAATCGAACAACTGTTAAAGCGAATGGAATCGGACGAATTGTAATAAAGATATTTAGTCCACATAAAAACTACCAAGTAATTACCAACTTGGTAGTTTTTGTTTTTATACGATTTAGATATGAAATGCGGCATTTTCGGGTAATAACACCCTGCTTTTGCTACTGAAAAAGAGAAAAATAAATATTCACCAACTTGGTTATACCTTGTAATTTTTATCTTTTGAAACCCGCCATCTTTGCAGCAAATCAATTAGTTAGCGAAATGGAGATAATAACATTTGAGTCAAAAGCCTATAAGGAATTAGACAACAAGATTACCGCTATTGCCGATTATATATTTAATCACACAGAAGCGGAAAGTACCAATGAGGATGAAATTTGGGTGGATAGTTACGAGGTCTGCACATTTCTAAAAATCAGTGACCGGACATTACAACGCTTGCGGACAGCCGGGACTGTCACTTATTCCAATATCAAGGGACATTATTTCTACAAGATTGGAGAAATAAAACGATTATTGGAAGAACGCCTGATTAAACGAGATAAGGACAGTATTAACGACCTGATAACCAACCACCAGTTATATGTTAAGGAAAGAAGAAATATTAGAAAGGACAAATAATGGGTTATCCGTGTTCAAGCATTACATATCCGGTAATTGGCGGATAGGACGCAATTTTTTAAACCCGCTTTATGAGGATAACAAAGCGTCCTGTAACATCTATTTCGACCGCCGAAGTGGTATCTATAAGATGAAAGATTTCGGCAACGACAGTTATAGCGGTGATTGTTTCTTTTTCGTGGGACAACTTAAAGGGCTGGACTGTAACAATTCAATGGATTTTGTGGAGATACTGGAAACCATAGACCGGGATTTAGGATTGGGACTGGCAACAGGTAATCCGATACCAGTTACCCGTACTTCTTCCCATATAGTAAATGATATGCCGGAAGAAACACATGAAAAGGAAAGCAAACCCTACCAGTTCAGGGAACAGAAATTTCCGCTTGCTGAATTGATGTATTGGCAGCAGTATGGTATCACACCGGAAGTATTGGAACTTTATAAGGTGTGTTCCTTACGGGACTTTCAGAGCGTAACAGCGGATGGAACACCGTTCACTTATACTTCATCCGTAACAGAACCGATGTACGGGTATAAGAACAAACGGTACATAAAACTGTACCGTCCGTTCTCGAAAGCCCGTTTCCTCTATGGTGGCAATTTCGGGGAAAACTATTGTTTCGGATTAGAGCAGCTACCCGCAAAGGGTGATACACTGTTTATCACAGGCGGAGAAAAGGATGTCATGTCATTGGCGGCACATGGTTTTCATGCTATCTGCTTCAACAGTGAAACGGTGATTATTCCGCCTACGCTGATTTATAAATTGACGTTCCGTTTTAAGCATATCATCTTATTATATGATACTGACAAGACGGGAAAGGAAAGCGCACGCAAACAGGAAAAGCAGTTGGAAGAATTTGGAATAAGACGGTTACTTCTACCGCTTCCTGGAACAAAAGAGGAAAAAGATATTTCCGATTATTTTAAGGCAGGAAATACTCGTGAAGATTTCCTAAAATTGTTTATCGAATTTTTAGATAACCTATATAGTGATACATTGATTATGCTCAAATCGTGCGAAATAGACTTTAATAATCCCCCGGCAAAAGCGCAGGTAATAATTTCTGCCGGAGATGTTCCATTAGGGACACAAGGAAACCTGTTTGGTATTACAGGCGGCGAGGGAACAGGAAAGAGTAATT
>ERZ834382.3005-NODE-3005-length-10852-cov-6.769751_pt1 | contig 10852 bp, 3 predicted proteins | sample MGYA00519692_ERZ834382 | MGnify/ENA primary metagenome ERZ834382 (study PRJEB31850, sample SAMEA3708751) | human gut metagenome | biome: human gut; feature: human-associated habitat; material: faeces | place: China | collected 2014 ...
AGCAGGTTGCCGGAAGCCAGCATCAGCATCTTGGCCTCACGGCAGGCATCCTCGCCCAGAGGCAGATGCACTGCCATCTGGTCACCGTCGAAGTCGGCGTTGAATGCGGTACATGCCAGCGGGTGCAGCTTGATTGCACGGCCCTCCACCAGCACCGGGTTGAAAGCCTGAATGCCCAGACGGTGCAGGGTAGGTGCACGGTTCAGCAGAACGGGATGGCCCTTGATGACGGTTTCGAGAGAGTCCCACACCTCGGTGGAAGCACGCTCGACCTTTTTGCGGGCAGCCTTGATGTTGGAGGCAATGCCCTTCTGGACCAGGTCCTTCATAACGAAGGGCTTGAACAGCTCCAGAGCCATCTCCTTGGGCAGACCGCACTGGTCCATCTTCAGCTCAGGGCCGACGACGATAACGGAACGGCCGGAGTAGTCAACACGCTTGCCCAGCAGGTTCTGGCGGAAGCGGCCCTGCTTGCCCTTCAGCATATCGGAAAGGCTCTTGAGGGCGCGGTTGTTGGGGCCAGTGACCGGGCGGCCGCGGCGGCCGTTATCGATCAGGGCGTCAACTGCTTCCTGCAGCATGCGCTTTTCGTTGCGCACGATGATGTCGGGAGCGCCCAGCTCCAGCAGGCGCTTCAGACGGTTGTTGCGGTTGATCACGCGACGGTACAGATCGTTCAGGTCGGAAGTCGCAAAGCGGCCGCCATCCAGCTGGACCATGGGGCGGATATCCGGCGGAATGACCGGAACAACGTTCAGGATCATCCACTCCGGGCGCTGGCCGGACAGGCGGAATGCATCAACGCACTCCAGGCGTTTCAACAGGCGGACGCGCTTCTGGCCGGTAGCCTTTTCCAGTTCCTCATGCAGCTCTGCGGACAGAGCTTCCAGGTCGATCTCAGCCAGCAGCTTCTGGACGGCTTCGGCGCCCATGCCGGCTTCAAAGGTATCCTCGTACTTTTCCCGCATCTCCTTGTATTCGCGTTCGGTCAGGAGCTGCTTTTTCTCCAGTGGAGTAAAGCCGGGATCGGTAACGATATAGTTTGCAAAGTAGAGCACCTTGTCCAGCTGGCGGGGGCCGATGTCCAGCATCAGGCCAATGCGGCTGGGAATGCCCTTGAAATACCAGATGTGCGAAACGGGTGCAGCCAGCTCAATGTGGCCCATGCGCTCGCGGCGGACCTTAGCACGGGTAACTTCGACACCGCACTTATCGCAGATCTTGCCCTTATAGCGGATGCGCTTATACTTGCCGCAGTGGCATTCCCAGTCCTTGGTAGGTCCAAAAATGCGCTCGCAGTACAGGCCGTCGCGCTCCGGCTTCAGGGTGCGGTAGTTGATGGTCTCAGGCTTCTTGACCTCGCCGTAGCTCCAGTTGCGGATCTGCTCCGGAGAAGCCAGGCCGATTTTAATGGAATCGAAAACGTTGTTTTCCATGAAACGAACCCTTTCTTAATCTCTAGTTAAAAATCCACTTCGTCGGAAGCGGGAGCCGCACTGCCGGAGTTGTCATCTTCCAGCACAGAAGGATCATCGAAGCCTGCGTCAGCATCCTTGATGGTGTAATCGTTCAGCAGCTCATTCTCGTTGGTAACAGTCTCGGAACCTGCAACATCACGCATATCAAAGCCGGTCTCTTCGTCGTCGAAGTTCTGGCGCATATCGATCTCATTGCCGTCCTTGTCCTGGACCACAACGTCCATACCCAGAGACTGCAGCTCCTTCAGCATAACGCGGAAGGACTCGGGGATGCCGGGCTGCGGGATGGGCTCGCCCTTGACGATGGCCTCGTAGGTCTTGACACGGCCCTCGACGTCATCGGACTTGACGGTCAGGATCTCCTGCAGGGTGTAAGCAGCACCGTAAGCTTCCAGAGCCCAGACCTCCATCTCGCCGAAGCGCTGGCCGCCGAACTGGGCCTTGCCGCCCAGAGGCTGCTGGGTGACCAGAGAGTAGGGGCCGGTGGAACGGGCATGGATCTTATCATCGACCAGGTGATGCAGCTTGAGGTAGTACATATAACCGACGGTAACGCGGTTGTCGAACTTCTCGCCGGTACGGCCGTCGTAAACGGTGGTCTTGCCGTCGCGGTCCAGCTCGATCTTGGAGAAGTCGATGATGTGGCCCTTCTCGCCCATGATCTTGGGCAGCTTGGTGGGATATGCCGGAGCATTCTCACCATGCCACATCTCGCGGGCGGTATCGAAGGTATCGCCGATGTCAGCCTCGCGGGCGGAGTCGAAGACGGGGGTCATGACCTTGATGCCGCAGGCCTTGGCAGCGTAGCCCAGGTTGACTTCCAGCACCTGACCGATGTTCATACGGGAAGGAACGCCCAGGGGGTTCAGCACGATATCCAGCGGGGTACCGTCAGGCAGGAACGGCATGTCCTCCTGCGGCAGAATGCGGGAAACAACACCCTTGTTGCCGTGACGGCCTGCCATCTTATCGCCAACACTGATCTTACGCTTCTGGGCGATATAGACGCGCACGCAGGTGCGCACGCCGGGCTGCAGCTCGTCAGAGTTTTCGGGGGTAAAGACCTTAACATCCACAACAATGCCGTAAGCACCGTGGGGAACGCGCAGGGAGGTATCACGTACTTCCCGTGCCTTTTCGCCAAAGATGGCGCGCAGCAGGCGCTCTTCGGCGGTCAGTTCGGTTTCACCCTTCGGGGTAACCTTACCAACCAGAATATCGCCGGTCTTGACTTCGGCGCCGATGCGGATAATGCCGCGGTCGTCCAGATCCTTCAGGGAATCATCGCCGACGTTGGGGATATCACGGGTCACCTCTTCAGGTCCCAGCTTGGTATCGCGGGCTTCGCTCTCGTACTCCTCAATGTGGATAGAGGTGTAGATATCCTCGCGGACCAGCTTTTCGTTCAGCAGAACAGCGTCCTCATAGTTGTAGCCTTCCCAGGTCATGAAGCCGATCAGAGCGTTCTTGCCCAGAGAGATCTCGCCGTCCTTGGTGGCGGGGCCGTCAGCCAGAACGTCGCCCTTCTTGACAACATCGCCCACATAGACGGCGGGGCGCTGGTTGACGCAGGTTCCCTGGTTGGAGCGCATAAACTTAATCAGTTCATAGGTATCGGCGGAGCCATCTTCCAGACGGACAACGACCTTATCTGCGTCAACGCTTTCAACGGTGCCGTCATGGGCAGCCAGCACGCAGACACCGGAGTCGGTAGCAGCCTTGTATTCCATGCCGGTAGCAACCAGAGAGCGCTGGGTAACCATCAGAGGCACAGCCTGACGCTGCATGTTGGAGCCCATCAGAGCACGGTTACAGTCATCGTTTTCCAGGAAGGGAATGCAGGCGGTAGCCACAGAAACCATCATTCGCGGAGAGACATCCATGAAATCGACCTGTTCACGGGCAAACTCCTGAATATCGTTGCGATGACGGCCGGAAACGCGGGAACGGACAAAGCGGTTGTTCTCGTCCAGCGGTTCGTTGGCCTGTGCCACGATGTATTCATCTTCAACGTCGGCGGGCATATAAACAACTTCATCGGTAACAACGCCAGTTTCTTTATCCACGCGGCGGTAAGGTGCCTCAATGAAGCCGTACTTGTTGATCTTGGCGAAAGATGCCAGATAGGAGATCAGACCGATGTTGGAACCTTCGGGCGTCTCAATCGGGCACAGACGGCCATAGTGGGTATAATGAACGTCGCGGACTTCGAAGCCTGCGCGGTCACGGGACAGACCGCCGGGACCCAAAGCGGACAGACGGCGCTTATGGGTCAGCTCAGACAGCGGGTTGTTCTGGTCCATGAACTGAGACAGTGGGCTGGAGCCGATGAACTCACGGATGGCAGCTACGACCGGGCGGATGTTGACCAGGCTCTGCGGGGTGATCTCGCCGGATTCCTGGTTCTGCAGGGTCATGCGCTCGCGCACAACGCGCTCCATACGGGCAAAGCCGATGCGGAACTGGTTCTGCAGCAATTCGCCAACGCTACGCACGCGGCGGTTGCCCAAGTGGTCGATTTCATCGGTCACGCCGATGCCATGGTCAAGGCCCAGCAGGTAGTTGACGGAAGCAAAGATATCGTCAACGGTAACGGTGCGGCTGATGAGCTTATCATGATTCTTGGTCAGCAGTTCTTTCTGCTCTTCCGGATCGGAGGTAGCATCCAGAATCTTACGGATTTCGGCGAAGGAAGCGCGCTCGTTGATGCCGCATTCCTTCACGTCAAAGCTGAAGAAACTCTGGGCATCGACACAGCCGTTGGAGAACACGATCACATTGATCGGATCCTGGCCCTTGCGCTCCACGATAACAGTAACGCGGGAAACACCGGCGTTATCAATTTCAACAGCCTTTTCGTGGCTGATGCGCTCGCCCTTGGCGGCCAGCAGTTCGCCGGTCAGCGGGGCAATGATGTCCTCAGCAGTCTTATAGCCCGCAATACGGCGGGACAGGCACAGCTTGTTGTTCATCTTGAAGCGGCCAAAACGAGCCAGGTCGTAACGGCGCGGATCAAAGAACAGCAGGTTGATGTGGCTGCGGGAGCTTTCCACCGTCGGCGGCTCGCCGGGGCGCAGCTTGCGGTAGCACTCCAGCAGGGCTTCCTCTGTGGAATGGGTGATATCCTTTTCCAGGGTGGCGTTGATTTTGGGTTCAGAATCGCCGAAGTACTGGCGAATCTGCTCATCGGTGCCAAGACCCAGTGCGCGCAGGAAGGTAGTAACCGGCAGCTTGCGGTTTTTATCAATGCGCACATAATATACATCGGAAGAATCGGTTTCGTATTCCAGCCATGCGCCGCGGTTGGGGTTCATGGTTGCGGTGAAAAGGTCCTTGCCGGTACGGTCCTTGCTGGAAGCATAGAACACGCCGGGCGAACGAACCAGCTGGCTGACGATAACACGTTCTGCACCGTTGGAGATGAAAGTGCCGGAATCCGTCATGAGCGGGAAATCGCCCATGAAAATTTCCTGTTCCTTCACTTCGCCGGTGCTCTTGTTCAACAGGCGCGCAGTGACATAAAGCGGCGCAGCATACGTTGCGTCACGCTCTTTACATTCTTTAATGGTATATTTGGGGTGCTTGTCCAGACGGTAATCGACAAATTCCAGCGAGAGATTCCCGGTGTAATCCTCGATCGCGTCAATGTCGTGGAACACTTCGCGCAGGCCCTCGTCCAGGAACCAGTTATAAGAGTTTTTCTGGATCTCGATGAGGTTGGGCATGCCAATCACTTCGTTGATGCGGGAAAAGCTCATTCTGGAGGTTCGACCGTTTTGTACGGGCTTGACCTTTACCATAAAATGCGACCACTCCTATTCCGTTCAGATTTGTTTTTGGCAAAAGCGCTCCGCCGAAGCAATGATTTTCTTGGAACATTCGTCGTTTTTAACAAAGTTTGAAAAAACGCGGAAAAATCAAAATTCCTTTAGGGCGCTCTATTCCATTTTGTGATACTATGCCAGTATACCAGCCAAAAAGCTGATTGTCAAGGGCTCTTTTGGCATTTTGCGTGTTTTTTTATCAGGCAATTGAACGCCCGGCTACGTGTCGCATTTCTTTTGGCAAAGTGCTATTTTTGCATTTCTTCTGCCACTTGACAAATCCTTGAAATGCCGCTAATTGGCACAATGCCCAATTACCTTGTGTGTTTTTTGTATGGGTTGCAGCCTGCGTTTTTTCTGCATTTTCCCGGTTTTTACGCTTTGCAAATAAAAAGTGCCCTTCCCGCCGTTATCCGTGTGCAGGGTGGGCACTCGTCTGTTTTTGGTGTTATGCGTTTGATGCCGGGCCCGCCACACGGGTATTTACACCAGCTCCACCCGGTATTTTTGCAGCCAGTAATTCAGCTGCACAAACCAGGCAATGGTCTGCGGGGTGGTCATCAGCTGGCCATACCAGGGGGTCGCAGTCTCGGCAGCGGTCAACAGCTGTTCCAGCGCTGCCCTCTTGGCAATACGCAGCAGCGGGGCATCCGGGTCCTGCATCGCACTGCGCAGCATGGCGCTGACAGCGTTCAAATACGCCGGGTTCCATGTTTTAGGGTAGGGGCTCTTTTTTCGCCACAACACTTCCGTGGGCAGCACGCCCTGCATCGCCTGGCGCAGCAGGCCTTTTTCGTGGCCCTCGTAATCCTTATATTCCCACGGCACGCTGTACAGGTATTCCGCAATGCGGTAATCGCAGAACGGCACGCGCACTTCCAGCCCGCTGTACATACTCATTCGGTCCTTGCGGTCCAAAAGGGTCTGCATAAACCAGTTAAAGTTCAGGGCAAACATCTGGCGCATCCGTTGTTCCAGGGGATCCAGACCGGGGCGGATGGAAGTTTGCTCCAGCGTGGCGCGGTAGCCTTCATCAATATACGCCGCCGGGTCAATGCCGCCGAACACCTCCGGCTTAAAAAAGCTAACCCTGTATGCCGTGCTCTGCGCCCAAGGGAAGCCATACCGCTCCCGCACGGTCTTATCCCTGTACCAGGGGTAACCGCCAAATATCTCGTCCGCGCACTCGCCGGAAAGTGCCACGGTGGCTGTTTTACGGATCTCACGGCAGAACAGCAGCAGCGAGGAGTCCACATCCGCCATACCGGGCAGGTCGCGGGCGTCCACCGCTTCCAGCAGGGCGGCGGCCAGTGCTTCGCTGTCCAGCGTTACCCAGGTATGCTGCGCGTTCAAGAACTGGTTCATGGTGCGGATATACGGCGCATCCGGGCTGGGCTGGAAATGGGTGGCGTGGAAGTACTTTTTGTTATCCTGATAACCGACCGAGAAAGTCTGCAGCGTTTTGCCCCGCGCCGTAAAGCGGGAATCCGCGATTGCCGAAATCAGGCTGGAATCCAGCCCGCCGGAAAGGAAGGTTGCCACCGGCACATCCGATACCAGCTGCCGCGTGACGGCATCCATCACCAGGTCCCGCACTTTGGCTGCGGTGTGGGTAAAATCATCGGAGTGTTCGTGGTCGGTCAGCTGCCAGTAGCGGCGCACGGTGAGGCGCGGCGCACCAACCTGTGGCACAGTGTATTCTGCGCAGCAGCCAGGCTTCAATTCCTGCACATTGCGGAACACCCCGCACCCCGGCGTGCGGCCGGGGCCGAGCAGCAGCACATCGGCCAGCCCATGGGCATCCACCTGCGGCGGGATCTCCGGGTGGCAGAGCAGCGTTTTCAGCTCGGAAGCAAAGATCAGGCTGTCCCCGCGCAGGGCATAGAACAGCGGCTTGACCCCGATGCGGTCCCGCGCCAGAAAGAGCTTTTGCGCCCGCTGCTGCCACACAGCAAATGCAAAAATACCGTTCAGCTTTTCCAGACAGTCTGGCCCCCACTGGGCAAAAGCATGTAACAAAACCTCAGTATCGGAATGGCTTACAAAGCGATGGCCCAGAGCCGCAAGCTGGGCGTGCAGCTCCGGCGTGTTGTACAGCTCGCCGTTGTACACCAGAATGTATTTCTCCCCGCCCTGATCCAGCACCATGGGCTGGCAGCCGTTTTCCAGATCCACCACAGCCAGCCGCGCATGGATCAGCGCCGCATGGCCGTGCAGGTATATTCCCCGCTGGTCCGGCCCACGGCGTGCAAGGCTTTTCTGCATTCGGCAGTAAGCTGGGTAGTTGGCTGCAATCTTATTTGGGTCCGCGCTGATCTGTCCGGCAATTCCACACATCGTTATCCCCTCCCCTATATCATCAGGGTAATCGTATGCTGTGGCTTTGTCATTTATGCCTGCTGCACACAAAAATACACCCGCACCGCCGGGCAAACAGCAGTACGGGTGCAGATGATTTTAATTTGCTATTTCTATTCTATATAAGAATCACGGCATCAATCCAGGAAGTCGCGCAGCTTTTTGCTGCGGCTGGGGTGGCGCAGCTTGCGCAGGGCTTTTGCTTCGATCTGGCGGATACGTTCACGGGTAACGTTGAACTCCTTGCCCACCTCTTCCAGCGTGCGGGGGCGGCCATCTTCCAGGCCAAAGCGCAGGCGCAGGACCTTTTCTTCACGCGGGGTCAGGGTTTTCAGCACATCGGCCAGCTGCTCTTTCAACAGGGTCTGGCTGGCGGCTTCGGCGGGAACGGGGGCTTCCTCATCGGGGATAAAGTCGCCCAAGTGGCTATCTTCCTCCTCACCGATGGGGGTTTCGAGGCTGACGGGTTCCTGTGCCACGCGCATAATCTCGCGCACTTTGTCCACCGGCATATCCAGGCGCTCGGCAATTTCTTCGGCGCTGGGCTCATGGCCGTTTTCGTGCAGCAGTTGGCTGGAAACCTTTTTGACCTTGTTGATGGTTTCCACCATATGCACAGGGATACGGATGGTGCGGGCCTGATCCGCAATGGCGCGGGTGATGGCCTGGCGGATCCACCACGTTGCATAGGTGGAGAACTTGAAGCCCTTGGTATGGTCAAACTTTTCAACCGCTTTGATCAGACCCAGGTTACCTTCCTGGATCAGGTCCAGGAACTGCATGCCGCGGCCCACATAGCGCTTTGCAATGGAAACTACCAGACGCAGGTTGGCTTCGCTCAGGCGCTGCTTGGCGCGTTCGCCGTCCTTACCGCCTTTCTGGATATCCAGGGCCAGCTGCACTTCCTCATCGGGGGTCAGCAGGGGCACGCGGCCGATCTCTTTCAGGTAAACCTTAACGGGGTCATCGATGGTAATGCCGTCCGAGGTAACGGTATCCTCAAAGTCATCCATCCCTTCCTCGCCCATATCGGCCACAGCGGACATATCAGTGGCGTCATCATCCACCACTTCAATGCCGTTGCTTTCCAGCTCTTCATACAGCTTTTCCATCTGCTCCGCGTCAATAACACGGCTGCTTTCTTCCATAGCGTCACTGATTTCGGTGCTGGTCAATTTGCCTGCACGGCGGCCCTGTTCAATCAGGTTGCGAATCGAATCTTTCTTTTCTGCCATAAGTAGTTTCTCCTTTGGTTTTTATTCTGCCCATCTTACTGGAACGGGATAAAACAACATGGTTTTGGCCGGGTGGAAATTATTCTTCCGGCGGGCGTTCGCCCACTTTTTTGCGGGCAAGGGCGGCAAATTTCTGCCGGAATTCATCGTCTGTGGTGCCTGCCACCTGGGCGCTTTCGGGGTTTGCGGTCTGCAAACGATCCAGCAGCATATCAATATCCCGGCGGGTCAGGCGGGTATCGGCGTTTTGGGCCTGGGCCAGCATCACCTGGCTGTAAGCTTTTTCCTCCAACAAGGGGGAAAGGGTCGTGGCGTTGGCGGGCTGGCCGCGGGCGGCGCAGTCGTAAATCGCCTTGATTGCCTGCTGCATTTCCGGCAGCACCACCATGCCAAGGTTCAGCCGCTCCCGGATGTAGGGGATGGCGCCGGCATCCTGCAGCATAGCCGCCACAAGCTGGCGGGCGGCGCTTGCGGCCCCCAGGGCAGCTTCGCCCCCGCGGTCATAGGGCACGCGGATATCCGCCGCAATCCCCTGGCGGGAAAGTTCGTTCTGCTCTTTGCGGCGCGCCCTGCGCCCGGCCCCGCGCACGGCGCTTTCCAGCTGGACCAACACAGCCTTTTTATCAATGCCGGTCTGCTCCGCAATGCGCCCGGCATACACATCCCGCGCCGTGGGGCTGACCGCGCTGCCTGCCAGAATGCCGATGGCTTCATCCACATATTGCAGGCGCTGGGCATCGTTGCGCAGGTCATATTTTTTCACTGCCTTAGCCAGCTTGAACTCCAGCGGGGTTGCGGTGCCTTCCAGCACGGCTTCAAACCGGTCGCGGCCATAGGTGCGGATAAATTCATCCGGGTCCTTGGCACCGGGGATGTTCAGCACCCGCACCTGCAAATTGGTACCGGAAAACAGCGCCAAACTGCGCTCCGTTGCCTTCTGGCCTGCTTCGTCCGAGTCATAGCTCAGCACCACTTCGTCGGCGTATTCCGTCAGCAGCTTGACCTGCTCCGGCGTCAAAGCCGTGCCGCAGGCACAGACAGCGGTATCAAACCCGGCTTCGTGCATCGAGATGACGTCCATATACCCTTCGCAGAGGATATACCGCTTGGACGTTGATTTTTTTGCCACATTCAGCGCAAACAGCGTGCGGGATTTGTGGTAGACCATCGTTTCGGGCGAGTTGATGTATTTCGGCTTGGAATCATCCATCACGCGCCCGCCGAACGCAATGATATTGCCCCGCACATCAATGATGGGCACCATCACGCGGTGGCGGAAGATATCATACAGATTGCCCTTGGCGCTACGCTTGACAAGGCCGGAGGATTCCAATTCCGGCTCGGTAAAGCCGCGGTGGCGCAGGTAGTGCAGAAGGCCGACAAAATCTTCCGGTGCATAGCCCAGGCCAAACCGGCGGATGGCCGCATCCGAAAGGCCGCGTTTTTCGCGCCAGTAGCGGCGGGCCATGGCGGCTTCCGGCGTTGGGGCGTTGAGCTGGTCATAAAAATAGCGCGCGGCGTTGCGGTTGATCTCCAACAGGCGGGAGCGGGAACGGCTTTCCTGGTCGTCCTCCTCCGGCATGGGCATCCCGGCGCGGCCCGCCAGCTGTTTAACAGCTTCCACATAGCCCAGGTTGGAAATTTTGCGCACAAAGTTAATCACATCCCCCGCCGCACCGCAGCCAAAGCAGTAAAAACTTTGGGTATCCGGGTAGACGGTAAACGAAGGGGTTTTCTCGTTATGGAAAGGGCACAGCCCGGTATAGGTCCGCCCGCGATGACGCAGCTGCACATATTGGCCGATTACTTCGGTAATATCATTGCGTGCAACCACTTCCTGTATGTATTCCTGTGGGATCAATGGGGCTCCGGGCCTCCTTTCGCGTATATATCGTAATAATTTATAGGGCAACACCGCACAATTCCCGCCTTGCGGCTTAAGCACCGCTCCGGCAGC
>ERZ834382.3020-NODE-3020-length-10804-cov-2.589171_pt1 | contig 10804 bp, 13 predicted proteins | sample MGYA00519692_ERZ834382 | MGnify/ENA primary metagenome ERZ834382 (study PRJEB31850, sample SAMEA3708751) | human gut metagenome | biome: human gut; feature: human-associated habitat; material: faeces | place: China | collected 2014 ...
GGCTATCCCCACAGACAGTTGCGAGGCTTCCGTCGTGAGGAGCACACTGCCGCTCGTGTTTTGTGCCTGTCTGAGCCCGTAGGGTGAGTTGCACAAAACATGAGCAAAAAGGCGTGTGAGACGAACAGGAAACGCAGCATGTCTGTGGGAATAGCCGGGGAAGCAGTATCATGTACCTCAAAAAATACGAAAAACCAGTTGCAATCCACTAACAAAATATGCTATTATCTTTCTTACGAGCACAAATGTATTTCTGACGCAAACACAGGAGGTCAAATCAGACAATGGAAGAGAAAACCTCATACTTTGTTTTAAAAGAAAAAGCAGTCCCGGATGTACTGCTTAGAGTAGTCGAAGCAAAGAGACTGCTGGAATCAGAAAAAGTCGCATCTGTGCAGGAAGCTGCAGAGCGAGTAGGTATCAGCAGGAGTTCTTTTTACAAATATAAAGATGATATTTTTCCTTTCCATGAAAACAGTAAAGGAAAGACCATCACGATGGTTCTTCAGATGGATGATGAGCCGGGGCTTTTGTCTGTCGTACTCCGGACCGTGGCAGAATATCATGCCAATATATTGACGATACATCAGAGTATTCCGGTCAATGGGATCGCATCCTTAACATTGAGTGTGGATGTGCCGGAAACCGGTGATGTTGCGGCAATGACACGGACAATGGAGGAGCATGAAGGAATCCATTATTTAAAAATATTAGCTAGGGAGTGATTCGATGATTAAAATTGCAGTATTAGGATATGGAACTATTGGTTCCGGTGTGGTAGAAGTTTTAGAGACAAACCGTGAACATATCACACAGACCGCAGGTCAGGAGATTGAAGTAAAATATGTTTTGGATTTAAGAGATTTCCCGGGAGATCCGATCCAGGAAAAAATCGTACACGATTATGAAATTATCAAAAATGATCCGGAGATTCAGATCGTTGTAGAGGCAATGGGTGGCGTAGAGCCGGCATATACTTTTGTAAAAGGCGCATTACTAGAAGGCAAGCACGTTGCAACATCCAATAAGGCATTGGTTGCAAAACATGGTGCAGAGCTTTTAGAGATTGCAAAAGAAAGAGAGATCAACTTCTTGTTTGAAGCAAGTGTAGGTGGTGGAATCCCGATCATCCGTCCGTTAGTAACTTCACTGACAGCCGATATCGTAGAAGAAATTACAGGAATCCTGAATGGAACCACGAACTATATGCTTACCAAAATGAGTACCGAGGGTTCCGATTATAATGAAGTGTTAAAGGACGCACAGGCAAAAGGATACGCAGAGGCAGATCCGACAGCAGATGTAGAAGGTTATGATGCATGTCGTAAGATTGCAATTTTAACATCCTTAGTATGTGGAAAAACCGTAGATTTTGAAGAAATACATACTGAAGGAATTTCTAAGATCACACCGGAAGACATCGCGTATGCAAAAGCAATGGGACGTTCCATCAAGTTATTAGCAACCAGTCGTGGAGACGGAAACGGATATTATGCAATGGTAGCACCGTTTATGTTAGGAGAAGATCATCCGTTAAATAATGTCAACGGAGTGTTCAATGCCATTTTTGTACATGGAAACATGTTAGGAGATGCGATGTTCTATGGAAGCGGAGCAGGAAAACTCCCAACCGCAAGTGCAGTAGCAGCAGATATCGTAGACATAGCAAAGCATTTAAAACGCAATATCATGATCACCTACAGTGCTGAAAAAATGAACCTGTTGGATTATAAACAGGCAGAATACGCATACTTTGTCAGAACGACAGACAGCGAAGAACAGGTCAAAGCCGTTTTCGACAATCCGGCACTGATCAAGATCAAAGAAGTGACAGGCGAGACAGCATTTGTAACAGCAAAAATGAAAGAAGAAACATATTTAGAAAAAGCAAAACAGCTTAGCGGCATCAAACAGATGATCCGTGTAGATTAGGAGGCAGTTTTTGTGAAATATATTGTAGTGTTAGGTGATGGAATGGCAGATCAGCCAATTCCGGAATTAGGAGATAAGACACCATTAGAGTATGCAAAGACACCCATGATGGACAGTCTTGCACAATTAGGAGAAATCGGAATGGTCCATACGATCCCGGATGGAATGAAACCGGGAAGTGATACGGCAAATCTTTCCGTATTAGGCTACAATCCGAGAAAATACTATTCCGGACGTTCTCCGTTAGAGGCATTGAGTATTGGTGCACCAATGAAAGATACCGATATTGCACTGCGCTGCAATTTGGTAACACTTTCTGAGGACGAAGATACCTATGAAGAAAGAACCATCATCGATCATAGTTCCGATGAGATCAGCACAGAGGATGCGGCAATTTTATTAGAAGCAGTAAAAAGAGAATTGCAGACAGAACAGTATCAGTTCTATGTAGGAACCAGCTACCGCCATTTGCTCATCTGGGATAAAGGCGAGGTTGTGGATTTAGTGCAGCCACATGATATTTTAGGACAAAAGATTGGCGACAAGCTGCCGGAAGATCAGGATTTAAGAGAGATGATGAAAAAAAGCTATGACATCTTAGTCAATCATCCGATCAATGTAGAGCGTAGAAAAAAAGGACTTCATCCGGCGAACTCCTGCTGGTTCTGGGGAGCCGGCACAAAACCGTCACTGTCTTCATTTGAGGAAAAGACAGGAAAGAGCGGAGCCATGATCTCAGCAGTAGACCTGTTAAAAGGAATTGCGGTTGGTGCATCCATGAAAGTCATTACGGTAGAAGGAGCCAATGGCGGACTTCATACCAATTATGAAGGAAAAGCAGAGGCAGCCGTAAAAGTGCTGACCGAAGACGGATACGATTTTGTATACGTTCATGTAGAAGCTCCTGACGAAATGGGACATCAGGGCAGTGTAGAAAAGAAAGTCAAAGCAATAGAGAACTTAGATGAACGTGTCATCCGCCCGATCGTACAGGGAATGGGAGATGCAGGAGAAGATTACAGACTTTTGGTACTTCCGGATCATCCGACACCAATCTGTATCCGTACACATACCGCGGACAATGTTCCGTATCTGCTATATGACAGCAGAAAAGAAGAACATCATACCTATCATTACAATGAAAAAGAAGCAGCCGAGACTGGAATTTTAAAAGAGGAAGGTCATAAGCTGATAGATGAACTTTTTTCATAGTAGCGAAGGGTTTAGAATAAGATGTAAAACATCTAGGAGGAAGTTATGCTGATAGTTAAGAAGTTCGGCGGAAGTTCAGTCGCCGACAAAGAAAGAATTCTCAACGTTGCAGAGAGATGTGTAGAAGAGTATAAAAAGGGCAATGATGTTGTCGTAGTACTTTCTGCAATGGGCAAAACAACAGACCATCTGATTGATATGGCACATGATATCAATCCAAATCCGTCCAAAAGAGAGATGGATATGCTTTTAGCAACCGGAGAACAGACATCCGTAGCACTGATGTCTATGGCGATGGCAACCCTTGGAGTTCCATCTGTTTCTCTGAATGCATTTCAGGTAGCAATGCATACCTCATCCAGTTATGGAAATGCAAGATTTAAAAGAATCGATTCCGACAGGATCCGTCATGAATTAGACAATAAGAAAATTGTCATTGTTACAGGATTCCAGGGAGTCAACAAATATGATGACATTACCACATTAGGTCGTGGCGGTTCCGATACAACAGCCGTTGCACTTGCCGCAGCACTGCATGCAGATGCCTGTGAGATCTATACAGACGTAGAAGGTGTTTACACAGCAGACCCAAGAGTTGTGCCAAATGCAAAGAAAATGAAAGAGATCACATACGACGAGATGTTAGAACTTGCAACCCTCGGAGCAAAAGTATTGCATAACCGTTCCGTGGAGATGGCAAAAAAATATGGAGTACAGTTAGTTGTTCGTTCCAGTCTCAACAGAGCAGAAGGAACAGTGGTGAAGGAGGACGTAGACGTGGAAAGTATGCTTGTTAGCGGAGTAGCTGTAGATAAAAATGCAGCCAGAGTTGCATTAATCGGATTAAAGGATGAGCCGGGAATTGCATTTAAAGTATTTGATTTATTAGGAAAGAAAAACATCAATGTAGACGTAATTTTACAGTCCATCGGACGTGATGGTACAAAGGATATTTCCTTTACCGTTGCAAGAGATGATGTAGCAGAAGTAGAAAAAATCTTAGAGGCAAACAGAACCAGACTGACTTTTGAAAAATTAGAGACAGACACAACGGTTGCCAAAGTATCCGTGGTCGGTGCAGGAATGCAGTCTAATGCAGGAGTTGCAGGAATGATGTTTGAGGCACTTTATAATGTCGGAGTCAATATCCGCATGATTGCTACTTCAGAGATCAGAATCACCGTATTAATCGATGAGGCAGATGTAGATACTGCAACAAAAGCAGTACATGACAAATTTATCGAGGACTAAGAGATATAGAACTATAAAAGAACCTGAAAAGAGGAGTTGCACATAGCTGATTTACATCAGCTATGTGCAGCTCCTTTTACGTCCTGAACATCCAGATAAAAACTTACCATGGTCTGCTGCATATAAGGCATCAGCCACAATAAACCAATACCACAGCTTAAAACAGCCAGCAGATAAAAACCGATGAAACTAAGCTGCAAGTAAAGCAGGCGAAGTTTGTTGCCCTCCATAAGTTCCTTGCTTCTGCGGAAGGTACTGCGAATCGGAGCATCCGGGTTGTCCACAAGCATAAAAAATACCAGTGAGCACTGTAAAGCAATACGGATATCAATAATCATACCGGCTAATAGAACAATGACTGCCAGCCCGGTAATTGGAGCTGAATTTGCAAACAGCGACAGAGCCAAGGCAAGCAGAATACCGCCCGGTAAAACAGCCGGAATCATATACAGCATTAGAAGCAGGTAGGCACCTACAATTTTTTGCGGATGAGCACGGAAACTAAAGAAAATATCAGAAAACTGATAAGGTTGTCTGGTTGCGATATTTAAATGAAGTCGTAACTGACCACAGGTTAAAATCAACTGAAGCACAGTAATAATAATAGAAGCCAGATAATAAATTGTCTTTTGTGATGCACCGCCGTGACTGGCGTTATCTGCAAAAGGATAGAGTAAAGCAGACGGAATCAATGAGACAGTAATCATGGCTAACATAGCCACGCCGTATTTGCCGCTCAGATTCTCGCGAGCAGTCCTCTTAAGTTCAGCAGATGATGTTTTCATAGTAGTAAATCTCCCTTTCTAACCTCAGACTGCAACGTCAAAATTTGCCCCCGGAAGGATGGTTGCATCTGCGGCCTTTCTGTTTTTCTGGTATGGGTTATCCTCATTCGGATAGCGGATAGCAGTATTCGTTGTTCCGCCTGAAACATAAGTTTTTCCACATTCCGGACACACAGAGGTGTGGATGGAAACAGAGGCATAAACCACGGTGCCGTTTTTTTGTGCGGCTTTATCGTAAGCATTTGAAACATGTTCGCCCTCATGGGCACGGACTCTTCCGGCAGCAGCCTGTGGAGAAATATGGGCAGCCGATTTAAAAGAAACCATTTCATCGGAACCGTCCTGATATTTACGGTTTTTACAGGTCTGGCATTCTTCGCTGGAAGAAACGGCAGAATCTTTTTCGGCACGGTCATTTCCTAAAGCATAAGGATAAATTTTATAATCGTTATAAGCATCTGAAACATTTCCGATCATCATAAAATCCACACTCCTTTCGTTCAACTTAAATCATATCTGAAGAAGATGGTGAGTTTATCTGATAGTATTTTAAAAAGTTTTCAAATCCACCAAATTCATCAATGATCACAACACGGAAAGCTACAAGAATGATAAGGACTGTCAGTACAAGACCAATAATCCCGAGAATAACAGCAACCTTACCTTTGGTATCCATGGTCATTTCCCCGCCTTTGGACAACAGACCGAAAATAATGGCAAGCGGTCCGCAGATCAGACTCGTAAATACAAAGTATGGAGTCAGAGCAGCGATGAGTCCCAATACAAATCCTGCGGTCGCAAAAGACTGGGAACGTTTATCATGGTAAAGGTTGTAATTCTCATGAAAAGAGTTTTCCGGTTCTGATTGAAATCCATAGTTATTCATAAAAGAACCTCCAGATCTATTCGTTTTTTCTTATTATATCATTGGGAAAAGTGAAAGACAATCATTCCATGAAAAGAGAAGAAAAAAGATTGAAATTGTCAGAATACATGATATGATTTCAGACATAAGGAAATGTCTGCAAAGGAGGAAAGTAGAAATGAAAAAAGCATGAAAAATTGCCATTGTGGTGTGGAGCACTGTTAATATGCTGTGTCCTTACATTTTTAGGTATGCCAAAAGAGGTAAGAGCAGCAGATGGGACTCTGAACTTAAATGAGACAAAGAACATTACAATCGAGGAATTTGGCAAAAGAGTCTATGCATTCCGGGTGCCAAATACCGGAAACTTTACAGTTACCATAAAAAATACCAATCCAACCGGTAATGAGGAATTAGACGCAAGTCTTTATGATTCCAATAACAATGAGATCATTCCGGAAGTATCAGGAGTAACGTATTCTCTTCCAAACTATTCATCAAAAGGAAATCGTACTTATTATCTGAAGGTAGAAGATGGTTACTATGCATGGAGAACATCTTTCGATATAAAAGTATCCTATAAGACGACTAAAAACTGGGAAGCAGAGGATAACAATACCAGCAAGACAGCTCAATATTAAAAAGCCAACAATTACCGGAGTAGGCGGTACGGCACATAATGAATTTTTCGGAACGAATTACACGGATATTTATGTTAAACTGAAAAACAGTGGAGACTGCCAGGGATATTATGTAAAAGTAGCCAAGAAAAAGAATATGAGTGGAAATCTTGCAAAAGAAGCCATTTCGTTTGGCGACGGTAATTCCAGGAAAAAAGTAACGTTAACTACCCGTTTTCCAATTTTAAGAAAATATTATGTACAGGCCAAAGGATTTGTGGAAGATCCGTTTGGCAATAAGATTTATGGAAATTACAGCAAGGTAAAGACTGCGACGATGAAAAAAAAGCGTTTACAATAAGTATCGTAAAAAAATAAGTTATTAGTCAGTAAGAAAATAAAAGTAAAAAAGTAAGGCTTTCTGTGCGAAAAGAGTCACGGAAAGCCTTATGTCGTACTTGAAGCAAAAAGCCTTTTTCGCTATAATAGAACGGTATATAACATGGAAGGAAAGAAAACATGGATATCATAAAACAGATTGCAGAAGAATTACAGATAAAAACTTCTCAGGCAGAGACCGCAGTCCGGTTGATCGATGAGGGAAATACCATACCGTTCATTGCAAGATACCGGAAAGAAGCAACCGGAGCCTTAAATGACGAGGTACTCAGAAATCTCTATGAGAGGTTGAACTATCTTAGAAATTTAGAAGAGAAAAAAGAACAGGTTTTAGCAAGCATTGAAGAACAGGGAAAGCTGACGGAAGAATTAAAGCAGCAGATAGAAAAAGCCCAGACCTTAGTAGTCGTAGATGATCTTTATCGTCCGTATCGTCCAAAGCGAAGGACAAGAGCGATCATAGCGAAAGAAAAAGGATTAGAACCGCTTGCAAATCTGATATTACTGCAACAGGTCACACATCCGATCGAGGAAGAAGCAAAAGCATATCTTAATGAAGAAAAAGAAGTGCATACCGTAGAAGGAGCCATCGCCGGAGCAAAGGACATCATAGCAGAGCATATTTCAGACGAAGCAGCTTACCGTATGCATATCCGTAAGCAGACAGAAAAAGAGGGCATGATGCTCTCAGAGGCAAAAGATGAAAATGCAGAGTCTGTCTATGAAATGTATTATCATTTTGAAGAGCCGATACAAAAATTAGCGGGACATCGGATCTTAGCACTGAACCGCGGGGAAAAAGAAAAAATCTTAACCGTAAAAGTGCAGGCACCGAAAGACAGGATCCTTTCCTATTTAGAAAAGAAAGTTATTGTGGCACAAAATCCGTACACCACACCGATTCTGCGTGAAGCCATAGAAGACAGCTATCAGAGACTGATCGAACCGGCGATCGAGCGTGAGATCAGAAACGAATTGACCGAAAAGGCAGAGGATGGGGCAATCCGTGTCTTTGGAAAGAACTTAGAGCAGTTACTGATGCAGCCGCCGATCGCAAATCAGGTAGTGTTAGGCTGGGACCCGGCATTTCGGACAGGCTGTAAATTAGCAGTTGTAGATGCAACCGGAAAAGTGTTAGACACCACAGTCATATATCCGACTGCACCACAGAACAAAGTAGAGGAGTCGAAAAAAGTATTAAAGCAGCTCATTGCTAAATATCACATTACCCTGATCTCCGTTGGAAACGGAGCAGATCATCGTGGAGCTGTTAAAAGAGCTTCCGGTTACGGTTCGTTATGTGATCGTAAATGAAGCAGGAGCATCCGTATATTCTGCAAGCAAAATAGCAGCAGAAGAATTTCCGAATTTTGATGTTGGACAAAGAAGTGCCGCATCCATTGCAAGAAGGATTCAGGACCCGTTAGCGGAACTGGTAAAAATCGATCCGAAATCCATTGGAGTCGGACAGTATCAGCATGATAACCAGAAAAAATTAGGAGAAGCATTAGGCGGAGTAGTAGAAGACTGCGTCAACCGTGTAGGTGTGGATCTGAATACGGCATCCGCTTCCCTGTTAGAATATATTTCCGGTATCAGCAAAGTGATCGCTAAGAACATCGTTGCTTATCGTGAAGAGAACGGCAGATTTTTAACCAGAAAAGAATTGTTAAAAGTCCCGAAACTCGGACCGAAAGCATATGAACAGTGTGCAGGATTCATGCGTATTACAGGTGGAAAGCAGCCGTTAGATGCAACCAGCGTCCATCCGGAAAGCTATGAAGCAGCAAAAGAACTGTTGAAAAAACTTGGATGTCAGGAAGAAGACATTGCAGGCGGAAACCTGAAAGGACTTTCTAAAAAAATAAAAGACAAAGCAGCCTTAGCAGACGAACTGGGCATTGGGGTAATGACTTTAGAAGACATCGTAAAAGAATTAGAAAAGCCGGCAAGAGATCCGCGTGAGGAGATGCCAAAACCGATCTTAAGAACAGATGTCTTAGAAATGAAAGACCTAAAGGAAGGTATGATATTAAAAGGAACCGTCAGAAACGTCATAGATTTTGGTGCATTTGTGGACATCGGAGTCCATCAGGACGGACTGGTGCATATCTCGCAGATGAGTGACCGTTATATCAAACATCCGTTAGAAGTAGTAAGTGTCGGGGATATTGTAGAAGTACAGGTCATGTCCGTAGACTTGAAAAAACAGAGAATACAGCTTACGATGAAAATTGCAAAATAAATAATACCAAGGAGATTTTAGATTATGAATACCAAAAAGAAACCAGTAAACGTACGATACATGACCATGACCGCCATGCTTTCAGCCATCGCGTTTGTGCTGATGATGTTAGAATTCAGCATACCGATTATGCCGTCCTTTATCAAACTGGACTTTTCAGAACTTCCGGCACTGATCGGTTCCTTTGCAATGGGACCGTTGAGCGGAACCGTCATCTGCCTGATCAAGAACCTCTTGCATCTTCCGATGAGTTCCACCGGCGGAGTCGGAGAATTGTCCAACTTCATCTTAGGAGCAATGTTTGTCATTCCGGCGGGACTTTTTTATAAGAAAAGAAAAGGTCGTAAATCAGCATTGATCGGTTCCTTAGTGGGAGCAGTATTAATGTCCGTTGTCAGCGTGGCATCAAACTATTTTATCGTATATCCGGTATACACCGCGTTTATGCCGATGGAGGCGATCATCAATGCATATCAGGTAATACTGCCACAGGCAGACACACTCTTAAAGTGTCTGGTAATTTTCAATATGCCGTTTACCTTTGCAAAAGGAATGATGAACGTGCTGATTACATTTTTAGTTTATAAACATATATCTCCGATTATCAAAGGAGCACAGGAAAGGTAGAGAATTATGAAAGAAGAATTTGACGTCAACCTGACCCCACAGGATATGTACCGTTTTAATATGTATCATACCTATCATGGATTTCATGGAATCCTGTCTATTGTGATGGCAATCTTAGTCATCATTGTAACCATTGTAACCTGGGGCGATTTAGATGCGACCTACAGTGCAATCTATCTTGTACTGGCTGCACTTTTTGTAGGATATATCCCGCTCAGCCTCTGGTTTCATGCAAAAATGCTGTTGCAGCGTTCCGAAGCATTACGGAATACACAGCATTTTACGGTAGATGAAAAAGGCGTGACGATCTCACAGGATGGTGAAGAGGCACTCTTAGAGTGGAAACAGGTCTATAAAGTAGTAGACACCAAGAGCAATCTTTTGGTATACAGTACCAGAGTCAACGCCTATGTTTTTCCAAAAAGAGAATTAGGAGAACATTACGAGGGCGTATGCAATATCATGAAACAGCAGTTAGAAAGTTATCGTTTGAAAATCAAGTAGGTGCTTATTTATGGTCATAGAAACATTTTCCCCGGAAGAAACAGAAGAGCTGGGAATCCATTTCGGGAAAGAAGCAAAGCCGGGAACCGTCTGCACCCTGATCGGTGATCTGGGCGTAGGAAAAACAGTATTTACGCAGGGAATTGCAAAAGGTCTCGGAATTACAGAGCCGATCAACAGCCCGACGTTTACGATCGTACAGGTCTATGAGGAGGGCAGGATGCCATTTTACCATTTCGATGTCTACCGGATCGGAGATATCGAAGAAATGGATGAGATCGGATATGAGGACTATTTTTATGGGGACGGACTGACAATGATCGAATGGGCAAATCTGATCGAAGAGATTTTGCCGGAACATTAT
>ERZ834382.3026-NODE-3026-length-10772-cov-2.188206_pt1 | contig 10772 bp, 7 predicted proteins | sample MGYA00519692_ERZ834382 | MGnify/ENA primary metagenome ERZ834382 (study PRJEB31850, sample SAMEA3708751) | human gut metagenome | biome: human gut; feature: human-associated habitat; material: faeces | place: China | collected 2014 ...
CGACTGGCCCGAGAACTGGGACGGCCGTCCCTTCCGCAACATGTACCTCATGCGGAACCCGAACTTCCGCTGCGACGCCATCTTCACCTTCAGTGCTGACGGCACGGAGACGGGCATCCGTCCCGACATGAAGGATTACGTGGAGGAAGTGAAACAGTCCTTCCTGAAGTCCCCCCTGGTCCTGGAACATTTCGAGAATCCGGCCGAGGCCTGGGACGCAGCCATGAAGCTCAATGACGGCGGCATCGACCTTCTGCGCAGGAAGCTCGCCCCCATCTGCGATCCCAACCGCAAGTACAACCAGACTCTGGACCGCGGCACCGCCACGGCACGGCGCATAGCCGGAAGGCTCGCGCCCTACTACCGCAGCGGCGACTCAGAAAAGCTCAGGAAGGAAAAGGAAATCCAGGCCCAGAAGCTCCTCAGGGTGGTCGCCAGTATCATCGAACGCCAGCAGTTCGCGGATCTGCAGAGCCGTCTGCAGATAGACGACTTTACGCTCTATCAGCTGGCTGAGGACTGCGCCGATCAGGCGTCCACGGACGAGTCCGGCGCCGCGGCGCCCGGCACCGTGGTCGGTTCCTCCATCAGCGCGAGCGGCCTCATGGACGACCTTTTCGGGGATGCGGCCCCTGCGCCGGAGCCCAAGGCCACGCCCGCGGCGCCTCTCGACAACGTCGTCCAGCAGGGGCAGGATCAGGCCGAAATATTCTGCCGCAAGGCCATCGAGTACTGGTTCCAGAATATGCGCGACCTCGCCGCCAATCCCGTGCTCCCCGGCCTTTACGCCGTGGATCAGTCGTTTCTCGAGAAGTTTACCGGCGAGATCGCCCAGGCAGCCCGCCATTTTCGGCTCCTCGACTCCATGATCAGCGCCATCCGCGAGCAGAGCGCTTTCAGAAACGTCACCCGTGACGCGGCGGCCTGGCGCATGGCGAGCGAGGCAACCTGCCGCATCAACAGCTTCGTGGCCTGGCTCGGCCATGACGCGAGGCTCGGCCAGAAAACGCAGATCATATTCAAGGGCGCGCCCGTGGAACTCTTCACCCCGCCCGTGCTCAGCTTTGGCGAAGACGGCGAGCCCATCGTGCCGGAACAGCCTTCCCAGTTCGACCGCGCGTATTACATTGACTGGATGAAGGCCTTCTTCGACTGCGCTGTCGCCGGCGCCGCCGATCTCGGCCCCGACGAGGATCCCGTCCAGAACAAAATGCTGGGCGACATCCTCGCCCAGCTTGATCCCAGCAGGATCTGAGACCGTATCTTCATCCGCGGACAGGATCCCCCGGTTCCTTTCCCCGGAAATTCTTCATCTTTTACTTTAAAAAGAGGTTGGCGCCCCATGGCGCCCTTATCCGCCATATGAAAGCTTGCATCAGACAGGACGCGTCCCGCAGCCGCGGCTCAGCCATCATCGCCGTGGACGGGGCGGCCCCTTTCGAGGGGAATCCCTCCTACATCATCGAAAGTTCAGACGGCCTCTACCTGACGCCGACAGGCTGGGCCAGTGTAAAAACGCCCATTACCGCGGCTGACGGCGACTACATCTACTCGCGCGGCGACGGCACCCTGAACATCAGCATAGGCCCTGACGTTCTCAACAAACTGGACAGTCTCTCCGCCTACCGCATCTCTGTGAACGGCGAAGCTCCCGTGTCCCTGCGCGTCCCCGAGGAACTGAGTCTCGGACTCATGCAGGAAGCGAGCGGCGTAGCGGGCGATATCACGAAGGCCGCGCCCGAGCCGAAGCCTGAGCCCGAACCGGCTCCCGCGCAGGAAGAGCCCGTTCCCGATTTGAACCTCGGCACCGAAGTGCCGGAGAAAAAGCGCTCCCTGCTCGTCCCCATCATCGCCGTCCTCGTTCTGCTCGGGCTCGCGGGAGCAGCGGCCTGGTATTTCCTGGGACGCGGGGAGAAGACCGCCGAGGCCCCCGTCCCCGCCCAGAACGAAACACAGCCCGCCCAGAACGCAACAATTCCCGTCCAGAGCGGAACCGAACCTCCGGCCGCAGAAAAGCCGGCTGCCGAACCGCCGGCTGAAGAGGCGAAGCCCGGCGCTTCCGGAGCGGACACGGCTCCCGCAGAAAACGCGCCCTTCCTCTCAAGGGCGCGCGGCATGCTGAAGAAGGGCGTCGCGCCCGAGGAGGCGCTCAGGGAAGCCAAAGCCATGCGCACGGAGAAAGCGTCCTCTGACGACAATGACGGCGCCTTCCTCCTGCTCGAGGACGCGGCCGGCAACGGCAATGCCGAGGCCATGTACCTCTACGCGCAGTTCTACGATCCCACCTGTACCAGACCGCGGGGCACCATCGAGCCCGACATGGCCCAGGCCCACGACTGGTATAAAAAAGCCCTGGACGCGGGCTATTCCGGCGCGGCTCAGGATCTCGAAAGGCTGAAGGCCGCCGTTGCCGAAAAGGCGGAGAGCGGCGATGCCGAAGCCGGCCGCCTGCTCAGGGCCTGGTAACAACATACGATCCAAGGAAGGATTACCGTCATGCGACGTTTCATGCTGCTTCTGCTCTTTATAGCCTCCTTCTGCCTCGCCGCAGGGGAAGCTTCTGCCGCGCCGCTTCTGCAGCCAGGGAAAAAAACACTGTACCAGCGGGTGGTGAGCCATCCTGAAGCAAAGCTTTACGCAAGTCCCGACGAGAAAAGCGAAGTCGTAAACCGGGGACTCAAGCCGTTCACCGTGCTCTACGTGTACGAGCGCGGCCAGGGATGGCTCAGTGTGGGCGTGGACACGCACCAGCCCCAGGGATGGATTAAGGAGGATCTCACCACCGCCTGGAATCAGTCCCTCACCCTTCTCTTCACGCCCCGCACGGGCCGCGATCCCGTGCTCTTCTACAAAAGCGTCGACGATCTGAAAAAGCTCTGCTCGTCTGACAACATGTCAGCCCAGATCACCGAACTTGAGGGAAAGGCCGCCAGAGGCGAATCCGATCCCCGTATTGTGGCCGCAGAGCCCGGCAACGCGGCTGTCTCAGCCAAACGCTTTTACCTCATGCCCATCCTGGGCGCCCCGGAAGAACCCTTTGACGGCACCAAATTCCTGCACGTGGCCTCCATCGACCCAGGCAAGGCAGGAAAGAAAAAGGACGGTAACGCGGCCGGCGCAGCCGGCAGGGACAACGGCGCGCCCAAGACCGGCATCGCCATTGTCATAGACACGAGCATTTCCATGAATCCCTACATCCAGCAGTGCCGCAACGTCATCAAGACCATCTACGACTCTCTGGAAAAGGAAAAAATGAATGACAACGTGGGCTTCGCCATCGTGGCCTTCCGCTCGAGCACGGCGGCCACTCCGAAGCTCGAGTATACCTCGAAGGTCATCAGCGACTTCACCACGGTGAAAAACCGTAAGGAACTCGAGACAAACCTGGCCGCGCTCCGCGAAGCCCCCGTGTCGAGCCACGACTTCAACGAGGATTCCCTGGCCGGCGTCTACCAGGCTGTCGAGCCCTTAAGCTGGGAAAACTACGACTCCCGCCTCATCATTCTGCTCACCGACGCCGGCCCCCTGCAGCAGACCGACCGCTACGCCAGCGTGCGCATGGGTCCCCAGGAAGTGGGCGACTTCGCCCGCCAGAAAGGCATCTGGGTCATCGCCCTGCACATCAAAACGCCCGCGGGCAAGAATAACCACGACTACGCCGAAGCCGCCTACAGGGCCCTCAGCAAGAGTCCTGACGGCCGCTCCAACTATCAGGCCATCAACGCCCCCGATCCCCAGACCGGCTCCCGCTACTTCGCGGCCGTGGCCAAATCCATCGCCGGCAGCATGGTTCAGATGGTGCGCTCCACGTCCGAGGGTAAACTCATGACCAGGCCCGATGGGGAGGGAAAGAAGAAGAATGACACTCCCGAAACCGAGGCCGCGGATCTCGGCGCCCGCCTCGGCTACGCCATGCAGCTTGACTACCTGGGCAGGAAGAACCAGAGTGTCTCGCCCGAGGTGGTGGACTCCTGGATAGCCGACATGGATCTGCGCCAGCTCGAGCAGAAGAAGCTCGTGCCCGCCGTGGAAGTGGCCGTGCTCGTGACCAAGAACCAGCTCAGCGATCTGCATGACCAGCTGCAGACCATCATCGACAACGCCGAGCGCACCAAGAAGACGGACTCCAACGACTTCTTCCAGGGTATTCTCTCTGCCTCCACGCGCATGTCCCGCGATCCCAGCATGCCGACCCAGGGCAAGACCCTGGCCCAGCTCGGCGTGCTCTCCGAGTTCCTGGACGGGCTCCCCTACAAGAGCGAAGTCCAGCATCTCACGGAAGAGGACTGGTACCGCAAGAGCGTGGGCGAACAGACGGCCTTCATCAACCGCCTGAAGTCCAAGATCGCCCGCTACGAGGAATACGACCGCGACCGCGCCAACTGGGAAAGCTTCGGCATGTCCAACGCCGGGGACTGGGTCTACCGCGTCCCCCTGAGCATGCTTCCCTGACCTGAACCGCGCCATCCCCGCCCGGGCAGCAGGCCCCGGCGGGGATTTTTCTCTCACCCCCGGCCGCCCGCGCGCCCCGGGACAAAGGACCCCTTATGGCTCAGCCAGTCTTCGATCTGCAGAACATCTACAAAACACGCCCGGGCTCGGAAAATTACCGCCTGGAAATCCGGCAGTTCCGCGTTTTCAGGGGCGAGACCATCGCCCTCATCGGCCCTTCCGGATGCGGCAAGAGCACAGCGCTTGATCTCCTTTCCTGCGCTCTCAGGCCCAACATTCTCAGGGACAGAAGCCAGCAGCGCTTCATCTTCCAGCCCGCTCCGGACGTTACGCGCGATGTCTTAAGCTGCTGGCTCAACGGCGGCCCGAACGCCCTCGCCGGAGTACGGATGCGCTATCTCGGCTACGTTCTGCAGACAGGCGGCCTCCTGCCCTTCCTCAATGCCGTGGACAACATCATGCTCGCCTCCAAGGTGCTCAACGTGGTGCACGAGAGGGCGAAGGCCATTGCCTCCATCTGCAGCCGCCTCGGCATAACGCCGCTCCTGCGCAAGTTTCCCTCAGCCCTCTCCGTGGGCGAGCGCCAGCGCGTGGCCATCGCCCGCGCCCTGGCCCACAAACCCACGGTCATTCTCGCGGACGAGCCCACAGCTGCCCTCGATCCCACGCACGCGAGCCTCGTGATGAAGCTCTTTCTCGAAATAGCCCGCGATGAGGGCAGTACCTTCATTGTCGTAAGTCACGACCAGCGCCTCGTAAGCGAGCTCGGCTTCACGCTCGTGCCCGTCACCGTTCTGTCCGGAGTGAACAGCGTCACGGCCTCAATCAGCTACGGAGGAGCGTCATGCTGATCCGCGAATGCTTCCAGATGTTCTGCCTCGCCACGGCCGACTACCGCCGCGAACGCCTTCTCTCCCTCTGCTCCATACTGGGGCTCGCCGCCGTGCTCGCCCCCCTGCTCGTCCTCTACGGTGTCAAATTCGGCGTGGTGACCACCATGGTCTCGCGCATGCGCTCTGATCCGCTCACGCTCGAGCTCTCCCCCGTCTCGAGCGGCCATTTCACCCAGGACTTCTTCACCTCATTACGGCAGGAACCCGGCGTCGCCTTCGTCCTTCCCCGGACGCGTTCCATCGCAGCCACCATGCAGCTCTCGAACACGGACGGAAACGGCACGCGCCGCACCGTTGTCTGCTCCATGGAGCCTACGGCCGCAGGCGATCCCCTCCTCGCGCGTTATGGGTGCGAGGCTCCGGCCATTGCCCTCCAGGAAGGAAAGCAGACCTCCCCTGACAGCGGAACAAAACCCGCCCCGGATGGAGAAACCAGGAGCTCCCTCATGGAAAGGCTTGGGGCCGTTCTCCTTCCGGAAGCCCATGCTCAGCCGGCGGAAGAGGCGCAGAAAACCCCGGCGGCGCAGAAGAAGCCTGAGGCCGCGAAACACGCTCCTCTCCGGAACGCCGGTGCGCAGAAGCATGAAGCGCACGCCGGAACAAAGGCCGGAAGCACACGCGTGAATCCCGCTGTCCCGGACGGCAGAAACCATTCTGCCGGGCAGAACCGGGCAAAGGCAGCGCCGGAAGACGCGCCTCTCCCAGCAGTCTCCCCCCTCGCCCTGCCCCTGGAAAACCAGAAGCCGGCAGCAGGCCCTGACAGTAAGGCGGCTGAGAGAGAAAAAGCCGGAGCTGCGGAAGACACGCAGGCGCCCGCCGCGAAGGATGCAAACCGCGAAGCCGCTGATACAAAGCCAGGGGTGCAGGCCGGGGCGGCACTGAAGGAAGCGCCGGCGCAGGAAACCCCGGGCCCCGCGCTTCATGCCGGGGAAAAGACCGCCGCGGACGCGGACACGCTGGCTCCCGGAGCGAAGCAGGCCTCTCACGGCCTGATGCCCAGGGGGGCGGCGGGAAAGGAACCGGCTCCCCTCACGGGCGGCCTTGGTGAAAACGACGCCACACTCCGCCTTTCCGGGGTCGTCCTTTCCGAGGAAGCCGCCGCCAGGCTTCACGTGAAGAAGGGCGATACGGTCATCGGCCGCGTGGAGCGCGCCAACCGGGGCAAAATCTCGGCAGCCAGGGTAAAGCTCGTCGTGACAGGCGTCCTGCCCCTGGCAGCCCAGCAGAAGGCCATGGCCTACATTCCCCTGCCGCTTCTCGAAGCCACGGAAGACTTCCGTGACGGACGCGCGGTACCTGAGCTCGGCACCGAAAACGGCTGGACCGGCGAGCCAAGGCCGGAGGGCGAGCGCGTCTATCCGGGGTTCAGGCTTTACGTGAAGGATCTCGGCGACGTGCTTACCCTGCGCGCACGCCTTGCCGCGAAGGGCGTGGACACATACACGCACGCCGAGGAAATCGCCCAGATCGAGAGCCTCGAAAAGGCCCTCAACGCCGTCTTCCTGGCCATCTGCGCCGCGGCGGCCCTCGGCTTCTTCGCCTCCACGGCGAGCAGCGCCATGGCCAGCGTGAAGCGCAAGGAACGCACCCTGGGCCTTCTCCAGCTCACGGGCTTTTCCACCGGCTCGCTCATGCTCTTCCCCCTCATTCAGGTGGAGCTCACCGCCTTCTTCGGCACGCTCCTGGCCTCAGGCGCCTATCTGGGCTTCTCCTGGCTTATCAACCATCTCTTCGCCTCGTCCCTGCAGGGACTCGAGAGCGTGTGCCTGCTCCTGCCGCGCCACTTCGGCATGGCCCTGGCCTGTGCCATGGGACTCTCCTTCCTGGCTGCCTTCGGGCCGGCCCTGAAGAGCACGCGCATCCAGCCCTCCGAGGTCATACGCGATGTGTAGCGAAGGGAAAAAACCGGACTGAAATACCGGCTGCCACCGGACAGGCCCATTCCTGTCCTTTCGTTTTTTCCCTTTCCCTTCCGCATTTCTCTCACTGATGTATATTATGAGAAAGCCACGAAGACAGATATCCGAGGTTGTCACGCGATGTTTTTAAAAAGCTTTACCACAGGCAAAACACGAATGGCGGCGCTCACCCTCACACTCGCCCTTGGCGCGGGCCTTCTCGCGGGGCCCCTGGCAGGGGAAGCCGTCGCGGGGCTCACCCCGAAAGGCCAGACCTCGAAGGCCGACGCCATGAACCCGGAGAGCGACGCCGCGGACATCATCCTGCCCATGCCGGGCGGCGTGACCATGGCCTTCCGCGCCGTGGCCGTGGACGCCAACGGCTTTCTCTGGGACAAGACGGTCAGGCCCGGCACGAGCGATGCGGCCGATAGCCGGGGCTTCTACGACGGCCGCTACACTACCGGTATTTCAGCGCCCTTTTCTGCCGCCGACGTTCCGGCAAGCTGGAAAAAAGGCACGCCCCCGGACAGTAAATTCTTCTACCTCATCGCAAAATACGAGGTAACCCGCCTGCAGTGGCGCGCCGTCATGGACGAAAACGCGGACACGAAGACCCCGAAACCTGATGATGCCCTGCCCGTCACGGACATCACCTGGTTCGACGCCGTGAATTTCACGCAACGCTGGACGGACTGGCTTCTCAAAAACAGCCCTGATGCCCTGCCGTCCTTCAAGGGCGACACACGCAATACGGCCTTCGTGCGCCTGCCTACGGAAGTGGAGTGGGAATACGCGGCCAGGGGCGGACAGAACGTGCCGAGCCAGACTTTCCGCGATGACTTCTTCCCCATGGCTGACGGCACGCAGATACGCGATTACGCCGTCTATCAGGTCGAGAAAACGTCCCACGGCGCCGAAAACATCGCGAAGGTGGGCTCCCGCCGTCCCAACCCCCTGGGGCTTTACGACACAGCCGGCAACGCGGCAGAGATGACCATCGACATGTTCCGTTTCTCCGTGGGCGGCAGGCTCCTCGGATCAGCAGGCGGCTTCGTGCGCAAGGGCGGCTCCTTCCTGTCAGGCGTTGAGGAGATCACTCCCGGCCGGCGCGAGGAAATTCCCTTCTTCCAGAAAAATGGCGCCTTCAAATCCAGGGATCTCGGTTTCAGGCCTGTCATTTCCGGCATCAACACGCCTGGTGGCAGCAGGCCATCCGAACTCCTCGCCGAATACAAAAAGGCCGGGACCACGGACGCCCAGTCCGCCCCGCAGTCAGGCCAGCGCGTCACTCCGGCCGCGGCGTCCACGCCCGAGGCTGAACTCGACAGGCTCATTGCCGATGCCCAGAACGAAGGTATCCGCAAAAACCTGCTCGCCCTGAAATCTTCCATCAAGGAACGCAGCATCATTCAGGAACGCGGCCGCCAGGCCGAGATCATCGCCCGGCTCACGTCCTGCGTCTCCTACCTCGAGTCCCTGCGCAACTACAATTTCCGCCTGAATATGGTCGCGTACCTCGAGCAGCAGATAAAAAACAACACCACCATGGGAGAAAAAGAAAGGGAAAGACTGGCGAAGACGCAGCACCATACCCTGGAAACGGTACAGGAGACCTCGAAGAAAACTCTGGCCTCATACCGCGCGACCCTGGAAGATATCGCCGACGCGCCAGACGATCTGGTTGACAGATCTCTGAAATCGCTTGCCTCCGACTACGGGAAAGGCAAGGATATGTTCAGCCAGCGTTCTCTGAACAACCTGATGATCATCAGGGAGCACTGCAGTCTGCTCCGCCAGCACAGGAAACTCACGGACAGTGACATTCAGGCTGATATCAAAAAATCGGACAAGCTCTTAGACTGAGAGGAAGCAACATGGCAGATAAACCCCGTATCGGATGGATTGGCACAGGCGTCATGGGACACAGCATGGCCGGGCACCTCATCGAAGCAGGCTACAGCCTCACCGTCTTCAACCGTACGCCCTCAAAATGCCAGTCTCTGGTGGAAAAGGGCGCTGCTCCGGCCGGTTCTCCCCGCGAGGTCGGCGAAAAGTCAGATGTCGTCTTCACCATGGTGGGCTATCCCGCTGACGTGGAATCCGTGACCATAGGTCCCAACGGATGCCTGGACGGCATGAAAGCAGGATCCATCCTGTGTGACATGACAACCTCGAGCCCGACCCTTGCAGGGAAAATCGCGAACCGCGCAGCCGTGAGCGGCGTCATCTCCCTGGATGCCCCTGTGACAGGCGGCGACGTAGGCGCGATGAACGCGACCCTGTCCATCTTCGTCGGCGGCAGCGATGAGGGCTACGCCCGCATCCTTCCCCTGCTTCAGATCATGGGACAGAAAATCCTGCACTGCGGCAGATCCGGCATGGGCCAGCAGGCCAAACTGGCAAACCAGATCGCCATTGCCAGCGTCATGTTCAGCGTCTGCGAATCCCTGATCTACGCCCAGCAGGCGGGCCTCGACGTACGCAAGTGGCATGAACTTGTTTCCGTGGGCGCGGCAGGCAGCGTGGCCATGAAGACGCTCGGATCCCGCATCATGGACGGCGATTTCCGCCCCGGTTTCTTCATCGATCACTTCGTCAAGGATCTCGGCCTTGTTCTCGAGGAATGCCGCCGCATGCACCTCGTCCTGCCCGGCGCCACCCTGGCCGAACAGTTTTACCGCAGCATGCAGGCCAAGGGCCACGGCAGGGAAGGCACGCAGGCCCTGGTGCGCGCCCTGGCGGAATTCTCCGGCAAGGTGTGGACGCCTCTTATCGGCGGCTAAAACACGTCCTTTTATTAATATCCCATCCCGGCGGGTAAGACCCGCCGGGATATTTTTTCCCGCGGCTTGCCAAAAGCTCTTCTGTCTGTTTTTCTGGACGCATGCGTTATACACGACAGCAGCTCCTCAGCACTCTTTCCCGGCTCGTTCCGGCCGAAGCGCGTGAAATCGGAAAGCGCGCCGGCCTGCTTGGCCTCTCTGTCTGCCTGCCTCTCTGCATGTACGGCGACGCGGCGGACTGCTGGTTCACGGGAGGCGAGACGGGCGGCGTCTCCTACGAAGAAAAAGGCCGCACCTGGCACACGCTGTCTTCGGCCGAAGGATTCGTCGAGGAAGGCACGGCCTCCTGGTACGGCGACGACTTTGACGGAAAGCCTACGGCCTCGGGAGAAATCTACGATCAGGACGCGGCCACCTGCGCCCACAAGATCCTGCCCCTGCAGACCAGAATACGGGTCACGAACCTGCGCAACGGCAGAAGCGTGGTGCTGCGCGTCAATGACCGCGGCCCTTTCGTGGCCCACCGCGTGGTCGATCTCTCCCGCACGGGGGCCAGACGGCTTGGCATTGAGAACTCGGGGATCACCCGGGTCCGCATCCAGGCCCTGCCCTGACAGACAGAAAAAACGCTTTTTTCCCGAAATCGCTTGACAGAAACGGCCCTCAGGCGTAGACCCATTCGCACCAGTCGGGATGTAGCGCAGTCTGGGAGCGCACTTGAATGGGGTTCAAGGGGTCGAAAG
>ERZ834382.3031-NODE-3031-length-10758-cov-3.141643_pt1 | contig 10758 bp, 7 predicted proteins | sample MGYA00519692_ERZ834382 | MGnify/ENA primary metagenome ERZ834382 (study PRJEB31850, sample SAMEA3708751) | human gut metagenome | biome: human gut; feature: human-associated habitat; material: faeces | place: China | collected 2014 ...
CGAATATACGCCTTCAAGATAATTCCCGTCTAAATCACGGCTGCTCATTTCCATGAAACGGGCGTTCTCCTTTTTACTGCCGCCCATGTCCGCAAAACGGTCTTCTCCCACTGCTATATGGTCGCCCATATAACATTTATAAAATACAGAAATTGCTCCCTGCTTCCACGGTCTGCCTAATTTAACTTTGCCGCTGTTTTCCAGCTGTGATAACTCATCATCACCGTTTAAGCGGCAGCAATAAAACAGAAATCCCCTGGTCTGCTGTTCCGAATGCGAACCTGCGGTTATATATCCCCCATTTGGATATGCGCGGCTTTGAATATTGCAGTGATTAAACACTGCGTTCGCATCTCCGAATATAAAATCTACAGTTCCCTCAATATATGACAAAAGAAAATAGCATCTGGCTTTATCCTTAATATATAGTGTGTCCTGCCGCCCTATAAAACGGCAGTTGTTAAAGAAACTTCTGTCCGCCGAACATCTGACTGCCACAGCCTGGGTCTGCGCGTCTTTGCTTTCGCTCACAGTCACATCAGCCTTTCTGGCTTTGGCGGATTGGTACCAAGCTTCATTGCGCTTTTTAGTATCCAAATTTTCTTTCAGCAAAACGTCTGTTTCACTGACAGGCTCATATATATCCTCCTGCTCTTCGTCAGACTTGTAAATATTATATGAGTTTTCAAACGTTATATTTTGAGCTATAAAATCATGCGCATTTTCTGTAATCGTAACGCTGGCGCTGTTTTGCGTTCCCACACCGCTTATATATCCGTCAGATTTGACATATGGCTTTCCGTTCAGCAATGACTTTTTGCTTTCATACTCCTTTACCAATTTTGCAAATTCTTCATCAGAAGAACAATCAGCCGGATATTCCATTTCAGGGCTTAAATTATCATAGCTTTTATAATTTCTTGAAGCTCCGTAATAAAAAGTCAATAAAACCTCATTCGGCAGGTCTCTGTATTCAGGATTTTTTTCAAACGTCAAAAATGGCTTGTCTATCCAAATTCTTTCACGATACGTTCCGGGACTTATGTATATATACACTCTGTTTTCTTCACTGTCAGCTTCAGGCGCTGCCCGGAGAGCTTCTGAAACCGTTTTGTACAAACCAAATTCAGGGAAGGATTTCTCTATGGCTCCGTCAACCTGAATTAGTGTATTCTCAGAACTTTCAAACATACTTAAAACATGAACAGCGTCACAGCGCCTTGGAGTATCGCCGAAAAATGACACCATTGAAGGCTTTTGAAACGCACGGTAACAAATAGTGCCGATATCCATAAAATCAACATATTTGTCAGGTTCAAAAGAACCGTTTTCGTTCCCCTTAATAATCTTGTTCTGATAAGCAATTTTGACATAGGGATAGAACCAGTCGTCCTCACTCACATCAGAAAATTCAGGTTCTGTCCCTCCCGAAATCTCTGTTTTTTCGGCTGCCAGCACGGCCATTTTAACCAACTCTGCCCGAGTAACTCTCTCTAACGGCTCAAATCTGCCAAAGCCATCGCCTTCTATAACGCCTTTGCTTTGCCAATACTCAATATCACTGACAAACGTTGTGTTATTATCATAAATATCATTAAACACGCCGTTATCTTCAATATCGCCGGAAGCGCAAACCGCTAAACTTTGAAAAATAATAAATACAACCGCTGTTAACAGAATTGTCTTTTTCATAAAACACACTCCCTGCCCTTTTATAAATTAACTAATTTAAAATATTCTAACACTTCCACCAAATTAATTTTTTCTTTATTCTGCTTAAAGCTCCGCGTCCCCTTTGAACTATGGATTCTCTTTCCATGCAGGGCAGGTTGATAAGCAGTCCGCAGATATTCTTGGCCGCTTTTTGGAGTTCTCCCAAGGTCAAATCGCCGGAGCCTATAGCCCTAATGGTATTGTCCTTTCCGCTGTTATGCTCCGGATCGTTAACTACCATATAAATATCGGTGCCTGACCTGAGCATTGCGGCTGTATTTTCCTTTGTCGCCACATGACTGCCAATCTCATTCATGCTTGCCCACCAGTCAGTCATTATTACTCCGCTATATCCAAACTCGTTTCTTATTATTGTAGTGGTTAAATCGTAATTCGAGCCGCACCACTGCCCGTTCAACGGATTATAAGACGTCATTATAGCCGTAGGCTTTGAGTATTCTAAGGCATATTCCAACCCTTTTAAATATATTTCCCTTACCGCTCTCTCAGAGACTACGGAATTAACACGCTTCCTCTTTGTCTCCTGATTGTTTGCCGCCAAATGTTTCAGCGTTCCCATAACGCCCTTATCACTCAGACCATTTATTGCCGCCCCCGCCATAACTCCGCTTATATATGGGTCTTCGGAATAATATTCAAAGTTCCTTCCGCACAGCGGGTTTCTGTGGATATTCATACCCGGCCCTAGCAACAGGTCAATATCATTTGCCAGCATCTCGCCGCCAATACATTTATAAACCTCTCTAACCAGCGGTGTGTTCCAGGTACACGCAAGCATTGTTCCTATCGGAACCAGCGACGCCGCGTCACCATTGTCGAACCTGAGTCCGGACGGTCCGTCGGTTCCGGCGGCCACCGGAATTCCAAAATCCAAAAGCCTGCTTGAAACGCCGCCAAACGCACATCCCGTCCCGGGTCTTACTCTCTTGCTTCCCATTCCCTCGCCGCGGACTAAACAAGCCAAATCCTCAATAGTGAGCTGACCTATAAACTTATCCATGCTCACTTTTCCATTCTTAACATCCGCAAGTTTATATCCCTTATCAATAGTGAGTTCAACTCTGTCAGGAAGGTTGTCCTCTATCCTTTTTCTGATATCATATTCTCTTTGCGGTACGTTTACATAGTCGTACCCGCCTCCGGGCTTTCCCTTCATACATGTAAACTTTTGGTGCGGAGCCAGTGCTGAAACACATTTTTTAACTATCTTAGTTTCATTAAGCTTAAAAGAAAAAGTGCAGAACTCCGGGTCTCTGACATTTTTACCTATCAGAACCTTATACTCGCCCTTTTCCAGACAATAGCAGAACCTATTGTCCGCCCCTGTATGTCCTGAATCATCAAATGAAGACATACGGCTCATAGGAAACGAAACCGTCTTTTTATGACTTTCTCCGGGCAGCAGTGTTTTTGTCTTATAAAACGCCGCCAGCTGTATTTTGGGCTTATTGATTTTCCCTTCGGGCGGAGTAAAATAAACCTGAACAACCTCCTTGCCCGAAACTTTGCCAACGTTTTTTACTGCCGTCTCAAACTTTACTATATCGTTTTCAATTCTGAAATCAGCGCAGGTTATCTTAAAATCCGTATACGACAATCCAAAACCAAACGGATACTTTACCCTATCCTTTGCAAAGGTTTCAAAATATCTGTAACCAACATAAATATCCTCTCTATACAGATTTTCTTCCTTGCTGCCAAAATTCTCAGACGACGGATAATCGGTATAATTATTCGCTATTGTATCAGTCAGTCTGCCGCTGGGGCACTTATCACCGCAGAGTATATCAGCAACGGCTTCACCGCCCTCCTGTCCGCCCTGCCAGATATACAGAACGCTGTCGATATCATACTCGTCAACCCATTTCATATCGATTATATTTGACGTGTTAAGCAAAACAACTGTCTTATCAAAGACATCAGTGACGTTTTTCAGCATTAAATGCTCCTGCTGGGTAAGGCGGTAACTGCCTTCGCCGTTAAAATTGTCCTGCTCTTCTCCTGCTGTTCTGCCGATAATGATTAAAGCAGTCTCAGAATGCTCTGCTGCCTTAGCGGCAATTTCACTCGTCACTGTCATCTCTTTCTGAAAATGAGGTCTCGCGGCCCACACGCCCAGGCCTGTTGAAATAGGATTATTTTTTATCCATTCTTCATACACAGCCGCCAACTCTTCGTTTACCTTTATTTTCAGTTTTTTTCTCAGACTGTTTAATATGTCAGCCACATATAAAACATTAACGCTTCCGCCCGAGCCGGTTCCGCCGGTGTTATAATCCAGCTGGCTCCTGCCGAAAACCGATATTTTCGTTCCGGATTTTAAAGGCAGCACGCCATTTTCATTTTTAAGAAGAACAATTCCCTCCGCAGCTGCTTTTTGTGACGCATGCGACGTCTTTATAAGATTTATATTATTTAATCCTTGGTCAAAATCAATTTTTTTCAGCATATTTCTCACCCTTTGTTAACTTTTGCTATTTGGATAATTATATATTATTATATAAATTGTGTCAATTAATTTAAACCTCTAATTACAAACAAATTTTACTAAAAAAAGACTGCCCGTTTTAAAGAGCAGTCTCTGCAATAATTACTTAAATTAATAATTGTTCAATTGTCAGATATTCAATCATCAGCGCTTATTCTATTACCATCCAAACTGTTTGAACCTTGCCGTTTCTGTCGCCGAATGCGAGCCACATTGTATTAACCTCATCATCAATCTGCGGCACAACATAAGGAGCTATAGTTAAAGACGTGTCATAACCGTTTGAGTCTACCCTGCCGAAACGGCTGTAAACGATTTCATTTTCTCTCTGAACAAAAACATCGTCTGTGGTATTCAAGATACGCTGAACTTTATGTTTTATAACATCATAACCGTCAATATCCTGCGGACCTGTTATCACATAAGAAGATTCGTCCAAAACTTTATATTTCAGGTCTTCATGTCCGATAGGCGTATGATCCATTATTCTCATAGTACCGAGCGAATACTCACCCGATTCAACAATATATCTTACAACCCTGGCTGTATTCTTATCTATAGGGCTATCTGTCGGAATAGGATTTTCCGTTGCTGACGGCGGTTCAGTCGCCGGGGCTTCAGTAGGTTCGGGTTTTGTTTCTCCGCCGTTTATTATTGTATCTATTATTTCACTGTCTATAGTTTTAGCGTCGCCAACCGCAAATGTTCCGGTGCCGCTTGCTTCCGCTGTATCGCAGACTGTTAAGCCGTATATTATCGACTGAGCTGTAACCGTCACATTAGACTCAGGAGCGTAAATCATACCGTGAACAACAGACGTTCCTGAAAACTTCATATCACCGGTTGAATAAATGTTTCCGTTAAAGTCTATATTGCTGACGTTCACCTTTTTAGACAATGAAATAATATTACAGGATATCTTTGCAAAGTTAGAAAGATTTAAAACGTTTCCTGTATATACGAATGTCAAGCTGTCGGGATTTCCATAAACGCTGTTTGTTGCATTTATTAAAGAGTTAGAATTAGGATAACCTCCGCCGCCGAAAATGTCGTTTGTATAGATTATAACTCTGCCTCCGCCTTGAATTTTCAAAGCTCCTTTAAAGTTAACCTTTTCCGCTCTTATAATTCTTATCTCGCCTTCAGGAACATATATGTTCATATCAAGAGTATCACTTATTGTCAGTTCATTAAAATATGAATTTTCAGAAAGTGTATAATTAGACTGATAAGTATCGTTGTTTCCCCAAGAGCTTTGGCTCCACCCTATAGTTACATTGCGCGTTCCGTCATTATATTTACTGCCTTCAAAAAATTCGCTTCCCGGGATATTGTCCGTATCAAACCTAAAAGCTTCAAAGGAAGTATTATCAGGAACATAGCGTTCGATATTGGCCAATTCCTTAACATCATTATTTTTTAAATCAATTTCTGCGCCTTCGCCAATCATTAGTTTATCTGCTAAAGCTCTGCCGTCTATATACCAGTTATCCTTACCGCCGTTTGCATAAAACGGACCGTTTTTCACATATGCAGTACCGCCGTAGATTGAGCCGCTCGCAATAAACCGAGCCTCGTTTTCAACATAAAGCGGACATTTGCTGTCTGTCCCGGGAATATCATTTGTTACGCTTGCTGCAAAGACTGAGGTGACTGAAAACATAGAGATACCGAGAACAATTGTTAAAACAATACACAATAATTTCTTCATAATTTCCATCTCCTTATAAAACAATCATATTAATATTATTACCTGTAATAAAGCTGATAAACACTTTATTGTGGACATTTAAAAAGCTGCAATATTGTGAGCGTTTTTGCTCAAACATTGCAGCTAGACAATCATACTTCAAAAACAGAAGCTTAGACTCTTAACTTTGCGTCAGAAACTTTCATTTCCTTTGCCAAATATTAGATTAATTTAATAATTATAATGGGAAATAACCCATTCTTTATTACATTTTGATTTTATCACACATAAAAACCATTGTCAATACTTTTTTTACAACTTTTTTCCAGTTTTTTCTTATTTGTTAATTTATTATAACTGCGGCGGTTTCGCCGTCCCATTGAACATCGTTTCCAAAAGCTTCGGAAACTGCTCTGAGCGGAACATAGGTTTTGTCTGCTGTCAACCTCCCTGCTTCGCTCAGGGTAATGGCCTCACCATTTCTGTAAAGAATGCTGCTTCCAATCTGAATTGAAATAGTTATTCCATCTTTTGAAGCAATCGCAGTGCTGCTGGTTTCATCCCAGTCTACATCAGCGCCCAGCATTTCAAACACCGCTCTCATAGGAACCAAGGTGGTTGAATTATTCACAACAAAAGCCATAGGGTCAAAATTAACGTTATTTCCGCCGTATATTACATTAACAATTTGATAAAACGGGATTTCATTGTTATTAGCATATTTCATTACAGAAGAATGTTCATTCCCGGCTATCGCCGCCTGTGAAGCTCCTTCAAAAACGTCTTTATCAAACTTTGTATCATTGCCGTAAAATGCCGCAAGTTCTAGATTAGTGCAGTTTTTAAAAGCATTTTTACCTACTGCTCTTGTATTTTCGGGCAGAATTATTTTAACCATAGACGAACATCTATAAAAGGCGAGCTCTCCTACTTCTTCCACCCCTAAAATATTTATATCGTAGAGCTTCTCACAGCCAAAAAACGCTTTATCCCCTATTTCCTTTATATTTCCTATAGTTATTCCTGTCAAAATTTTATTATCCATAAAAGCGGATTCTTCAATTTCTGCAATATTTTCAGGAACAGTATATTCAGCGTTTCCCTTTCCGGGCGGATATGAAACCAAACTGTTTTCTTCTGTATCAAACAGCACGCCGTCAAACGACTTATATTTATTATTTGAAGAATTAACAGTTATAGATTCTAATGAATAGCACCAAAGAAAAGCTTTGCTGTCTATATCGTTAACATTTGCCGGAATCTCAATTGTTTCCAAAGATTTACACCAGGCAAAAGCCTCAGAATCAATTGTCTTAAGATTATCAGACAAGGTTATATTCTTTAGATTAGAGCACCAGCCGAATGCGTCAACACCTATTCTGGCAACCGTACTCGGAAGCACAATTGAAGTCACGTTTTCACACCAGCTTAAAGCATAATCGCCAATCCCGGTAACACCTTCTGATATATTGATATTCTTAATCTCTTTAGAATATGACTTCCATGGTATTGAAACTAAATCTTTAAAATCATCAATATCACCGTTTCCCGAAATTGACAAAGTCTGACTGCCGGAGTCATATTCCCAGCTAACGCCTGAGCTGAAAACCCCTGATGTTTCAGCCGCAAAAATTGAAACCGGAATCACAGAGAAACATAAAATTAAACTTAAGCATACTGCCATAATCTTTTTCATGTCATTCACTGCCCTTCTTTTGTAGTTTTAAATTTTTATTAAGTATTATTATTAATTTTATACCTGACGGCAGATGTTGTCAATATAACACAATATATTACAGACTATTTAACATCAAACCATACGGACAAATATTCATTTTCTTCTTCCGCTTCTGCTAAAACACGAATTAATTTTGCGCATAGTTTTTTATTATCATTTAAAAAATCCGACATATTTTTAAAAACAATCATAACTCTTTCACTGCCGCCTATATCGGATAGAACATCGCTCAAGGCGTCAAAATTATTTCCATAATAATCAGGCGCGTTCAGCCTCTCCGCCAAACACTTGTGCATAGTTTTTTTATTCTGTATTGGTCCGCAGTCGATTACTATTTCTTTCATTTGTCTTTTCTCCTATATATTATGCTCAATATAAAACTTTGCTAAACTTCAGAGAACGTTTCATAATGGTCGTTTGTATAATACACATGCCCATCGCTGGAATACACGATTCTCTCCGCTCCTCTATGTCCGCCGCTGTAATTTATATCGCACTCAAAGTATTTTACTCCCTTTTTAACCGGCAAAGTCTCCTCATAGTTTGAATATCTGTCGCCGCCGATACTTTTACCCGGAGCAACCTCCCATAAATTTCCTTTTTTGCTGTCCAGCCCAAACTTTTGGCTTCGGATTTTGTTATAAAGTTTCCTGGCAGCTTTCCATACTTATGTATGTATCCCGCGACCTCTTCTTTTGAACTGTAATTTCCGTCCTCACGAATATCTATGCTTTTACTCGTGCTGTCTGACAGGTTAGACTGAGTCAGAGTACAGGAACTCAGAGCAAAACATAAAGAACATATAATTAAAACTACAGATAATAAAAGAGCTGTTTTCTGAAAAATTTTTCTTTTCATTTAAAAATCCTCCGTTTGTATAATCAGCTGAATATTATGGATATAAACGCGTTTAGAAATCCCATGACAAATCCAAGCAAAGCTCCGAGCCAAATTATAGCGTTTAATTCCTTTTTCATTATGGAAAACAACAAATCTTCAAACTCTTTAATATTGTATCCGTTTATTTTATCTTCAACAATTTTCGCAATATTAAGTTTTTCCATAACCTTAGGCAAATCATTTTTTACTGTTCTGATATATACAGACTGAACCGCGGACTTTATTTTGGGTATTGAATGCCAATATCTTTCAGCAATTTCACTGGTCTTTGTGTCCATAATCCTGCCGGTCTCATTTTTTATTAAGTCGCCTACTATTGCCTCCGAATTTTCAGAAACCATTTTGTCAATGGTCTTTCCAATAGGTTCCGCCAGGCTGTTAATCATATTGTCATCCACCAATTTGGCAAATGCGGCTTTTATCCTGCCCTTTTCTATATATTGATTTCTGATATTAACTATAACTTTTTTGGATATCTCAGTTCCGAAATTAAATTTTGAAAGTTTGGCGTGTATGAGAGCGGCTATATCTTCCTCTGCCTTTTCGGTCATATTATCAACCAAATCTTTATCAAGTTTCTGATAAAGCTCCTCACGGACAGTTTTCTCACTCAGTTTCATTTTATTAAACAGTTTTTCCACCAGCCCGGTTATACCTGATATTATACCGTCCGACAAAAGCGTCTTGTTTATGGTATCGTTGTCCAAAAGCTCAGTGCTGACAACTCCTCCGATAGTTTTCGCTATCCGCTCTTTTTCTTTCGGTATCAAACCGGGCGTAAACGGAACGCGCCGCTTGCCGATATATACAGGCTTCAGCGGCCTAAACAGCATTTTTATCGCAATATTGTTAGTAACATATCCGATAATAAGCCCAATAACCGGTCCGATTAAAAATTGTATATTCATTATAATTACCACTTTTCAATAAGGCGCACTGCGCCGCCATTCAACGTTTTCATTGGCAATAAAAGCTGTCCATTAAAATATTAAGCGAACACGCCGCATTTGCGGCGGGTTACTTCTTAACTCAGTTGTAAAAATATTTTATCATATAATTCTTACAATATCAAGGAAATTTCTTATTGAAATTTGTAAAAATTTGTAGTATAATTTGTTTTAATTAAAAAGGAGGTTGAATTATGAAAAAAATTATAGGCGAGTTCAAAGAATTCATAATGCGCGGAAACGTGCTCGACTTGGCAGTCGGCGTTATAATCGGCGGAGCGTTTAAGACCATCGTTGATTCACTGACAAATGACATAATTTCACCGATACTCGGCTTATTCGGAGGTCTTGATTTTTCAAGCATGGTTTTGTCTATCGGAGGAGTTAACCTCAAATATGGTTCATTTATTACTGCTATAATAAACTTTTTAATTATGGCCGTAGTTATTTTCATATTTGTTAAAATAGTTAACAGTGTGATAAGTTTCGGAAAAAAGAAACCTGCAGACGAGCCTGTTACAACCAAAGTTTGCCCATACTGCTGCACAGAAATAGACATAAATGCGACAAAGTGTCCTCATTGTACATCTGAACTGATAGAAATTGAACCTGAAACTCTAGAGAGCGGGGAGCCTGATGTTATATAACTCATTATAGTTATATAGTAAGGTATTATGACAAGTTGCCATATGTATATTCACGCTTCGCGTGAGATGGCAGCTCACCTAACGCGGTGTGCAAAAGCACACCCTTCCGATGTTCACTCCAAAACACCGCATTTGGGATAATAGTTTTAAAATAATAAATCTTATATAATGTGGTTTTGTAAGCTTCGGTAGGGCTGTGACCACACTTTTTAAGAAAAGTGTGTGTTATACATATGATTTTATTTTGCCATAACCTACAAGGTCATTAATATGTATATTCAATGAAGATGTAATCTGCCGCGTTAGGCGCGCAGTCCTGGAAAACTTTTTTATAAAGTGATTTATTACAAAATATTACTAGTATGTTCACGCTTCGCGTGAGATGGCAGCTCACCTAACGTGGTGTGCAAGCGCACCCTTGCGATGTTCACTCCAAAACACCGCATTTGGGACAATAGTTTTAAAATAATAAATCTTATATAATGTGGTTTTGTAAGCTTCGGTAGGGCAGATGAAATCTGCCGCGTTAGGCGCGCAGTCCCGGCAATTTTTATTATATAACAAAGTATTCTATATATATTCACGCTTCGCGTGAGATGGCAGCTCACCTAACG
>ERZ834382.3032-NODE-3032-length-10755-cov-2.820374_pt1 | contig 10755 bp, 10 predicted proteins | sample MGYA00519692_ERZ834382 | MGnify/ENA primary metagenome ERZ834382 (study PRJEB31850, sample SAMEA3708751) | human gut metagenome | biome: human gut; feature: human-associated habitat; material: faeces | place: China | collected 2014 ...
CCTGAACCGTAATCTTCCTGACCTTGGACTGATCAGGCGCCTTCCTCGGGATGGAAACGGTCAGGATGCCGTTTTTCGAGGTGGCGGTGATGTGTTCGGCATCAGCGTCCTCGGGCAGGGTCATGCTGCGGGTGAAGGAACCGTACGAGCATTCCCGTACTTCCTTGGTCTGCTCGTCCTTCGTCTCTTCCTTCTTTTCGCCGGAGATGGTGAGCACACCATCGCTTACTTCAAGCTTCACGGCCTCAGGGGCAACGCCGGGCAGTTCGACCTTCATGGCATAAGCCTTGTCATCACTCGTGACATCGAGGCTCGGCAGGAAATCGGACTTCATCTGGAAAGGCTCGCGTTCAAAGAACGAAGGCGCGAAGAAATTATTGAACATCTGGTCCACTTCGTCATGCAGACGGGAAAGACCATCGAAATCTCTCTTCATTGCAGGGGTCTGGGCGGAAGTCTCATTCTTTCTGTTAAGCGTAGTCATAATAACAACCTCCACATCAGTGAGAGAAGCAGGAGGGCTGAAAGTGACGCCGGGCGGATACGATTGGAGCATGTCCGTCCGGCACTCTCGTTACTTCCTTATAAAAATATGTCGTATTGCCAGTTTCGTGAAAACGAACCGCCAGAAGGCGGGACGTTCTCCTTAGGCAGCCTGAACCGTAATCTTCCTGACCTTGGACTGATCAGGCGCCTTCCTCGGGATGGAAACGGTCAGGATGCCGTTTTTCGAGGTGGCGGTGATGTGTTCGGCATCAGCGTCCTCGGGCAGGGTCATGCTGCGGGTGAAGGAACCGTACGAGCATTCCCGTACTTCCTTGGTCTGCTCGTCCTTCGTCTCTTCCTTCTTTTCGCCGGAGATGGTGAGCACACCATCGCTTACTTCAAGCTTCACGGCCTCAGGGGCAACGCCGGGCAGTTCGACCTTCATGGCATAAGCCTTGTCATCACTCGTGACATCGAGGCTCGGCAGGAAATCGGACTTCATCTGGAAGGGCTCGCGTTCAAAGAACGAAGGCGCGAAGAAATTATCGAACATTGCATCTATTTCGTCATGCAGACGGGAAAGATCGTTATAATCTCTCTTTGTCGCAGGAGTCTGTGCAGAAGTTTCATTCTTTCTGGTAAGCATAGCCATAATAACAACCTCCACATCAATATAACTAATATAATGAAGCAGGAGGGAGAAAAGGTACCACCGGCCGGACTCCATGTTGTATCATCTCGTCGTACCGGCGCTCTCTTAACTTCACAAAAGAAGATATGGCCGAGTGTTATTTTGTAAAGTGGTTTTTTATAAAAATTTTCTTTCCGGGAAAATGAAAGCCCTTATTCCCAGAAGGGGAGTGACTCTCTGTGGCTGATGTGTATGCCGCCAAAGCGCAGGCCCGATATTCTGACTGAAGAACGCGGGGTGTGAAAATTTCACAGCAGACCGATGCACACTGCATCCGCACGGGCAGGGAGAGACAGCAGGGGGCCGCTGGCACCAGTACAGCACGAGGCCGATGATGCCCTGGACATGTACCCTGTGTATTCGGAGAATGGCAGGAGTTACGCGGCCTCACAAAGTTGAAAATTTTAAGGGGGCAGTATATGATTTTTATGTATGAAAACAGACATCAAGCATCTTTTAAAGGTTGTTTCTCTGCCTTTAGCAATTTCGCTCATACTCCCCTTTACAGACTTTTTGTATTGGGGGGACGCAAAACGATTGCCCATGCTAAAACATGTCTGGGTTTATTGGTCTGCGTGGCCGACAGTCATCTGCAACTTCTTTCTGCTATTCGTTATACCGATTCTTATAGAAATTATTCTATTAATAAGATGGATTTTACATCCATGTCTGCGTACGGGAGTCTGGCTGGCCATAGGAACTTTTTTTTGCATTGGGCCGCCAATTTGTAATTTCGCTTGGTCAGGCTATCTTTTCTCTTGGCCAGACTGAGGCGTCTCAATGCTTAACCTCGCAGACCTCGAAGCCCGTGCAGCCCGTCTGGAATCCAGGAACTAAAGAGACGGCGAGGCGCAGATTCAGCTGAACGACGCCAAAAACAACGTATCCATATGCAGAATGCAGAAGTGCGCTGTCTACGTCTATGATGCCCCTCGGTTTGAGGATGATGGGGGGATAAAAGAAAAGCTCATAGCGCTGGGGTAACTGGAACTGTCAGGAACTAGATTTTTCTAAAAGATTTTATTTAAGCGGCAGCTATGTGTGTTTGCATAACGAAAATTTTCGGCAATTCCGGAAACGGTGTGGCTTTGGTGGCGATTTTTATGTTTTTACGCGGCCTCATAAAGTTGAAAAATTTAGGGGGGCAGTATATGAACTTTATATATGAAAGTAGACATCAGGCGCATCTCAAAGATTGTTTCTCTGCCTTTAGCAATTTCGTTCATACTCCCTTTTGCAGACTTCCTGTATTGGGAGGACGCGAACCGTATGCCCATGCTGGAACGTGTCTGGGGTTTTTGGTCTATGTTGCCTTCAGTTATTCACACCTTTTATCTGCTATTCGTAATACCGATTCTCATAGAGATTATTCTATTAACAAGATGGATTTTACATCCATGTCTGCGCACGGGAATCTGGCTGGCTATAGGAACTTTTTTTTGTATTGGCCCGCCAATTTGTGCTTTTGCTTGGTCAGGTGGTCTTTTATTCAGGTAGAAAAGGATTTAGTCTTTTCAAGGGCCGTTCATGCTTAACCTCGCAGACCTCGAAGCCCGTGTAGCCCGTCTTGAATCCAGGAACTACGTTTCCATGCGTTATGGCAGGGTGACAGGGACTAAAGACGGCGAAGCACAGATTCAGCTGAACGACGCCGACGAGCTCAATACGAACAGCTATCAGACGCTCCAGCGCCGCGTTCTACGGGATCAGAAAATCAAGCTGCCTGACATCGGCGATACTGCCCTTGTCCTGGAGTCGGGGCAGGGAGAAGAGCAGGGGCCTATCTTGGCGCACCTTATTCTCAGGCTGTTCCCGGCCCCGGCCAGGAACAGCAGGTCGCCTACAGCAAATACGAAGACGGCACGGAACTCTGGTACGACAGAAAGGCTCATACGCTGACAGCCAAAGTAAATGGCAATGTCAGTGTTGAGGCGAGGGAGATGGTCTCCGTTTCTTCAGAAACAGGCATCAGGCACAGGGCGCCGTTCATCGGGCTGGCGGTGCTGTGATTATGACTGACGAAGATGGCAATCCCGGAAGCGCTCCGGTGAGCGGGACCATCACAGTCAGGGGCAGGGAGATCCAGCTGCCGGGCAGGAAAAATAAAAGCCCCTTGGGATGGTATATCTCCCAAGGGGCTGTGTGGCAGATTCCTCTGCACCGTCATCTGGTGCATGATTATGTGTAAGCGGCTAAAGCGACGGGCAATATGTAGTTCCGGAAGAATAGAGACAGCTGGCGCTGGGAGTTTCCATGCTCAGGCGTTCATGTGTACGGGCAGTGTGAGTCCTCCTTCCGGCATGATGGCGATGGAGGCATCCGGGCAGGCAGCCACGGCCTGATCGAAGGCCTCCTGGACCGAGGCGGCCTTTGTGCCGTACAGGGTGGCCGTGTCCTCTGCATTCATGGAGGATACGAGGACGAGTTTCTTTTCGCTGGCGACCTTGGCGAAGGCGAAGGCCTTGTGTCCGCCGAGGACGAAGTGCGCTCGGATTTCCCTCATGACTTCTTCAGGGGGCAGTTTTTTCTTCATCCATTCTTCGAAGACTTTATTGCCGTACCCGTCGCGGCACTCGCCGCAGACGATGATGGTGCCGCCGGACTTCACGATTTTATCAGCGTGGTCGATTGCCTTCTGGGCCTGGTACCAGTTGACGTCCCTCGGGTAGCCGCAGGCGCTGGACACGGCGATGTCCACCGGTTCGGTGAAAGGAATCTCGTACATGGAGGAGGACGTATCCACGGCCTCGTACCATGCCTCAACCAGATCACCGGCCACGAGGCGGACGACCTGGTTGTCCGCGTTCATGACAGCGTTGAACACAAAGTTGACGCCCACTTTGCGGGCGGCTTCGATCATTTCGAGGCTGATGGGATTCTCGCGGATGGGCGGCATGTGGTCGAGGATTTCAACCATGCGGGCGTGGTTGTCCTGTACCGTCTTTTTCCCGCATATGCCGGGAAGAATGGACTTACGGCCGCCGGAATAGCCGGCAAAGTAGTGGGGAGAGACGACGCCGAGCGTGATGAGGTAATCGGCTTCGACTGCCAGCCTGTTCAGGACAAATTCGTATCCGGAGGGCAGCATGCCGAGGCTCACAAGGGAACTGTCGTCAGTGCATACGTGGCAGACGAAGCGGAAACGGTCGATCATCCCGGAGCCGTAGAGCCTGCGGTTGAGTTCGTCGCTCTGCAGTCTGTGGGTGCCTGTGGCGATGAGGAAAGTCACCTGGTCGTCGCGCACGCCCGCGGCGGAAAAGGCTTCAAGGAGGGCAGGGAAGAAGACCTCATAGGGCGTGGGCCGTGTTTCGTCATTAATGACAACGACGATTTTTTCCGGCTTTTCCGACCTGAGATCCTCAGCGAGGGGAGCGTGCCCCGTTGGGGATGCAAGCACCCTGCGGGCTTCTTCCAGGGGATTTTTCAGAACGGGGAGCGCGTTGAGATGTATGACATGGGGTGCGCGGCGATCGTCCACGTCGAGGGGGACTGTACCGTCGCCATAACGAAGGTCAAAATGCATAATGGCGGCCTCAGCGGGCATAGGGTTCAAAAAAGCTGCGGATTCTGTCCATGTCCCGGGTGAGGCCCAGGACCAGCATGAGACGCAGTCTGGCTTTGGGGCCGCTGATCTCGCCGGTCAGGATGAACCCGGCCTCGCGGCTTTTCCGTCCTCCGCCTTCGTATCCGTACTCGTCAAGGGTGCGGCCTGCCTGACTGCGCGTGCAGACGACGACAGGAATACCCGCTTTGACGGCTTCTGCCAAGCTTTTCTGAATCAGGGGAGGCATGTTGCCGCGTCCGAAGCCCTCGATGACGATGCCGGCGGCACCATATTTTACGAGGGTTTCCACGAGGAGCGGGCTGCAGCCCGCGTACATTTTGAGCAGGAAGACCTCCCCGCCGAGACGTTCGGGAGCTATCTGCGCGCGGGGCGCGGGCAGGCGGCGGACAATGACCTCGTCTCCGTCGACGTAGCCGAGCGGCCCCCACCATGGGGACTGGAAGGCGTCCGGATTGACGCTGTGCGTCTTGATGACGTCAGAGGCCGGGAAAATACGCTCGTTCATGACTACGACGACGCCGAGCCCCCTGGCGCTGCCGGAACAGGCTATGCGGACGGCGCAGAGGATGTTGGCCGGACCGTCGGGGCTGACGCCGCTGGCCGAGCGCAGGGCGCAGGTCAGCGCAACGGGTTTTTCCTCACGCAGGACACAGTCGAGAAGATACGCCGTTTCCTCGACTGTGTCCGTGCCGTGTGTGACGACACAGCCTGCCACGTCGTCCCTGCGCAGGGTCTCCCGGATTTGTCCCGCCAGGCTGAACATGAGCGCGGGCGTCATCTGACAGCTCGGGATGTTGGAAAAATCGCGGACTTCTATGTCGGCCACGGAGGCAAGGCCGGGCACGGCCTCAACGAGATCCGCGCCGGAGCAGGTCGGCACGACGCCTTTTCCGGGCACCATTTTCATGGCTATGGTGCCGCCTGTTGAAAACACAACAACTTTTTTCATGGGATACTCCTGAGCCTGATGCCGGCTACCTGAAGATGGTCAGCATGCCCGGGAAGGCGATGAAGAGCACGAGCATGGCCACGTAGGCCAGAAGGTAGGGAATGATTTCCCTGACCACGCTTTCGAACTTCACCTGGGCTATGTTCGAGGCGATGAAGAGGTTCAGTCCCACAGGCGGAGTGAACTGGCCGACGGCCAGGGCGATGATGGTGAAGACGCCGAAGAAAATCATGTCGATGTGCAGGGCCTGCACGACGCCGACCATGGTGGGAACGAAGAGCACGAGGGCGGCCACGTTGTCCAGGAAGGTGCCCAGAAGGAGAAGCATGATCAGAACGAGGAACATGACAAGCACCTTGCTGTCCGTGAATCCGATGATGAACTGGGCGAGGTGCTGCGGCACCTGCTGGGTGGTGATGAGAAAGCCGAAGAAGTTGGCTGTACCCATGAGGAAGAGGATGAGGGCCGAGTTCTCGGCAGTCTGCACAAAGATGCGGCAGAGGGCTTTCCATCTGATGGTGCGGTAGACGAAGAGACCGATGATGAGGAGTCCGTACAGGCAGGCCACGGCTGCGGACTCGGTGGCCGTGAATACGCCGGAGTAGATGCCGCCCAGAATGATGAAAGGCATGAGCAGGGCCAGAACGCTCTCACGGAGAATATGGCCGGCTTCTGAAAGCGGGATGGGCTTTTCGGAGACGAGTCCCTTCTTTTTGGCGATGATGTAGTTCACGAGCATAATCACGAGGCTGATGAGGATGCCGGGGATGATGCCGCAGAGAAAGAGCGTGCCGATGGAGGCGCCGGACATGACACCGAAGACAACCATGGTCAGGCTCGGAGGGATGATCAGGCCGAGCGCACCGGAAGCGGCGACAACGGCTGCGGAGAAGGCCTTGTTGTAGCCCCGCTTTTCCATGGAGGGAATCATGATGGTGCCGATGGCGGCCGTGGTGGCGGGAGCCGACCCGGAGATGGCGCCGAAGAAGGCGCAGGCGCCCGTGCTCACGTGCGCGAGACCGCCGGGAAAGCGTCCCACGAAGAGCTGGGCCAGGGCCACGAGGCGCTCGGAAATTTTCGCCTCTGCCATGATGTTGCCGGCGAGGAGGAAGAGCGGAATGGCCATATAGGGGAAGGAGTTAACGCCGTTGTAGAGTTTCTGCGGCAGGATGAGGAGGGGCATGTGCGTGCCAACGAGCAGGGTGCAGATGGAGGCGACGCCCAGGGAAATGGCGATGGGGACGCCCATGATGAGGAAAAGGAAGAAGATGCAGAAGAGGAAGCTAGTCATTGCCGACACTCCTGTCCGTGCTGTCCCTGCGGAGGCCGAGGATTTCATGCACGAGGTGTTCCAGTGTGAAGATGATGGAGAGCGCGGCCGAAATGGGGATAGAGACCATGATGTAGGCGACCGTGATGCCCGTGGTGGTGGAATGCTGGAAAGTGGCGCGCTGGGTCAGCTTGCAGCCCTGCCAGAAGAGGATGACGAAGAAGGCGATGACGATGAGATAGGAGATGATGCGCACGGCGGAAGCGAAGCGCGGCGGAAGGCGGTCGACCACGAAATTGACAGCCACGTGGGTCTTATGGCGTATGGCCAGGACGCTGCCGAGCATGGCCACGTAGACCATGCAGTAGATGGCGATTTCCTGGGTGGCGGGCGAGGGAATTTTGAGCACGTAGCGGAAAAGCACCTGCTGGAGAACGAGCAGCATCATGAGGGCCATGGTGACGCCGCAGACGGCTCCGATGAACCGGTCAAGGCCGTTTAAAAATTTCAATCCAGTACCTCCTGCGGCGCGGGGGGAGAGGAATACCCGGAGCGTGCCGCGTGAAAAAACGCAGGCGCAGGGGAGAAAGAAGTTCCCCCCTGCGCCGTTGAAAGAGATTCAGACGCGGACCGGGCTACTTGCCGGCAACGCAGGCCTGAACTTCTTCGATAAGCTTGGCGTTGAGCTTCTTCTTGTACTTGTCGATGACGGGCTTCACGGCTTCGCGGAAGGGAGCCTTGTCGACATCGGTGATCTTCATCCCGTACTTGCCGCCGATTTCATCCCACTGCTGCTTCTCGAGATCGGCGACCATCTTCGTATGGATGGGACCCATCTCGCGGCCGGCCTGGAGAATGGCCTTCTGATCCTTCTCGGGCATGCTGTCAAAGAGGGCCTTGTTCATGAGGATGGGCGAGGACATATGGATATGTCCGGTGCGGGTCACATACTTCTGCACTTCGTAGAACTTCTGGGTCACGATGTGGGCGGCCGGGTTCTCCTGGCCGTCAACGGTCTTCAGCTGCAGCGCGGAATAGAGTTCGCCGAAGGCGATAACCGTGGGAATCGAGCCGAGGGCCTTGAAGGTATCAACAAAAACTTCGCCCTCGGGAACGCGGATCTTGAGACCCTTCATGTCCGCGGGGGTTTTGACCTCAAGCTTGTTGTTGGTCAGATGGCGCATGCCGTTTTCCCACCAGCCGATGACGATGGCGCCATGGGGCTCAACCATTTTCGAGAACTTTTCGCCGATGGGGCCGTCCATGACTTTGCGGAAGTCATCCATGCTGCCGAAAATAAAGGGCAGGTTGAGGATGCCCATGTCCGGGATCCAGTTGGAAAGGATGGTGTCCGAAGTCTGGCACATGTCCACGCTGCCGGCCATGACGCCTTCAGTGATTTCGAGCTGCTTGCCAAGCTGGTCGGAGGGGTAGACAGTGACTTCGATGTCGCCGCCGGAGAGCTCGTTCACGCGTTTGGCGAACATGGTCGCGATGGTCTGGTAATGATGATTGGGGGCGCCCGTGTGCCCGAATTTCAGCTTGTACGTGGCTTCGGCGTATGAAGACGCCGGTGCGGCCGCGCCCGCGGCGAGAAAGACCGCGGCCATCATGAGAAGAAAGAGCTTTTTCATCCTGAACCTCCAGTTTCGGTCAGTTCCGGCAGGCGCCGGCTTGGAGTGCGGCGAAAACAGCCTGCCATGCGGTTCGCTTTGCCTCCTGGGAAAAAGAGCGGCCTCTCCGGCCCCGGCGGCCGGGACGCGCCTTTTGTCCTATTTCTTTTATGTATATCTGTGCGTCTGTTTTGGGTCAAGCAACTTGCGGAAATTAAATGGATTTTCCGTGAAAAACTGCATTGATGGGATATTTATGTACCAGTGAATAAAATGAAATGCAGTGTTTTCGTAAAGGGAAAAATGATAATATATTGAAAATAAAGCAAAACGCTATGAAAAGGGGATCGGCGGGTGAGATGGCTGGCATCCTTTATGCTTTTCGGGGCGGGCGCAGCCTGAAACCGCGAAAATTCCTTTCTCAGTGATACACATCAGAATTGTGACGCTTTTTGAATAAAAGGGAATGTTCCGGCCTTGTCTGCTCCATGAGGACAGGGTATTTTTATGGAAAAGGTCCGCCCGGACCGCAAGGAGAAAGACAATGAAAATGTTGGCCGTATTTGCCGCAGCGGTTATCCTGCAGGCTGCCCCCGCACAGGCCTGGACGGGCCAGACCGCGTTTTTTATGGAAGACTTTATGGCCGCAGAGAAGCTGGCCACCGGAAAGACATCGGATTCCGATGAGGTGGCCTCGCTTATAGAAAAGGCTGATCCGGCCGGAGCCGAGAAGGTATTCCGTATGCTGAACGACAGGGCCATTGAGGCCTGCCTGCCCGCGTACAGGAAGCATTACGAGGGGTTGAAGCCCGAGGTAAATTCCCAGTCCGATCTCGAAAAGCTGGCTGCCGGGGCACGCCCCGCGACCGCGGACTGCCGTCTGAATTACTACGTGAAGCACTGGAAGAACGTGAACAGGGGCGTACGCGTGGCTCTCAGGGACGTTGAAAAAAAGTAGCTTTCCGGGGCGGAGCGGCGGCCGGAATTTTTTCCGCGCCGTTCTTTTCTGATTTTGCGCGCCAAACCTTGACAGGAACTTTCTCTGGACGTAATTCCGGCACAAGTTCGGTCAGAAGACGCGCGCCTGGCCCGGAATTCCGGGACTGCTGTTTCCCGCGCGTCGGGAACCGGACGCATATTTTCACACTTCCGCAGGGGAGCCTCCTCACTCCTGCGTTGAAGAGGGGAGCGCGGCACCGGTCAGCCCCCGGTGCCGCGCATACCTCAATCAGGCGGGATTTTTCCTGAGCGGGCCTCAAAAAAACTGAAAAAAATTTTTGAGAATCCCGCCGGAAGCCTGCCGGAGGCGGCCAGGGGCGGAAAACGCCTCTTCCGGCCGGAAACGGCGCCCCGTGTTTTTGTTCAATAAAATTTTTTTCACAAGAGAGGAGCCGGAAGGTTCCTCTTTGACTTTGGGGCTCTGCCTGATAGGATGCGCCCTGTGAGTTTTTTCCGGCTGGCGCAGAGGCTCTTCCCCTGCCTGACAGCCGCAACAATTTATGAGGAGGCAGTTCCCATGCTTATGAAATCCAGTCTGAAGGCCGCTGAAAAGTGCGCGCCCAGGATGGTTGGCGAAGGCGTGAAGTTCGAGCGCATCCGCCGTATTACGGGTTACCTTGTCGGCACCCTGGACCGTTTCAACGACGCGAAGCGCGCCGAGGAAGCGGATCGCGTGAAGCATATGTAGCCATTCGTCCATAAATGACCAGCGAAGCCTCTTTCCTGTATCCGGGAAAGAGGCTTTTTTGTGCGCCCGGCACGTGCGCGTCATGATGGTGAAAGCTCTGCCTCTGGCCCCTGGAAACGGGAAATTTACAGTCTGGCATCCTTGGCAGGCGCAGACAGGCCTCCGGTCTGACGGGCAGAATTTTCATCAGGCCTGCGGAAAAGGGTGAGCCTGCAAGAACAGGACAAAATCCCGGGACTGCCCGGAATTTTCCGCAGGCAGGTGGGGCAGGTACGCGGAGGGAGAGAATGCGTTCTTCCCCGGGTGGCCTTATGCCGGAGAACAGGCCGCGCATCCCGCGGTAACCTGGGGCATCGGGGGCAGCCTGGGGCATGGTACCGGACGGAGTGCCGGAGCCGCAACCCCTCCGCCGGTGAGCTCTCCGCGGGAAGATCGGGAAGAAGCGGGAAGCCTCTGCGGAGCGGGAATTGCCGGACCCGGCGGCATTATGGCCA
>ERZ834382.3045-NODE-3045-length-10717-cov-152.875914_pt1 | contig 10717 bp, 9 predicted proteins | sample MGYA00519692_ERZ834382 | MGnify/ENA primary metagenome ERZ834382 (study PRJEB31850, sample SAMEA3708751) | human gut metagenome | biome: human gut; feature: human-associated habitat; material: faeces | place: China | collected 2014 ...
CGGCTTTGTCTGATTCCGGTAATTATATGGAGTTATTGTGTAAAGAAAAATCCTCTGTTAGCTGGTGAAATCTTATTGCTGTCTGGTCTTACGGATCTTGCTGATGGATATATCGCAAGGAGATTCCATAGGATTAGTAATTTAGGAAAAATACTTGATCCGGTGGCTGATAAGCTGACACAGGCAGCGATGTTAATCTGTCTGTTTACTCGTTTTCCGCATATGCTTCTTTTAATCGTAATAATGGCAGGTAAGGAGCTGTATATGGTAGTCAGTGGATGTCTTGTGATACGAAAGACAGGAAAAGTACATGGTGCAGACTGGCATGGAAAGATAGTAACCTTTTTATTATATGGAACTGCAGCGGTGCATATTATATGGTTCCAAATTACACCGATGGTATCAGATCTGTTGATTGGTTTGTGCGCTATAATGATGGTCATATCGGTCGCTCTGTATATTATCCAGAATACCAGGACTCTTAAGGGAGAGACTGTATAAGCAATTTTATATTGCAATGACTAGAAAAATATTTAGGAGAAGATAGATATAAACAGTAAGTCAAACACACAAACTATGGAGTCTTTAGTCGGTTTAATAAAATTTTAGATAGAAAATAAATCATTCAATGTCATTTAGATAAGGTTTTTTATGACAAAAAGACAGATTGCATATCTGCCTTATAATGCAGTATAATGGTAGTCAGACAGTTTTGGATATAAGAGATGATCTTGGAGCAACAATGAATGAATGCAGGGAAGTGACCGAAAAGTACCGCACAGGACGGAGTGCATATTTACGGCTCGGACAGTTGTTTGTGAGATTGTTTGCAGGACTATTATAGCAGAAAGAAGAGGTGTTCGATATGTGTACAGCAGCAACTTACAAAACAAAAGATTTTTATATGGGCAGAACGCTTGATTATGAATTTTCCTATGGGGAACAGATCACGATAACACCAAGAAATTACGAATTTGATTTCCGGTTTGCCGGGAAGATAAAAAGCCATTATGCTTTGATCGGAATGGCATTTGTTGCAGGAGGTTATCCGCTTCTGTCCAAGGGCGAAGTCAGATGGCAGAATAAATAATACGAAAATGCACGGAGAAAGCATAACGCAGAACAACAGGAGGAAAGAACATGAAAGAAGTTAAAACACCGAAAAAACCACTGGCATATTATTATGGGATTGTGTTAATAGTGCTGATCGTATTTAATCTGGTTGTCACACCAATCATTATGGAGCATAAGGTGAAGGAAACGGATTATGGCACTTTTATGAGCATGATCGAGAAGAAGAATATTGGTGAAGTAGAAGTTAATGACAATCAGATCATCTTTACAGATAAAGATCAAAAAAATATTTATAAAACAGGTCTGATGAACGATCCGAACCTGACGGACAGGCTATATGAATGTGGAGCAGTATTCGCAAAAGATATCGATAAACAGATGTCACCGATCATCAGCTTCCTGCTGACCGGGATTTTGCCATTGATCCTTTTTATCGCACTGGGAAATTATATGGCGAAGAAACTGATGGAGCATGCCGGAGGAAAAAATTCGATGGCTTTTGGAATGGGAAAAAGCAATGCGAAGATTTATGTGCAATCCAGTGAGGGAATCCGTTTTTCAGACGTTGCAGGAGAAGATGAGGCGAAAGAAAACCTTTCAGAGATCGTTGATTATCTTCACAATCCGAAGAAGTATACCGATGTAGGTGCGTCTATGCCAAAAGGTGTCCTTCTTGTAGGACCTCCGGGAACCGGCAAAACAATGCTTGCAAAGGCAGTGGCGGGTGAATCAAATGTACCATTTTTCTCAATGTCCGGTTCAGAATTCGTTGAGATGTTTGTCGGTATGGGAGCTTCCAAGGTTCGAGATCTTTTCAGACAGGCAAAGGAAAAGGCACCATGTATCGTGTTTATTGATGAAATTGATGCCATTGGTAAAAAGCGTGACGGACAAATGGGCGGAAATGATGAGAGGGAGCAGACCTTAAACCAGCTTCTTACAGAGATGGACGGATTTGAAGGAAATAATGGTGTCATCATTCTTGCTGCAACGAACCGTCCGGAGTCGTTAGATCCGGCACTTACACGTCCGGGACGTTTTGACAGACGTGTGCCGGTTGAACTGCCGGATCTTGCAGGCCGTGAAGCAATTTTAAAGGTTCATGCAAAGAAGATAAAAGCATCTGATGATGTTGACCTGCATACGATTGCACGTATGGCATCCGGTGCATCCGGTGCGGAGCTTGCCAATATTATAAATGAAGCAGCATTACGTGCTGTCCGTAGTGGAAGGACCGTTGTAAATGAATCTGATCTCGAAGAAAGTATAGAAGTGGTTATTGCAGGATATCAGAAGAAGAATGCGGTTCTTTCAGATCAAGAGAAGAAGGTTGTTGCATATCATGAGATAGGCCACGCTCTGGTAGCTGCATTGCAGAGTCATTCAGCACCGGTCCAGAAGATTACGATCATCCCGCGTACCTCAGGTGCACTCGGCTACACTATGCAGGTTGAGCAGGGTGATAAATATCTGATGACGAAAAAAGAACTTGAGAATAAGATTGCTACATTTACAGGCGGACGTGCGGCAGAGGAGATCGTATTTGGTGAGATCACGACCGGAGCCTCCAATGATATCGAACAGGCAACAAAAATTGCAAGAGCGATGATCACCCGCTACGGCATGACAGATGAATTCGACATGGTGGCAATGGAAAACGTGACCAACCAGTATCTTGGCGGCGATACGTCTCTTTCCTGTTCTGCAGATACACAGAAGGAAATTGATGAAAAAGTCGTGCAGCTCGTAAAAGCAGAGCATGAAAAAGCAAGAAAAATCCTTGCTGAAAACAGGGAAAAACTGGACGAACTGGCTATGTACCTGTATGAGAAGGAAACAATTACAGGTGACGAATTTATGGATATTTTAGACAGAAAATAATGTAGTTAATTAGATAATCAATGTCATTTAGATAAGGTTTTTTATGATGAAAACAGTATATCATATGCGTTCATGCATTGAAAATACTGTTCAGTTAAGAAATGCTGTATTTTTTAGGTGCACTAATGCGTAGAAAGCAGGTGTATGATGAGTTCAAATCATTTTTTTGTGTATGACAAAAAGACAGATTGCATATCTGCCTCATAATGGAGTATAATGGTAACGAGATTTATGCAACCCGATACATGAAATCCCTATTTCTCTTTGGACGGAGGTGGATAGGATATTTTCGATTGTACCTGACAGGTGTCAGATACTTTTGTATGAGAAGCATGGTCTCTGTTTCATCACCGCCGTGTTTGAGATATGCCCTGCATATGTTTACTGCGGTGGCGAAATTAATTTTATAGACGTGTTTGGTATTTTTAGATGTTTTTACCACAGCGTGAGAAGTCACTAATTCACAGAAATTATACAGAATCATACGAGCATTGATTTCCACGATTAATACTAAATTGACTACTCCAGCATCACCTATTGATCATATCTTTACTAAAGGATTTATAAAAAATACATGTAGAGTGTCGCAACCAACAGAGTGTTCTGATCATTTAATTTTATGGGCTGAAGAAAAATAGTTAGTAGTTCTGAAAAATGGAATTATTTTATATAAAGGAGCGGACAAATTCATGTTTGCCAGACTCACAACAATTTAATATCAAAAAAATTATATTTCGATAGATGATGATTTCAGAAGACTCTTTGCAGATGTCAGAAAGCATAGAGCAGAAATTGATATTAAAATAACCCCAACCGCAAGGGATAATTCACCCAAAGACAAGCCAAGATTATTGCGTTAAGATAAAGAAAATGGATAGTTTACTTGACTTTGCAAGCTATCCATTTTATTACATCATATAAAAGTACTTCCACAGGGGACGACAACACAGCATGGTCATTTGTAGTGGTTATGTTTGCAGGAGTTATACTTACAGTATTTGGCAAAAAGAAAAAGAGAATGACGGAGATATTTCGCCCTGCTTATTCTTGTAGTAACCAATCGGCTATATCGTGAATTTCAATTCCTTCATAGCTATATTGTGGATGTTTGGTTCTGGCAATAATCATTTTCGGATAAGCATCTCGAATCTGAAGGAGAGGAGAGCATTCTCTCTCAAATGTTTCCTGACCGGAAATGTTGTCGCTGACCTGAATATAAAACTTCTCGCTGCCTCGCTGAGCAACAAAGTCGATTTCCTTTTGATAGAGCTTGCCGACATAGACATCGTATCCACGGCGAAGAAGCTCGATGCAAACGATGTTTTCATATACTCTGCCATAATCCATATTTCTGCTTCCCAGTATTGCATATCGAATACCGCTGTCACACAAATAGAACTTTTCAGAGCTTTCAAGGTATTTCTTACCTCGGATGTCGTATCTCTTAATATCATAAAATACAAAAGCATTGCACAAATACTTAATGTACTTGCCAACGGTTACATGATTGGTTGGAGTCTCATTTGCTGTCAGTAGCTGACTGACCTTATTCGGAGAAGTCAGGTTGCTGATATTATCCATAAGGAATTCGCTCAGACGTTGTAAAACCAAAGTGTCCGGGAGAGCATATTTCTGCACCAAATCCCTTGTAACAATAGTTTCGTAGACCTCTTTGATATAGTTTGTTCTGTCTTTTTCAGTTCTGTAAGCGTAAGAACCTGCTAAACCGCCTTTGATTGTGTAATCATCAAAGAGTTTATCTTTATCACTAACATCATCATAATATTGGCAATATTCCTGGAAACTGAAAGGAAACACATGAATTTCAATATAGCGTCCGGTAAACAGGGTTGCCAGATCTGCACTCAACAGGAAAGCATTGGAGCCTGTTACATAGATGTCGTAAATTCCCTTAGAGTACAGGCTATTAATTGCCAGCTCAAAATTAGGACACATTTGAACCTCATCTATAAACAGGTAGTTCGTTTTACCTTCCTGATAATGTTCTTCCACATATGCGTGTAAGGCATGGTATTCCATGATTTCTTCATATGCTAAATCCATGAAGTCAATGAAGATAATATTGATGTTTTCAAAGTTGCTTTTCAGATACTCAATATACGCTTGCATCAGCTTGGACTTACCAGAACGACGAATACCCGTGATGATCTTGATGTCAGGAGTGCCATTCAGTTCAATGATTCTATCGAGATATTTAGTTCTCGTGATTGTTTTCATATAGTCACCCACTTTCAAAAATTGGATTTTTTTCATTTCTCGAAACTGCTTCGTTGTACTTAGTATACTGTTTGCTAATAGTATATGCAAGATGTCACTTTCAAAAACACAAATTTTTTTATTTTTTGAAAGTGGAAACTATGTAAAGGAGTGTCTTTGTCTGATTGACACACACCTCGTGGGTGAGCTTTTTTTCCGTTTTCATAATATGATATTATCTTCGGCTCAAATGAAAAAGTATGGTGGAAGGTATTCATTCCGGATAGCAAAAACGGAAGCCTTTTAGCTTGAAAATGGAATAAGTCATTCACTAAGCCTTTATTTCTGATGATAGCGACTTTAGCATGTCACGGAAAAAGGAAATATAAATTCAAAATAACTCAAAAACTTGACTTATAACATTGACTAAGTTAAAATAAAACAAATTGAGTTAAAAGGAGAATGAGAAATATGCTTACAAGCGTATTCGGGATTTCTATAAAATGTGAAGCATGGAATCATCAGGATTCTTTGCCTGTTTATATTGCAGGGAGTTATGATTTTCATACAGCATATATTGGAAACAGACGCTGTATAATGCTTGCTCCAACAGAAGAACTTGCCACACTTCCAGCATTGAAAAAACAAATTGTAAAAATACAGCAGATTGATAATGTGCCAGTCGTATTTGAACTTACAACGGTATCAAATTATCGAAGAAAAAGCCTTATAGAAAATAATATACCGTTTATTACTGATAAGCAGGTCTTTCTTCCTTTCATTGGGACAATGCTTTCTGATGAAAAAGAACCCCAAAAGCGGACTGGTAAGTTTGTTTACTCCACGCAGCAGTTGTTTTTATTTTATCTGTACAGTAAGAAAAAACGATTGTATACTTCAGAAGCCGGAAAAGTGCTTCCGTTTACAGCAATGACCTTGACCAGAGCAGTGAAGCAGTTGGAAATGACAGATTTGTTTCTTGTAGCAAAAGACGGTGTTAATAAGTTTATTGAGTCAAAATATAAGCGAGATGAATTATTTGAAAAAGCAAAAGTATATTTGACGACTCCTGTTCGAAAAACAGGATATATAGATAAGACGCAAGTTACAGAAAATATGGTCTTTGCAGGGGAAACGGCACTTTCTGAAAAAACAATGCTAAATCCAAGCCGAGTTGTTACCTATGCAATTAGTGAGAAAGATTATGATAAATCCTTGCTGACTGATGAATTGATAGACCCGGATAAACAGGTCAGCCTTGAATTATGGGCATACAACCCAAAACAATTTTCAGAGGATAACAGTGCTGATGATATTTCACTTGTTTTATCTTTTACAGATACAAATGATGAAAGAATTGAAGAAGCAGTAGATGAATTGCAGGAAAGAAGGTTGCATGAGTAATGGTCAGTGGATTTAAAGTCCTTGGGTATAAGGGGAACAGATAAGAATAAAATGACAGAAATGCTATACCAGTGTTATGGGTTGAAGGATAATACATAGTAAAAATGTTCTTAAAGACAAGGACAGGAGGTTTGGACAGAGAAACATAGCTTATCAAAAGAACAGCCAGTGTTTCTGAAATAGAGAAACACTGGCTGTTTTTGGGCGATTTTTCGCTGTGTCCGTATTCCCTTAAGATTATTAATTATTTTCATTTAATCACTTCTTTCATTATAATTCATTAAAACCGGTAATCTGGTACATCATTAGAATTAATTTTGCCAACCACTTTTCCGAATACATCCAGACGGTCAGACTCTTTTATCTTAATAGGAGAGTGATTGCTCATTGCACAGGAAATCAGCAGGAGAATGAAGTCAAGGCAGGAGTTTTTATATTGTACATCAAAGTCGGGAACAAATGGTAATTCTGACCTATTGCGCCATTTACTAAACCTGAATTATTCATATGTCAAAGAGAAACGTTCGACAAATTTTTTGCGAAATCAGTAGATTGTCTCTTTAAAAAAGAACTCCCGAGTGCTAAGATAGACAAGGCATAAATTGTAACTGTGAAGTTACTGAACAGTTACAATAAATTACCTATGGAGGAAATATAAAGTGACAGAAGAAATTGAGACACAAGAGAACAATAAATTACCGGTTCTGCGGGGCGAGCTGGCGTTGCTGGTGGTGGTATTGATCAACAGCCTGGGAGTTGTGTTGATGCTGTATTCCGGTTCCGGGATCTCGGCGATTTCCAGTGTACCATATGCATTTTCGGAAGTATTCAATAAGATCTCCCTTGGAACCTGGACCTACATTTTCCAGGGACTTCTGGTGTTATCACTGATGATCATGCGTAAGAAATTCGTTGCACCTTATCTTTTCAGTTTTGTCGTTGGATTTGCATTCAGCGAGATGCTCGATGTGCATGAAATGTGGATAGGTGTCCTGCCGACAGCCATTGGCTACAGGGTACTTTATTTTATCATCAGCTACCTGCTCCTGTGCATCGGGATCGCACTTTCCAACCGCTGCGGTCTTCCGATCATCCCGACAGACCTGTTTCCGAGAGAACTGGCAGATATCACAAAGGTAAAATATTCCAGGATCAAAATCGGCTATGACGTTACCTGCCTTACCATAACAGCTCTGATGACTTGCATCATCCTCGGACATCTGGACGGACTTGGAATCGGTACGATCCTTGCCGCATTTACCATGGGAAAAGTGATCGGCATGATCGGTGACAAGATGGATCAGCATGTGAGATTTGAGTCGTTTATGACAAAAAGAGTCTGATGGATTTCGAGACAGACAACGCAATAAAAACCACAAAATAAGGATATAAAAACCGACAGGTATTCGCTACAATAGAAGTAGAAAATGCAGGTCGGTTTTTTTATATAAGAAAGGAACATAAGCAGCAGTTGTATAGATTGTTGTTATGATCATGGTTGGAGCGAATTCTGTTTTGACTACAAAAGTGATTTGCGAAAACACAAGAAAGAGATTTACAGAAGTGGCAGTCGCTGTGGAAGAAATCGGAAACAGCATGACGCTTACTCTGAAAGCGTTAGCGGAAGGCAAACACAAAAAATCTAGTCTGGGCGTTTTTTAGTCCAGGGAAAAGGAGGTCAAACATGAATATAGGTAGTGAGAAACAGAGAGACCGTGATGAAAAAGTTGTGGAGATAGAAATTGAGAGACTTCACGATTTAAAAAAATATCCATTTAAGGTTCAGGCTGACAGCCAGATATTTCAACTACACTGAACATCTATGCTGATGTTACAAAAGAAATGAAAGCGGAAGAGTTCAAAGGATTGGATAGCTACTTCAAAGTATAATATTGGACTTCACATACAGAAAGAGAACATACAGAGTGTTGTGTGTTCTTTTTTTCGTTGGATAAAAAGAGAAATGCTTGAATGGGATATCTTTATGTATCTTTAAACGCCCAAATTAGAAATATTACTCTTTTTCACTCTTCTTCAACTTCGAATAATAACTATCCGCAGTATAAAGCGCCGCCACCGGATTATGCCCCAATACACGGTCTTTCGTCACTGCTGTCGTAGTCAGTGCCTCGGAATATTTGTAAAACAGACTGTCATGCCCCACGCAAAGTCCGACCACAACATTCAGGTCCGTTTTCGCCTTGTTCAGAAGCTTTGCCTGCAGGATCGGATTACACATATTCACACCGACACCTTCGCAGCATTCCGGGATGCCGACCGATGTCTTCTTCTGTGTTCCGGCTTTACAGCTGACACCATACACCTCAAAGCCATGTCTGCGCAGGATATCTGCCAGGATACGGCTTTCTTTCAACAATCCGACACATGTTGCGATCCCGATCTTTTTCGCATTAATCTTCTTTGCAAAATCCATGATTTCTTCGACACGGGTATGTTTGCAGTAATTCTCATACTCTACTTCAGCTGCAGCGATTGTTACTTTGCGGTTCTCGTCTTCATTGTAGCATTCCATAGCTTCATTTAGAACTTCTTCATCCATGTGTGTTGTCAAACAGAAATCCGGATAGGTTTTATCCATTTTGTTGCAGTTTTTTACTGCGCAGTCGATACAGGACATGTCTTCTTTTTTCATTTTTTCATTCTCCTTTTGTATACCTTGGTATCTACAGAGGCCCGCCACTGGCAGATTCTCTAGATTAAGCTTTACTTTGTAAAATATCCTCTATTTACTTCATAATAACAAATACTTATACTACAGACAATGGTTTTCCGTTTTTATTTTCTTATTTTTTGTAGTTCTTTTCTATGAGAAACATTCCCCGATTCAGGGTTGATTTGTCATGAATTGTCGATTCTGATTTTTGAAAAATTATTGAAAATTATCTTTTTAAACTTGAAGATATATAACAGTCTCTCTGATAGACCATCATCTTTGGATTTGTGGAACTGCCTTATTTATTTTTGTAGGAGATATGACGATATAATATATATAATAATGATTTGGTTTTAAACGGAGTTTTAGTTTATTTACAAGGAAGGTTTTTGTATGTCGATGAATATTAGTGGATTAGGTAATGCCTATAGTGGTGTCAATACTAATAGCAAACAATATAAAGCTTTGAAAGAAAAAGGCTGGTTAGAAGGAGTAATTCAGAACGAAGCTATGATGTCACCAGAAGAAAAAATGATATATGAAATATTTGGCGGAAGGGATACTATTGTTAATAATTTGATGAAACAATTTGATTCCGATGGGGATTTACTGAATGCAAATGGAGTGGCAGGAATGGATGTTACTGGCAAAGGTACATCGTGGCAGAAACTCACGAATGTATCTGAGGAATATCGTCAAAAAATGTTTGATAATGTAAAGAAAGAATTTATTCAAGAAAATGGTGTTTCAAATGGTGATACAACTAAGCGTTCAGATATTTTCAAAGATTATCAATTAAGTGTGAATAAAGATAAACGTTTAAGTGGTACATGGACTTTAGAACAATATGAAGGACAGTATAGATCCGCTATGTATGCAGCAGTGAAAGCAGCTAATCCAAATTGGAAACCGGGACAAAAATTTGATACAAGTATTCTTGATAATGTCACAAGAGAATCAGCGGAAGCAACACTTGTAAAAAATGGTAATAGACTAGTTCGTAATTCTATTGATGTATCAGTATAGAATACAACAACTTTTATTTTTTGAAACTGAGAAATCGGAAGTTGTGAACTTAGAATTAGAGGTGTTGAAAATGAAAATAATAATTATATTTATTGATTTACTGATGGCAACTGTTCTCTTTTTTGTTGGAAGATTTTTTATCAAATCAAGGAATACAGAAAGAAGTGTGCTGTTTTTATCAGGAGATTATACTGGATTAAATACAGAGAAAATATGCAGAGTTACTGGAAAACGGATTAAGACATGGGCAATGCTCTTTTGTCTTGGCGGTATAATTGATTTTATCAAGCTGGGCGCAGGAATAATAATAGTTTCCGTTTTTTTTATTATCTTACTTGTATTTCATTTGGTTGATATGACTATAAATCGAGACAAGTACCGGGCATAAATTCCAGTTGTGCGCCCAGCTAAGGGTGTGTAGTCTAGCCGGTGGGATTCCGG
>ERZ834382.3051-NODE-3051-length-10696-cov-3.411521_pt1 | contig 10696 bp, 7 predicted proteins | sample MGYA00519692_ERZ834382 | MGnify/ENA primary metagenome ERZ834382 (study PRJEB31850, sample SAMEA3708751) | human gut metagenome | biome: human gut; feature: human-associated habitat; material: faeces | place: China | collected 2014 ...
CAAAGCACCACACAAACCAGCTATCGGAGATGACATCGATGCCGTTATTGTTTCTCTTGGCCCGAATAACTCCAAAGATTTATCCAAAGGATATACTCCGTTAATCGACATCAAGGGTTTAAAATGGATTAAAGTCAAGTTTGCATATTACAAACAGAATGGAGATCCTATCTCCTTAATGGGTCATTTTACCATGTCCGACCTTGACTTTGCGCAGGGCTTCCATATTCAGGAAAAAGTAGAAAATATTTATTTGACACAGGAAGCAGACGATCGTCTGGTGTATGATCCGCGAACAGACGCTATCTGGTCTGCTAGAAGAGGTGGTGAAAGTGATGGAGGAACAACTCCTGATAATTCAAATGGCTGGGTAACATATACCTTTGAAGGAGACAGCCAGACCGTTATCTTCTATAATGGAGGCACGATTAGTAAGGTTACAGGTCCTGGAGGAGGATTAAAAGAGGAAGGAATCCAAAAATATCCAGATTCATTTTATAATGGAGAAGGTTCCAAATTTAATGGATGGGAAGGCTCGTCCAACACAACGTCAGCATCACCGAATACTTGGTATACTTCAGAATTTGGTTATACATCCGAATATGTTGGCTCAATGTCGAAAGTAGGTGTGCTTCGTATCAATAAAACTGACTCTGACTCAGGTGCAGTCTTAAAAGGTGCGAAATTTACCGTTTACAAATGGAAGAACAGTAAATGGCAGACCTACGCCAATATGAACTGGGTAGAAGCAGACAAGTGCTATTTACTTACCAACATTCAGGGCGATGAAGCAGATGGCAACAAATTCAAAGTTGTCGAAACACAGAACCCTGACGGTTACACCGGAACTTTTTCACAGGAGTTTACCGTTGACCAGGCTGGTGTAAAAACAATTGTTTTGGATGCCAAGAATACACAGGATACCTTCAAAGTAACTGTAAATAAGGTATCCGGCAATACAACGATTACAGCAAATAACGGAAACTATGCACTGAAAAACGCCAAATTTGAGATTTATGCTTCCGATAAGACAACAAAAGTAGCCGATGCTTATACCGACGAGAACGGTTCTTTCTCTGTTAAGCTGAAAAATGGAACCTATTGGTTACATGAAACCATTGCTTCTCAGGGATATTCGTTGGCAGAAGATCAGCAGTTTACGGTAGACAAAAAAGACCTTTCCGTTACCGTAAAAGAGCCTCCGAAAACCGGAACAATCAATCTTGTCAAAAAATCCACCACCGATCTGCATTCAGACTACGAATCCTACTATTTAAAAGGTGCTGAATATGGTGTTTACAATGCTGCCGGCACAAAGGTGGGAACCATCGTTACAAATGCGGAAGGAAAAGGATCTTTATCGAACCTGCCGTTAGGAACCTATACTCTGAAAGAGTTAAAAGCTCCGGCTGGATATTATCTTTCCACCGATACACTGACAGCCTCTCTGACATCCAGTGTTGTGACTGCCAACGTGACAGGTAAGGATAAACCGGGACAGGTTCCTGCTCCAGAAGTTATTCTTGAAAAAGTGGATGCAGAAACAGGACTTGCTAAACCACAGGGAGCAGGCTCCTTACAGGGTGCGGAATACACCATGAAATATTATGATGTAGTCTCCACAACCGATCCGGCAGCTTCTGGCAGAAAAGCAAAATACACATGGGTATTAAAAACAGATGCAAAGGGACAGATCAAACTGGATGCAGATCATCTGGTAAGCGGTCCAGACTTCTATAAGGAGAACGGAAAAGTTGTATTCCCAGTTGGAACCACAACATTCCAAGAGACAAAAGCACCAAAAGGATATCAGCTGGATTCTAATGTATATGTTATGAATTCTGTGATCGAAAATGATAAGGCTGTATTAAAAAACAAACCAGTATCCAAAGAAAAAATGTATAGAGGTTACATTCGTTTCAATAAAACAGATGAGAAAAACAAGGCCATGGCCAATATTCCATTTAAAATCACGAGTAAAACAACCGGCGAGTCACATATTGTGAATACTGCCAGTGATGGTTATATCTATGAAAAAGATGTGAATTTTGGAAGTGGTAAAGGATTCTTATATGATACCTATCTTGTCGAGGAGCAGTCCTGCACAGCGAATAAAGGTTATATTTTGGAGTCTTTTGAAGTGACCATTAATGAAAATGGAGCAACCGTAGATAAAGGCACTCTTCAGAACTTACCTAAAACTAAGCAGATCACACTTACAAAACGTATCAAAGCATCTGACATCAACTTCAAAAACGGTGATCCAATCTTTATCCTTAAACTGACGGGTACTGATTATGCAGGAAAATCACACACCTATTATCGACAGGTACGATTTGATGCCGCCACCGTTAAGAAAAATACCGGATCAGACGGATATGTATCTCTGTCAGAGGTATTTAAGGATATTCCGATGGGCGATTATGTTGCAACCGAGGAAGAAACAGGACGATATAAGTTGTCTACCCTTACATCTCAAGGTGGTACAGTTTCTGGAGAACATGTAACTTTCAACATGACACCAGCAAATGATACTTACAATGCAACATTTACAAACTTCAAATACGATTGGCAATACTATACGCATACGGATGTTGTAGACAACAAGCTGCAGTCTACCAAAGACAATAGCGTGAAGTATACCTTTACTGCTAAATGGGTTGGTAGCAGTCCTGTATCTGGCGGATCTTCGGTAGATAAAAATCAAATTGAAGCCACATTGACTACCAATGACGGAACCAAGGATTCCAGTGTTATTGTAGATGCAAGCACCTACACGACAAGTATTCAGACGTTCCCGAATAGTAGCGGCAATTGCACGGTAACTGTCACTTACAACAAAGATGGCGTTAAATTAACAGCCTCGTTTACCGTACCTGTTAAAGCGAAATAATTTTGGAGGACACAAAGATGAAGAAAGTAAAAGGTAAGAAACGGTTTTTCCTCATTACTTGTTTGATGCTTCTTTGTGCTGTCGCTGGAATTGGTGGAGTGCTTGCGTACTTCACCGACTCCGAGCAGACAAATAATAAGCTCAAAGTGGCTGTAAATGATACCAACATCGAAGAGGTTTTTCCAGACCCGAGTTTTAAGCCCGGAAGCGTAGTAAAAAAAGAGGTTCGCGTCAAAAATAATGGCAGCGATACATATGTTCGTATGCAGATTTTGTTTTCAGACAGTGATATGCAGCAGTATTGCACTGTAAACTGGAATACGACCGACTGGGAACTTAAAAATGATGGCTACTATTATTATAAGAAGATTCTCCCAAAAGGATCTAAAACAACCCCACTGTTTACTACCGTAACTGTTTCGAAGAATGCACCAGAAGATGAGATGAAAGATTTTGATATCATCGTCCGCGAAGAAAGTCTGCAGGTTGGATACTTCAAATCTGCGGATGAAGCATGGAGTGCATATAAAAAGAACAAATAAGTAAGTGGATTATTGGCAGGACTTTTACCACGACATGATAGAAATTCTGCCAATTTTTTGACTAAAATACAATCAAGTGATTGTTTTTGCAAGGTCAAAGTGGTACACTTAATACAATCATTGTGGAAAACAGTGGTTTTGTAATAATGATTAATTTCTATTTTTTTTCGTACGTGAAAATTCATTTGAATTTTTTTTGTCATACTATGAATGTAGACAAAAACGAATCTAAATGGAATAGGATCGTTGATTATCAAAATTGCTAAGTACAGGAGGAAATAGGACAATGAAAAAAGAAAAAGTAGTTGCAACTCTGGCTATGGGTGTTGTTGCAGGTGGTGTGGCAGTTGGAGGAACATCCACTGTTCATGCTGAAACATTAGATGAAAATAAAAACACCGTACAGGCTCCAGAAGAAACCGAAGCTCCGGCAGACCCGGAAACCAAAGAAGAAGCCAAGGATCAGCTGGATCAGGCGCAGGAAAAGGAAAACGAAGCAAAACAGGATTCCGATCAGGCCAAAGCAGATTATGATGCCGCTAAAGAGGACGAAGATAAAAAGCAGGCAGAGGCCGATCAGACGCAGAAAGATATCGACCAGGCTGAAAAAGATGCACAGGATGCTTTCGATCAGGCGCAGAAAGATGCACAGGATGCTGCTGACCAGGCTAAAGCAGATGCAGATAAAGCCGCTGAGGACCAGAAAAAAGCAGAGCAGGCAGAAAAGGATGCACAGGCCGCTTTAGAAGAGCAGGAAAAGGCAGAGCAGGATGCACAGCAGAAAGCAGACCAGACCACGACCGATGAAACACAGGAAAGTGTGGATCAGAAAAAGAATGATCTGGATAAAGCAAATAAAGATCTGGAAGATGCCAAAGCAGAGGATGCCAAAAAGCAGGAAGAGCTGGATGAAGCAAAGAAAAATGAATCTTCTGCAGAGCAGGACAAGGCGGATGCACAGGATAAAGTTGATCAGGCAGAATCCGATGTAAAAGATGCAGAAAAAGACGCGGATGCTGCAAAGAAAGATGCAGAAACCGCAAAAGACTTGTATGATACCGCTTCCAATGCTGCAGATAAAGATTCCAAATATGCACAGGCGAAAAAGGATGCGGAAGAAGCAGATGCCGCTGTAAAGGCACAGCAGACCGTTACAGACAATGCGAAAAAAGATCTGGATGCCAAGAAAAATGCGCTGGAAGATGCGAAAAAGGGTCTGGCAGAAGCAAAAGTGAACGCAGATGCCGCCGCACTTGCAGAACAGCAGAAAAAGGTTGATGCCGCGCAGAAAGAATATTCTGATGCCTTTGATGCGCTGATCGCAGCGAACAGCAAGCTGGACGAGCTTACCGCAGATTACCAGAAAAAAGTATCTGCCGCTGAAACTGCCAAAGCTGAGATGGATGCGGCACAGTCCAATGCAGACCAGAAAAAAAATGCACAGAATACCGCCAAAGCTGAAATGGATGCGAAGAAAGATGCAGTGTCCAAATCCGAAAGCAACATTTCAGATGCACAGAACAGCAAAGCAAATGCTGAGTCTAATGCAGAAAAAGCCAAAAATGAGCTGGATGCAGCAAAAGCAGCTTTAGATGCGGCAAAAGCGGCTGCAGAAGAAGCGAAGAAGCAGGAAGCACTGGGATCAAAAGGATTCTTCGACAGTATCGGTGAGACAGCAGCATCTGATCTGTTTTCACAGGGAGATTATCCAGACAAAACCAACATGGGTGCGGAAGATGATGCAACCAGTCTGAAAAACATGCTGTACGCTCTGGATTTTATTGAAAAATCCAATGAACTCAGAAGAGCAAATAATCTGGAAGAGTTTAAAATTTCTGCAAGAGCAATGGCTGCGGCGCAGTATCAGGCAAATGCTTCTTTACATACAGAAGATCATACTTTCCAGTTCGGTTATGGTGAAAACCTTGCATGGGGAATGGATGATCCGGAAATCGCCTATATGGCATGGTATGACAGTGAAAAAGACAGCACTATTTTAAGCGAAAGACTGCATTATCTTGCTCTCGTCAGCGCCAATAACACAGTTACAGGTTTTGGACTCTGCTATAACAGAACGAATCCGGATTTATACAGTTCTTGTGAGAGTCAGGTGTTTGGCTCTATAAACGATGAAGACGAGGGTTACTGCTACACAGTAGCTGAGTTCCGCGCTCTCCTGCAGGCCTACATTGACAAACTTACTAAAGCCCAGACCGATCTGGATAAAGCCCAGGCTGATTACGATGCGAAACTGGCGGCTTACAATGCAGCACAGGATGAAGTGGCAAAATGGGATGCACTTCTGAAACAGTATCAGAACGAGAAATCCGTCAACGAAGATGCTCTGAAACAGGCTACCGAAGCATACAACAATGCCGTACAGGAGCTGAATAAAGCAAAAGCGGATCTCGATTCCAAGACAACGGCATATGAAACAGCTCAGAATGCAGTTGCTGAGAGCGCATCTGCAGTGGATGCTGCAAAAGAAAATATCGCATCCTGCAAACAGGTATCCGACCAGAAAGAAAACGCACTTACTGCTGCAAAGGCAGAAAGAGATCAGCTTCTTGACAAGCTGACAGAATCTGTGATCGCAATGACTGGCGATAAGAATGCCAAAGTAGAAACCAACTACGAATACCATCAGGTATGCAATGAATGTGGAGAAGATTTCGGCTATGGACCGGATGCTATCGAAGCGGTTGGTGACCATTCTGCAGTAACGGGTCATTCTTACAGCTCTGTAAAGAAAGCTGTTGGATATAAGATCGTAACCGCGTCCGGAACACAGGTAATCAAGAACCTGTCCAAGACAGATGCAGACAAAGCCCTGGCAGATATCCAGAAAGCCATTGCAGACGGACAGACAGCAGTCGATGCCGCACAGGCTACATATGACAATGCTGTAAAGAAACTGGCAGCAGATCAGCAGACCGCAAAAGAAAAGAATGATTATCTGGCACAGCTGAACAAAAACATTGCCGATCTGAAAAAGGATATGGAAGCAAAACAGGCTGTTGCTGATCAGAAAGCAGCTGCTCTGAAAGAGAAACAGACCGCCCTTGCGGATGCCAAAGTAGAGCTGAAACAGAAAGAGGATGCTCTTGCGAAAGCAAAAGAATCGGTTGAAAAACTGCAGGCTGAGAAAGATACAACCGCACAGAAAGTTGCCGCTAAATCCGCGGCTGTAGCACCGCTCCAGAAAGCATACGAAGCTGCCAAAGCATCCCTGAATGCATACCAGAATGCGCAGAACGCTCTGAAAAAGGCAAAAGAAAATGTTTCCGCTGCGAAATCTGCTGTAGAAGCCGCTAAGAAAGATGTAGCTGCGAAAAAGCAGGCCGTAAAAGAGAAAGATAAGGCATACACCGATGCCTGCGGTGTTCTTGCAATTGCCAAGAATATCACACTGGCAGATGCCATGAAGACCCCGATCACAGAAGAGGGCTTCACCTATCTGAACGATTACGTAACCAAGATCAATTCTGCAAAAGCCGCTTACGAGACAGCAAAAGCTGATCTTGCCAAAGCAAAAGAGAATACGGCTGTGAAGAAAGTTGCTTATGAGGAAGCCGCTGCAAAACATGCCGAGACTCTTGCGGACCTTGTAATTGCAAAAGCAAACTATCAGAAGTTTGTAGATGCAGAGAAAAAGGCAGAGGAAGAGAAGAAAGCAGAAGAGGAGAAGAAAGCAGAAGAGGAGAAGAAAGCGGAAGAAGTCAAGAAAGCAGAAGAAGCCAAAAAGGCGGAAGAAGCGAAGAAGGCAGAAACCGTGAAGAAAGAACAGCAGAGCGGCGGCGCTACTCTGACCGCAAGCACTGGAAGCATTGCAAAAGACAATGAAAAAGGTACCACCATCACCAAAGCCGGAAGCGTAGCAACAGGAGATACGACCCCGATCGGCATCTTAATGGCTCTGGCGGCAGGATCTTTCGGTGTTCTGGAAGAAACCGTCCGCAGAAAAAAACGCCAGTAACACGGTGGTAATTTAAGAAATATGGAAACGAGGAACGGTATGGCTTAACGGCTATGCCGTTCTTTGCTTTTTTGTATACGTTAGAAACCCGGGCAGTTGAAGTTTGTATTGGAATAGCATCTTCCTGTAAAAAGCGCTCGTATAGAGCGTTTAGACCTTCTTCTGCGTTCGGCTAATACCCCGTGGCATCTGACAACCACACATTATTTTCGAGCAATTTAATGTGTGGTTGTCAAGAATGTTTATAAATCTAAACGTCATAGTGTTCTTCAGTTGATTTTTGTTATATGGAAGATGGGCGCAAGCAATATTAGTTGACGAGGTTGAAGATACGGTGGTGGCTCAATGACGGACAAACACATTAGGTTATTTGGGAAAGATGACAGATATGTATAAGGTTTGCAAAAAAATTGGATTATGGTTACACAAAACGAATCAAAAAAGGAGATTGGCTTCATGAGTTTAATTTAAAACCAAATTTCTTGATGAATTTATTATATCATTATTCCTGGCAGAAGCAATAAAAATTCAAATAATTTCGTGCCAAAGATTATTTTTTTGTAAACAATTTGCAGTTTATGCTTTTGTAATGTATAATAAATTTATCTACATAGTTGCACGAAACGAATCAAAGAGGAGGACGACTTCATGAGTTCAGAACAATTTAGTTTATTATTCTATGCTTGCATGCTGATTGACGCAATTGGATGGTTTGGATTCGTTGCACTTCCGCGAATTCGAAAATTGCTTTCCTGTAAAGAGAGAGCTGATGGTATTGTGGAAGATGTAGTGGAAATTAAAAACGCCAAAGGGCAGCCGCTTTTCCATGCTGTTGTCCGCTATCAGGCGGGACTTGCTTCTTACACATGTGAAACAGTGAATGCAACGAAAGCAGTTTGGGAAAAAGGAGAGCCTGCGATCGTTTATTATCAGAATTCCAAACCGGAAAATGCATTTGTCAAAAACGCGGCATGGACAGGCCGTTTAATATTAGGAATTATGCAGTCACTTGTTGCGGTGGCTATCGGGATTGCCTACTATGTAGGTACTCATTAATTTCTGCTTTTTATCTGCTCCGGCATGACCAGCATATATGTGCGCGCTGATCTGTCGGAGATTTTCTTGTCCTTTCATTCACATATAAATGCAACTTAAAACGCAAAAAATTTGTAATACTAAATATAGGGAAAATATTTTTAAGGAAAGAAGGATGATATATGTCTGTAAGTGCTGCTCGCTTGTTTTTAGGGGGCGGAGTGGTAATCAGCCTATTTTTCTTTTGTATGGGATGTATTCTAAAAATCTGCGTTCTTCGTAAGAAAAGACGTTGTACGCAAAAACTTCAAGGACGTATTGCTTCCATAGAAGGTTTTCGAACCTCGAACATGCCAATGGTTTTGATCGAATTTTTCTGGCCGGAACGATATCTGCTCCCTTGTTTGTTAGAATCCCCCAGTCAACCCCTATGGATCGGAATGCCGATAGAAATCTGGATCAACCCACAAAATCCCTATGATTTTCGAATTTCTGGTCAGAAATACAAAAATTTTTCTCGACTATGTGCGATCGGACTGGTGGAAATGCTGATTTTACTTTTTTTCATGATTTTTATACAAAAATAGGGGAATATAAGGAAAAGAAATTCGTGAAATATGAGGGCTTGTATAGGATTTTTTAACATGATACAATTTTTGAAGAGGAGCGATAAATATGAAAGTTTTGATGAAAAGCAGAGTCCCAAACTCTCTTACCATATTGTTATGCGAGCAAGAAAAAGATGATGTACCCACTGAAACAATCCGCATGAAAGATTTGGATTTTCATATAGAAAACATTGATTATGGAGATACAACGGCTCCGTATCCGCATCAGATTGTGATTTTCTTTCGAACCTCGGAAGTAGCAAGAGGAAACGAGGCATTTTTTGTGTAAGGGCAGCATTTTTGTGTAAAAGCATAGACATATGAATGAGAAAGAGGGATTTTCCCTCTTTTCTTTTTGTCTTTTTCTCTTGTACGCTCAAATCGAGATTTTAATTTTTTCACATACTATTAGTGACCAGATAATTGTGTTGTGCTTGGAAAAGAAAGAGGTGGTTTAATTGAAAGTATGGACACTGATAACCAGAGAGACGCTTCGATTGTTGCAGGAAGGCATTCCATATTATGGGGATAAAAAGATATGCCCTGTTGTGGATTTTCCGTATACCCCCGGCGGTTATTCTTTGCTCGTCAATAAGATGATACAAACAATTGGGTTTCCGCCAGACCATTCCGCTGCGCCTATTTGGGGATATTATCTTTATGGCGGCGAAAACAATATCCCTGAGAACTTGGATTTTGACAATTTCCCTGAAGAGGCCTCCGTCTGCCTTACACTGGAAGTTCCGGATCGAAAATTGCTTTTGAGTGATTCTTTAATGTGGGATAGCATTTCGCTTGGAGAATACATTCCGCATGGAGATACACCGGAAGAATTGGATAGCGACTATGAAGCATATAGAAATGCTGACGCTGCCAAACAAGCATTCATGAGGGTGTTATCCTGGCATCAGGTATTTAACATCATACATTCAGATTATGTTTATGTCCATTTTTGGGAGATCCGGAAGGAAATGATCCGCGAAGTGCTATTCTTATAGCCAATTTTTAAAATAATAGAATATTTACCACAAAAGGAGATGCCTGATACTGCAGAAAGGGCATCTTCTTTTTTATGATTGTAGCATCCGAGTCTACTTAGAGGGTTGATACTGTTTTTTTGTACGTGAAATACGATTTAACATTTTTTTCTAATACTATATGTGAAAAGATTTTATAAGGAGGGAAGAATTGTGCAAAGCATAACAATTGAGAATTCTTTGTATGTAGGTTCACAAAACGCCAGATTCTTCGTAAATGATGCCGTACGTCTGCAGCTTTCTGATGGTACAAGCATTTCTGGAATTATTTCGAATCTGAACAACCGAAACCTCAATCTATATTGGGGATATTGTGGGTTGCGCTTCGGAAGTGTCTAAAAAGAAGTAACGCCGCATACATCAAAAAATATTCAGAGAAAGGATTTGGGTATGAAAAAGGGAAAAATTGTGTTAGGATTATGTGGATTTTGCCTCCTTTTGAGCAGTTGCGGCAGCTCCCAAAATGCAACAGTAGGCAATAACACTGATCCGAACAACCATTCGGTATCTACAACTTCAATGAGCAGGGAAACGTCCGATATCCAGTATCTTAAAAAGGATCTGGAGAATGGAACAGTATCTATCTGGTATTTTGAGACATCAAC
>ERZ834382.3056-NODE-3056-length-10663-cov-15.707579_pt1 | contig 10663 bp, 3 predicted proteins | sample MGYA00519692_ERZ834382 | MGnify/ENA primary metagenome ERZ834382 (study PRJEB31850, sample SAMEA3708751) | human gut metagenome | biome: human gut; feature: human-associated habitat; material: faeces | place: China | collected 2014 ...
CCATCATGTTCAGCGCCAGCACCATCGGCACGCGCAGCTCAAGCAGCTGCAGCGTGAGATAGAGGTTGCGCTCGATGTTCGTGGCGTCAACGATGTTGATGATGCCGTCCGGCTTTTCATTGATGATGAAATCGCGCGAGACGATCTCCTCCTGCGTGTACGGACGCAGCGAGTAAATGCCCGGCAGGTCGACGACGGAGCAGCCCTTCTCATCGCGCATCTCGCCCATTTTCTGGTCGACGGTCACGCCCGGGAAATTGCCCACGTGCTGGTTCGAGCCCGTGAGGGCGTTGAACAGCGTCGTCTTGCCGCAGTTCTGGTTGCCGACAAGTGCAAAGATCATGCCGACACCCCCTCGACCTCGATCTTCTCCGCCTCTTCGATGCGCAGCGTCAGCTCGTACCCGCGCACGCGGATCTCGATCGGGTCGCCCATCGGCGCCACCTTTTGCAGCGTGACGCGTGTGCGGGGCGTGAGCCCCATGTCCAGCAGGCGGCAGCGCAGCGGGCCGTCCCCACCGACCGCCGTGATGACGCCTGAAGAACCGATTTTCAGTTTATCCAATGTCATTGCTTTTGCCTTTCCGTATAGATTGCATTCCCTTTACGATAAAATAGGTGTAGCACGCGGCAGCGGGGTTTGTCAAGTATATGACAGGAATTTCCGCACTTTTTACGGAATTTTCGCGAAAAAATGTGTGTGCGCCAACCAAAAATCCCGGAGCGGCATTGCCGCTCCGGGATGTCCCGTTTTGGGGCTTTGGAGGTTGTGCGCCCGCGCCGTGATTACGGCGTTTCGCCTTCTGCGGGCGTTTGCACCGTTTCTGGCTTCACCGTTTCAGCCGGCTGCGCGCTGGGCGCAGGGGAAGCGCTGGGTTCCTCGGGCGAAGCGCTGGGCTCCTCGGGTGAGGCGCTGGGCTCGACCGGAGCGCTCGGTGCACTCGGTACATCCGGTACATCCGGTGCATCCGGCTCGTCCGGCGTCAGCGGGAGCACCTGCATCATGTACTTCGCCATCATCATCGCAAACTGCTCGCGCGTCGCCGCGCCCTGCGGATCGAGCAGCGCCTCGCGACCGACTGCGACACCGGAGATCAGGCCCTCGGCGACCGCCCACGTCATGGGCTCCTTCGCGAAATTGGAAACCTTGCCCATGTCTGCAAAGGCCGACAGATCACCATACACATTCATGTCACAGCCCTTGAACGCTGCGTACTCATACAGGATCTTTGCGACCTGCTCGCGCGTTGCATCGCCGTCCGGGTCAAACTTGCCGTCGCCGATGCCGGCCACGATCTTGTTCTCCGCCGCCCAGATCACCGCGTTGGTGTACCATCTGTTGTCCGCAACGTCACGGAACGGATTCTCCCCGGTGACGGCGGGCTCACCCTCGAGCGTATAAAGGATCTTGACGATCATTGCGCGGGACAGCTTGGTCATGGGCTCAAAGGTCGTCGCGCTCGTGCCGAAGAAGAGCTTGTGCGCAACGACATAGTCGATCGCGCCGTGTGACCAGTAGTCGGTCGACGGCATGTCGCTGAAGATGTGGCCCGGGCAATGCTGATCGCCGGAGCACGGGATGCGCAGCGGATCCTGCCGCTCACAGACCGTGCAGTAGCCGCCGACATAGTGATGCCTTGCCGGGATGCGCTTCGAACCTTCCAGCGTCGTGCCGCACACAGCGCAGACGATGCCGCCCGCCGTGCCATCCTCCGTGCAGGTCGCCGGAACGATCTCCGTCGCCTTCGGCGTATGCGGCTTCATCGGAACCTCTGTCTGCGCAACGAGCGTCTCGCCGCAGACGGAGCAGTGCTTGCCTTCCGTCAGGCCGGTCTGCGTGCAGGTCGCATCCTTCGCCGGGTCGATCACTTCCTTGTGGCCGAGCGCCGGGATGCTCTCGTACATGATGTTGCCGTTTTCACAGGTGTAGGTACGCACGCCGTTCTCGGTGCAGGTCGGCTCCTTGGTCACGACGCCATCGTCCCACGTATCGTTGAACTCTGCGCTCATCTTTGCGATGCGCGCGCTCAGCCACGTGTTAAGATCCTTGACGGTGTCGCCGTAGGTCGTTCCGTCGGGCCAGAAGTGATTATCCGAGCTCGGCTTGCCGACGCGGACCAGCGGCCACTGGCGGTAGTTCATCGCGGCGCTGGCCGAGATGTGATCGTAATACCCCTGAACCTTACCGTTGTCGCCGACAAGCGCCTGCGCCTGTGCAAGGAAGGTGTTGTGATAGTAGTTGTTCACCGCAGCGCGGAAGCCGGGGATCTGGGTGAGTGCCTGGACAAGATAGCGGCCGTTGATGAAGGTGTTGTCCGACGTGATCACGCCGGACCAGCCGCCGCCGCCGGTCAGCTCCATGTCCCAGACAGGGCCGGCGTACATGAGGCCGTCCACGTCCTTATAGAAGAAGAACGAGGAGTAGAACGCGTCGGAGTTGCCGGAGAGGTACTGGATCAGGTAAGCCTGAACCAGCGAGTTCAGATCGCAGTACTCATAGTAGTACTTGCCGGTCTGCGCGTTGTAGCCGGTATAGTTGCCGTCGGCATCCTGCGCGTAGACGGCGTCTTCAAACTCCTGATAGTACTCGCTGATGTAGGCCATAGCGTCCTTGCCGCACCACTCGGGGCTCTTGACATTCATCGCGGAGCCCTTGCCGGTGATGAAGCCGCTGGCCTCGTCATACTTCGGGTTGTAGCTGTCGTCGAGCTTCGTGCCGTTGAGCTCCAGCAGGTAGCCGCCGGTGATGTTCTCCGGCTCGGTCAGGCCGGTGGTGTACTGGTAAGTCTGGCCGTACTTGTTCTCGGCCAGTGCCGTGGAAGCGTTCTCACCGTAGCCGGGGTTGCACGCCTCGTAGGCTTTTTCCATGTCAGTGATGTTGACGCCCGTCTTGTTGACGGAGTTTTTCTCACTGACGAGGTATGTGCCGCGATACACGCCGTCGTAGTACAGATCCACCCAGTCGGTGCTGGCCGTGTACGGCATGCCGAGCGACTTGGCAAGATCCTTGAACATCTTGTCGCGCATGAGCGTTGCGTCGTGGGAGCCGGCGAGCAGGGTCCAGGTCTTGATCTTCTCGCCGCAGGCGATCAGGTCGGACTTGCCGTCGAGTTTGATCTGGTAGGACTTCTTCTCGGCGTTGGTGAAGGTGGTGTTGCCGCGCGCCTTGAGCTGCGTGAGCGCACCGTCATACACGGTCTTGCCGTCCTTGTCTACGACGAGCAGCTTGCCGGTCGCGATGTTGGACTTGCTGGCATCGACAAAGTCTCTGCCCTGTGTGGCCGGATCGTCACTCGTGATGTAGAGCGCGTTGATATTGGCCGACTGTGCGATGTGCACGACCGCAGCCTTCTGGCCGTTGACGAGAACCGCAAGATCATACAGGCCGTCCTGCGCATCCGCCAGCTTGGTGACGTTCACGGCAGCACCGTCGAGCGTCTGCGTGCCCTTCGTGCCCTGCAGCTCGATCTTGAGTGCGTCGCTGTTCTGCGTCGTGACCGTCAGGGCGAGCTTGCTCAGCTTCGCACTGGCCGGCAGGAACAGATACTGATCCGCACCGGACTGCAGGCCGGAGATCGTCTGTCCGTCGACCGTCGCACAGATGTCCTTGAACTGTTCGGACGGCGCAAACTGGTCGGCGTTGAGTGTCGTTGCGCTGACGACATTGGAATAATGCTGAGAATTGAACCATGTGTCCCCGACCTTCGTGCAGCCGTATACGCGGAAGCTGTACGCCGTCGACGGGTTCAGACCCGTGGCCACGCAGCTGGTCTGCGAGGTCACTTCCAAGACATCCCAGGTATTTCCGCCGTCGCTGCTGATCTCCACGCGGTAGTTCTCAGCACCGGGAGCCGGATTCCAGCCGACGGTCAGACGCTTCTGACCGACATCCGTCACCGCAACACCGGAGACGACCGGCGGAACGATCTCATACTGTGCGGACACGATGCCATAGTAATCGCCCATGCCGCGGATCGTCACGACGCCATAGCCGACCTTGGTGTTGTTGGAATAGGAAACATAGCCGTCAACACCCGCGTCGCTGGTCTTGACTGTCAGCTTCTGTCCCTCGTAGGTGGCCTCCACATAGCACGGTGTGCTGCCGCCCTTATAGGTGGCCGGCCACGTCTTGACCGTTGCCTTGGAGATGTCCCTGCCCACGAAGCCGCACTTCGTGCAGACATGGTTGTCATCCCACTTATGGCCCTCCGGCCAGAGAGATGCACTGTGATGAACGGCGCCGCAGGTCTTGCAGGTGGTCTCCAGCCAACCATACTTCGTGCAGGTACGGGTGTCGACCGTCTCGGTCACGTGGGCGATGCCGTCATCGCCGAAGTGGTGCATCTTCTCGCCGATCTGCTGCCAGCCGGTGACATAGTCGCCGGCCAGGAAGTACATCTGCTGTTCGGTGCCCTCGACGGTCATCCAGCCGGTGTACTGCGTGTCCTTGACGTCGATCAGCTTGCCGCAGACCGCACAGGCGGACTTGCCATTCTGGTAGGTCGTCAGCTGGTGGCCCTTCGAGCAGCGGGACTGCAGCGTCGTGGAATCGACCACACGGCCGTCCTTGCTGTCGTAAGCGGTGATCGTCATTTCCTCGCCGTTGGCCGTGACGTACAGGATCAGGCCCGCGTAAGCCTGCTCCTTGTAGGCAAACGAGAAATCGGAAGTCATCGCATAGTTGACGTTTTTGGACTTCTCGCCCAGATCGCCGCAAATGAAATAGGTCACGCCGTTTTCGGTAACGGCCGCGCCGTCCTTGGCCATGATGCGCGCATAAGAGTGGTCATGGCCGGAGAAGACCACGTCGATACCGGCAGCCTCTGCCGCGGCCGGGATCTGCTCATGGAACCGCTCGCTGCCGCCCTTGGCGTTCGTGTAATACGGCGGCTGGTGAATGGACAGGACCTTCCACATGCAGGTGCTCTGCGCCGCGTCCTGCTTGAGCCATTCGCAGGCTGCGCTCAGGTCGGCACCGTTGTTGATGACGGCGACGTAGACATCGCCGTACTCCATGGAGTAGTAGTCCTTGCTCGGGAGCTGAAGGATATTGCTGGCAGTGCTGCCGCTGAAGTCGCCGTAGTACTCATGGTTGCCGAGCGTGTGGATGAAGTCCACGTTCGGGAACGTGTGGTTAAACGCCTCCTGCATCTCGGCCCACATGGCGTAGTTGGTGCCGTTGTCGACATAGTCGCCCGTCTGGAGGCCGAAATCGACCTGCTTGTCCTTGACGAGATCGCCGAGCGCGTCGAGGATCGCGATGCTCTCGGCATCCGCCTCACGGTCACCGGACATCTGCGTGTCGCCCATGACGACGAAGGCCGTGGTGTCCTGCTGCGCCGCGTTCGTGCGGAAGGTGTGCAGCTCGGACCATGTGCTGCCGTCGCCGACGCGGAACTCATAGTCCGTTCCGGCCGTCAGGCCCGTGAGCTGAATGGTGTTGATATAAGCCGCATCCTTGGAGGTGGAGAAACCTGTAAGCGTGCAGTTGCCCTCCGCCGTCTGCCAGTCCTCCGCGCCCTTGACGCGGTACTGCACGACCGCCTTGCCGCCCGTGCTGAGGCCGGACAGCCAGCTGATGTTCTGGCTCGTGCTGCTGCCCTGAACGGCGTTGAGATGGACGGCGGTATACTCCGTGCCGGCAGCGTCTGCCAGAACGGTGACCTTCGTCGCCTCGGCGACGCCCTTCGTGCCGACAGCCGTGAGCACGCAGACCGTGCCGGCGTCCTTGGTCTTCATGGCATCGGTCTCGAGCAGGCCGTTGGCATCGGTCTTGCCGATCTCCGCGCCGTCGAGCGACACGGTCACACCGGCGGCGGGACTGCCGTCCTTTTCATAGACCGCGATCACGCTGGACATGCCGACCGCCTGCGGGCCGGGCTGGATGCTGTAGTACGCCGACAGCGGCAGACGCACCGCCGCCTGCGCCGCCGTGTAGGCCTCGCCGTTCGCTGCGGTGAGCGCGATGTTGGACACCGTGTACGTGAACTGGTTGACCGTCGTGTCCAGGCCGGCGTCGATCTGGAAGGTCAGTGTGGCCAGCTCGCCCTCGACCGGGGCCGCCGACTCAAGGTGCAGCGTCAGCATGGCCTTCTTAAAGCCGGTCTTGGTGTACGTCAGTTTTCCGGTCACGCCGTTGGCATAGGTCACCGTCGGCTGACCGATGTCATCGTTGAGGTTGAGCATCGTGATGTCCGCGGAGCGGACCTTGCCGTCCGCCGCGACCGTCAGCGTATAGTCGCTGCCGAGCGGGACGAAGTCCGAGCCGCTGACGCTGACCGTGGCCGTGTCCTGCATATCGCCGGCAACGACAAAGGCCGTGGTCTTTTCGACCGTGTTGCCGAACGCATCGGACACGGAGACCGTCATGGTGTGCTTGCCGTTCTGGAGCGTCAGACGCACGGTCGCATTCGTGTCGGAATTGTCCGACTGGAGTTCCTCGCCGTCGATCTTGATGACCGTTGCCTTGGCATTGATGCCGGAGCGGTTCTGACCGTCCACATCGTCATACGAGGCGACCGCTTCGATCGAGTTGGAGTTAATGACGGTGGAGCCGTCGTCCGCGAGCGTCTGGCCGTTGACCGTCATGTCGTTGATGACCGGGTTATCCAGGTCATCGAGGTTCGTGCCGTAGACGGCGCGATAGTTATCGAAGTAGATGGTGCCGTTGCGCCGCCCAGCGCCCGCATGTCCCATCATATCGTCGACCTTTGCTGGCTGATAGGACAGCCAGAACACACCTGCGCCGGGGATGATGCTCAGCGGGTGCTCATCATTCTGATATTGCCAAATGTCCTGAATATTTGCCGAGCAGTACATCCACCCGGTCCAGTCAATGATCGTGGAGCGCTCGCCATTTGCGCCCTTATGCGAGAGAAGGTAATTTTTAGTTCCATAGTCGCTGCCCTTCCAGAACATAATGTCGGCATAGAGCGAATAACACGGCGTGTTTTCCGGTGCATAGATCCAGACGCCGATCTCCGTGGGCGTGCCCTCGATCTTGATTTGGTCGCCGCAGTAGCGAACATAGAAGTTGGAGTTTTTCGACCCGTCATAAGACTCGTAGTCATAGTTCAGCTCCATGGCATAGTCGCCGAAGCGCACCTGACCGCCCTCGGCCGCCGTCGTCATCTTCAGGTCGCCGCAGCGATACTGCGTGATAGAGGCGTTCGGCCACAGGTAATAGCTATAGCCGTTGGCGCGGAAGATGTCCGAAGCCGGAACAGGACTATCCCAGTTGCCTGTGAAGCGGTAGGGCGCAGAGAGCTCCGCCGTCGTCGGGTTGTCCGAGTAGGTACCATGGGTCGTGACAGTGATCGGCGACACATTGCCGATGTAGCCGTGGTCGGGATTCATGCCGTTATCCACGTAAGTGGATTTGCCCCAGTGGTAGTGCGCGCAGGTCTGGCGCTGGCCGTTGATGGGCTCAAAGTCCATGAGCGTCACCGGCAGCTTGCCGATCTCCACGCCGACCTCCGCCGACTTGGCACGGTCGTTTGCGTAAGTGACCGTGACGGTCGCGTTCATCGTGCCGCTGCCGGTACCGGCCACGAACGTGTTGCCGTCCATGTGGCCGACGTCCTTATCCGGCACACCGGCCGTCTTGGACTTGATCGTCCATTTGAAGTCACCGGGCTTATAGACGATGTCCACACCGTCACACTTGGCGACAAGGCCGAGATCGGATGTCGCGCCAAAGTCGAGCGACACGGACGAGCTGCTGAAATACAGGTCCGTGATGTCCGCGATCTTCACGCTCGTCGTGCCCTTGACGGTGCCGTCCACAAGCAGACGCGCCGTCACATCACCCTTATAGTTCTTCGCGGGCGTGAACAGACCGTTGGCGTCGATCGTGCCGCTCTTGGTGTCCGCGACCGTCCAGGTCACATGCTCCGGGAGCGCGGCCTCGCCGCCGTTTTTATCCACGCCGATGGCCGAGAACTGGATCTGGCTGTTGGGCGTGTAGACCGTGTTGTTCGGAGAAAGGGAGGCATGGTCGAACACGCCGTCACTCTCCGCCGTGGAGACCAGCAGCAGGGCGCTGGCGACCGTGCGCTCCACACCGTCGGACGGGCGGTTGCGGACCTGAAGCTCCGCGGTGCCCTCGCGCTTGGTGGCGCAGGTGGCGGAACCGCCGCCGTCGAGAAAGATCGCATCCACCACGCCCTGCGCATACAGGAACGAAATCTCCTCATCGATCGTCATGCCGACCGAGTACGGGCTCTGGCGGCCGTCGGCCAAGAAGGTCACGACCGTGCCGTCCGCCTTGATGCCGATGCAGTTGCGCGGCATGAGGTCCGGATTCCCGTTGTAGCAGGGCTGTCCATCCTTGATCAGATAAAACGGTCCGGAAATCGCTTCCAGAACGTCAGAGCAGTCCACACCGGCGTCGCGAATGGCAAAGGTTCCGTCCTTCAAAACCGCAAAATACGGCTCGTTGGCAACACCGTTATTCTTCTGAATGAGGTTGCCCTCCATGATGAGGTAACCGAGCGGCTGCAGCGTCTGCATGTTGTAGTAGTCGCCGTTCATGGCCATGATGACGTTGCCGCCGGTGGCCTTAGTATAGTTGGCAGCCTGCAGCGTAGTCTTTTCCATGCTCCAGGCCAGATTGGCCGCCTTGTCCTTGCGGGACGCGGGCGTGCTGCCTTCTGTATAGTAACCGTTGTACGAGGCCTTGAAGGTCGCCTTCGCACCCGGTGCGATCGTCGTCATAAAACCGGCGATCTGCGCATTGCCTTCCTTCGTATTCAGGAAGATGTCAGATTCCGTCACGCCGTCGATCAGCGTGTAATCCGTCTGACTCACAAGGATCTTACCGCTGGCAGGTTCGACGGGGTCTACGGTGTTCGCAGCCAGCGCCTGCGGGGCAATGAGCGTCAGCGTCATCAGGACGGCCAACACAAAAGCCCACGCTCTGTTCGCGAATCGGGTCGCTTTCACGACTCACATCAGCTCCTTTTCTGTAGTTTCCTCTCTAAATTTGTCAGCTCAATGTGTGAAAAAAGAAGAGATGAGGTTTTCCCATCTCTTCTTTGTGCTTTGGGGTCTATGATTTGTCTATTAGCAACCGAAGTCCTGATAGAAAAACATGTAATTTTCCGTGAGCTCCTTACTTCGCGAACGCGTTGTACAGGAACTCAACAGCCTCGGCACGGGTGCAGACCTTGTCCGGGCTGAACGTGGTGGCGCTGGTGCCGACAGTCAGGCCGTTGGCCCATGCCCACTGCACTTCATTGTAGTACCATGCGCTGGCCGGAACGTCAACAAACGGCATATTGTCCGTTGCGCCGTCCGACAGCAGACGCACGAGGAAGCAGACCATCTCGGCGCGGGTGCAGACCTTGTCCGGGCTGAACGTGGTGTCGGTCGTGCCGGCAACGATGCCCGCCTCATAGGCCCACAGGAGCGCATCCTCGTACCAGTAACCGGCGCTGCCGGACTCCGGAACGTCGGTGAACGGGACGGACTTGATGGTCGCAGTCAGCTTGCCGGCGGCGTTCCACAGGAATTCGACCATCTGTGCGCGGGTGCAGGAGCCGTCGGGCACAAACGTCGTCGGGGTCATGCCGGCGGTCACGCCGTTCTTGACGGCCCACATCACGGCGTCATAGTACCATGCGCCCTCTGCCACATCGTCGAACTTCATTTCAGGCTCGACCGGCTGGGACGGCTGGGACGGCTGGCTCGGCTGAGAGGGCTGGCTCGGCTGAGAGGGCTGGGACGGCTGGCTCGGCTGAGACGGCTGAGACGGCTGGGACGGCTGGCTCGGCTGGGACGGCTGGGACGGCTGGCTCGGCTGAGACGGCTGGCTCGGCTGAGAGGGCTGGCTCGGCTGGCTCGGCTGAGACGGAACGACCGGCTGAGACGGCTGAGACGGCTGGCTCGGCTGGGACGGATTGCTCGGGGTGGACGGCGCGGTCGTGCCGGACGGTGCCGACGGCATCGACGGGGCGGACGGGGCCACGCCCGCAAGAGCAGTCGTGGCGAGCAGGCAGACTGCCACCAAAAGCGTCAATACGACTGTCAGGATTTTTTTCTTGGACATGCTTTTTTCCTCCGTTTAAAAATAATTGCAAATTCCTGTTATTGGATGCTGGAATTCCATGCTTCCAGACGAGTTAGAATTCAACACTGTCATTGTATCACAAGGGCTTCCATATTTCAAGCCCATTTCGGACAAAACATCCGGTTTTTGTACCGGTTTGTGCATGCGGGTGTCCCTCCGCCGCGCCCGGCGCTCTCAAGCCCCCCGCATAGCCCGGAACACGCGCACCGCCGCTCCTGCCGATTTGGTTTGACACACGGATGCGCATACACTTATAATAAACCACGGCATCGTCCAGACGCGCGGCGGCGATGCCGTTTTGATGCCGGAACGATGTAATTTTGACCCGAAGGAGGCGGTAGCATGATCCAGATCCTGATCGTGGACGACGAAAAGCCGATCTGCGACCTGATCCAGATGAGCCTGACCCGCGCGGGCTACCGGTGCACGTGCGTGTACGACGGTCTGGCCGCGGCGGACATTCTCGAGCACAATGTCTTTGACCTCATCCTGCTCGACGTGATGCTGCCGAACGCCGACGGCTTTGAGCTCATGGAATACATCCGCCCGCTGGGCATCCCGGTCATTTTTCTGACCGCGCGCGGCTCGGTCGACG
>ERZ834382.3059-NODE-3059-length-10660-cov-2.754550_pt1 | contig 10660 bp, 9 predicted proteins | sample MGYA00519692_ERZ834382 | MGnify/ENA primary metagenome ERZ834382 (study PRJEB31850, sample SAMEA3708751) | human gut metagenome | biome: human gut; feature: human-associated habitat; material: faeces | place: China | collected 2014 ...
AAACGCAGAGCGTGAGGCCTATGGCCACGACAGGCGCGCCAAACATGACCATGCGGCCGCCAAGACGGGTGCTCAGGAGGCCGAGGGCTGCCAGGGGAAGGAGGAAGAGCGCGCCGGGCCTGCGCCAGCAGACGAAGCAGTAGCCCAGCATGCCGGCCAGACTGGCCTCTGTCCAGGGATGGAAATAGGAGAGAACGGCGGAAAGGGAGAGATCCTGCACCTCGATGATGGACTGGGCCACGGAAGGATAGACGAGATCCGTCACGCCGGGGGCCGCCGCGTCGCCCGTGTGCTTCAGGTAGGCGTTCACCTGATTGATGATGGTGGTGAGGATGGAGCCCTGCACCATGAAAAAGGCCGTGGCAAGCCAGAAGCACAGAAGCACGCGCCAGTCCGTGAAGAAGGCCTGCCACCTGGCGGAGCGGCCCACCACGAGCATGAGCACGGCGGCAAGGAGAAAGCCAGCCGGGCCGCAGAGGGCAGGCAGGGCGTAGGAAAGGGAGCCCAGAAGGAGAAGCCGTGTCCGTCCGCGGGGCGCGAGGAAGACGCTCATCAGGAAGAGCAGGGCCACATTATAGCGGATGAGGTACGGGAAAACGGAATGCCATTCCTGGGTCCACCAGGAAATGACGCCGGAAAGGCCGAGGAAAAGCACCCACTGCCAGCGCAGGGGATTGCCGAAATGGGGGAAGCGGGCCACGGCCGGCCCGAAAACCCGTCTGGCCACGCCGATGCCCGTGGAGGCGGCAAGCTTCTCGAGCATCATCCTCGGGAGCAGCATGTAGCGGGTGGCCCAGGCCGCCGGAGCCAGGGTCATGAACAGGGGAAAGAACAGGGTGACGAGATCGGTGTCGTAAAAGCCGAGCAGCGTGCGCGCGAGAAAGCCGGGGGCAAGACAGGTCAGGAGCCCCGCGGCCACGCCGGCCTCAAGGCTGCCGAGGATCCAGACCCAGGCCGCCACGATGCCGGCCACGAGGCTCGCCAGGACAGCGGGGAACCAGAAGGCCACGGACGCGGGTTCGGCGTGCACGGCAAGAGCCATGAGGCGGAGCATCTCGGACATGGGATGCCCGGCGCCGAAGCCGAAGTTCTCGGCGCCCGCCCCCCAGTGATAGGCGTCGTGGGTGGCGAGGAGAAGCTCCGAGCCGAGCCGGTACTCGGGATCATTCCAGGACGGCCATTCCAGCATGCGCATGCCGAAGGCGAGGAGCACGGTCAGCCCTATCCAGAATATGCCCCGCAGGCGCTGCCCCGCATCCGAGCCCGGAGAGGCCAGGGGCACGGGGAGATTCCTCTTTGTCTCTTCCCCGGCCATGATCAGTTCTCTCCGCGGCGCAGGGCCCAGAGGTAGCGGACGTGACCGCGCACGCTGTAGGATTTTGAGGAATGCGCGAGCCATCCCTCCGGCACATCCGGAGGAAGGGGATCATTCATCATGAAAACGGCGAAGCCGCCGGGGAGAAGCGCCGCGTCAATGAAGGCGAGAAGCTCCCGCCACGGCATGAAGGCCCGGCTCACGATGAGATCACAGGGATCGTGTGAGGCGAAGTACGTTTCAGCGGGGACGGCCTGCACGTCCGTTTTTTTAAGGTGCAGGGTGCCGCAGGCCTGAATCAGGAACATGGCCCGCTTCTGCCGCTTTTCTATCATGGTATAGCTTCCCTCCGGCCAGAGCAGGCGCAGCGGGATGCCGGGCAGTCCGGCGCCCGCGCCGAGATCGAGGACGCGGGGATCCCCGGGCAGGGGCAGGCTTTCGAGGAAGGGGGCGAGGTAGAAGCTGTCGGCCACAAGAAGCCCGGCCGCGTCCTGCCAGGTTTCCTGGCCCACGAGGTTCATGACGCGGTTCCAGGTCATGAGCATGTGCACATAGGTGACGAGACGGGGAAGGACCTGGGAGGAGACCGTCACGCCCGAGGCGGCGAGGCAGTCCCGCATGGCCTCATCGCTGATGCGCCCCACGCGGGGCTTTTCTCCGGGGGCGGTTCTCCCTGACTTCGTCGTGCCGCCCGCCGCGGCGGGCGCGCCCTTTCTTCTGCGCGGCGGGACAAAACCCGCGCTGCCGCTCTTCGTATGCGTAAATTTCTTCATGGCGTCTCCGGGTGTGCTCGTCTCAGGCCGCCGGCGGATGGCCGGCAGTGCGTGAAACCTACCCCGTGAGGCCTCTACTTGCAAGCACAGGCAAGTTAACGTAATACTTAAGGTTCAAAAACGCTTTCCCGCACGGGAAAACAGCGCAGCCAAGGGAGGCAGCACAGATGCAGGAATTTTCCATCCTCTTTCCCGGCCAGGGCTCTCAGACGCCCGGCATGGGACGCGACGTGGCGGACGCCAGCTCCGAAGCCATGGAACTCTGGAAACAGGCTGAGGAAATGAGCGGCCTCCCGCTGAGAGGCATATTCTGGGAAGGCAGCAAGGAGGAGATGGAGGACACCAGGGCGCTTCAGCCCGGGCTCACCGTCGTCAATCTCACCCTGTGGCAGGCCCTTTCCCGCAAAGTAAAGCCCCTTGCCGTCGCCGGGCACAGCCTCGGCGAGTTCAGCGCCCTCGCTGCCGCCGGCGTGCTCACGCCGGAAGAAACCCTGCAGGCCGTTTCCCTGCGCGGCCGCCTCATGGCCGAAAGCGACCCCGATGGCAGGGGCGCCATGGCCGCAGTGGTGAAGCTTCCCCTCGAAAAGGTGGAGAGCATCGTGGAAAAGGCGCGTCAGGAAAGCGGCCAGACCGTTCTCGTGGCCAACTACAACAACCCCGGCCAGTACGTGGTGAGCGGTGAGAAAGAGGCCGTGGCCCTTGTGGGCAGCCTCGCGAAGGAAGCAAAGGGCCGGGCCATTCCCCTGGCCGTGAGCGGCGCTTTCCACAGCCCCCTGATGGAAAAGGCCAACGCGGAATTCTCGAAGCTTCTGAAGAAGCTCACCTTCAGGAAACCCCGCGTTCCCTTCTACAGCAACGCCGCGGGCGGCCCCCTCGCAGAAGGCGAAAGCATCCGCGGGGCCATGCTGAACCAGATGACAAGTCCGGTGCGGTGGGACGAGCTCATGCGCAGCCAGGCTGAAGCGGGCATCCGCTCCTGGATTGAGGTGGGACCGAAGGCCGTGCTCGGCAAGATGGTGTCCCGCTGCCTCGAGCCCATGGGCATCGAAAGCGGCAGCATCAGCGTGGGCCTCGTGAGCGATCTCGGGAGCCTTGAAAAAATTAACGGTTAATCACGGAATTTTCACTCATTCAGAAGATAACGAAGAGGCGGACGGGGAGCGGCCGGCGCGGGAAAAAGCGCCCGGTCCCCGGAGCCGGGACCGCGGGCACGCCCGCGGTTCACTGATATCGGGAGACAGCAATGCAGGCATTTGACAGTGTGCGTTCAGCCCTCAGCGGCTTCCTTCAGGAAAAAGGCCTCGAATGGCCGGCCAAGGCGGTTGTGGAGGCCGCGAAGGATCCGAAGCACGGTGACGTGGCCACCAATCTGGCCATGCTCCTTGCGAAGCCCCTGCACAGGGCGCCGCGCGACATAGCGGCCGAACTGGCCGCGTGGATCAGGGATCACACGGACGGCGTGGAAAACGTTGAGGTGGCGGGTCCCGGCTTCTGCAACGTGACGTTCTCCCAGGTCTTCTGGCGCAGGGTGGTGCAGCAGGTGGAGAAGGAAGGCGCGGCCTTCGGAAGCTCCACCATCGGCGGCGGCCGCAAAACCCTCGTTGAATACGTTTCCGCCAATCCCACCGGCCCCCTGCACGTGGGACACGGCCGCGGCGCAGCCGCGGGCGACAGCCTGGCCCGCATCCTGCGCAGGGCCGGCTACGACGTGACCACCGAGTACTACATCAACGATGCCGGGCGCCAGATGCGCATTCTCGGCATGTCCGTGTGGTACCGTCTGCGCAACCTCGTGGGCCGCACCATGGCCGAACCCGAGGATTACTACCGCGGCAGCTACATCACCGACATCGCGAAGGAGATGCTCGAAAAGGATCCGTCCCTGGCGGACGCTTCCGACGAGGACGGGAAGGGGCGCTGCTACGAGTACGCCAAGAATGAGATCCTCGAAGGGATTAAGAAGGATCTGCGCGACTTCCGCGTGGAGCACCAGAACTGGTTCTCCGAGAAGACGCTCGTTGACGGCGGCCTCGTGGACAAGGCCTTCCAGGCCCTGAAGGACGCGGGCTACACCTACGAGAAAGACGGAGCCCTGTGGTTTGCCACGTCCCGCCTCGGCGATGACAAGGACCGCGTTCTCCGGAAGTCCGACGGCTCCCTTACCTACTTCGCCTCGGACATCGCCTACCATCACAACAAATTCGAGCGCGGCTTCGACTGGCTCATCGACGTCTGGGGCGCGGATCATCACGGCTACGTGCCGCGCATGCGCGCCGCCATTGAGGCCATGGGAAAGGGAAAGAAAAACTTCGACGTGGTGCTCATCCAGCTCGTGAACCTGCTCATCAACGGCCAGCCCGTGAGCATGTCCACCCGCGCCGGAACCTTCGAGACCCTGGCCGATGTGGTCAGGGAAGTGGGCGCCGACGCCGCGCGGTTCATGTTCCTCTCGCGCAAGACAGACAGCCCGGTCGACTTTGACCTCGAGGCCGTCAAGCAGCGCACCATGGAAAACCCGGTGTACTACGTGCAGTACGCGCACGCCCGCGTCGCCGCCCTGCTGCGCCGCGCCGCCGGGGAAGGCGTCACCATTCCGGACGTCTCTGACGACGCCGCCCTCGCCGGCCTCACCCTGCCGGACGACATGGCCCTCCTGCGCAAGATGGCCCTTTACAGGAACATGCTGGAGCAGGCCGCTACGACGCTCTCCGTACACCACGTGAGCCACTACCTCATGGAGCTCTCGCAGCTCCTGCACAGCTACTACACCAAGAATCAGATTCTGAAGGCCGGCGACCCCGTCACCACGGGATCCAGGCTTGCCCTTCTGCGCGCCGTGAGCCGCGTCATCGCCAACGGCCTTGACCTCATGGGTGTCAGCGCCCCCGACCACATGTAACCGCACCGGCAAGCCAGCCGGCGGGGAGATTTGCCATGGCTTTTTCCCTCCAGAATTTCATCCGCACGACCCAGACCAGAGACGGATCGCCCCGCTTCGTGATCACGCTGAGCGCTCCCGCTTCGGCCCTCATCGCCGCCATCCTCATCGTCATTGTGGCCTGGTGCTTCTTCATGGGCTTCATGGTGGGACGCGGGCAGAATCCGGAAAAGCATCTGGAGGAAATCGCTGCCATCGTGGGCCAGGCAAAGAACGATGAATCTGCGGCGCCGCAGGGGGATGCGAAGCCCGGGGACGCCGGCACGGCTGAGGATCAGAACGGGGAGAACGCGCAGGCGAAGGACAAAAGCCAGCCTGACGCCCAGGCTTCCCCTGACGGACAGCCTGACCAGGGCGCCGGTGACCAGCAGGCCGCTGACGCCGCCGCTTCCGATACCCGCACGGGAGCCCAGGCTCCCCTGAAGGACGCCATCCGCCAGCAGCCGAAGAAGCCCGATCCCGCCCAGACGGGAGAGCCCGTCTTCATCTATACCTACCGTCTCGCCACGGTGAAGACCCAGGAAGCCGCCAAAAGCGAGCAGAAGCGCTACCAGAGCAAGGGCGTTCAGTGCGTTATCCGCAAGCTCAACTCGAGCTTCAGCCTGAACATGACCCTGCGCGGCACGGAAAAGGACGACGCGGCCCTGCGCCAGAAGCTCAAGTCCGCCGGTCTCGGTGCTCCCATGCTGCTATCCAAGAAGAAGCGATAGGAAGGTGTTCCACATGACCCGAAACTTCTGTGCCCGGCTCGGGACGGCCAGCCTCCGCGGCCTCCGCTTCATGGGCAGCCTCATGCTCTTCTTTCTGGAAGGGGTGCGGCAGATCTTCACGAGCCCGAAGATCTTCGCGAGAACCTTCCAGCAGCTCTATATCATCGGATCCAAGTCCCTCTTTCTCATCGTGCTCATCGGCCTCTTCTGCGGCCTTGTGCTCGGTCTGCAGGGCTACTACACGCTGATTAAATTCGGATCCGTGGGCTTCCTCGGATCCGTGGTCTCCCTGGCCCTCATCCGCGAGCTCGGTCCCGTGCTCACGGCTATCATGCTCACAGGACGCGCCGGATCCAGCATGACTGCCGAGATAGGCGTCATGCGCATCACGGATCAGATTGACGCCCTGGACGTCATGGACATCAATTCCGTGTCCTATCTCGTGAGTCCCAGAATCGCGGCCTCGATCATATCCTTCCCGCTGCTCACCGCCGTGTTCGACGTCATCGGCATCGTGGGAGGCTATCTCACCGGCGTCGCCATGCTGGACATGAACCAGGGGGCCTATTTCTACCGGATCTCCTCGTCCGTCAGCATGACCGACATCAACTGCGGCTTCATCAAGGCCATCGTTTTCGGATGCCTCGTGACCGCCGTCTGCTGCCACCAGGGCTACTACACGCACCTGCGCCGCGATTCCGTCGGCCCCGCGGCCGTGGGCAACGCCACCACCTCCGCCGTGGTCATCTCGAGCGTGCTCATTCTGGCCGCCGACTACGTGCTGACCTCCATCTTCCTCTAGCGGAAGCGGTCAGAAAGGACCTTTCTCATGGCAAGCTGGGACATTGAATTCAGCCATCTCAAAGCCGGCTACGGGGACAACGTGGTGCTCACGGACGTCTCCGGGAAACTCCCGGGCGGCGCCGTTTCGGTCATTCTGGGCGGCTCCGGCTGCGGCAAGTCCACTCTCCTCAGGCAGATCATCGGCCTCTCGCATCCCATGGGCGGCGAGATCAGGATCGGCGGCCTGAACCTTCTCACCATGCCGGGCAGCGACTTCCGCCGCATGCGCAGATCCATGGGCGTGCTCTTCCAGGATGGTGCCATGCTCGGCGCCCTGACCCTGGCAGAAAACGTCTGCCTCCCCCTGTCGGAACATCTCAGACTCACAAAGCAGGAACTGCGCACCGAAGCCATACGCGTGCTCAGAATGGTCGGACTCGGGGACTTCGCCGACTATTACCCCAATGAACTTTCCGGCGGCATGCGCAAGCGCGCCGGCCTCGCGAGAGCCATCATCGCAGAACCGAAGCTCCTGCTCTGCGACGAGCCCACCTCGGGGCTCGATCCCATCACTGCGGCCCGCATGGACGATCTGCTTCTCTCCATGCACAGGCACTATCCGGACATGACCATCGTTGTGGTCAGCCACGATCTCGCGAGCCTGAAGCGCATAGCGGATCAGGTTCTCGTGCTCCGCGACGGCGTCTCCCTGTACTGCGGCGATCTGAATGGTCTCGAAAAAAGTCAGGATCCCTATCTCGTGCAGTTCCTGCACCGTGAGCCGGGTCCCGAGGAAGAGGAAGCCGGAGAGCTCATGCAGCCCTCCGTCGCGGCCAGGCTCGAAGCCTGGCGCAGGCGCTGAACAAAAATGCCGCCTCTTGCCTTGATGGCGGGCGGCCTATATATTTCAAACGCTTTACCCGCTGTCTCAGGGGGTTATCCGATGAACAGCAATTCACGTGCAACGGCCGTGGGCGTCTTCGTCCTCATCGGCCTTCTCTGCCTGGCCTACATGACCATCAAACTCGGCAAGATGGAGTTCTTCTCCAACGAAGGGTTTGAGCTGCAGGCCGTCTTCACCAACGTTTCCGGCCTCCGCGTGGGCGCTGACATCGAAATGGCGGGCATCCCCGTGGGACATGTCTCGAAAATCAGCCTGAGGCGCACCGATACCGACACCACAGCCATCGTCACGCTGCGGTTCAATCAGGATCTCAAACTTCCTGATGACACCATCGCCTCGGTCAAAACGGCCGGCCTCATAGGCGACAAGTTCATCGCCGTCGCCCCGGGCGGATCCCCCGATATCCTGAAGGCCGGCGACGAAATCACGGATACCGAGCCCTCTATCGATCTCGGTTCCCTTATCAGCAAATACGCATTTGGGGAGGTTAAAAAATAGTGCATACCAGGTCCTTACACACTGTCCGTTTCCTTGGCGCCGTCCTCCTTACCCTCTGCCTCGGCTTCGCCACGGCCCAGTCCGCGCAGGCCGAGTCGGCCGCGCGCCAGGCGCTCGAAACGTCCGTCACCCGTATCCTCGACATCATCAAGAACCCGGGCTACGTCAACCCGGCCACCCGCGCGCCCCTGCGCCGCCAGATTGAGGACGAAGTTTTCCATATCTTCGACTTCAGCGAATTCTCCGCCCGCACCGTGGGCCAGCGCTGGGCCTCCTTCACGCCCGCCCAGCAGAAGAAATTCAGCGACGCTTTCGCCGATCTCCTGCTGACCACCTATCTCGGCAAGATTGAAGGCTACAACGGCGAGAAGGTCACCTATACGGGCGAACGCTCCAACGCCGCCGGCAACCGGGTGGAAGTAAGCTCTGACATCACCATGAAGGATGGCAAGAAAACCCCTGTCTCCTACCGCATGATGAGCAAAAACGGCCACTGGTGCGTTTATGACGTGCTCATTGAGGGTGTCAGCCTCGTGAAGAACTACCGAACCCAGTTCCAGGACATCCTCACTACAGCGAGCCCCGACGAACTGACCACCCGCATCAAGACCAAGGCTCTTGAAGCCAGGAACGGCAATGCAGCAAAGTAACCGAACGGCCCTTTCGGCCATGTTCGCGGCAGGCGCTCTTGCCTGCGCCCTCACCCTGGGCGCGGCAGGCAGCGCCTTTGCCGTCTCAGCGAGGCCCGTTGTGGCGCCGCCCGCCCCCAACACGGCCCCGCCGTCCACTGTCTACGGCCAGAACGGCCAGAGCCTGCCGGCCCCCGGCATCACGGTCAGGGAAAAGAAGAGCGTCGACCAGCAGGTGCAGGACGCGGCAGACGATCTTGACGATTACGGGAACGGTCCTACCCAGAGCATAGCCGACCCGTTTGAACCCTGGAACCGCTTCTGGTTCGGGTTCAACGATATCTTCTACATGTACGTGGCCGACCCCGCCTACAAGGCCTGGGAAGCCATCACGCCCCATCAGCTGAGAAAGGGGCTGCACAATTTCTGGCATAACCTGCTCTTCCCTGTCCGCTTCATCAACAACCTCCTTCAGCTGCGCTTCAAGGAGGCCGGCGTCGAATTCGGCCGCTTCATCATCAATACGACGGCCGGCGTGGGCGGACTTGTGGACGTGGCCAAGAACAAGAAGACCATCGTGCCCGTGGATCCGAGCGGCGAGGACTTCGGTCAGACCCTGGGCCGCTGGGGCATCCCCCACGGCTTCTATCTCGTCTGGCCCATTCTCGGCCCGAGCTCCCTGCGCGAAACCGCGGGCATGGCCGGCGACTATTTCATCTATCCGAGCTTCGCGGCCAGTTACATTATTCATCCCTGGTACGTTCCCAGCGCTGTTTCCGCCGGCTTCTTCTTCAATGACCTCGACCAGGTACTCCCGACCTACTTCGATCTCAAGAAGGCGGCCGTGGATCCGTACATCATGATGCGCGAGGCCTACGTGAAGTACCGCGCCATTCAGGTGGCCCGCTAGGGTGGCGCATGAGTCTCCTAGACATTGAGGGACTCGGCGTCGCCTTTGAGGACGAGGACGGACATCCGCTTCCCGCCGTACAAAACGTCAGTTTTTCCCTTGAGAAGGGTGCCGTGACCTGCCTCGTGGGCGAATCCGGATGCGGCAAGAGCCTCACGGCCCGCGCCATACTCGGAATTCTGCCACGGGGCGCCACGGCTGCGGGATCCGTGCGCTTTGAGGACCGTGAACTCATCGGGCTTCCTGAAAAAACCATGAGCCGCCTGCGCGGCAGATCCATGGCCATGATCTTCCAGGAGCCCATGACAGCCCTCAATCCTGTTCTCACCGTGGGTGAACAGGCTGCCGAGCCGCTGCGTCTCCACCTCGGCCTCTCAAAGGCCGAGGCCAGGAAACGCGTCGTTGAACTCTTCGCCGAGGTGGGCATCCCCTCTCCCGGAGAGCGCTACACCGTCTATCCGCACGAGCTCTCGGGCGGCATGCGCCAGCGCATCATGATAGCCATGGCCCTCACCTGCCGGCCGTCACTCCTGCTCGCCGATGAGCCCACCACGGCTCTCGATGCCACCATACAGGGGCAGGTTCTCTCCATACTAAATGAAGAGCGCGTGAGCCGCGGCATGGCCGTCCTGCTCATCACCCACGACCTCGGCGTGGTGGCCCAGATAGCGGACAGCGTGGGCGTCATGTACGCCGGCCGCCTCGTGGAATACGGCTCCCTCGAAGAGCTCTTCCACAATCCCCTGCATCCCTATACGAGGGGCCTCATGGCCGCCGCCCCCACCCGCGCGTCCTTCCGGCTCGACCGGCTTGCCGCCATTCCCGGCACGGTGCCGCCCCTGGGTTCAGTCCCAGCCGGCTGCCCATTCCATCCCCGCTGCTCACAGGCTCTGGACATATGCCGCGAATCTCTTCCCCCGGAGACAGTCAGGGACGGCCACAGGGTGCTCTGCTGGCGCGTGGCGCAAAAAGAAGCCTGAGTTTTTCCGTGCGCGGCTCTTCAGGAGCCGCGCACATTTTTTTCGCTCTTCCCGTTGACAATAATTCGATATCGAACTATATTCTCCTCATGAACAACAGCATGGTTTTCTCCTACGCAGCCAGACTCAGGAAGATGGGCAACGACTACATCCTCTCAGAGCTCGGCAACGCGGGACTCGTGGACATCGTCCCGAGTCACGGGGAAATTCTCTTATACCT
>ERZ834382.3061-NODE-3061-length-10656-cov-4.093010_pt1 | contig 10656 bp, 8 predicted proteins | sample MGYA00519692_ERZ834382 | MGnify/ENA primary metagenome ERZ834382 (study PRJEB31850, sample SAMEA3708751) | human gut metagenome | biome: human gut; feature: human-associated habitat; material: faeces | place: China | collected 2014 ...
GCTTTTCCACCTTTCATCAGGTTCATGATGTCACCCAAGTTCTTTTCAAGTGGTTCGGGGTTGTGCTGGAAGTTTCCGGTAGGTTCGCAATAGAGTTTCTCTACATGTTTCACACCCAGACGTTCCAGAAGTTCCGGAAGGATAATACCTCCTACAGAGTTTACACAGTCGATAGCTACACGGAAATTCGCTTTCTTGATAGCTTCCACATCTACCAGGTCGAGAGCCAGTACGCTATCAATATGTTTTTGATTGTAAGTCAGGTCTTTGCGATAAGAGCCCAAGTGGTCTACATCGGCATAGTCGAATTCCTCAGCCTCAGCAATACGAAGTACTTCATTGCCTTCTTCCGCATTCAGGAATTCTCCATGTTCATTGAGTAGTTTCAGTGCGTTCCACTGTTTGGGGTTGTGAGAAGCTGTCAGGATGATACCGCCACAGGCGCCTTCCATCGTCACAGCCAGCTCGGTAGTCGGGGTAGAAGCCAGATCGATGTCTACAACATCCCAGCCCATTCCCATCAGTGTGCCGACAACTACGTTTTTTACCATTTCACCTGAGATGCGGGCGTCGCGTCCCACTACAATTTTGTTGCTTTGTGCCTTACAGGTCTTACGAATCAAAGTAGCATAAGCCGAGGTGAATTTTACAATGTCAAGCGGATTTAGTCCCTCACCCGCTCCTCCGCCAATAGTTCCGCGGATTCCAGAGATAGATTTGATTAGAGTCATAGGTCTTTTAACTAAGATTTATATGGGGGTTAATTCAGTGCTTTGCTGAATGTCCAAATATCATAATAGTATGGATTGACGTATTGTTGTGCTGATGAATGTCCTACCTTGGAAGGAACGATCAAACGTACATGGGCATAGTTGCGCACAAAAGGTAGTGCAAGCAGCCAGCCTGCAGGTACTGCTGTTGATTGATAATAACTTGCCCAATAATAGTCCATTTGTATGAAAGTACCGTACACATAGCTGCCTTCGGCTACATAACGGAATACAGCAGGATTCGTGTAAAGCTGATTTGCATCTCCCCACTCTTCGAGGAAAACATTGAAACAGGTAGTGTCGCGTGTCATTATATCTTCTTCGATATAACGGACGCAGATTTCATTGTTGTTAGCGAAAGTATCCGTTTTGTTCTCAGCACTTCCACGATCTACAATCTGCATATATACACCATCGGAGAGGGCAACGTATTCATTCCGGTCCAAATTGGTGACAGTATCATTCTTCTCAAATTCGTCCTGTGAAATGATCCGGATTCCTTTATCTTTGATGAATTTATTCACCGCATTCTTTTCGTCCTCCAACATTTCAGCATAAGTCTTTGAATCGTCGCACGCCTGGAATATACCTCCGGCTGCCAACAAAGAGAGAAATAAAAATACAAGTTTCTTCATTATCTGTTATTTAGCTATATTCTGCACAAATGTATCTCAAATTCATTGAAAGATGAAAGGAGAAAGTTGAAAGTTGGTAACTTTTAACCTTTCTCTGTCTACTTTTAACCTTCCATTCTTAGCTTTTGGCTGTCAACAAAGGTTTATATTTCTCCAGTGCCTGTTCGAAAACGGCTTTCGCCTCCTCTATCGTTCCGAAAAATTCACCGCCCGAAGCATTCAGATGACCGCCTCCGTTAAAGAATTCGGCTGCAAGCTGATTGCATGGGAAAGTACCGACCGAACGGAGCGAAATCTTAATCATCGGCTTTTCCGTATCTTCCCGCAAGAAACAGGAGAAACATACGTTCTTAATGGTAAGGGGAATATTCACAAACCCTTCGCTGTCACCTTTTATATAGTCAAACTTACTTTGTTCTTCCTTTGTCAGCGATATCAATGCGGCATTGTAATCTGAGTAAACCACCATATTTGACAACACATACCCCATCAGACGCAGGCGGCTCTCTGAATATGTATTGTATACTTTACGGTAGATATCATCTTTATCAATCCCTTTGGAAAGGAGTTCGCTGATGATAAAATAAATCTCGCGATTGTTGGAATTGTAGGTAAAGCCACCTGTATCCGTCATCATACCGGTATAGATACATTCTGCTCCTTCCTTTGAAATATCACTGAAGTAGCCCATACGACAAATCAGACGGAATATCAGTTCGGAAGTGGAAGATATCTTAGGATAAGACATGGTAATCTTACAGAATTCTTCGGGATAAAGATGATGGTCGATCATCACTTTGCGTGCCGGAGAAGCTGCCACGGCATCCGCCATCTCATCAATACGCTTCAAGGCATTAAAGTCCAAACAGCAGATCACATCAGCTTCGGCAATCAATTTGTCCGCAAAGTCCTTATAGCGGTCATACAAAAGGATATCCTTGCTGCCCGGCATCCAGCGGAGGAAATCGGGGAAAGCGTTAGGAACAATTACATTTACTGTCTTCTCCTGTGAATTCAGGAAGTGATAAAGCCCCAGTGAAGAGCCGATAGCATCGCCGTCGGGCGACACATGAGAAACGATTACTATTTTGTCAGCGCGCTCAAACCACTTGGTAAAGTGGTCGATTTTTGCCTGTTCTATTACTTTAGTCAACATACCATATTCTTTTTCGAGTTGCAAATGTACGATAATTCTTCGTACTTAGAGCAAAAACCGCACAGAACCTTCTTCAGACAGAGTGATAAAATGCAGATGCAGTCTCTCGCATTCCTTCCGGAAGAGCTGTTTGCGATCATCGGAAAGGGAAGCATCCAACAGGATACAAGATGGAGAAAAGAGTCCGGTAAGTTCTTCCAGACGACCGTTATAGCCTTTGCATAAGTACATATAATTAATAAATAACGGCGAAGCGGCAGATTTGTTCCGCCATCGATTGTCGGTCACCATACAAATACGGCAGCCATGATAAAATACAATCTGCTGATGACGACAGAAGTCAACGTTCTGACAATCAGCCGTCACTTCTATTGGAGGCAGAAGTTGATGACGTCTCCAATAATTAGCCGCTACAGCCTGCAAACGGCGCTTATCAGAAAGGGTATCGGCATAGTTCAGCCAAGAAGTCCCATCCTCAGCAATACAATGAATCGCCGGACAACCACGAACATTGTAAAATACAAGGCTCGGGCAAGGACGGTCATACCAGCGCATGACCGTGTGATAAATGCCCAGACACAACAGGCAGGAAAAGCAAATAACCAGATTCCTGAACCTTCGGGTCTTCGAATAATAAAGGAAAAGCAGCAAGAATATGTAGATGCCCAACACCTCCAACCGATAAAGCCAGATACCATCCAAGGAAGCATTAGGAAGTTGCTCAACCCACCGGACAAAATCATTCAGCACTTTCAACAGGAATCGGACTACTTCCGCCATAACAAACTGAACGGCAGGCAGCGGAGTCAGAAGAAGCATAAGAACGGCAGCATACAAAGTTACAGTTACCAAAGGTATGACGACTAAATTAGTCAGCAGAAAATGAGTGGAGAAACGGGAGAAATATAGCATTACAAGCGGAGCGGTTCCTATTTGCGCAGCTATCGATACACTCATCAATCCCCAAACAGATTTGCCTATCCTGCTCTTCACTGGCAACAACTGACAGACCGGTTTCTGAATCATCAAAATAGAAAGTACAGCGAGAAAAGATAATTGAAAACCAACATCGAACAACCAAGCCGGATTGACAAGCAACATTACCCATGCGGTAGCAGCCAGTGTATTCAGAGTCAATGATTGGCGACCGAACAGTTCCGCTATTGCCAAAACCGAGAACATACTTACCGAACGGACGACAGACGGTGACAGACCGGTAAAAAAGGCAAAAGACCATAATAAAACAAGGAGCAGAACGGAACGGAAATATCGCCCTGCCTGCCACTTCCTTGTTAGAGGTTTCAAAAGGAGGAAAAGCAAAGCATACAAAAGCCCTATATGCAGGCCGGATAGAGCCAAGACATGACTGGCACCGGATACTGAATAACTTTCACGGATAGAGTCACTTAAATCGGTCTTCTCACCCACGGTCAACGCTGAAAGCACAGCCAGTTCATCTCCTTCAAATCCCAGCTTCCGATAAAGGTTCATCACCTTTTCCCGACAAAACATCGCAGTATACCTGATGGAATGTAGAGAATCGGAAGACCGAGAAGCAGCAAAAGGAGAAGCCTGGGAAGAAGGATCAGAGGAGGCAGCAGAATGAGCAAAAGACGATGACGACCCTAATGCCCATTTTCCAGATACCACATACCCCGTTCCACTAATACCATGACGCATCAAATAGCGAGCGTAGTCAAACTCATCAAAGTTTCCTCCGTTAACGGGTGAAGCAATGCGGGCAGATACCAGCAGTTCATCTCCCATCTTTAGTTGTTTATCCCCCAGCTTCAATAAAGCGCCCAATGAATCTTTCTGCAGATAAAGAATAGCCTTTCGCCCTATCGGACACACACCTGATGAATCTCGTAGTTCTTCAAGCAATACCCTACAGAGCAACGTCCGTTCCTTTGCCTCCGGAGTATCCGTTAATCTCGCCCGATAGACAGTTTCCTTTTCCGGAAAGTCATATACGGTTTGTTTTAATTGCCAAGTGATGCCTAGCCACCCACCTGCGAAACAAAGCGCAAAGACAGATATTCCAAAACACCACCGAAGGGAGTGGCGTTTTAGAAAATAAAGGGCAAAGGATAGTCCTGCAAAGAGGCAAAAGATAAGAATACTCCATAGCAGTTTCATCGATTCGTCGAACAACCAATCGCCACAAAAAACGCCTGCTATCCACGGGATAATCAGGCGTATATAAGGATACTGATGGATAAAATTAGTGTTCAATTTAAATCGGAAGTATCGTATATAGATCGTATGTGATTAAAGCTCATGTAGCTGGCGGATCATCTCTTCCGGGTCCGGTGCTCCGAAAACAGCATTGCCGGCTACCAGCACATCCGCCCCTGCTTCCACCAGTCGGGCACCCGTTTCCAAATTCACACCACCATCCACTTCGATCAATGCTTTTGAACCGGTCCGTTCTATTAAAGCACGCAATTCACGGACTTTCTCTACAGAATGCTCAATGAACTTCTGCCCGCCAAAACCCGGATTCACACTCATGATAAGTACCATATACACATCCTGAATGATATCCTGCAATAGAGCAACAGGAGTTGCCGGATTGATTGTCACTGCCGGCTGCATTCCAGCTTCTTTGATTTGCTGAATCACCCGATGAAGATGCGTACAAGCCTCATAGTGAACATTCATTGTATGTGCGCCCAACGCTTTCACTTCGGGGATAAACTTCTCCGGATTGACTATCATCAGATGTACATCCAGCGGTTTGTCCGTCAACTTTGCTACATACTTCAACACCGGGAAGCCGAATGAAATATTAGGGACAAATACTCCATCCATTATATCAATATGCACCCACTCCGCTTCGCTGCGGTTTATCATTTCAAGATCTCTCGCCAGATAACCAAAGTCGGCAGAAAGAATGGAAGGAGAAATAATCGGTTTCATCATTCTATTGTTTTAAGTTCTAAGTTAGCTTGACCGTGGTCAGTTCATTTTATCAATTCATTTTATATCCATCCGACAAGCGGAATCCACGAAGCAATTCATCGGTCTTCAGACGTTTCTTGCCGGGAAGCTGCAAAGAGAGGACAGAAACAAATCCATCGGGCACAGCCACCTTTATATATTTCTTGCCATCCGTCATAACTGTTCCGACAGGCAACTGATGTGCCTCATAAATCTTCTCGCTCTCAAAAATCTTCATCACCACCGCTTCTCCTTCCGGACTGACCAACTCACTCCATGCAGCAGGATAAGGCGACAGACCACGAATGAAATCATACACCTTTTTCACCGGAGAATTCCAGTCAATCCGGCAAGTCTCCTTAAATATCTTCGGAGCGGGACGTAGTTCGCCCACCACTGCCATATCTTCCTGAGCAATTGGTTTCACCGTGTCATTCAAGATCGCATCCACGGTTTCGAGCACCAGCTTACCACCGAGGATCATCAGTTTATCGTGCACCACTTCCACATTATCCGTGTCGGCAATGGGGACACGTACTTGCTGAATCACTTTTCCGGTATCAATCTCGTGTTGCAGGAAGAAGGTAGTGATACCAGTCTCCGTATCGCCGTTGATAACCGCCCAATTGATAGGAGCAGCACCCCGATACTGAGGAAGCAACGAAGCGTGCAGGTTGAAAGTACCCAACCGCGGCATATTCCAGACCACCTCCGGCAACATACGAAAAGCAACCACAATCTGAAGATCAGCTTTCCACTCACGAAGTGCCTGCACAAAAGCCTCATCCTTCAGTTTCTCCGGTTGCAGCAACGGCAAGTTCTGTTCGAGTGCATATTGCTTGACAGGAGAATATTGAATTTTGTGTCCGCGTCCGGCCGGTTTATCGGGCATCGTTATCACGCCTACCACGTTATAACCACCCTCTACCAACTGACGCAGGGCCTCCACCGCAAAATCGGGAGTACCCATATAAACGATCCTTAAATCTTCTTTCTTCATAATCTTCTTATTATCTTCGTAGAAGTTATCTGCATAGTAACCTGGCTCCGGCACCTTGCCGGTTAATCTTCAGAAAAATGTACCAGTACTTGGCGGTATGAGTTAAATATCTTTGATTTGGAGACAAATCCCTGATATCGTCCTTCTTCGTCCACTACCGGCAGATTCCATGCTTTGGTATCATCAAACGTCTGCATCACTTGTTCCATTCCATCCGTATCGAATATCTTGGCAGGAGCAGATGTCATTAATTTATTAACAGTAAAACGGTGATAAAGTTCTTGCCGGAACATGATGTTGCGGATATCGTCGAGCAGGACAATTCCCAACAATTCGCCGGTCTTTTTATCCGTCACCGGAAACATATTACGGTGGGAAGCGGCAATGGCTTTTACCAACTCTCCCAAGTCCATTTCCGGATGCACGGCTACAAAATCTTTCTCCACCACATTCTCCATCTTCATCAAGGTCAGCACTGCCTTATCCTTATGATGTGTGAGGAGTTGACCGCGCTTGGCAAGACGCATGGAGTAAATACTATGAGGCTCGAAAGCTATAATCGTTAAATAAGAACTGACAGACACAATCATCAACGGCAGGAACAAATCGTAACCTCCGGTCAGCTCGGCTATCAGGAACACTCCTGTCAACGGAGCGTGCATAACCCCACTCATGACACCCGCCATTCCCATCAAGGCGAAATTCTTTTCGGGCAGATAGGCGGAAAAGGCAAAGTCATTGCTGAAATGAGAAAACACGAATCCGGCAATACACCCCAGATAAAGCGAAGGAGCGAAAATACCACCACACCCGCCGCCACCGTTCGTCGCACTGGAAGCAAACACTTTCAGCAAGATAATCAGCATCAGATAAACCTGCAACAGATTACCATAGCCGTAGAACATAGAGTTGTTCATAACCGTGTCCCATTCCGCTGCCGAAGTTCCGTTCAGCAGAAGTTCGATTGTATCATAGCCTTCACCGTAGAGCGGAGGAAAAAGGAAAATCAGCACACTCAGCATCACACCGCCAAAAGCAAGTTTCTGATAAGGGTTCTTGAGTTTTCCGAATACCCCTTCTATGGAGTTCATCGCCCGTGTGAAGTAGAGAGAAATCAGTCCACAGAAGATTCCCAGCAAGATCACGTAAGGGATACGTTCCAGTTCGAAAGCCTGGTCGAGGTTGAACTTGAACATAGCCTCCGTTCCGGTTGTGATATAGGAAACAGTTGCCGCAGTCACGGCGGAAATCAGCAAAGGAAGCAGAGAAGACATCGTAAGGTCGATCATCAGCACTTCCAGCGTAAATACCAGCCCGGCAATCGGGGCCTTAAAGATTCCCGCAATCGCCCCTGCCGCGCCACAGCCGACGAGCAGCATCAGCGTGCGATGTTCCATCTTGAAAACACTTCCCAGATTGGAGCCGATGGCCGAACCCGTCAGCACAATCGGTGCCTCCGCTCCAACCGATCCACCGAAGCCGATCGTGATGGCACTGGCAATTGTAGACGACCAGATATTATGTCGTTTGATACGTCCCTGACGACGCGAAATCGCATACAGGATCTTGGTAACACCATGACTGATGTCATCCTTCACGATATTACGCACAAACCATCCCGCCAGGAAAATACCGATCACCGGATATACCAAATACAAATAGTTGGCCGATGTCGCATTAAAGTTGTTTGTCAGAAAATTCTGTATCTGATGAATAAGGAACTTCAAAAATAAAGCGGCAATCGCAGTGAAGATCCCGACCAGAAAGCTCAATATCAGGATAAACTGCTTTTCCTTAATATTAGCTTCCCGCCATTTGATGCAACGCTGTAGTAAACTCTGTCTCTCCTCTCTTTTCATCTATTCACGAATTATCTTGATCACTCCGCCTTTATCTAACTTTATAATACTTGAGGGCTTGGGACGGCTCATATCATCCTGTCGGAAGCCGACTATATAGTCCACTGCCGACTTGACTTCTTCGCTGATCTCAGTAAAGTTGGCCGCTCCCGGCTGTCCGCTGATATTGGCGGAAGTGGAAACAATGGCTTTACGGAATTGCTGACAAAGTCGTCTGGAGAATTCTTCATTGGTCACCCGGATACCCACGCTGCCATCTTCCGCCAGCAGGTTCGGAGCCAAATTCCGTGCACCGGAATAAATAATAGTCAATGGTTTATCGGCTACTTCTATCAGGTCCCATGCCACATCGGGGACATCCTGTACATAAAAATCCACCTTCACAGGAGAGTCTACCAGTACCAGCATAGCCTTGCTATCGGCACGTTTTTTTATCTCATACACCCGGTGTACAGCCTCTTCGTTAGTAGCGTCGCAGCCTATGCCCCATACAGTATCGGTAGGATAAAGGATGACACCTCCTTCATTCATCACCTGACAGGCTTTTTTAATATCTTCTATCATTTCTTGAACTATTTCTGTTGAGAATAACACGCAAAAGTAGTACTTTTGCGTCGAAATAAAAAAGATTAAGGGAAAACAATGGAAGAAATCGTATTTCATCATGCACTGCCTATCCAGTTGCGCTTCAACGACGTAGATAAATTCGGTCACGTCAACAACACTGTCTACTTTTCTTTCTATGACTTAGGGAAGACTGAATATTTCGCCTCCGTATGTCCGGGAGTGGACTGGGAAAAGATCGGTATAGTGGTCGTTCATATCGAAGCCAATTTTGTAAAGCAGATTTTCGCATCCGATCATATTGCCGTACAAACCGCCGTTTCTGAAATTGGAACCAAAAGCTTTCATCTCATTCAACGGGTGATCGACACGGAAACCCTAGAGGTGAAATGTATCTGCAAATCGATCATGGTAACTTTCGACCTGGAAAAACATGAGTCGATGCCGCTAACCGAAGACTGGATAGAGGCAATCTGCAAATTCGAAGGGAAGGACGTACGCAAGAAGAAAAACTGAAAGAAATAAGCCTTCCCCGGTGTCGGGACCATTCCTCATCGGTGCCTGACTTCGGAGAGCCAAAACCTGAGCGATAAGAAAAGTTTTATACTGAATCATGTCCGCTATATAATAGAAATTACTTGCTTATACATTATATTATATATAATTCCTCTCTCCAAAAGTGAACAGCAACCATGTGAATACTCTCTTAATGAACATAAAGGAAGTTTGCCACTTTACGCTCTCCTTGATGATCATAGTTTCTGTTATCACAGGGAAAGTTCACAATTCCCTCTTCCGGTGCACCGGACAGCCATAAGGCGGTAGAACCTCCTCCATCCAGATTCAGCGCATCTTTTCCACCCAATACATGAAGCAGATGTGCCAGTTCCGGAATGTTGATTCCGACAGCATTTTCCGGAGATCGCCCATCGACAGTAACAAACAGAATCTTTCCTTCTTCAGTCAGACAAATAGCACTACGCGGATGTTTGGTTTCTATAAAATTGGCATTGCACTGACTCCAGTCATAGTATTCCCCGTCTTTCAGCATCAACGGGCCAGAAGCTAACACAGAACCTTTATTTTTCTTGTAGTTCTTCTCGATCTGCCTGTCCCAAGGAATGAGCTTCACTTTTCCTTTCTTCTCATAAACCGCTCCTGTCACCCGCAACTTCAATTCATCCAACGAAGTAGTGTCCACAACCTGACTTCCCACCTTCAGAAAACAGACGGAGTTTCCTTTCGTCATATCAAAATAGGAGCCGTTGATGGCTCCGATGGCCTGATGTTTCCGGGCAATCCGGCTTATTTTCTCCAATTGTCCGGTAAAGGCAATGCCGATCTTTTTGCCAGTCCTCGGATTTATCTCCAATATATTAATGGACTGAGCGCCTTGATAAAGAAAAGGGATGGAAGCCCGCTTATGTACAATTCCATTTTCTACGGTCACCACTTCCCAAGGAGCTGTCACTATTGCTATAGAGTCAGCAACAGTCTGTGCATTTACGACCCTAACGGACAACAAGATTAGAACAATGATACCAACAAGATTTCTTCTCATAAACAGTCTGTAAGTTTTGGATTCATATTTCGTGTAGCAACTAATCACACAAAGATATACTTCTCCCGTCATATAACTAATATATTCAGATAATAAATTAATTCATTTATATGTGATTTGTAATCAGATGTATGAAAGAAGCATGGAGGACTTGACAAACCGCTTTTA
>ERZ834382.3068-NODE-3068-length-10642-cov-4.530745_pt1 | contig 10642 bp, 8 predicted proteins | sample MGYA00519692_ERZ834382 | MGnify/ENA primary metagenome ERZ834382 (study PRJEB31850, sample SAMEA3708751) | human gut metagenome | biome: human gut; feature: human-associated habitat; material: faeces | place: China | collected 2014 ...
AGCCGACAGGAATGATCTGACGGGCTTGGCGTCCCTTAATCCCCCGAAACCGAGCCGACAGGAATGATCTGGCGGACTTGGCGTACCTTATCCCCCGAAACCGAGCCGACAGGAATAATCCGGCGGACTTGGCGTCCCTTAATCAGCGGTTAACGAGCATAAAATCCACTCTCCACCTCAACCGGCACAACCTTCTCCTCAACCCCCTCAATCCCAATAAAACTCTGCCTATACAACATCTCCACCATCCTGGCAAGATCCTCCCTGGTCCCCTGCGCCTCCATCTCGACACGCTCATCCCAGTTATTCCTCACCCATCCGGTCACTCCCAGAGAACTCGCAATATAACACGCCCGGTATCGAAACCCGACCCCCTGCACTCTCCCCGAAAACCAATAATGCTTCCTGATCAGATTCTCACTCATCTCCGACCCATGTTCCTCCTGCAAGTTATTCTTCCCCCAGACTCCCCGGCCCTTCTCATACTCCCTGGTATCATCCGCACCCGTCTCAGAATCCTGAAGAAAAGTTCTATACTTCTTTTTCTTTCTATTACCAAATATACTCACTCAGTCATCCTCATCTCATCAGTCGCTCTACACATATACACCCCTGCTCCCTGTTTTTCACAATTAAAGCAAGGGAACTCACCTGACTCGATCAAACTCTGATCACAAACCCATCTTTTCTCGCCTTAGCTTCCGGATACTCTCCAGAACGATAACCAAGTACACAATGGCCAATACCAATATAAGACTCCGGCACACCCCACTCAGCTTTCAGCGCTTTACCCTCTTCAGACGCAAACACTTCTCTCGCACGATGAATCCAGCAGGAATCCACACCAACTGCATGAGCCGCATTCATCAGATTTCCCATAACAAGACTTCCATTTTCAACACAAGTGCCCTGCTCACTGTCAGCAAAAACCACAATAACAGTCGATGCTCCATAAAACGGATCGCTCTTTGCCCCCATTACATCCGCATTCATTTTAGAAAGCTTCGCAACAAGCTCCGGATTCTGAGTCACTACCATAAGAGTTCCCTGCTGTCCCATTCCACTCGGCGCATACTCACCAGCTTCAAGAATCTCATTTAATACCTCTTCCGGCACAAGATCTTTCTTATATCCACGTACACTTCTGCGTTCTAAAAGATTTTTCATTGTTTCATTCATGTCAGTATCCTCCTGTATTTTCACATAGTAAACAGCAACAAATTTTCCTATATTATACCACCACCTTTGTCAAAACTCATCTATAATTTCACACTTTCACAGACAAATCATCCTTGCCCCCAGTCCCTATCTAGTCTATAATGGAAAGTATACTATTACGAGGTGTAACTTATATGAACAAAAAAGAAATTTCCGAAATCAAGAAGCAGTTCACACCAGAGAACTGCTCTATCACCCGCATTTGCGGATGCTATGTTGACGGAGAAAAGAACAAAAAAACCGAATTAAAAGAAGCATTTCTCTCCCTCTCCGAAGAAGAAATGTTCAAATATTTTGATATCTTCCGCAAATCCCTTTCCGGAACAATTGGGAAGAACCTGATGAACATGGAATTTCCTCTTGAACAGGAATCCGAAGGCGGAACTCAGCATTTCCTTATGAAACTGAGAGAAAGCAAACTTACAGACGATGCACTGGTCGAGAGTTTTTACGATAAAATCATCGAAAACTATGATTATCCGGAGAATTATTACATTATCCTGATTCATGGAGTATATGACATTCCCGGAAAATTCTCCGATGGTTCCGAAATGTTTGATGCCTCAGATGAAATTTACGAACACATTATGTGTTGCATCTGCCCGGTGAAACTTTCCAAAGCAGGACTTTGCTATAACGCGGAGACCAACAGCATTCAGGACCGCATCCGCGACTGGATCGTAGAACTTCCGGATGTTGCTTTTCTTTTCCCGCAGTTTAATGACCGCAGTACGGATATTCATGGAGTTCTTTATTATAGTAAGAACGTAAATGAACTCAGAGATATTTTTATTGATGAACTCCTTGGATGCAATGCCCCTCTCTCCGCCGGTGGACAGCGTGACTCTTTCAATGCACTGGTCGAAGATACACTTGGTGAGGACTGCAGCTATGATACGGTATTAAATATTCACGAGAAATTAAACGACCTGATTGAAGCTCAGAAAGATGAACCGGAGCCTGTAGTTCTGACTAAATCCGAAGTGAAACGTCTTTTCGAAGAATGTGGCGTAGAAGATGAGAAGTTACAGTCTTTTGACGAGCAGTATGAAATTACTGCCGGAGAAAAATCCTCTCTGGTTGCTTCTAATATTACCAATACACGAAGATTCGAGATTAAGACTCCTGATGTTGTCGTTCACGTAGACCCTGAACGTGCCGATCTCGTTGAGACACGCGTGATTGATGGACGAAAATGTCTTGTAATTCCAATGGAAGGTGAAGTCGAACTTAATGGCATTCGCGTACATACAGGAAGTGAAGATTCTTCGAACGAGGAATTCAGCGAAAAATTTAGCGAAGATTTCAGCAACGGAAGCCATATTAAAGCAAACGATGAATTCAGTGACACAATAGAGGAGGCATCTGATGCAGAATAATCGTAAACTATTATTTTTTGACATTGATAAGACTTTACTTACCCCTTATCCATGGGCTGTTCCGGCCAGTGCAAGAATTGCTTTAAAAAAAGCCCACGATAATGGACACCTGCTTTTTGTCAACTCCGGACGTACTTATGCCATGATTCCTGAAATAATCCGGAAGATTGGCTTTGACGGATATGTCTGTGGATGTGGCAGCCAGATTTATATGAATGGAGAACTTTTATTTTCCAGTTCAATTCCCAATTCACTCTGTCGTGAAATAATAGAAATACTAAGAAATTGCAAGATCCCCGCATTTTTTGAGCGTCCGGACAAAATTTTATATGATAACGGATCCTGTTCTCTTCCTGGTGCTATCCAGAATCTGAAAACAGAAGTTGAAGTAGAAGATTTATCTCTCTACACTTCCGAAATCTACCATAGTTTTACATTTGACAAGTTTCTGGCATTTCCTGCCGCAGACTCTGATACGGATACCTTCCGCAAATTTGTTGATGAACATTTTCTGTGTTTTATCCATGATGATAAAGCCTGGGAATTAACTCAGAAAAATTGCAGCAAGGCAACAGGGATCCAGTTTCTGGCTGACCGCCTGGGAGTATCAATCAAAGATACCTTTGCTTTTGGCGACAGCACAAATGATCTTCCTATGCTTCAGTTTGCCGGAAACAGCATTGCAATGGGTGATTCAGATCCTTTGATTCTTCCTCATTGCACTTACCAGACAACCAATATCGAGGATAATGGCATCGCTAATGCATTAAAGCATTTCCTCCTTATTTAATATAAAGCATATAGAAATAACATTTTTGAATATGTTATTTCTATATGCTCAGGAGAATCAATATGAGTATATTTAATCATGAATTTGATGCCGAAACTACACCTTTGTATTTTTCTCTTGCATTAACAAGATCTTATAACATCTACATTGTATACTTTCTGCTATTTATAGTCTGTATCACATGTTTTGGATATCCGGTTAATGTTCTTCCTGTCGCGGGGTGGCTGGCTGCATGTCTTCTTGCAAGACATTACATGAATCGTATCTTTATACGATGGAACTTTTTATTTTATGTTATCATTTCCACAGGATGGATTTCTTATTTCATCTATTATTATGGATGGAATGTTGGCGGTACCAGCTTTATCCTGCCGCTAATGTTAATTTCAATGTTTTCCCTGTATGATACAACCTTTAACAAAATTGCATTTGCAGTTTTTTTATTCATACTGAGAATGGCACTGTTTTTTCATTGTCAGAATTATCCGCCAATATACGTCCTTACAGAAGCACATATGCTGATTGTACAAGTTTTAAATACTATTTTATCATTTGTGATCACGGGTGTGATCTGTCTGACATTCAGCGATAATCTTCAGAAAGCAGAGAAGCATCTCATGCTGTATAACATTGAATTAAGACAACAGGCCGGAACCGATCCTCTTACTACTCTGTATAACAGACGCCGTATGGAAGAGGTTCTGGAAAATCACATTAAAGCTAATCCTTATGAAAATTTCAGCATTGCCATTGGCGATATCGATTTTTTCAAAAAAATCAATGATACTTATGGTCATAATTGCGGCGATCAGGTTCTAAAATCTCTCGCAGAACTTTTTAAAGAAAAAACGCTTGGTTCAGGACACGTCTGCAGATGGGGCGGCGAAGAATTTCTCTTCTTCTTTCCGGGAATGAATCTTGACAATGCAAGTACAATCATGAATGAAATTAATATAGCAGTCAGCAAATGTATCATAACCTATAAAGATATTACAGTTCACGTAACTATGACTTTCGGTGTAGAAGAAAACGACTATCAGTCAAATATTTCAGAATTAATCAAACATGCGGATGATAAGCTTTATTACGGAAAAACGCATGGGCGCGATACCGTAATTTCCTGATATTGCAGAACTTTCCGGTACCATTGCATTTTATGGCATCCACAAGGGTATTCCTGATTCGAGGTTTTTGCGCAATTCATCAGAAAATATTATTCTGGCAATGCAAAAGCAGCTATATGAGAAACGTTTTTGTTTTCCATATAGCTGCTTTTATTATGTTACCTTATGTTTATTATTCATTACCACAATTCTCTGCGATACAGCAATATAATTTTCCTGTCTTATTCCGCAGCTTCTGTCGGTGTTGCTTCTGGTGTTTCTGTAGCTTCAGCTTCTTCTGTTGGTGTTACAGTTGCCTCTGTATCTTCTGCTGCCGGTGTCTCAGTTGCTTCAGCTTCCTCTGTCACATCAGCCTCCGGTGTTGGTGTTGCTTCTTCTGTTACTTCTGGTGTTGCTTCTGGTGATGGAGTAGGTGTCGAAGTTGGAGCTGTAAAAGTATGTTTATCTGTGATCTTAAGTGTCTTAAGAACTTTCTTTACTACTTTTACATCCGCATCATCCAGCCACTGATTTGTTGTCTCTGTGTAATATGTGCTCTCTTTGGAATTCTGAAGAGATTCTCTCTTGGATGCTGTTGCATCCTCATCATTAATCTTATCAAGTCTTACTACATAATATCCTGTATCAGTCTCAATAATATCATCTGCAACCTCTCCGTCTTTCAGTCCACGTAAAACACTAATAACTTCGTCCGGATATGCTGCCCCGCTGGAGTCTTCATCCTCATCTTCGCTTTCTTTAGTTGTAAAATTACCCTGTACTGCTGAGTAACTCTCATCTACTCCCTGAGCAACTTCGCTCATATCAGCTGTCGGATCTTCTTTCATTTTATCAAGAATCTCCTGAGCCTGTTCTTTCTTAGTTTCTTTATCTTCGTCTGTTACATCATCACCACTTGTAGAGATACTTACATAAGTAAAAGTTGTCTGATTTGCCTCATCATCAGAAACTGTGATATTTCCCTCTGCAACAATCGGGTCATACATCTTTTTCTGGATTGTCTGAAGCTCCAGTAATGTTTTTACCTGATCCTCTGTTACAGCGAGTTCTTTGATTGTCTCTTCGCTGTTTGCAGCCATAAACTGTGATGCAGCATCTGCGATTGCTGTTTCATCTTCATCTGTAAGTTCTACATTGTAATCAGATGCTTTCTCTTTCAGAATATACATTTTCTCAATGGATTCCAGACTGCTTGTCACTGCCTGATCACCATATGTCTCTCCAGAATCTTCATCTGCTGTCTGATCCCAGATATTATCCGCGCTTCCCATATAAGACATATACATGGCGGTTGTCCGCTGCTGCTGTTCACGCGCATAAAGGCTGACAACTCCAAGCGGAATATCTGTTCCGTCTACTGTAGCCACTGTTTTTGTTCCATCTAATGTTTTACTTCCGCAGCCTGTAAGCATACCAACTGACATCACACCTGCCAGTGCTGCTACGGCTGTTCTCTTTGCCATTTCTTTCATTTCTTCCTCCATATTATCAGTCTGGTCTTTCTTCATGTCCCACTTTTCCAGACTGTGCTATTACTAGAGTATAAACTTTTTTCCTGCTGAGGGCAAGGTAAATTAAAAAATAAGTGCTATATTTCACATATTTATCACGATCTTCAAACACACTCTTCAGCCATATTCTTAAGTTCTTCTGCAAATTCCGTCAGCGCAGGAATCAGACTGCCCTGAGGTTCCAGGATAAATTTCGGTTCCTGCTCATTCTTAAACTGCAAGCTTCTTCTGTATTTCTGCATGAGAAGCGGAATCCCTTCCGGATTCAGCTTTGCTTTTTCATAAAGTGTAATGCGCACTGATTTTCCGGTCTGCTTAATTTCTGTCACATAGCCCTGATGTGCGATAGCTTTTAACTTCGCAATTGCAAGGAGATTCAGCACTGCCTTTCCAGGTTCACCAAAACGATCCAGAAGTTCCTCTAACATATCATCATAGTCCTGCTGCGTTTCGATTCCAGCGATTCGTTTATAAATATCAAGTTTCTGGAATTCATTGCTGATATAGGAATCCGGAATAAATGCATCGATATTGAGGTCAATCGATGTCTCAAAATCTTCCATTGTATGGATTCCTTTTGCCTCTTTGACTGCCTCGCTGAGCATCTTGCAATAGAGATCATATCCCACCGCATTCATATGTCCATGCTGCTGTGCACCCAGCAGATTTCCCGCGCCTCGAAGTTCCAGATCTCTCATGGCAATTTTAAATCCACTTCCCAGATCCGTATATTCACGAATAGCCGCCAGACGCTTCTCCGCAGTCTCCTTCAGCATCACGTTCTGCCTGTACATCAGGAATGCATACGCCGTTCTGTTAGATCGACCGATTCTTCCGCGAAGCTGATAAAGCTGGGAAAGTCCGTATCTGTCGGAATCATGGATGATCATGGTATTTACATTGGAAATATCCAGCCCTGTTTCAATGATCGTAGTCGAAACCAGTACATCAATATCACCATTTACAAACGCATACATGACATTCTCAAGTTCTCTCTCGCTCATCTGTCCATGTGCAAAATCCACCCTCGCATCCGGCACAAGTTTCGCTATGCGCAGGGCAACATCCGCAATATCCGTAACACGATTATAGACATAATAGACCTGTCCGCCCCTGCGCAGTTCTCTGTTGATCGCCTCCCGGACTGTCTCCTCATCATACTCCATAACATAGGTCTGAATCGGCATTCTGTCCATCGGCGGTTCCTCAAGGACACTCATATCACGAATTCCAATGAGGCTCATATGCAAAGTACGCGGAATCGGCGTTGCTGTCAAAGTCAGCACATCTACATCCTTTTTCAGCTGCTTGATTTTCTCTTTATGCGCAACCCCGAAACGCTGTTCCTCATCGATGATCAGAAGTCCAAGGTTCTTAAACTGTACATCCTTCGACAAGACTCTATGTGTTCCGATAATTACATCTACCTGTCCCTTTTTCAGGTCTTCAATCGCTTTCTTCTGCTGCGCCGGCGTACGGAAACGACAGAGAAGTTCCACTCGTACCGGGAACTCTTTCATTCGCTGTACAAAGGTGTTGTATATCTGCTGTGCAAGAATAGTTGTCGGGGCAAGATACGCCACCTGTCTGCTCTCCTGCACTTCCTTAAATGCGGCGCGCAGAGCAACCTCTGTTTTACCATAACCTACATCACCGCAGATCAGACGGTCCATGATTTTCGTGCTCTCCATATCCCGCTTGGCATCTTCAATGGCGCTAAGCTGATCTTCTGTCTCCTCATATGGAAACATTTCCTCGAACTCCCTCTGCCATACCGTATCAGGACCACAGACATAGCCTTCCTTTTCCTGACGTACCGCGTAGAGCTCTACCAGCTCTTTCGCAATATTTTTGACAGCTCCCCGGACCTTGCTTTTCGTCTTATTCCATTCCTGCGTTCCAAGCTTATTCAGTTTCGGAGTTTTTGCCGTATCACCGCCCGAGTATTTCTGAAGACAGTCTAACTGAGTTGCCAGAATATAAAGATTGCTGCCGCCACGATATTCAATCTTAATATAATCCTTAACGATCCTGTCCACTTCCACTTTCTCAATTCCGCGATAAATACCAAGCCCATGCTTCTCATGAACCACAAAATCCCCGATAGAAAGCTCTGCAAAATCCTGGATACGCTTTCCGTTATAATTCTTTTTCTTCTTTCTCTTCTTCTGTTCCTGACCAAAAATATCCGACTCTGTCATCACCGCAAATTTGATCAGTGGATATTCAAAGCCTTTTTTCGCATGACCATAAACCACCATGATCTCACCCGGCAGAATCTCCCTGTCATAATCCTGCCCGTAAAAAGCAGCCAGTCCTTCTTCCTGGAGATCCTTCGCCAGTCGTTCAGCTCTGGTACGGGAACCGGAGAGCAATGCGATCTTGTATCCCTGTTTCTTATACTGGTGAAGATCCTTTACCAGAAGTTCAAAGCTACTGTTATACGAACTGACTGATTTTACTTCCAGATAAAATTTCTCCCGGACCTTCCAGCCCGCCTGCTTCGGTTCCAGCGCACAGACAGAAATACAGTTTCTCTTATTTAATTCTTTCTGAAGTTCTTCAAAAGAACAAAGCCAGTTGTCCGGCAGATTCTGGCTGCCTTTTTCCTCGCGGTGCATACGGCTCTGGCGATATTCCTCTTCTACTGCTTCACCTTTCTCCGTCAGTCGATTCGGTTCATCCAGAAAAATAACCGATTTCTCCTTTGGAAAATAATCCAGAAAAGAAACCATATCAGATTCCCCGATATGTTCTACTGCCGGATAAATCGTAATCTCCTCCAGATTCTCGAGGGATCTCTGGCTCTCAGCGTCAAAACTTCGTATAGAATCGATCTCATCCCCCCACAGTTCGATTCTCCATGGATTTTCCTCTGTGAGGCAATAGATATCCACAATACCACCGCGAATAGAAAACTGTCCCGGCATTTCCACCTGACCTACACGCTCATATCCCAGATCCACCAGTTTATTTTTCAACTGATCCATGTCTATCGTACTGTCATTTTCATAATGAATCAGCTGGCTTTTTATTTTTTCCAGCGGTTCCAGGAAATCCATGCATCCGTCAATGCTTGTGACAACTGTAAGTTCCTTTTCCTCCAGCAATGCCCGGATTACTTTCATTCTCTGCCGGATCAGCAGATTTCCATGAATATCTGCCTGAAAGAATAGAAGATCCTTTGCCGGATAGGAATATATTTTCTTATCATAAAACCGGTAATCTTCATAGATTTCTCTGGCCCGGCGTTCATCTTCTGCCAGGATCAGACGATATGGCGCAGTCTCGGAAAGACCGTACATCAGATGGGATTTCTGCGATTCCATACATCCCGAAACCTGCAGAATCCCCTTATTTGTTTTACTTTTTTCTTTAATCTGTTCAAACTCTGCAAGTCCCTGCAGAGGTGCCATAAATGCTTTCATATTCACCTCTTATATGTCTCCGATAAATAAATCTTTCTGCCATTCATTGCTATTCGTAAGTCCCACCCACTGCTTTTTGCTTCTCGCAATTGAAGCAGGGGACTTACTTGATTCGGTTAAAAATATTACGTCAAAAGTTCCAGAACACTGTGGCAAGATAAAAGCGGCACCTGTTTTCCTGCTGTAGCATCATTAACAGTCACCGCTTTTCTTCCTTTTCTTCCATTAAAAGCAGCCAGCATGTGCCACTTACCACTTTGCCGCTTCTTACTTCTGTGCAGGTACTTTTCTGTTATATTCGTTCATCGCCGCATCTACGCCCTGTGAGATCATGATATCCACAGCCTTTGCCGCTTTTTCTATTGCTTCATCCACAAGTTTTCTGTCTTCTGTGGAAAATCTGCCAAGTACATGATCTGCAAGATCCCATCCCTTTGGCTTAGCTCCTACACCTACTTTAATGCGCAGAAACTTCTCTGTGCCAAGCTGACGGATAATATCCTTAATTCCATTGTGTCCACCTGCGCTTCCCTGCTTACGGATGCGAAGCTGTCCCGGTTCCAGATCAATATCATCATAAATAACAATCAGTTCTGTCTCCGGATCAATTTTGAAATAATTCGCCATCTCGCGGACAGGTCCGCCACTCAGGTTCATAAAAGAAAGAGGTTTCATAAGAATAACCTTTTCTCCGCCAATCATCGTTTTTCCGTACATGGCATTAAATTTCACGCCACCCTGCGGAACATTGTAGTCCTCTACCAGATGATCAATGGTGTCAAATCCCATATTGTGCCGTGTTGCTTCATACTCTCTCCCGGGATTTCCCAGTCCCACTACTAAATACATATGCGCGTCTCCTAATTAAAATATACCATTTCGTCTTTCAGAGGTTCGCATTCTTTTGCATCACTTGCATAAAGCACAATGCCTTCGCCCTGATATTCTGTACGGTTTTCAAAAGCAACCTTTGCAGTTACCTCTACCCAGCTTCCTTCTTTGATATGAGATGCATTATCACTTCTGCACACATATCCAAGAAATGTAGTATCATCTGCACAGCAGGTCATTGCGACACGTCCCGGAACAAAGAATTTACTTCCCATTCCACGAGGTTTCATAACACGTCCTTTAAAGCGTACAGTTTTACCCACATATTTCTCCGGGTTATCCATTGCATCTACAAACCAGA
>ERZ834382.3078-NODE-3078-length-10602-cov-3.922916_pt1 | contig 10602 bp, 9 predicted proteins | sample MGYA00519692_ERZ834382 | MGnify/ENA primary metagenome ERZ834382 (study PRJEB31850, sample SAMEA3708751) | human gut metagenome | biome: human gut; feature: human-associated habitat; material: faeces | place: China | collected 2014 ...
CGACGAGTATCTAACGCACAACAGCCAGGACTTCCATGCCCATATGGGATATCGCTTGGTGGGTGCTTTCGACCGCTGTGCCCAAAAGTTCGGCCGCTGGTACGACATGTGCTGGATGGAGCTGGTCCTGGCCGAGCGCACCCCCAACCAGCCCAAACCAACCTGGTTCCCCGACCTTCCCGCCTAAAACCACCACGAAGGTGCCTGTCCCTTTGTGGTGGTTAGCCGATGGGCTCGGTGTATTTGGCGCGGTCGGTGCGCTGGATACGCTTGGAGATATGGAGCGGGCGGCCGTCGGTGTCGTAGACGTAGTCGGTGATCAAGATCAGCGCCTGCCCACGCTCAACGTTGAGCAAAAACGCCTCGTTTTGCGAGGCATAGCACACCTCAAAGGTCTTATGCCCCTGCGCCGGCGCACGATGGAACTCCTGGCGCAGCGTGGCGTAGAGCGAACCGTTGATATCGCGATCGATGAGCGACCCAAAGCTTGGCGGCAAATAGGTGGTCTCCAGGCACAATGGCGCATCGTCCAGGTAACGCAGGCGGACAAGTTTGACGAGCTTGCTGCCCACGGCGGCGTCAAAGAACTTAGCTATGCTGCCGGCCGCCTTGGCAAAGCCCGAGTCCACGGTGCACGTGGTGGGCTTCATGCCCTGACCTTGGACCTGTGCCGTATAGCTCGAAAACACCAGGTTGTTCTCGTGGAGCGCGGGCGTGTCGGCCACAAAGGTGCCACGTCCGCGCTCGGTGCGCACCAGACCCTCGTCAACTAACACCTTAAGCGCGTGGCGCACGGTACTGCGCGACAGCCCCGATTCGTCCATGAGCTCCATCTCGGACGGCAGCTTGTCTCCGCGTGCGTAGGTGCCGGCGGCGATGCGGTCACGCAGCGTACCCGCCAGACGCTCGTATTGGGCCAAGTTCTTTTTTGACGAAGTGCTCATGCGAACAACCTGTATCTAACTTGTATGCTTACTGAACCAAGCATGTATCCAACATGACAACAAAATCGCTGGTAATGGATTGCCGAAAACTTTACCAGCAAAATTTCTAAGACAAATATAGCATACAACTAGTCGACATAACCAAAACATGTATGTAACTTGTATGCCATCGAGAGCATCAAACGAGAAGAAAGGCTGATGCACGATGACTACTCAGGAACAGGTTAAGGACGTCGTCTCCCAGGTTTTGGCTGACAAGGCGGACAAGGGCGGCATCAAGCGCGTCGTGTGGATCGGCGCCGGCGGATCCAACGGCGGCAACTATCCTGCCCAGTACTTTATGGAGCACGAGGCCACGCAGGTCGTGAGCTCCAGCTACACCAGCAACGAGTTCGTGCACGCCACCCCGGCCTACGTTAACGAGAACACCCTGGCCGTCGTCGTGTCCATGCGCGGCACCAAGGAGACCATCGTCGCCGCCCAGGTCGCCAAGGACCACGGCGCCAGCACCATCGCCATCTATGTCGACGAGTCCGGCCTCACCGAAGTCTGCGACTACAAGATCCAGTATGACAGCCTGGCCGTCGATGAGTCCTGCATGGGCCGCACCAACTCCGCCGTCGTGACCATGATCGCCATGGAGCTCACGCAGCAGACCGAGGGCTATGCCGAGCACGAGACCGCTATGGCCGCCTTCGACTTGGTCGACCCCATCTACCGCAAGGCCGTCGAGTACACCCGTCCGCTCGCTGCCAAGTGGGCCGAGCAGAACGCCGACAAGCCCTGCATCAACGTGATGGCTCAGGGTCCGCTCTTTGGTGCCGCCTACGTCTTTAGCATCTGCAACGTGCAGGAGATGCTGCAGATCGACTCCTGCACCATCAACACCTGTGACTTCTTCCACGGTCCCTTCGAGATCCTGGACAAGCGCACCTCGCTGTTCCAGCTCATCAGCGTTGGCCGCAGCCGCTGCAACGACGAGCGCGGCATCCGCTTCGTCAACCAGTATGGTGGCGAGCGCGTCTATCAGCTCGACGCCAAGGAGCTCGGTCTCAACGACATCAAGGACAGCGTGAGCGAGTACTTCAACCACCTGATCTTTGCCCCGATCCTCAACAACGTCTACATGCGTGCGCTCTCCGCCGTCACCCACAAGGACTACATGACGCGCCGTTACATGTGGAAGCTGGATTACTAAGGGATAGAGCGGCCTAACAGCCCAATACCCCTCATGAGTTGCGGTGGAATAGTTCCTGTTTGGGAGTGTGAAGCCTCTGTTTGAGAACTATTTCACCGCAACTGCTAGAGCGGCACTTGGGGACGTTCCCTTTCTGCCGGCAGTTAGGGATGTTCCTTTTGTGCCGGCAGTTGGGGACACTCCTTGTGTCGAGAGATTTCCCGTTCGCCGATTTGTGCCTTGAAAAATGTATATAACGACTATAACGTAGCATGAAACATATTGGAAATAATACTGAGGAGGCTGCGTTGAAGAGGAGCAATCTGGGCTATGTGCTGGTGCTGATCGCCGCGCTTATGTGGGGCAGCATCGGAATCTTTGTAAACGGCATCTCGGCCATGGGCGTTTCGTCCCAGAGCATGGCTGCCTTTCGCTTGTTGGTCGGAGCGCTTATCTTGGCGCCGGTCCTGATGTTTATGGGCTGCCGTCCGGGTGAGGGGTCTACCGTGGTTCAGGGTCCGCTGACCCTGTTCAAGGCAAGCCCTAAAGAGCTTGTTTCCTGCGCGCTTGTCGGTATCGTCGGTTTGGCTGCCGCCAACACCTGCTATTACGAGTGCATGCGCGAGGTGGGCATGTCCACGGCATCGGTGCTGCTCTACACGTCGCCGGTGTTTGGCGTCGCGCTCGGCCGCGTCCTTTATCGCGAGGACGTGACCCTCAACAAGCTCGTTGCCATTGTCTTTAACATCGTTGGCTGTGTGCTTGCGGTGACCAATGGCGACCTTTCCGGTTTTCATTTTTCGGTTTGGGGCGTCACGTCGGGCGTGATTGCAGGCCTTTGTGGTGCGTCGCTCGCGGTGTTTAGCCGGATAGCAACCAAGACGGTCCACCCGCTGGCTGTCACGTTTTGGGGCTTTGTTTTTGGCGGTGCGGTTATGGCAGCTATCGCGGCTCCGTGGCCGGATGTCGCCGCGGCAATGTCGCCACAGCTGCTGCTGCTGTTCCTTGGCTTTGGACTCATCCCCACAGCCGTGGCTTACATCTTATATATGCAGGGTCTGTCCATGGGGCTCGAGACGTCGAAAGTTCCCGTCGTAATGTCATTCGAGACAGTCGTCACCGTACTGCTGGGCATTGGTGTCTACGCCGAGCCCGCCGGCGCGATCAAAGTTCTGGGCATCGTTTTGGTGCTCGCGTCCATCGTGATTATGAACACCGACTTTTCCAAGCTGCGCAACAGTGTGTTTGTCGGCCATGTCGTTGAGAGCATGACCTTTAAGCCCAACGCGTGGTGGACGGAGAAATCGCAGGACATGGATCTCTTCCGCGAGCGCACGGGCATTGCGCTGGAGCCCACCGTGCAGGAAAGCCCCTGGTACTTCGTGCGATAGGGGATTGGCGGTGTGTTTGAGCAGGTAGCGCCCGGCGTTTGATCGGGCGGCGCCTAGCCAGCGCCGACCTACCCAAGACCATCGTTTCGATTGCGTTAAACCCGCCAACGGTCGTTTTTCACCCGCGAACGGTTTATATACTAATTATCAATATAAGCAACGTATAAGACGTTATAATGACCATAACGAAAAGGAGGAGGCAAGATGAATCAGATCATTCTCGCATCTCATGGCGGCCTGGCCGCAGGCGCCAAAGACACGCTCGAGATGGTTCTCGGCGACGTGTCGAACGTCCACGTCGTGTCGCTTGCTCGTGACGACAAGGAGCCCATCACCAATAAGGTTGAGGCTATGATCGCCACGTTCAACGCGGACGACACCGTCTATGTGCTGACCGATATGCTCGGCAGCTCGGTCAACAACAACATGGTCGAGCTTTCCAAGAACGGCACGAAGTTCACGGTTGTCAGCGGTTTCAACATTCCGCTGGCACTGACGCTTGCTATGAGCCCCGTCCCCGTCAAGGGTGCCGAGCTCGCGGCCCTCATCAACGAGGCCCGCACCGGTCTGACCAACCCCAACGCACCGGTCGAGGTCGCCGCGGCTCCCGCCAAGAAGGCTAAGGCGCCCCGTCACAGCTCCGGTCCCGCCAAGATCGTCCTCGCACGTCTTGACTACCGTCTGCTGCACGGCCAGGTCGTCTTTACCTGGACCACCAAGGTTCAGGCCGAGCGCATCATCGTCGTCGACAACGCTGCCGCCAACGATGACATCAAGAAGGGCGCTCTTAAGCTGGCCAAGCCCCAGGGCGTGCGCCTGAACGTCTTCACCGTCGAGCGTGCCCTCGCCAAGATGGACAAGCTCAACACCCTCGGTGAGCGCGTCATGTTCGTCTTTGGCAACACGGCCGAGATGCTGCAGTTCTGCCAGGGCTACAAGCTCGACGCCATCAACCTGGGCGCCACCGCCAACCACGACGGTGCCGATCAGATTGGCGGCAAGGACAGCTCCGTCTTCTTCGACGCCACCCAGAAGGCCGACGTCAACCAGCTGCTCGACATGGGCATCAAGCTCTACGTCCAGCAGACCCCTACGTATCAGAGCGTCGACATCGACGCCAAGCTGTAATCAACCAGGCATTTGCCTGACTGAAAGGAGAAGGGTATGAATACGTTCATCAGTGCGGTGCTCGTCGGCCTCGTCGGCGTGTTCTGCATGTGGGACTCCCGCCTGCTCGGTCGTCTTAACTTCGAGCAGCCCCTCGTTGGCGCTACGCTCGTCGGTCTGCTGCTGGGCGATGTGCCCACCGGCCTTGCCGTCGGTGCCGCCGTCGAGCTCGTGTCCATGGGCCTGGTGCAGGTCGGCGCCGCCGTTCCGCCCGATATGGTCCTGGGCGGCATCGTGGCCGCTGCCTTCGCGTGCCTGACCGATGCTTCCGCCGAGACCGCCATGACGATCGCCATCCCGGTCGCCGTCCTGGGTCAGCTCCTCGGCATCGTGTTCCGTTCCATCATCGCCGCCCTCACCCATGTGGCCGATAGCGCGATCGATAACGGCAAGTTCAAGACCGCCTACCGCATGCACATCTGCGCCGGCTCCGGTCTGTACGCCATCATGTACTTCCTGCCGATCTTCCTGGCTGTCTTTGTCGGTACCGACCTGGTCCAAGCCATCGTCAACATGGTTCCCGAGTGGCTGTCCACTGGTCTTAACGTTTCGACCAAGATCATGACCGCCTACGGCTTGGCCCTGCTGCTCACCATGATGATCAAGAAGGGTATGACTCCGTTCCTGTTCATCGGTTTCCTGCTCGCCGCTTACCTCAACCTGTCCGTCATCGCGGTCGCTCTGATCGGTGTGTGCCTGGCTGTCGTCTTCATGGGCTTCAAGTTCAACGGTTCCCATGCAGCCGCCGGTGTCGATTCCGACTACGATCCGCTCGAAGACGACGAAGACTAAGGAGGAACACACTATGGCAACCGCAACCAAGGACGTGTCCCTGAACAAGAAGGTCAGCCAGTTCTTCTGGCGCTCCTGGGCCATCCAGGCCTCTTGGAACTACGAGCGTCAGATGAACATGGGCTTCCTCTACGGCATGGTTCCCACGCTCGATCGCCTCTATCCGGATGAGTCCGACCCCAAGCAGCTCGCTGCTAAGAAAGAGGCTTACCACCGTCACATGGCGTTCTACAACTGCACCCCGCAGACGAGTGCTTTTGTCCTGGGCCTCGCCGCCTCCATGGAGGAGGAGTACGCCAAGGATCCCGAGAGCTTCGATCCCGATTCGATCAACGCGGTCAAGACCTCCCTCATGGGTCCGCTTTCCGGTATTGGTGACTCTTTCTTCCAGGGCACCATCCGCGTTATCGCCTTTGGCCTGGGCGTTCAGCTGGCTCAGCAGGGCTCCATCATGGGCCCGATCCTGGCCATGCTCATCTCCATCGTCCCCTCTGTGCTGATCACTTGGTTCGCAGCCAAGATGGGCTATCAGGGCGGCCACGAGTACCTGAGCAAGCTTCAGGGCGGCGACCTCATGGAAAAGCTCATGTATGTCTGCGGCATCGTAGGTCTTATGTCCGTGGGCGGCATGATCGCCACGCTGATCGGCGCCACCACCCCGCTGCAGTTCGCTGACGGCACCGTCGTGATCCAGGACATCCTGGACGGCATGATGCCCCAGATGATCTCCCTCGGCCTCACCGGCCTTATGTACTGGCTCATCAAGAAGAACGTCAACACCGGTTGGCTTCTCGTGATCGCCATCGTGGGCGGCATCGCCCTCTCCGCGGCCGGCATCCTGGCCTAGTCGCGACCAAGCGCCTAACCGCTTTCCCCTGGGGGCCTGCCTGGCATCCCATACCCCAGGCAGGCTTCCATCCCTAGATGTGTCAAAGGGGCAGTTCCTTTGACACATCCTCAACGGGCCGGCGACTCGGTCCAAACCACGGTAACCCTGCGAGCGCCCGGCAATGTGGCGCCGCAAAAAATCGAAAGGAATGTGTCAGATGTACGAGATCGACCTTAACCTCCCTAAGCAGATCGTCGCTGACGTCCTGTCCAACCACGAGATCCACAGCGTCGCCTTCGTCGGCTGCGGTGCTTCCATGTCCGACCTTTACCCTGCCAAGTACTTCCTGGCCAACAACACGGACAAGCTGAACGTTCAGATCTTCACCGCTAACGAGTTCAACTACGACACGCCTTCCTGGGTCAACGAGCACACCTTCGTGATCACCTGCTCCCTCGGTGGCTCCACGCCCGAGACCGTCGAGGCCAACAAGACCGCCAAGAAGCACAACTGCCCGGTCGTCTCCCTCACCAACAAGGCCGGCTCCGCTCTGACCGTCGACGCCGACCACGTCATCGTTCACGGCTTCCATGCCAACTACGCTGCCAAGTGCGAGAAGCCTGGCTACGCCATCGCTCTTGCTCTCGAGATCCTTCAGCAGACCGAGGGCTATGACCACTACGAGGACATGATCACCGGCCTCACCAACGTCTTCGAGCTCTGCGAGAACGCCGCTCAGTCCGCCAAGGGCCTCGCCAAGCAGTTCGCCCAGGACTTCAAGGACGACAAGATGATCTACTTCATGGCCTCCGGTGCCTCCGAGAAGATGGCTTATTCTCACGCCGCCTTCCTGTTCACCGAGATGCAGTGGATCGACGCCGCCGCCTACAACACCGGCGAGTACTTCCACGGCCCGTTCGAGGTTTCCACCGAGGGTAAGCCCTACGTCTTCTTCATGTCCGATGGTGCCACCCGTCCGATGGACGCCCGCGCCCTCACCTTCCTTAAGCGCATGGGCGCCAAGGTCGCTCTGATCGACTCCAAGGACTACGGCCTGGCCGACGCCGTGCCCGCGAGCGTCGTCACCTACTTCAACCCGCTGCTGCACCTCGCCGTTATGCGCGAGTACGGCAACCAGATCGCCGAGGCCCGTCAGCACCCGCTGACCATGCGTCGCTACATGTGGAAGCTTTCCTACTAATCACAAGTAAGTAGACCTTACGGGTTGATTGAGAGGGGATGGGGTTTGCGCCCCGTCCCCTTTTTTGCTCTGGGGAGGGCGCGCCCGTCGCGCCGCAAAACCCCAGATAAAACCTACCAAAATAAACCTGTCCCTTTTTGGCAGGTGGGAGGAGATGCGTATGATCAAGGCAGTGCTGTTTGATATGGACGGCGTGCTGGTCGATACCGAGTGGTTCTATAACCGTCGCCGCGTGGCGTTTATGGAGGAGAAGGGGTTCTACTTTGACGAGATCCCCGATCTTTCGGGGTCTAACGAGCCCGCCATTTGGGAGACACTGGTTCCCGACGATATTGAGCTGCGCGAGCGCCTGCGCGTGGAGTACAAGCAAGTCTACAGCCCGGACCACCCCGTTCCGTATGCCGAGCTGCTCAACGAGCAGACGGAGCCGGTGATGCGCGAGCTGCGCGAGCGCGGCGTGAAGTGTGCCATCGCGAGCTCGTCCTATCGTGAGCTCATTGACGAGCTGGTGGAGATCGCCGGTATCGCCGATGTGCTGGATTACACCATCAGCGGTCACGAGTGCAGTGCGTTTAAGCCCGACCCCGAGATCTACCTGCGTGCCATGGAGGCGCTGGATGTTGAGCCGTCCGAGTGCCTGGTTATCGAGGACTCGCCTTTGGGTATCGAGGCCGGCAAGCGCTCCGGCGCCCGCGTCCTGGCACTGCGTCCGCATGAGGGCGTCAACCTGGACCAGTCCGCCGCCGACGTCGTCATCGACAACCTGACCGACATTTTGGCTGCTTTGTAGCGTCAATCCGCCGCGAGAAGCACTGATTCACGCGTCTTTTGCTGCGGATTGGCTTAATTTGTCATCTATTTGGATCCGTTTGGCTTCGATTCGGACTAAGTGAGTAGACTTTTTGGTGCAGGACGAGCACAAAGCGCATCTGCTCTAGTAAAACCGCAGGTCACAGGGGTGGCGGTTTTGGGTGTGCTCTGCAGGTCGCGTAAAGTCTACTCACTTGTAATTTGGGCCTTTGGTCGTGGGGTTGCTGGTCCCGCTTTGGTTGTCGAGAGAGGGTGAATTGAAGCGCCCCCGCATGCTCCATGCTACAATCGCGGCCACGCCCCACAACTACATCTGCCTTCGAAAGGAGCCTACGTGGCGAACGCTATCGATCAGCTCACGGACCGCGTGCTCGTGCTCGGCCGCCTTACCATCGTCCGCCGTGCCATCACCGCCGTGGCGGTCACCATTTCTGCCGTTCTCCAGACATTCCTGATCCAGGCGTTCATTCAACCCGCCGACCTGCTTCCGAGCGGTCTTACCGGCGTCGCGGTCCTGCTCGATCGCGTTACCTCGCTGGGTGGCGTTCATATCGACATCTCGCTCGGTATGCTCGCGCTCAACATTCCTGTGGCGCTCCTATGCTGGAGCGGCATTAGCAAGCGCTTCGTCATCTTCTCGATGATGCAGGTCGTGCTTTCGTCGCTGTTCCTCAACATCTTTCATTTCGCCCCGTTTTTGGGCGACAAGATCATGCTCATCATTTTTGGCGGCGTGGTCTCGGGTCTGGGCGCTGCCATCGCGCTTAAGTCCGGCGCATCTACCGGCGGCACCGACTTTATCGCGCTGTGGGTCTCCAACCACACGGGCAAGACCATCTGGGGCGTCATCTTTGGTTTTAACTGCTTTATCCTGGCGATCTTTGGGCTTATGTTTGGCTGGGACAATGCGGCGTACTCCATCGTGTTCCAATTTATTTCGACCAAGACCATCGACAGCTTCTATCATCGCTACGACCGCGTGACGCTGCAGATCACGACGCGCAAGGCAGACGAGGTCATGACCGCCTATGTTGACCATTTTCAGCACGGGATTAGTTGCGCCGAGGTCATCGGCGGATATAGCCGCGAAAAGATGTACCTGCTGCACGCCGTTGTCTCGACCTACGAGAGCCAGGACATTATCAAGCTGGTGTGCGACATTGATCCCGGTGCCGTGATCAACGTGTTCCACACGCTCAGCTTTGTGGGCGGCTGGTGGGGTGGTCATGTCGACGAGCCCATGCCCACGGCCGTTCCCGATCCCGACAAGCCCGCACGCATGGCCAGCAGGCAGGCGCGCCTCAGCGAGCAGGACAGTCTGCAACAGGACGACGGCAAGTAAGGTTTTGCTGTATGTGGTGTATCGTTTTATCCAACTGAGGTAACATATAAAAAGACGTTATATACGTATTAGTTATTTTGATATTTCGATAAGAGTGATTAGATATGCCTGCACCCAAAAATGCACCGCTTTACCAGCAGATTTACGACGAAATCAAGGACGCGATCGAGAAAGGTGTTTATGCACCCAAGGAGCGTATTCCGTCCGAGCTTGAGCTTGCCGAGCAGTACGAGGTGAGCCGTATTACGGTGCGCCGCGCCGTCGAAGAGCTATGCTCCGATGGCTACCTGGTTAAGCAGCAGGGCCGCGGTACCTTTGTTTCCACGCCGCACATCAATCGCCAGTTCCACGCCTCGACGCTGCAGACGTTTACCGCACTGTGTGCCAGCAACGGCATGAAGGCCGGTGCACATGTGGTCGATTGCCAGATCGTTCCGGCGCGCCAAAACGAGATGGAGTTCTTTGGCCTGCAGAAGGATGCGCTGCTGCTGCATATTAAGCGCGTGCGTACGGCCGACGGCGAACCCATCTTTGAGGAGAACATCTTTGTGCCGTTTGACGCCTACCGTGAGCTGTTGACGGCCGATCTTGAGGACAAGTCGATTTTTGCCGAGGTCGAGCGTGTTGGCGGAACCCCGATTGTCTCGGTTGGCTACCGCACGGTCGAGGCCGTTCGAGCTAACGCCGAGCAGGCGGCCGAGCTGGGCATTGCTCCGCACGATCCGCTGCTCAACCTGCGTGCCGGCTTTATCGGTCCCAATGGCGAGCCGGTTTTGCTCGGCAAGCAGTACTACGTGGGTAGCCGCTACGTCATGGTCATGTAAGTTACGCGGTTTTACCAAACCGCGTAACGGCTCGACGCTACGCCTTTGGTTCCGCCGTTCTAACGAACGGCGGACCGGTCGACGCTGCAAACGCCCCTAAGCGGCAATCTGACGTTCAATCGTCG
>ERZ834382.3089-NODE-3089-length-10569-cov-4.544322_pt1 | contig 10569 bp, 10 predicted proteins | sample MGYA00519692_ERZ834382 | MGnify/ENA primary metagenome ERZ834382 (study PRJEB31850, sample SAMEA3708751) | human gut metagenome | biome: human gut; feature: human-associated habitat; material: faeces | place: China | collected 2014 ...
CCGCACCTCGCTCGCCGTATCGGCACTTAGAATTATGCGGTATTGCCCTAAAAAATAAAAAACGCAGAACTTTCAACGTTCTGCAAAAATAAAGTTGAAACATCCCCCGCAGGTGCAGCAATCGCTGACTTGCGGGGGATGTTTTGCGCTTTTAGTTTACAGTTTGCGGATGAACAGGAAAGTTAAAAATATAAATGTCTTGGTAAGGGCGAACATCGTTCGCCCGCGGCTGTTTGCTGTGTGTACGACTTGTTAAAATATGTGACGTCTTTGCGTTGGCATTGATATGCCGCCAGGTTGGCGGGCATACAATGTGCGCCCCGGTGGTCACTATGGAATAAAACACATTAAAAATGCGGTGCAAACAACCGGATATTCTTACACAAATGCCGCCTCCTTGCGGGCTTTGCTTTTAGTGTTTTCCGGGAACACATTGCCCTTTGGGCTCTCATAGTCTTTGGCAACCTGCTGCAAAATTGCGGTACGGCGTACAATGCCGATAAATACGTTGCGGTCATCCACCACGGGAACAAAATTCTGGTCAACGGCGGCGTTCAGCAAAGCGTGCATGTCAGTGGTAACGGGAACTGCCTTGTAATCCCGGCGGCGGGGGAAAGAGGCGATGGGGATATCCTCGCTGGCGTCAATATCCAGCCCGTGAATGCTTTTGATGCCCCATAAAATGTCGCCCTCGGTCATGGTACCCAGGTATTCGCCGTTGCGTTTTAATACCGGAATGGTGGCAAAGCGCTGGTTGGACCATTTTTCAAGGGTCTGGCGCAGGGTAAAATCTTCATAGATAAATAAAACGTCCTGTTTTGGCGTTAAAAAGAACAACAGATTCATGGCGGAAAATAACTCCTTTGCAGGTTATCTTGATGGAAAGGGAAAGCACTGTGTACGGCGGCTTTTGCTGCTCCCCGCATCTACTGCCGGGGCGGGCGTTAAAAGTACGACCCTTACCAATATTAAGTATACGCGCCGTTTGGGATAACTTTGTGAATGGATTGTTAAAACCGATGTAAAAAATTAGGCTGCAAATTTTGTTCCCTTTTCGGCAGGGCTTTTTACAAAAAGCTCTGTTCAAACCGAAACAAATCGTGTATAATAGAATTGCGTTAGCTGTAACTGACGCACATGGAACCCGGCAAAAGGGTTAAACCCGAAGCTGGGAATTCATCTGTATTCCATAGGGAGGAACGCAAATGATCACACGAGTGAATCCTTTGGGACATATTTCGCTTACGAATGATTACTTCTCGGGCCTTGTGGCCGAAGCTGCCAAAAACTGTTATGGTATTGCCGCCATGGGCCAAAGCTCTGCCGCCAGCACAGTGCGCGAAGCCCTGCGCAACGGCTCCCTGCCCGAAAAAGGCGTTACCGTAAGCCAGCAGGAAGGGCGGCTGGTCATCACCCTGCACATCAAAGTGGGGTATGGCCTGAACATCGCTTCCATCACGCAAAGCATTACCCACCGCGTTAAAGATGAAGTTGAACATGCAACCGGCCTGAAAGTGGCCCGCATTGATGTGTTTGTTGATGATATCATTGACGAATAAAGCGGCGGGGGCCCCGGCTGGCATTTGCCCCGGCGGCTTGTTTCCCCAAAAATTACAATGAGGTGCAACTGTTAGAATGATTACTGGTAAGACACTGCGCGACGCCATCATTTCCGGCGCCAACAATATTGCAAATCAACGTACCCGCGTGGACGAGCTGAACGTTTTCCCTGTGCCGGATGGTGATACAGGTACCAATATGAGCATGACGATCGGCGCGGCCTTGAGCGAGCTGAACGCCATGCCGGATACCTGCACGGTGGCCGAAGCCAGCAAGAGCGCTGCCTCCGCCATGCTGCGCGGTGCGCGCGGCAACTCCGGCGTTATCACCAGCCTGCTGTTCCGCGGTTTTTCCAAGGCGCTGGCCGGTAAAACCAATGCCGAGGCCGCTGACCTGGCCAAAGCCCTGCAGATGGGCGTGGAAGCTGCTTACAAGGCGGTCATGAAGCCCACCGAGGGCACCATCCTGACCGTTACCCGCCTGGCTGCCGAGGCTGCCGTTGCCGCTGAAACCGACGATGTGCCGCAGCTGTGGGCCACCGTGTGCGAAGCTGGCCAGAAAGCTCTGGAGGACACCCCCAACCTGCTGCCTGTGCTGAAAAAGGCTGGCGTTGTGGATGCCGGCGGCCAGGGCATCATGCTGGTGTTTGAGGGCATGAAGCAGGTGTTTGACGGCGGCGAGATCGTTGCCGGTGCCGAGGTTGCCGCCAAGCCGAAGCTGGATTCCAGCGCAGCAGGCAAGGGCGTGTTTACCGACGACCTGATGAAGGTTGAGGATATCAAAAACGGCTACTGCACCCAATTCCTGGTCCATAAGGATCCCGGAGCAAGCATCACCCGCCTGCGCGCTTTTCTGGAATCCAACGGCGACTCTGTTGTTGTGATCGAGGATGACGATGTGGCCAACTGCCATGTGCATACGGCTGACCCCGGCATGATGCTGAGCGAGGCCATCAAGTATGGCTACCTGACCAATTTTAAGATCGAGAACATGCACGAGCAGTTCCTGGCCCGCCAGAAGCAGGCCAAGGGCCTGGAAAAGCAGGCCGAAGCCGAGGAAAAGGCTGCCGAGACCGGCGCAAAGGAAACTTTTGTTTACGCTGCAGTTGACCCGGACCGCGCCTATGGCTTTGTTGCCGTGGCGGCGGGCGATGGACTGAAATCCGTGTTTGAGGACCTGGGCGTGGATGCCGTTGTTTCCGGCGGCCAGACCATGAACCCGGCAACTGAGGATATCCTGGCTGCCATCCAGAGCGTGCCCGCCAAGACCGTTCTGGTGCTGCCCAACAATAAAAACATCATCATGGCTGCCGAACAGGCAGAAAAGCTGGCTGACCGCAAGGTCCTGGTTCTGCCTACCCGTACCGTGCCCCAGGGCATGACCGCCATGCTGAACTTTGACCCCGAAGCCGCCCCGGAGGAGAACGCCGTCAACATGATGGCCGCCGCCGAAAAGGTTGCTACCGGCCTGATCACCTATGCCGCCCGCGACAGCGAGTTTGACGGCCGCCCCATCCGTAAGGGTGAGATCATGGCGCTGGAAAACGGTAAGATCGTTGCCACTGGCAGCGACATTACCAAGATGACCTACCGCCTGGCACGTTCCATGAAGAAAAAGGACAGCCAGTTCATCACCGTGATCTCCGGTGCGGAAGTCAGCGAGGAAGATGCCGAACATACCACCGAACTGGTGCAGTCCAAGTGCGGCTCCAGCGTGGAGGTCAGCCATATCCATGGCGGTCAGCCGGTTTACTACTATATGCTCAGCGTGGAATGATCCCGGCATAACGGACAAAACCATTCAAGGACGAACTTGTGCATCAAAACGCATGTTCGTCCTTTGTTTATAACCCTACCGGAAGGAGGTGCAACCATGCCGGATATCAACAGCGACATCCAATACCTGAAGGGCGTTGGCCCGGCTTACGCCAAAAAGTTTGCCAAGCTCGGCATTTATACCATCCGGGATCTGCTGCTGCACTATCCGCGGCGGTATATTGATTATTCCCAGCCGTACACGGTAGTATCAGCGCCGTTTGATGTGGACTGCTGTGTAAAGGCAACGGTGCTGCAGCGGGACCCGGACCGGCGCATTAAAGGCGGGCGGATGCTCTCCCATGTGCTGGCAGGGGACGATACGGGAATGTTGGCGCTTTCCTGGTTCAACGCGCCCTATGCGGCGGAAAAGCTGGAACCTGGAACCGAATATTATTTCGAGGGCCGCGTTGGCGGCATGATGACCCGGCGGGAAATCCTACACCCGCTTGTGCGCACCGAAGCCCAGGTTGCTGCGGCGCCCCTGCTGCCGGTTTACGGAAGCACCGAAGGGCTGCCCGCCGCCCGCCTGACCCGCTGCGCCCAGCTGGCGCTGGAATATGTGGCCCAGCTGGATGACCCGCTGCCGCCAGAGCTGCTGACCCGCTACCGCATGCCGCCCAAAGCGGACGCTGTGCGGGCCATCCATGCCCCGCGGGACGCGGCGGACGCCGCTGCCGCCCGCCGCCGTTTGATCTTTGAAGAATTGTATATCCTGCAGCTGGGCATATTTTTGATGCGAGGCCATGGCCGCAAAATTACCGGTGCCCCCATGCGGGAGCTGGACCTTGCGCCGTTCTGGCGCAGCCTGCCCTATGCACCCACCGGGGCACAGCGCCGCTCGGCGGAAGAAATCTGCCATGATCTGTGCGGCCAGACCCCGATGAACCGTCTGCTGCAGGGCGATGTAGGCAGCGGCAAAACGCTGGTGGCCGCTGCGGCCATCTGGTTTGCCGCGCAAAATGGCTGGCAGAGCGCCATGCTGGCCCCAACGGAAATTCTGGCCCGCCAGCACGCCGCCAACCTGGCCGACCGCCTGGAGCCGTTTGGCGTCAACGTTACCTTGCTGGTGGGCGGCATGAAAGCCGCCGAAAAGCGGGTGGCCCTTGCCGCCATTGCGGATGGCCGTGCCGGGCTGGTGGTTGGCACCCATGCGGTGCTGACGGACAGCGTGGTGTTCAAAAATCTCGGCCTTGCCATTGTGGACGAACAGCACCGCTTTGGCGTGCGGCAGCGCGGCGTTCTGGCGGGCAAGGCCAACAACCCGCACCTGCTGGTCATGAGCGCAACCCCCATCCCGCGTACTCTGGGGCTTTTGATGTACGGGGATCTGGATATCTCCATCCTGGATGAGCTGCCCCCCGGCCGCAAGCCCATCAAGACCTGGTTCATCACTGGCAAAAAGCGCCGCGATATGTACGGCTTTCTGGAAAAACAGATCGCCGCAGGGCATCAGGTATATATCGTCTGCCCGGCCATTGAGGAAAACGAAATGGATTCCGGCATGAAAGCCGTCAAGCAGTATTACGAGCAGGTGGCCTGCCCGCTGCTGCCGGGGCGGCGCATCGGCCTGCTGCACGGCAAAATGAAGCCGAAAGATAAAGATGAAGTGATGCAGCAGTTCAAGGCCGGGGAGCTGGATGTGCTGGTCAGCACCACCGTGATTGAAGTCGGTGTGGATGTGCCCAATGCAACCGTAATGGTGATCGAAAATGCAGAGCGGTTCGGCCTTTCGGCACTGCACCAGCTGCGCGGCCGCGTGGGGCGCGGTGCGGCGAATTCCTGCTGTATCCTGATTTCGGATAACGAGGGAGAAGCGGTACGCCAGCGGCTGCACTTTTTGTGCCGCACATCGGATGGTTTTGCCGTTGCCAAGTATGACCTGGAAACCCGCGGCCCCGGCGACTTTTTCGGCGAAGCACAGCACGGTCTGCCCACCCTGCATGTGGCGGACCTTGTGCAGGATACCAGTACCCTGACTGTTGCCCAGCAGGAAGCCAAAGCCCTGCTGGCCCTGGACCCCAACCTGGCCAAACCGGAGCACAAAGCCCTTTCGGACGAAGTGGAGCGCCTGTTTGCCACAGCCGGGGCCATGAATTAGTCTTGACATCTTTATTTCCAATAAAAAACTGCCCAAATTATTTTTGATTTTTTTGTATAATCTCTTTTTTTTGCAGAAAGAATTTGCTATACTAAGGTTTAACCTGTATTGACACATAACTTTACAGGTTGGGCCGACAAACCAAAAAGGACATGCCATGAAACAATTCCTGTCTGCCTGCCTTGCGGTACTGCTGCTGGCGGTGCTGCTGGTCCTGCCCGCCGCAGCGGAGGAAACCGCCGATGCCCCCAACCTGACACCGGAATTTTCTGTTACCGCAGAGGCAGCCTATGTGGCTAACACCGATACGGGGCTGGTTGTTTATGAAAAAAACAGCGAAACCCCCATGGCCGCCGCCAGCCTGACCAAGCTGATGACCATGATCCTGATGCTGGAAAGCTACCAGGACCAGCTGGATACCATCAGCATTACAGCGCCGGGCTATATCTATGATTACCTGTACGGCAAAAATGCTTCCACGGCGGATATCTGGAAAGACGAGACCCATACCCTGCGCAGCCTGCTGTATGCCATGCTGCTGCCCAGCGCCAACGAGGCAGCGTATATCGTGGCAGACTATATGAGCGGCAGCAGCATTGATAACTTTGTGGCCATGATGAACGATGAAGCTGCCCGCATCGGCTGCACCGGCACTACCTTTACTGACCCCTGCGGGCTGGATCCCGGCAATGTGACCACCGCGCGGGATGCCTACCTGCTGGTGCGGGTGGCTATGGGCTATGATGCCTTTGCCCAGGCGGCAGGGGAGGAAAGCTACCAGATGCCGGCCTCCACCAAGCATGATTCGCCCTATACCATCCTGACCAGTGATAAGCTGGTTTCGCCCAGCAGCAACTATTACCGCTCTTACACCAAAGGCGGCAAAACCGGCAGCCTGGATGACTGGCAGAATTTTGCAGGCTGGCACACCCAGGACGGCGAAACCTATGTCAGCGTGGTGCTGCACAGTCCCAAAACGGACGAAGACCCGCGCCCGGCGCTGACCGAAACCGCCGAGCTGATGGATTGGGCGTTCGCCACCTTTACCGTAACCGCGGCGCTGGATACCACCCAGCCCATCACCGAGCTGCCTATTGTGTATTCCTCCCAGACGGATACGGTAATGATCTACCCGGCGGATGATATGCAGACCCTTTTGCCGCGGCAGGGCGGGGCAGAGCTGACGGAAAAGACCTTCAATGTTCCGGAGCACCTCTCCGCGCCCATCAAGCAGGGCGATGTGGTGGGTACCGTTACCGTTACCATGCAGGGCGAAACCGTTGGTACGGTGGACCTTTTGGCCGGCAGCAGCGTGGACCGCAACGAGCTGTTGTATACCATGGCGAAGGTAAAGGCTTTCTTTTCAAGCACTTATTTCAAGGTCGTTATTGTGCTTTGCATCATAGCGGCTGTTGTCTATGCGGTTTTGTGGGTGTATGTTATGCTGCTTACGGTGCGCCGTGTGGAGCAACCGACCCCAAAACGCAAAAATAAACCGAACGATTGAAATAAGGAATAATGGCAGGCACCAGCCAGCCATAAGGGGGTACATTGTACTATGTTGGATGTAAAACGCAACCTGACAACCATGACGGATTTTTATGAGCTTACCATGTCGGCCGGCTACCTGGACGAAGGGTATAAGGATAAAATTGCCGTCTTTGATATGTTCTTCCGCAAGGTGCCGGACGGCGGCGGTTACGCCATTATGGCCGGCCTGGAGCAGTTTATCAACGCAGTGGACAGCCTGAAATTTACCGAGGAAGACATCAATTATCTGCGCTCCACCGGTGCTTTCAATGAGCAGTTCCTGGACTATCTGCGCAACTTTAAGCTGCACTGCAATATCTGGGCGATTGAAGAGGGCATGCCCATCTTCCCGCAGGAGCCCATTGTGACCGTAGAAGGCCCGGCTATTGAGTGCCAGCTGCTGGAAACCCTGCTGCTGGTCACCTTTAACCATCAGTGCCTGATTGCCACCAAGGCAAACCGCATCTGCCGCGCTGCCGCTGGCCGCCCGGTTATGGAGTTTGGCGCCCGCCGTGCCCAGGGGTATGACGCCGCCTACTTTGGCGCCCGCGCTTCCTACATCGGCGGCTGCAGCTCCACCTCCTGCGTGATGGCTGCCCGTGACTTCGGTATCCCGGCATCCGGCACTATGGCACACTCTTGGGTGCAGATGTTCCCCACCGAGTATGACGCATTCAAGAAGTATGCCGAGATGTACCCGGACAACTGCGTGCTGCTGGTGGATACCTACAACGTTCTGCGCCATGGCGTGCCCGATGCCATCAAGGTGTTTGACGAAGTGCTGAAGCCGATGGGCAAGCGCCCCAAAGGTGTGCGCATTGACTCCGGCGATATTGCCTACCTTTCCAAAAAGGCCCGCCAGATGCTGGATGCCGCCGGTTACCCGGACTGCACCGTCTGCGCTTCCAACTCTCTGGATGAATACATCGTGCGCGACCTGATTTTGCAGGGTGCCCGTGTGGACAGCTTTGGTATTGGCGAGAACATGATCACCGCCAAGAGCGACCCCGTGTTTGGCGGCGTGTACAAGCTGGCCGCAGTGAAAGAGGATGACGGCAGCTATACCCCCAAGATGAAGCTCTCCGAATCCGTGGAAAAGATGACCATTCCCTGCCTGAAAAAGGTATGGCGTATCTATGATGAGGACGGCAAAGCCCAGGCAGACCTGATCACTATGGCAGACGAAGTGGTGGATACCAAGAACGGCATTACCCTGTTTGACCCCATCGAGACCTGGAAGGAATGCACCTATGTCAACAGCACTGCCCGCTGCATTTCCACCCCGATCTATGAGAACGGCAAGCGCGTTTACACCAGCCCCAACCTGGCTGATATCCGCAAGTTCTGCAAAGCCCAGGTGGGCACCCTGTGGGACGAAGTAAAGCGCTTTGAAAACCCGCACCGCTATTATGTTGACCTGAGCAGGAACCTGTGGGATACCCGCAGCGAACTGCTGAAGAAGCTGTCCAAATAAAATGCTGTAACTTTATTACAAAATGGTTACAAACCGCGCCCCCTGCACATACTATGGCAAAGGATGACGGGGTCATTCTTCCATACTGTACAGGGGGCGTTTGTATGTCTGTTTGTTTCCACCGTCTGGCTGCGCCGGGGCAGCTGGTGCTGTTTACCATGGGCGGTACCGCGTACCTTGCGCTGGAGATCGCCTGGCGCGGCACAACCCATTGGACGATGTTTTTGGCGGGCGGGGCCTGCCTTTGCGCACTGGATGCCCTCGGCCGCCTGCCACTGCCCACCCCGCTGCTGGCGGGGATCGGCGCGGTTGGGGTTTCGGTGCTGGAACTGGGCACCGGGCTTGCCTGCCGCCGTCTGCTGCATGTTGAGGTGTGGGATTACAGCCAGGAATGGGGCAACCTTGCCGGGCTTGTGTGCCCAAAATACACGGCACTCTGGTTCCTTTTGTGCCTGTGGGTGCTGGGTATGATGCGCTTTTTGCGCGGTTTTGCCGCCTATGTGGCCCGCACAAAGGCTTAAAGTACACTTTATCACCCTGCTTTTTCGTCTGCGAGGACTGGAAGTCCGGTTTATCGCCCTGGATGTCTGCTATAATAAAACCATAGCAAAGCAGAAAGGCAGGGGTTTCCATGACAGCACAATTCCGGTATGTAGCAGGCCACATCGAAGTTTATTCCGCAACGGGCGAGTTCCTTTTTTCCGCCGATACCATGCAGGAGGCATGGGAGGACTACCAAGACGAAGTGTCCGCGTGATGCGTACAGATGAAGCTGCAAAATATACAAAATAACGAAATAGTTTATAATATACAAAAAACTTTTGTAAGATTGTACAAAGCGTGCATTGCAAAATCCCCCTGCACTGGATATAATAAAGACAGAAAGGAGATGGGGTTGCAATGTTGAACCTTCGTTCGTTTGCAAAGTGGGTACGTGGTATTCTGGACAGTGAGGAAGCCTATAACCTGCCGGAAGATGTCTACAACGACGTGATCCCCTCCGGCGTTCATGACTTCTGCCGCTTCGACCGGGAGTACTAAGACGGTACCGTATCGTTCTCGATGATTGGACCCGCACACGGTAATGGTGCGCAGAAGGATGCGGCTCTGACCGGAATTTACCACGAATAGGGCATAAATAAGATATGGATGATTGATTCACCATAATACTGTTTGTTGCACCTTGAAACAAGCAAGCAGGCACCAGGCCACCCACCCGGTGCGCAGCCCCTCCGGCAATGGTTATGCCGGAGGGGTTGTTTTTTTTTGCAAAATTTAGTATCCTTAAAACGTATTGCTTATTGCAGGGTACAATTTTGCACCCCAAAACGATTGTGAGGTACGCCGTGGAACTGACCCCTTACGCAATTTTTGATATGGATGGCACCCTGTTGTGCTCCACCGGCATGTGGGACCATGTAACGGACCGCATCCTTGCAAAATATGGCAAAACCATCACCCATGAACAGCGCATGGCCAACATGACCCTTACGGTGGAAGGAACCGCCGCGATGTTTGTGCAGCAGCTTGGCGTGCCGCTGACGGAGCCTGAATGCGCAGAGCTGATCCGTGCCGAAGCGCGGTACGGCTATGCGCAGGAAGCCACCGTAAAGCCGGGCGTTGAGCAGGTGCTGGCAGCCATGCACGCACGCGGTGTGCGCATGTGCGTGGCATCCGGCACCGAAACACCGCTGATCGAAGCCGCGCTGACCTCCCACGGGCTGATGCGCTGGTTTGAATTTGCGGTAGACTGCAAGAACCCTGACGGCAAAAAGAAGCCGGATGTATATCTGGATGCTTTGCACCGTTTTGGCGTGCAGAACCCCGTGCAGGCAACCGTGTTTGAGGATTCCCCCGTGGGGATTGCCACCGCACGCGCCGCCGGTTTCGCTACCGTTGGCATTTATGATGAACCAATGGCAGAGTTCTGGCCGCAGATTACCCAAACGGCGGATTTTGCCAGCCGCACCTGGCAGGACTGGCTGCAAAATGTGCAGCAGACCGGCCCCGCACCCCGCAAATAAGCATGAAACTATAAGGGCAATACCGCATAATTCTAAGTGCCGATACGGCGAGCGAGGTGCGGCAGC
>ERZ834382.3104-NODE-3104-length-10544-cov-4.605301_pt1 | contig 10544 bp, 10 predicted proteins | sample MGYA00519692_ERZ834382 | MGnify/ENA primary metagenome ERZ834382 (study PRJEB31850, sample SAMEA3708751) | human gut metagenome | biome: human gut; feature: human-associated habitat; material: faeces | place: China | collected 2014 ...
CCGGGTGTGGGGCTGCAGCAGCCGGGAAAATGTCATCTATGCCTGTAAGCTGGGCGACCCCACGAACTGGTTCAGCTACCGGGGCATCGCGGCCGACAGCTATGCGGTCACGGTGGGCAGCGACGGGGCATTTACCGGGGCGGCGACCTGCATGGGCTATGCGCTGTTCTTCAAGGAAAATACCCTGCACAAACTCTACGGCTCCAAGCCTTCGGATTTTCAGCTCACCTCCCTGCGCTGCAGGGGCGTGGCCAGAAATGCGGCCCGCAGCCTCTGCGTGCTGAACGAGACCCTCTATTATCTCTCGCCGGACGGGGTGATGGCGTGGGACGGCAGCATCCCGGCCAAGGTGTCCGGGGCTTTGGATGCCGGCCGTCTGGCGCATGTGCAGAGCGCCGTGGGCGGCGCACTGGACGGCAGGTATTATCTGCACATCTCCCGGGAGGGCGGCAGTCAGGCACGGCTGCTGGTGTACGACACGGAACGCGGCCTGTGGAGCGAAGAGGATGTCTGTTCCTACGAGATGGCCAGCACCGGCGGGCAGCTCTATCTCTGGGACGGGCAGGCGCTGTGGGCGGCAGATCCGGACCGGGAAGCCGACTGGCAGAGTACCGACGGCGTAGAGGAAAAAATCCATTTTGAGATGATCACCGGCGATATCGGCATGGACGGGGCAGAAGACCGGTATCTTTCCCGGTTGACCCTGCGGCTGGACGCCGGGTGCTGCAGCACGGTGGAAGTATCGGCCAGCTACGACGGCGGTGCATGGGAGACTGTGGGCAGTATCACTGCGCAGGCACAGCGGCGCAGCTGCGACCTGCCGTTCGTGCCCCGGCGGCACGGCACACTGCGGCTCCGCCTGCGGGGCACCGGGCAGATCACCCTGCGCAGCATGGCAAAGACGATGGCCGCCGCTAGGGGCGGCATCACAGGACAGGAGGGAACATCATGGCAAGCGTGATGGGCATCAATAAGATCGGCCTGCCGAAGCTCAGCGAGAATATGGATCCGGAAGACGCACGCGTCCTGCGCAGCTACCTGTACCAGATGCAGGAGCAGCTGCAGTATGTGCTGACCAATCTGGACACCGAGAACCTCTCGGATGAGCTGCGCGCAAAGCTGCAGAACCTGTAAAGAGAAAGGAACAGTTATGGCAAACAAAAAGAAAGAAGAGGAAGTGCTGGGCACCGTGCAGCCTGCGGTGCAGAGCAACTATTCGGCAGAGGGACTGAACAGCCGTCAGGATGTGGAAAACGCGCTGGCGAATGCCAGCTATCAGCCGGGTCAGACAGTGAACGATGCGGCGGCAGCGCTGAAGGAATGGCAGGCTAACCGCCCGAAAGATTATCAGAGCAACTATCAGGATAAGATCGATTCGCTGCTGGGGCAGCTGCTGCAGCGGCAGACCTTCCAGTACAGCTACACGCAGGATCCGCTCTACCGTCAGTATGAGCAGGCCTACCTGCAGAATGCTCACAACGCCAGCGCGGATGCAGCGGCACAGGCGGCGGCGCTCACCGGCGGATACGGCTCCAGCTATGCCGCCAGTGCGGCGCAGCAGGCATACCAGCAGCAGATCGGCGCGCTGAACAGCGCCATCCCTACCCTGTACAGTCTGGCGCTGGATACCTACGAAAGCGGCGGCAACGAGCTGGTGAGCCAGCTGGATCAGCTGACAGGCAGCGAGCAGGATGCGCAGAACCTTTACAACAATCAGCTGGCCGACTATTACACCCAGCTGGAACAGAAGGGCAGTGACTACAACAACGCCTATGCGCAGGACTACGGCCAGTATCAGGACTATCTGAACCAGCTGGGTACCCTGCATGATTACTACAGCGCGCAGGAACAGCAGCAGGCTGCCCGGCGTCAGCAGGCGTTCAACAATGTGATGACCGTACTGGGTGTACTTGGCGATGCGGTGCAGATCGTTCTCAGTGGCACAACGGGTCTGGGCTCCATGCTTGGCGGACTGCTGAACACGGGATACAATATCTATTCCGGCAACCGCCAGTATGAGGCTGACCGCGCCGATACCCAGTGGAGCCAGCAGCTTCAGGAAAAGCAGTATGCGGACAGCCTGAAGCAGCAGCGCTACGAAAACGAAGCCAGCGAGCGGGAATATCAGGATAAGCTCAATCAGCAGAAATTCAACAATGACGTTACCAGCCAGAAGCTGAATATTGCACTGGGCGAGTGGAACCTGAAAAAATCCAATGCGGCTCAGAAGGCAAGCCAGGCTGGCAGCAAGGCGGCTGCGGCTGGCACTTCCGGCGCTGCGGGCGGTTCGTCCGGCAGTGCAAAATCCGGCAGCACCGGCCAGAAGAGCGGTGCAGGCACGAATGTGAGCGGCACGCAGAAAGCCGCCGTGCCATACACGGCGATGCTGATGCGCAGTCAAGGAAAGAGCGACAGCAGCATCACCAGTGCCCTGCGGAAGGAAGGCTACACCAGTGCACAGATCGCGCAGATCCTGAAACAGATGAAGTAACGGAAAAGGCCCTTGTCCTGCTGCGGGACAAGGGCCTTGATGTTTATGGTAAATTGGGTTCGAGTCCCACTGGGCACCCCGCCAAATAAAAAATCCGCCGATGCAAAGCATCAGCGGATTTTTTGGTGGGGTGCCCAGTGGGACTCGAACCCACGGTCTCCAGATCCACAATCTGGCGCGTTAACCGACTACGCTATGGGCACCACATCAATGCGCCCGAAGGGACTCGAACCCCCGGCCCACTGCTTAGAAGGCAGTTGCTCTATCCACCTGAGCTACGGGCGCACGTTGTTATCCCATTGGGTTCCTTTATGGCGGCAACCGTTTGTCGGAACGGGCTGCGAGTAGTATAGTACCATAAGGCCCCGGTTCTGTCAAGGAAAAAATCGTATTTTTTCAAATTCTTTTTTGCGAAAAAAGAAAAATAACGAAGATACGCTCTCTTATAAAAGCCACATTCCGGCGGCACCCAGCACAAACCCCAGTGCGGCACCAAAAATAACATCCCGCACATGGTGCACGCCGGTGAGAACACGCCCGATGCAGATCAGCATGGTAATGCCCACCATCACCCAGCCGACCACAGGATAAAAGTACATCCATACCATAGCCAGCACGGCGGCGCTCAGCGCATGACGGGAGGGAAAGGAGTGTCCCCGGGTCTTCTTGTGCACCAGCGGTTCAAAGCCGGGCTGCTCGTAGGGGCGGAGGCGGTTGAGCCGGTCCCGCAGAAGGGTGCCGCCCCAGAAGGTAAGCCCCGGCACAAAGATCGAGCGGACGATGTCCATGGAAAAATCCAGTGCAGCGTCTTTCCTTACCGGAAACAGGCGGAAAAACCGCACGTTCAGCAAAATCAGAAGCACGGGGTAGCAGAGAAACGGCACCAGCGGGAGCCAGCGGTCCAGCGCTACCACGCACCGTTTTGCGGCGGGGTGGGCGTCCAGCCAGCTGCGCAAAGGTTGATAGGATTCAGCGGTCAAAAAGATCCCTCCGCTTTTCTACATCAGATTCAGAAACAGGTGTCCAGATAATTTTCCACATCGAACGGCTCCGGGGTGGAGTCCTTGCGCAGGTAGAGCGGGTGATGCGGATGCCCCTTTTTACTGCGCTTGCCAAAGGTGACCCACGGGATATTTTTCTCCCGCGTCAGGGCCACCATCTCCCGCATCAGGCCGGGCAGGTAATCACGCTTTTCGATCAGGGTGCCCCAGGCAGCCCACATGGTGGGCTCGGTCTCAGCCAGAACAGCTTTCAGCCAGCGGAGATTCTCGTCGCAGAGGGCGCGGTCCGGGATGCGGTCCATGTCGTTGGGGTCCGTGGCACGCTGAGGATACACGTTGAACATGATCCAGCTGTCAAAGCCGTTGGCGGCGGCAAGACGCTCCACGCTTTTCAGGGTGGGGTCCAGTGCGCCGGGCTGGGCGGTGCTGGGGTTGATGCCGATACACACCAACGGGTGTTTGCCCACACGGCCCAGAACAAAACGGTAAGGCTGGTAGGTGTGCGGTTCGTAATACCAGATGCCGCCGGGGTATTCGCCGGCTTCCAGAAGGGGCAGGGATTCGGTTTGCATGGTCTATGGCTCCGTTCGTCAGTTTGTTGTTTCTATCGTACCTGAATTTACGGGATAAATCAACTCTTTTTCTATGAAAAACCTCCCATAAGCCGGAATTTCATGGTATACTGAGAGCTGTACGATACAGCGGGGATGCACCCTGCACTGGGTCTTACGAAAAAAGGAGTCATTATGCTGGAAGATTACAAGAGCGCGTTGAAAGCAGGCCAGCGCGCTTACCGCGCCTGTGTGGCGCGCGGACAGTCGCCGTATCTGTCGGTGCTGGACGATATCCTCGTCAACGTCAACATTGTGGCGCAGGAGCCGCTTGGACTGGTGGAGATCCCGGCAGAGAGCATCGTCGGCACCAAGACCAGCGGGCGGCACACGGCCTTTGCGCCCAACTTTATGCCGCTGCTGGAGCCGGACACCGAGTTTGCGGCCAAGTGGTCCAACCTGTGCGACGCTCATCTGGAAGAGGGCATCCACACGCCGATCATTGCGTATGAGTTCCTGAACAAGTTCTATGTGCAGGAGGGCAACAAGCGCGTCTCGGTGCTCAAGTATTACGAAGCGGTCAAGATCGCGGGAACAGTTACCCGGCTCATCCCGGAGCGCAACGACAGCCTGGAAAACCGCATCTATTATGAATTTCTGGATTTCTATAAGCTCTCCAAGGTCAATTATGTCCATTTTTCCAAGCTGGGCAGCTATGCAAAATTGCAAACGCTGGTGTGCAAGGCGTCGGGCGAGAGCTGGAGCGACGATGACCGGCTGAATTTTGCAGCCTTCTATACCATGTTCGGCCAGCAGTTCACCGCCATGGGCGGCGAAAAACTGGGCCTGACTGCGGGCGATGCACTGCTGGTGTATCTGTCGGTCTACCGCTACTCGGACGCCTGCGATGCGACGCCCAGTCAGGTGAAAGCGAACCTTGAAAAGCTCTGGAACGAGGTCAAGGTGCTCATTGAGCCGCAGGCCGTGGAGCTTTCGTTGGAGCCGAAGCAGGGGCCGGGCGAACCGCTGCTTTCCAAACTGAATATCTTTACAAAGCCCAGCGAACTACGGGTGGTGTTCCTGCACGAACACAACGCGCAGAACAGCGCATGGGTGCGCGCCCATGACCGCGGACGTGAAGCACTGGCAAAGGCGTTCCCGGACCGGGTATTCATTACCTGCCGGGAGAACATTGAACCGGAAGTGGACGCCGAGCAGGTGCTGGAAGAGGTGGCGCACGATAATGCCGATGTGGTGTTTACCACCAGTGCCCGGATGCATACCGCTTGCCTGAAGGTGGCGGCGCAGCACCCGCACACCCGTATCCTGAACTGTTCGCTGAATGCACCGCACCCGCTGGTGCGCACCTACTACCCGCGCACTTATGAGGTGACTTATTTGCTGGGCATTCTTGCCGGTGTGCTGGCAAAGACCGAGCGGGTGGGCTATGTGGCGGCGAACCCGGTCTACGGCATTCCGGCAGCAGTAAACGCCTTTGCGCAGGGCCTGCGGACGGTGCGCCCGGACGCAAAGATCGTGCTGCGCTGGGCCTGCCTGCAGGACCCGGCCCATCCGCTGGATTTCTCCGACCGGCCGGATGTGGACATTTTCTATGCACGCGATAACCGTGAGCCGGCCGGGACCCACCGTGATTACGGCCTGTGCCGCCGCCTGCCGGACGGCACTCTGAAGCCGCTGGGCCTGCCCGCATGGCGGTGGGATACCTTTTATGTGGAGATCGTCCGCTCTATCTTCGACGGCGCATGGGACAGCAGCGCTTCCGGGGCGCGGGCGGTGAATTATTGGTGGGGCATGCGCAGCGGCGCAGAAGAGATCGTGTACGATCCTTCGCTCCCGGCGGGAACACTGCAGCTGCTGGACCTGATGGAAAAGCTGCTCAGCGAGGATGATCTGCGGATCTTTCCGGAGGACGTCTATGCGCAGGGCCACGAGCTGCATTCTCCGGCAGCAGCGTCCTACAGCCCCAAGGAGCTGATGGAGATGGATTGGCTGGACGAATGCGTGGAGGGCGCTTTGCCCCATTATGATGAGCTGGACGTCAAGACCCATACCCTGATGGCGATCAATGGTCTGGACAATCTGAAAGGCCTCACGAAATAATACCGGCGAAAGCCGGGAGAACGGAGCGAACCTGACGTGAAAATTCTTGCAATTTCGGATGTCCCCTCCAAGGCTTTGTGGGATTACGGCACACGGGAACATCTGGAAGGAATCGACCTGATCCTTTCCTGCGGGGACCTGCCCCAGAAATATCTGGAGTACCTCACGAACTTTACAGCGGCCCCGATCCTGTACGTCCATGGCAACCACGACGGGAGCTACCGCAACAACGAACCCGGCGGCTGCATCTGTGTGGATGATGATGTGTATGTATGGAAGGGCCTGCGTATCATGGGTCTGGGCGGAAGCATCCGATACAATATGAAAGAGGACAGCTTTCAGTATACAGAAAAAGAGATGCGCCGCCGTGTGCGGAAGCTGCGGGGCAAAGCCCATCAGGCGGGCGGCATTGACCTGCTGCTGACCCATTCACCGGCGGCGGGGCTGAACGATAACACAGACCACGCCCACAAGGGCTTTGAATGCTTCAATGAGCTGATGGACGAATATCAGCCGCAGTGGTTCGTCCACGGCCATGTGCACCTGAACTACGATGCAAAACTGCCCCGGGTGTGCACCCGCGGCAAGACCACAGTCATCAATGCGACCGAGCGGTATGTGTTCGAGATCCCGGACCCGGACCCGAACCTTTTGCACCGGTCGTTCTGGAAGAAATGGCTGGAAGGCTGGAACTGAAACTCAAGCGGAAAATGAAAGGCCCTCCCGGCGGAATGCACTCTGCCGGGAGAGCCTTTTACTCATAAAATGGAGCCTGTGTGAGAACGGACGTTCTGTGCCCGGCCGGGTGCGTGCCAGGCAGGCACAGAACAGAGAAATGATCTGAAAAATTACAGCTCGAGTTTGCCGGAAACCTTATTGATCACATAATAAGCGGCTTCTTCTTCCGGCTTGACATAGACCTTGCAGGACTGCACGCCGACCTTGTGAGTCAAGCGGTAGTCGGCCTTGGCGCGGTCGATGATGTCCGTGATGTTATACTGCTTGCTGCCGAACTCCACATAGAGTTCCGGGGCCAGCGGGGGACGGCCGCGGCGGGCAGGAGCTTTTGCCGCCTTGCGGGTCTTGGTCTCTTTGGTCTCTGCGGGGGCCTCCACGGCGGGAGCTGCCGCAGAGGTCTTTTTCTTTTCGGGCATGGTTCAAACCCTCCTTCAAAATCAATGCTGTGCAACGCATGATGCACAAAACGGCTCCACAAAAGTCCGATTAAGTATATAATAGTTTTTTGCGAAACATTTGTAAAGACTTTTTTCGAAAAAACTTTCGGAAGCTGGTCATAAATTGCGGAATAAACAGCCGGAAAACTCTGCCGGAGTGCAAAAGGCATTCTTCTTGTGGAGCCTAAGGCAAAAATCGGCGGCGGCAGGCGGGAGAATGAAGGCTGTGCAAAGACAAATCCCGGAAGAAAAACGCGGCTTTCCAAAGGCCGGATTTACTCGCCGCAAAGCTCTTCTGCCCGCTGCACGACCGGCAGCAGAAGCGCTTCGTCCCAGTCCTCGGCAAGGGTGAACAATACCTGATAAACAGCGGTCTGCCGGTCGCCGGAAGGGTGCTGCTGCGCCAGCCGGATGGCGGCGGCAAGCATCCGCAGTTTGAGCGTGCGGACGGCCTGCGGCGCGTTCCACAGCCGCGTAAGGTCGTAGTCGGTGGTATTGCCGCAGGGCATGGCGCAGGTAGCACAGTTGGGGGCAACACGGTGTTTTTCGGTGCGGACGATGGTAAGCATCCGCTGCAGTTTTTCTTCCGGGACATCCGGCTGTGCCAGCAGGCGCAGACCTGCGTTCAGCACTTCGTCGGTGTCATCGGTTTTCGGTTCGCTGGTGGTGGCGCGGGCAAGGCCGACGAGCGCACCGAGAAGCTCGTCCCTCACCCGCTCAGCAGACGTCACAGGGGCTTTGAAAAGTTCGGTCATGAGTTTTCCTTTCTGGATGCAGACGGCCCGGAAAAGGCCGCAGAATTTCTGCTGTGAGTATAACCGATTTGAAGCTGATTTACAAGGAAAATCAGATCGTAGGGAACGCATTCATGCGTTCCGCAAGCCGACAGGAAACACAACGCCGGAACGGGCAAGCCTGTTCCCTGCAATGTGCTCAGTTGCCGATTGCGGCAGCGATGGAATATGCACAAAGGGACGCTTGCACAGATCCCGTACAAGCGTCCCTTGTCGTTTCAAATGAAAAATCAAACCAGCTCCGGTACAGCCTTTGCCAGCATTTCTGCCAGCTGTGCATGGCCGTTGCGGGTGAGGTGCATGAAGTCCACCTGATTGAACTCGCAGTCCTTTGCGTCGAGAAAGTGCACGCCCTGCCGCTCGCAGATGATGCGGAACTGTTCGGCCACACCGGCAGATTTCTCCACGCAGCCTGCGCCCATGACGGCATCATGGAACCCGGCCCCGATGGGCGGGGGAGCCACCACCAGAATGTTGGGCGTTTTGCCGCCCCAGCAATCCACGCTCTTGGCCTTGAGGATCAGCCGTTCCATACCGGCAGCGATGCAGGCCGCGTTGGCGTTAAAACGCTCTTTCACGTCGTTGGTGCCCAGCATGATGATGAGCAGGTCGATGACCTCGTGGCTCTTGAGCAGGGAATAGATCACGCTCAGCGCGTCCATGGATTCATGGATGGGGTCCACAAAAACGGTCGTCCGGCCGGAAAGGCCTTCTTCCGTGACAAGATATTTGTCGTCCAGCGCGGCCTGTAAACGGCAGGTCCAGCGCTCGTCTTCGTTGAAGCGGATGCCGCGGTCGGCGCAGTCATTGGGGTCGGCGCAATAGCCGTGGGTGTTGGAATCACCCAGACAGAGAATGTGTGTTTTCATGCAAGATCACTCCTTTTCCATCGTCTGGCGGAAGTAATACACCGCGCCCACCATGCCGGCGTCGTTGTGCAGCTGCGCCGCGCGGATCTCCAGCCCTTCGGCAAAGGCAGGCATGACCGAAGCCTTTACCTTGGCGGCAATGGGGTCGATGAGCAGTTTCTGCTGGGCGGACACGCCGCCGCCGATGAGGATGAGCTGCGGGTTGAAGATGTGCACCATACCGGCAAGCCCCTGTGCGATCTCGTCGGTCCATGCGTCCAGCAGGGCCAGCACGGTTTCGTTGCCCGCCTCGGCTGCGGCGAAGATAGTGCGGCCGTCGGTCCAGTCCGGGTCCTTCTCCTTTGCAGCGCGCACCAGAGCGGTGGTGGCGGCGTAGCGCTCCCAGCAGCCCTTTGCGCCGCAGGTGCAGTCCACGCCGTCCAGTGCGTGGGTGCGGTAGTGGCCCAGCTCGCCGCCAAGGCCGCGGGCACCTTCCAGCAGGCGGCCGCCTGTGAGGATGCCGCCGCCCACGCCGGTGCCCAGCGTCACGCCGATGACGTCGGTGTAGCCCTTTGCGCCGCCGACCCATACTTCGCCCAGCGTCATGCAGTTGGCGTCGTTGGCCACCGTGACAGGCAGACCAAAGGTCTTTTCCAGCTCCGCCTTGATGGGTGCGCCGATATAATTAGGCAGGTTGCCGCAGGTGCCGGCCACGATGCCCTTGCGGCTGTCGATCTGGCCGGTGGCAGACACGCCGATGCCGGCCAAACTTTCGGCGGTAATATTCTGCGCGGTCAGAAAGGCTTTGGCGGCCTTGAGCACGGTGGTCAGGATGGGGGTCTGGTAGCCGTCAAAGCTGACGCTTTCCTCGGCTTTTGCCAGCACGGTGCCGGTCTCGTCCACGATGCCCAGCTTGACGGCAGTGCCGCCGATATCGATACCAAGATAGTGTTTCATAGCAGGCACTCCCCTGTGTTATTTCTTTGCAGCGTTGATGGCACCGGTAAAGCGTGCGGTGATCTCTGCCGGGCGGGTAATGGCACCGCCCACCACCAGCGCAAAGGCACCGGCTTCCAGTGCCTTGACCGCCTGCTCCGGGTAGTGGATGTGGCCCTCGGCAATGACCTTTGCCGGGCACTCTGCGGACAGCTTATGGACAAACTCAAAGTCGATGTCATCGATGCCCTCGGTCTCGGGGGTATAGCCCCGCATGGTGGTGCCCACAAAGTCGGCACCGGCCTCGGCGCAGAGCATGGCGTTCTCAAAGTTATCGCAGTCGGCCATCACCAGCTGCTCGGGGTACTTTGCCTTGATGGCGCGGATGAACTCGGCGGAGGTAGAGCCGTCCGGGCGCAGGGCACCGGTGCCCTGCACCGCAAGGATGTCTACCCCGCAGGACACCAGCTCGTCCACTTCCTTCATGGTGACGGTAATGTACATGGGCGTGCCGGGGTAATCCTTTTTGATGATACCGATGACCGGCAGGTCCACCACCTGCTTGATCTGGGTGATATCCCGCACGGTGTTGGCGCGGATGCCCACGGCACCGCTCATGGCGGCAGC
>ERZ834382.3119-NODE-3119-length-10489-cov-7.118555_pt1 | contig 10489 bp, 9 predicted proteins | sample MGYA00519692_ERZ834382 | MGnify/ENA primary metagenome ERZ834382 (study PRJEB31850, sample SAMEA3708751) | human gut metagenome | biome: human gut; feature: human-associated habitat; material: faeces | place: China | collected 2014 ...
TCATCCATCAGGTATTCATATTTTTCCTTCATGAAACCCGCAACAACGTAAATTTCCTGAATTCCCACTTCGTGAAGCTGCTTAATGATTCGTTCAATCAAAGGCTCCCCATTGACTTCCAACAGGCCTTTGGGCATCTCTGTGTTGATGGGGACCATCCGCATACCAAAACCGGCTGCCAGAATAATTGCTCGTTTGGGAGTCTTATTCTTGTACTCCGACACAGCCTTGGCTGTGGGACAAATTGCTTCGTTCAGATACCCTGCCTTAATGAGTTCCTTGAGGGAACGGTTTACTACTCCCAAGGAATGACCCGAAACCTCCGCTAGAATTCTTTGATTAATAAACGGTTCTAGCAAAAGTGCATTCAAGATATCGCTTTCTTGTTTGTTCATATACACCTCTCCACAGTTTTTGGTGAACAGTATGCCAGCATGAAACCGCAACCCAGGATTGCGGTTTCATGTCATCAAGTTATTCTTAATGTTCTCCAACGCTACTGCTCTGCCAAATAGCATTTCAGGTGGTGTTTGTAAACTCGCTTATTCTCTGGCGGCAGTTGCATATAATCTCCAAAAGATCTGGTCAATACCTTGTCGATTTCTGAGGGGGCATAAAAATACCTTCCCTCAAATTCGCTTTCGATTCTATTTTTTAGCCAGTCGCTTTCATAAGGGATACCATCCCATGGGAGTCCCATATATTTTGTAGGCTTTTCATCGAATTTTATGTAACGTTTATGCATTTTCAAAAGAACATCATGAGCATCGAATAATTTTGCACCATAAAAAGCTAGATTTTTACGCACTATATGCATCAATCTTTTCTTCTCATTTAAAGCTTCATGGACTCGATCGTTTTTATATAGATTTTAGAGTTCTGGTTCTTTTCTGGTCACAATCTTATACTCGTGATAAGCTACGCGTTTTTCTACAGGAGGAAGTTCCATATAGTTCCCATAAATATAAGCTAAAAGTTCATCCCACTTTTCAGGCGCATAGAATTTGTGATTTTCAAATTCCAATAGCACTCTTTTCTCAAACCATGCTTTTTCGAATTGCTCCGGATTCTTTTCATCCGACCACACTGGAATGCCAACGTATCGGTTTGTGTTTTTTGTGTTCTCGTGTATATATTCAACTATTTCCAAATCAAATTTTTTCAAATAATCTCTGCCATAAACAACCTGCAGCAAAAGGTGATATGGAATTTTCAGACAGGACTTGATGGTCGAGTTTCCTTTTCCATTTACATATATTCTTATTTTCCTATTTTCTTTTTGAATATGTTTCAAAATTTTTTTTGCCTGAGCAACATTTTCCCCATAGAAGTCCAAGGGATAAACGTCAACAAACACACCGATATCAATCGGTTTTTCATTATTGGTATGTATGTATTTATATCGCCGGTCCGAGAATCTCGAAATACCAAAATAATAGTTTTCTTCAGTTTGACGATTTGAAAGTTTATACGGTGTTATCGAGTCCTTGTTCTTTTGGCAATAATCCAGAAATCTGTCATAGTCTTCTCTTGGCATCCAAACGTCTGCATCATCATCCCACGGAATAAATCCATGATGGCGAACAGCCCCCAGCAATGTTCCATAGGCAAGGTAATACCGAAAACCTTCTCTTTCACATAAATCATGAAATGTCTGTAGCACATTCAGCGTAACTGTATGAATTTCCTGTATAGTTAATTCTTTTTTATTCATCTATTTGACCTCCAAAATCGCTTTAGAATGCCTAATGTCTTCTCTTCATGAATCAAGCCGGCTCCACACAATAACAAAACGACTAAGATTCTCAGAATAATATGGTCAATCAGAATATTTCCCAGTATTACTGCTGAAAATATTCCTGCGGAGCAGCCTAGCATTACCTTATTTGAGAACAAAATCTTTCCTTCAACCTTTATCGCAATCAGATAATGCAGAAGAAAATAAAGGAAATATGTTGCCGATGTTGTGTATGCAGCGGCAATGTAGCCATATTTCTTTATAAAAACAAAATTCAGAATAATATTTACGATTGCGGCCATAATCGTTCCGCTGGCTATGTACTGAGTTTTTCCATAATAATATTCAACACAGGACGGAATCGTATATAAAAAAGCAAAATACCCCCCTGCAACGATAGGAATCACAGAATATATTGCATCCCAGTAATTTTCACTTGCCAGAATCTTAACGATTTCTGGTGCCATAAAAATAATCGCACTCGAAAACAGTGCCATGTACGATGCATAGTAGCCACTATACTTTTTTATTGAGAATAAATCATTGTCCTTTCTTTTTTGGTAAAACCATGGTCCCCAAACACTATCCAGCGAATTTGCCGTAACCTGTACAATTGCGTAGATATTATAAGCAAAACTGTAAATTCCAGCATTCTCATCCGTTCCCATTTTCATAATCATAATTCGATCAAACTGATTAAGCACAATTTGACTGAGTCCGTGCGGGATAATGGGAATGCTATACTTAACCCCCCATTTCAGGAGAGATAGATCTTTACACGGTTTTTCTCTTTTCCAAAATTCGATGATTATATTGACTGCAACTACCACAATCGCTATTGTCGAACCCAGAATTCGCCCAATATACTTATCCTTCTGAAAAACAAATACAATAAGGAACAGCGAAAGCAGAATGTTAAGTATAGCATTTATGCCAGATACTTTTATGAATTTTTGGTACCTGTAATCGATTCCTGCATCTGTGTTATAGCAAGTCATTACGGCATTTCCAAATGCATACAAAACTAAAAGGTTCAAGCAGACTTTGTCCAGCTGCAGAAAATTTTCAAGCGCATCTCCAAATATATTTACAGCCAACAGCCAGCCCGCTGTACTGCAAAGCACAAGGCAAATTGTTGTCGAAACATAAGAATGGTAGTCCTTTCCTTTCTCCGCTCCTTCCGAGGCAAGACCATACCGATAACGTGCATTCTTATAGCTACTGTGAATCGCAAAACCGATTAATACAAAAATTATATTTTCATAGGAAAGAAAAACGTTGTACTTTCCATAATCCTGTGTTGTCAGAAGTCTTGTGAAAATAGGGATTGTAAAGAAAGAAAGTCCCTTCAGAAGGTAATTTCCAATTGTGTATCCAATGCCCGCCTTGAGAACACGGTTGCCCACTTTTTTCTCTCGTGTCTTATCGTTGGTGCCCATATTCTCCACGGACTCCCTCCTTATAGTCACTGATGCCTTGTCTTATGAATTTCATCCTGCTCTTTTTATCATCCAGCATCAAATAATGTACGACCGGACGTATCGTCACATTTGCAATCAGCCGCAGCCGCATCTTTAATGGGACATAATTCTCCTGAAGAAGATACAGTGCATCTCTTGTCTGATAGTATTCTCTGAAGGGCTGACCGACTCTCAGTTTAATAAGACCAACCTTCTTTTCTCCATTTCCAACCGAATGGTGCAGCACAACTTTTTCTGTCATACAGCACACCATACCGGCTTTCCGCATCCGCCAACATAGATCCCAGTCTGCAAGGTCAAGGAAAACATTCTCGTTCCAGAAACCGATTTTTTTCAGGTTTCCATACCGCATCATCAACGAAGATGTAATGGTATTGCTTACCTCATAGGTCTCGTCTGTAATATTTTTCTTCTGCCGTGGTCTCTCCGTCCGATCATTGCTCGTATTGTAAAATACAGGTCCAAGACAACCCAGATTCGGAATAAGTGTCTCAATTTTCCGGTATTCATCCTGCAGCGCTTGAATATAACCTTCGCCAATTTGTGAATCCTGGTCAAAAAATATAATCAAATCATCATCTTTCCAGCCATAGGTATCATCTTTTAGTGCCATATTAAATGCTGCACCAAGGCCAAGGTTCTTATTTTTTGTTACATAGACTATGTTTTTTTTATCTTGAAATGCAGTCTCATGGGATTCCTGACTATTGTCACATAGAATCACCCTGTCCACCTGTTTGGACAAAATCTTGCAATTATTAAATTCTTTTTCGCCTGGATTATATAAGGTCACCAAGGCATGCATTTTACTCATTTTTAGCCTTTCACTGCCAGAATCAATAAGTTGGCAATTTTATTCAACACAGTTAGTAATTAGCAGAACCGAAAATATATGTGTGCTATCAAAACAGTACGGATTAAAAAAGGTATAAATCAGGTATGTTATATAGCACATAAGTTTCTTTCGATTTTTTTGTCCCGCATACGGAATAAACGTCAGCAAATAAAAAGTTCCTAGTCCAATTATTCCAATTTGATTGTAGATATATAGCGTTTGTAATTCGAAATACGTATCGCCATCATACTGCCTCCACACTCCTCCGCCACTGACACTATGTCCTAAACCACTCCCGATAATGGGATTTGTTTCCGTTAGCACCTGAATTTGTTCTACTCGAACCGCATTTGAAAATTCTGCCTTTACCTTCATCGATCTCAACGAATAAAGTCCAAATACTATAACCATCACTATCGAAATCGGAATAACGAAGATCAATTTCCAGTTTTTCTTTTTAATCCATTTCAGTAGTACCGGGCCATAATAAAGCACTGCAAAAGCAAATATCCCCAAAACATATGCCGAATTTCCTGCCGCAAGGGCTGTTACTGCCATCAGCGCTCCGTAAAATGTCAACCTGCGTTCTTTCATGAATTCACAGATAAACAGTGTCACAAATATACTTGTTCCTAAAATTTGTACTCGCGGTATGCCGTTTAAAATGTAGATATCTCCCGCTCCCGTACTTTGTGCCCACCTACGGTAGGATTGATAATCCTGTTTGATGAAAACATCCAGCCATGTAAGCAAAACTATGCTTGCCTTAATTGTGGCTAGTACTTTAAGAATCGTCCACTCCCTATTGAAACCGGGTTCTCTCACGCACTGCGCTAATGGAATTGCCAAAAGAATCAAATAAAAACGCAATACGCTGCTAATAGGTGTCCCGTTCACATACGAAATTGCACCAGATGTAGTCAGGTAAAAAAAGAAAAAGCAATATAATGGAATATGGTTTCTATAAATTTGGAATCTTATGCGATTGCTTTCAATCAACAGAAACATCGCCAAGCATGGAACAATCAAGATAGCAAGATTTCTTTGATAGCACTGGAACATATACGCCGCAACCGAGACAGTCCAGAATGCACTTGCCCATGTGTTTTTTTGCGTTTTAATTTCCTTACACACTTTTTTTTTCTTCACCTATGGTGTTTTACTTTCTCAACACTTTCTCAAACATAAATTTCCGTAGCCAGTTCGGAGCCAATGCTGATCCACTGCGAATCACACAACTTTTGATGTACTGACCATTCCCAATGAACCCGCTGTCCTTCATGTACTTGAACAACCTCATCTGCGTTTTGGCATACTTCCAACCAGCACGCCGTTTATACATATCCGAGCCAGCTCTCATGTGGAGTAGCGGCTCCTGAATGTTGTAGCCCTGATATCCAGCCATCAGCATCCTTAACCAAAGGTAATAGTCCTCCAGCAAGTAGAAATCTTGATAGGAGCCAACTGCTTCGACTGCGGACTTCTTATACATCACACAGGGGTGATTGAACGGGTTGCGCTTCTTCGCAAACTCCACAATCTCAGCATTTGTTTCTGGTGGCACACGCCTCGCATCAATAATTTTCGGAGATGTAGTGAATTCCTCCACAATGCCGGAGCAGATACTAACCTCTGTGTGTGCGCTGAACACCGCAAGCTGTTTCTCACAACGATCAGGGTAGGCAATATCATCGCTGTCCATCCGAGCAATCAGTTCATTTTTGCAGTGCTTAATGCCCTCATTGAGAGCATTGCCAAGGCCGCCGTTCTTTTCCAGTCGGACAACATTCAGAGTCATCCCCATTTCCTGTTGCTTCACCGCAATCACAGCATCAAGTTCAGGATTCAGCGGGCCATCACACACCAACACAAAATCGCTTGCGGGAACAGTCTGCGACTGAATGCTTTCGATTGCCTGCCTCAAATATTCGGGCTTCTCTTTGTGATATACCGACATCAGAACACTGTAATTCTGCATCACTTCGTCTCCTGTCCCATCGCCGTAGTCTGACCCTCTGCCACGCCTTCCGTGCTTTCCGGCATGAACAAGATCTTGATGGTAGCCAGCATAATCTTCAGATCTTCCACAATGCTCGGATGCGCAATATACATCAGATCCATCTGCAGCTTATCATACGGTGTCGTGTTATATTTTCCGTACACCTGTGCATAGCCGGTTAGACCCGCCTTGGCCTGCAGCCGCAGAGCAAACTCCGGCATTTCTTCGCAGTACTGGGCTGCGATTTCAGGCCGCTCCGGGCGGGGGCCGACGATGGACAAGTCACCCTTGAGGATATTCAGCAACTGAGGAAGTTCATCCAAACGGCAGGCACGGATGATATGACCCACCTTGGTGATGCGGTCGTCCTTATCGCCGGTGGAAAGGCGGGCCACGCCGTCTTTTTCTGCATCCACCCGCATGGAACGGAACTTGAGGATCTCGAACTGCTTTCCGTCTTTGGTCAGGCGAACCTGCTTATAGAACGCAGGGCCGCCATCCGACTTGACTGCAATGGCTGTAATCAGGAGGAGCGGGCTGAGAATGATCAGCGCAATCAGAGAGAGCACAATATCCATTGTTCGCTTCACAAACAGGTATTCCGGGCTTGCCATATAGCGGCCTACCCGCAGAACCGGCAGATGGAACATGTGCATCGGCTGGGAACCGCTCATGATCACATCGCCCACCCGGGGAATCACAAACACATTGATGCCCTGTCCCACACAGTATTTCAGGATGATATTGCGCTCATGGCTGTGAACACCGCTGATGAACACGCTCTGCATTCCATCCAGCAGGCTCAGGTCAGAAAGGCACTCTTCAACGTTCAATGTCATCTTGACATCGTACTTTTTCGAGAGGCCGTATTCATTGATGAGCTTTTCCAGTCCATGCCGGACATCGTAGACCACTGCGGTGGGTTGAGGCGGAAAAGTCCGGAAATACCAGGTATGGGCGCATCTTGCCCACAGGGTTGCCATCAGGATCTGTCCTGCAATCGCCGCGATGCCCGGCAGAATATTGCAGAGCCGTCGAGACATCAGGCAGATGACAATGTACAGAATGCCATCGGTTGCCATGGCTGCCAGTACCTGTCCGTAAATCAGCTCTGAGATGCGCTGCAAAGACATCCAGAACGCATCGTAGACTTTACCTAACAGAAAGAACAACACCGCAAACAGACCGATCATGGCCCAGTTGCCCTTCCAACCAAACTTTGCATAGACCTGATACGAATAATACAGCTCCCAACAAAGTGCAAACGGAATTGTGATCATTACCAAATCGATGATTTTTACGATCTTCAACATCACATCATGCTGAAATTTTGACATAATACCCCAATAACTCCTTCAATTGTTTTCTTTGGTTCTCATCAGCCTTCCTGATGCTGCCATGAGTCGAGCTTTTTCCACTGCATTTCAACAGCATCTAATAAAGCCATATACTCCTCCTGCCGCAATCAAGGAGTATCCTCCATTTGAATCATGGAAGATACCTCTTATTTTTCGCCTTGTACCAATTCTCGCCTTATTTTATCATGAATTTACCAGCACTTCAATAGAAATACCTTGTATCATTCCAAATTGACGGCGAAAAAAACAACATTCTAATGCGATTTCATCCGATTTTAGACAAGAAATGCAATTTATGGAAATTGCGAAAGCGTTTCTTTGCTCACAAGGAGTCAAACAGGGGTCAAGTAAAGGGAGGCATTCAGATGGCAAAACGAGGAGAAAACATCCATAAGCGAAAGGACGGCCGCTGGGAGGGGCGTTATATCAAAGGGCGCACCGCCGAAGGAAAACCCGTATGGGGGTACCTGTATGGGTATGCGTACCGCGAAGTCCGGGAAGAGCTGATCAAGCAGAAAGCTCTGTCCGGATTCTATCAGCTTTCCGGGAAGTCAATGCGTTTTTCTGAGCTGGCGGAGCTTTGGCTCGCTTCTCTCAGGCAGGGGATCAAAGAATCTACCTATGCCCACTACCGGTACACTCTGCACAAATATCTTCTTCCGGTTTTGGGCAGTTTGCTAATTTCGAGCATGACGGCTTCTTTGCTGGAACGTCTTTTTCTTCAAATTCTATTGCCCTCAGACTGGAGTCACAAGCCTCTTGGCGCATCCTCGGCACAGGAATGTTTTGGGATGCTACGGCGAATCTGCAAGTATGCTGCACATCTGCACCTCATGCCGCCCATCGAGATATGCGTCAAACTGCCACACACACAGAAGCCAGAACCACAACCCTTGACCCGGACAGAACAGGATTCTCTCCGGGAATTTCTTTTATCAGAACCAACCACCCGTAAAATCGGGATGCTTCTGCAAATGGAACTTGGATTGCGAATCGGGGAGGTCTGCGGCCTGCAGTGGGGGGATTTCGATTTTGATGAAGGCACAGTAATAATCCGGCGCACTGTCTGTCGAATCTGTTGTGGGAATGGTCATACAAAAGTTGTGATCCAGACCCCCAAAACACAGCATTCTAACCGTGAACTTCCGCTTCCGAAGCCGTTGCTGAGAACTCTACGCAAGTTGCACAGAAAATACAGCGATACCACATGGTTTCTCTCCGGGAATGAGGAACGGCCTGTAGAACCACGCTGTTACCGCAAGAGCATTCAATGTTACCTGAAGCAGGCCAGGATCCGAAAAATTCACCCACATGTTCTGCGTCATACGTTCGCTACGACCTGCCTGCAGGCTGGATGTGATATCAAAACCTTGAGCGAACTGTTAGGCCATTCCAATGCAACGATCACGCTACAGCGATATGTTCACTCTGACTTAGGCCGTAAGAGACAGGAGCTGGAGCGCATTACACGCAGGCTTTATAAAGGGTCGGACAGGAGTCACAGGTTGAAATAAATCACGATGTCGCAGAAAAAATCAGACTATGCCCTCAACGATTCAAATGGAGGATACTCCTTGATTGCGGCAGGAGTGTGCGTATGCGGCATTGCGGCTGTCTTGAGCATAATGAGAGGACCTCCCCAGCGGCGATAGAGCCGATAGAAGCAGTATGGCAAGACCACTGTCATTTATCCGGCCAGCACCGGTAAGAGTCAATATTGCGTTCAAACTCACAGAGAACCACTCGGATGCGGTCATTTTTGACTGTCTCCCAGTGAGCACATCTTCAAAATACAGACAGGAACTCAATTGGTAAAAATCGTTGCACAGGAATCTTCCTTATTATATAAGCGGAATAAAAACGTGTGAGGAAAAATGGTGAATTTAGAAGAAACGAAGTATCATGTGGATTTTGGTAAATATTATGTTCGGATGACAGATAAACAAAAGCGTTATCTTGTGGTGCGCTCTGTCATTGACCGGATTCTGGCGGGGATTGCGTTGGTGATACTTTCACCATTATTTCTGGTTGTGAGCATTGCACAGAAAATCAGTGCACCTGATGAGCCTGTTTTCTTTTTGCAGAAGCGTGTTGGAAGAAACGCACATTGCTTCAACATTATTAAATTCCGGACAATGAAAAGCTCTGCACCAAAAAATGTGGCAACCGGCGACTTGGCCGACCCACAAATATATATTTCAAGACTTGGGCGCTTTCTGAGAGATACCAGCATTGATGAGCTACCACAACTTGTGAATGTGGTCAATGGGGACATGAGCCTGATTGGCCCCCGCCCACTGGTATATACCGAGCGTGAGATTCGTTTTTTGCGTCGATGGTACGGTGTATATCAAGTGACACCGGGCATCACCGGCTGGGCACAGGTCAACGGTCGGGATACGGTGGATATCTACGATAAGGTTTACTATGACCGTGAGTACGTCCAAAATGTCAGCCTGAAGTTTGATTTAAAGGTCATCTGGAAGAGCGTTCTGGTGGTGCTGGGCCGGAAGGGTGTCGTGGATGGAAAGGTTGATCCGGAGTTCCGGCAGGAAAGTATTGTGCTGCTGCGGGAAAGTCAGCTGGTGCAAAATAGGCAAGTTGAATGCACAGACGAGAATAAATTGCCGATGATGTGAGGAAATATGAAAAAGGTACTTTTTGTAACGCACAATGGACGTTTTTTAGTCCAGTTTGAATTGAATGATATCCAGATTCTGCAGAAACTTGGGTACGAGGTCCATTGTGCAACGAATTTTGACGGCGAAACTATGCGTGCAGACGCTGAAAACACCTTGAAGGAACACGGTGTGATCTGCCACTCAATTCCGATTGAACGTTCACCTTTGCGATTGAGAGAAAACCTGAACGCATATCGGGCGCTGAAATCACTGCTGAAAAAAGAGCATTTTGCGGGTGTGCATTGTCATACGCCTATGGGTGGCGTGGTTGGCCGTCTGGCTGCCAATGCGACACACACGGCACCGGTGCTCTATACGGCCCATGGTTTCCACTTTTACAAGGGCTGTCCGTTGAAAAACCGGCTGATCTACCAGACCGCCGAGACTTTTTTGGCCC
>ERZ834382.3130-NODE-3130-length-10463-cov-3.085992_pt1 | contig 10463 bp, 10 predicted proteins | sample MGYA00519692_ERZ834382 | MGnify/ENA primary metagenome ERZ834382 (study PRJEB31850, sample SAMEA3708751) | human gut metagenome | biome: human gut; feature: human-associated habitat; material: faeces | place: China | collected 2014 ...
TTCGCTGTACACGCAGCCGCAGTACGGCTGGCGGTAAATTCCCATACTTATGGAGAGGTCAATGCCGGCCTGCCAGTAAGGACGGAAGTCGCGGTACATGAAGATCGGTCCGCCGTCCTGTCCGGAGAGACGTTCTCCGGCTTTTCTGATGGCTTCATGCGGCTGATACTTTGAGTACAGCAGGGAGGAGAAGAAATGGGTGAAACCCTTTTCCTTCGCCTTTGTGAACGTGGCCTCCATACGGCTTGTCACGCAGTAGGTGCAGCGCTCCGGCGGGGTGTCGCGGTTCTGAACGGCTCTGAGCCAGTCCGTGATGTTCCATGCGGCGTCGTCGAAGAGAATGGGAATTCCGAAATACGCGCAGGTCTGTTCAGCGGCTTCGTGGCGGCGGAGATACTCCGCCAGGGGCTGGATGTTGGGATTCATGAAGTACCCCGTTATGTTCCAGCCCTCGGCCAGGAGCGTCCTGATGCAGATGCAGGCGCAGGGGCCGCAGCAGATATGCATGAGGAGCCGGTTTCCTTCGGGCGCCCGGGGGCCCGGAGGAAGCGGCTGCTGTTCTGTCGGTTCGGTCATGATTACGGCTTGATGGTGATTTCGATGTTTTTGTTAAAGCGCTGCTCGAGCTCTTTGAGCGCGTCCCGCTTATGGTTGAGCAGGTACAGGCCGAGTTCCTGGGGCAGTTCGTACTGGCAGGGCGAGGAAGAACGCGAGCGCAGGGCGCGGGCGATATCCCTGAGAGCCTGCAGGGACTGCCACTCCAGATTACGGCGCAGGCCTGTGCCGCCGCAGGCGGGGCAGGGTTCCATGGAAATGGAAATAGCCGAGTTGCCCGTGCGCTGGCGCACGAGCTCGAGCAGGCCGAAGGAGCTCATGTGCGCAACGTCGTGACGTGCCCTGTCGTATTTCATGGCGTTGCGGAGCGTGCGCTCCACCTCGGCCACGTGCTTGTGCTCCTTCATCTCGATGAAGTCGATGACCACCTGGCCGCCTATGTCGCGGAGCTTGAGCTGGCGGGCGATGGTCTCCGCGGCTTCCATGTTTGTCTTGAAGGCCATGGCCTCGAAATTGCCTTTGCCGGAGATCTTGCCGGAGTTGATATCGATGGCCATAAGCGCTTCCGTCTGGTCGAAGCACAGGCGGCCGCCCGAGGGCATGAGCACTTCGCGGCTGTAAATCTGGTCGAGCTGGCGGCGAAGGTTGAAGCGCTCCCACATGGAACGGCGGGCATCATTGTGCAGGCGCACGAGCTCCTTCTTGTTGGGGAAGAGCAGGGCGACAGTGTGCCGGATGCGTTCGGCCATATCGGCGTCGTCCACCCATACCTCCGTCACGTCGTCCGTGAGGTAGTCGCGGATGGCGCGTTCGGGGAGGCCGGGCTCCCTGTACACGCAGGCCGGAGCCTTCACCTCAGTGGCTTTTTTGCGGACTTCAGCCCAGGTGCGCTTCAGATAGACGAGGTCATTCTTGAGCGTGGCCTGAGTCACGCCGGCGCTTACCGTGCGGACAATGACACCGAGGTCATCACCGGGATCGATGCCGTGCATGAGCTCGCGCAGGCGGGAACGTTCCTCTTCGTCGCTGACCTTCCGTGAAATGCCAATCTGCTCCTGTCCGGGGGTGAGCACCAGGAACCGCCCGGCGAGGGAAATCCATGTGGTGAGGAAGGCACCCTTCGAGCCGTTTGGTTCCTTGACCACCTGCACAAGCACTTCCTGTCCGATGTGCAGAACTTTCTGGATGGGCGGGAATTTTTTGCCGCGCGCGGGCTCGAAGTGTCCGGAATAATACTCGGGGTGGATTTCATCGATCTGCAGGAATCCGTTTTTTTCCTCGCCGAAGTCGATGAAAGCGGCCTGCAGATTAGTATCGATGTTGTGAATGACGCCCCTGTAGATGTTGCCCTTGATTTTTTTCTGGTGGAGCATGTCGAGATAATATTCTTCGAGCACGCCGTTATTGGTGAGGGCGACTTCCACCTGTTCACCGGGGAGGATGCTGATATACATGCAGCGTCTGCCGGCGGGACGGCGCTGCTGCTGGGGAGCCGTCTGGCTGACCGGCTCGGTCCTGACATGCTCCGGGGTCTGGTTTTCCTCGTTTTCCTGGGCTGCGCGGCCTTCGCTGCTTTTGCGCCCGTGTCCGCGGCCGCCCCGGCGTCCGCGCCTGCGCTTCTTTCTGTCACCGCCGTCCTGTTCGGATTCGGTCTCATCGTCAGATGACGCGGTGCCGGCGGATGCGGCGTTTTCGTCTTCTTCCTGATTTTCCTGGGCAGGGGCTCCGTCATTTCCCTGCAGGGAGGTGTCTGCATCGAGGGAGTCAGCGTCATAGCGCTCGTCATCATCGTTCCAGCCGGACCATTCCCGCCAGTCCGCGCTTTCTCCGTCAGAGGCTGCGCTGCCGGATGCGTCTTCCTCCGCAGAAAAATCCTCTCCGCCTGCGGAAGAGCCGGCGTCCTGCCCGGAGACGGTTTCGCTGTCCGTCCAGCCGGAGTCCCAGTCCGGAACATCACGGGGTCCCTCATCAGTCCCGGGAAAGGCCGGGGCGTCGGGGGCAGTGTGCGCGTCCGCTTCCATACCCCCGGCCGGGCCTGTTTCGGCTCTGCCAGCGTCCTCCAGAGGAGATGGCGCTTCCTGTGCGGTCACGGCAGCCGGTTCGGACAGATAGGCGGCCGCGGTTTCGGCCGTCACTGCGGAGAGAACCGGAGCCTGTGCCTCCTCTTCCCCCTGGGGTGTTTCCTGGGAATGCGCTTCCGCGGCTTTGACTGCCGCGGAGACAGCTGGACTGGGACGGGATGTGCGGCGCGGCTTGACCAGGGATTTGCCCTGGGCTGCCGTGCCCTTGGTACGTGATGTGTTTTTTCTCCCCGCTGGCTTTCTGGCTTTCTGAGCCGCGCCGAGCTGGGCCGGAGCCTGCTCTTCCCCCGCGTCAAGGAGGCTGCTTCTGCGGGGCTGTCTGCGGCGTTTCGGCTTCTGTTCCTGAAGCTCCTCTCCGGCCTGCGGCGCTTCGTCTGTGCTTTCTGTATTTTTTTTGCTGCGGGTTACGTTGTTTCTGCGGCGCTTTTCTGTTTTGGCAGCGCCTTCCTGCACGGTTTCGGAAACCGTTTCAGGATTTTCCTGATCGTTTTCTGCCATATGTAAATTCCCATGGCGCACCGGTTCGCACCAGGCGCGAGATAAAATTGCAGTCACGCCGGGGGATACCCCCGCTCCTGACTGGAGGAGGAGACGACGGCAGCTGTAGCGGTCAACTGCTCAGCGTGGGAAGGTCCGCTCCGCAGCGGCAGGGCATCCGTGAGAAAATTCCCCGCGCGCAGAAAGGGCCTGCACGGCGGCCTGTGCGTCTCTGTGGGGGAGAGTACGTATTTTTACGGATTATGCAAGGCCGCAAGCCGGGGCTCCGCCCGCGGTTCTTCTGGGCAGCCGGTCTCATTCCTGTTACGGACGGAGTCTGGCTTCTCTCTTGAGACATCGGACGTCCTGATCTATTCTGTTATATTATGCTGAATTTCAGGAGGGCAGAACTATGGCTGAAAACAGAGAAATGCTGGGGAGCCGCCTTGGCTTTCTGCTGATTTCCGCCGGGTGCGCTATCGGCCTCGGCAATGTATGGCGTTTTCCTTTCATTACGGGAGCATATGGCGGTGCCTGCTTCCTGCTCATCTTTATTGTCTGCCAGCTCATGGTTATGCCCGTCATGCTGTGTGAGTTCGCTGTTGGACGCGCTTCAAGGCGCAATATGGGGCTCGCCCTGAAGGTTCTTGAGCCGAAGGGCACATACTGGCACAAATTCGGCTGGATTGCTCTTGCGGGAAGCTACCTGCTCCTCATGTTCTATACGACCATCACCGGGTGGATGCTCATTTACTGCGTGTACATGGTGAAGGGGACATTCGTGGGCATGGCGCCGGCCGCGGTGGGACAGTTCTTTGGAGCCATGACCCAGAATACGGGGCTTCAGATAACGGGCATGACCATCACGGTGGCCATTGGCGCCCTTGTCTGCTTCCTCGGCCTGCAGAACGGCGTTGAGCGTTTTGTGAAGTTCCTGATGATCGGCCTCTTCGCCATCCTGCTTATCCTTGTCGTGCACTCCTTTACCCTCCCCGGCGTCGGAGAAGGGCTTTCCTTCTATCTTAAGCCCGACCTCAGCAAAGTGCAGAAATATGGCTTCCTGCCCATCTGCAGCGCAGCTCTCAACCAGGCGTTCTTCACGCTCTCCATCGGTATTGGCGCCATGTGCGTCTTCGGCAGTTACATTGGCAAAAACCGGTCTCTGCCCGGCGAGGTCTGCCTGATTACCGGCATGGACTTTATGGTGGCGCTGCTTTCCGGTTTTATCATTTTTCCTGCCTGCTTTACGTTCGGCGTCGAGCCCGCAGCCGGTCCCACGCTGATTTTCGTGACCCTGCCCAATATCTTTGCCTCCATGAGCGGCGGACGCTTCTGGGGCGCCCTGTTCTTCATTTTCATGGGATGCGCGGCCATGACCACCGTCATTGCCGTTGTTGAGAACATGATCTGCTACTGCATGGATACCTTTGGCATGCGCCGCCGCACGGCGACTGTTGTGAACGGTATCTGTCTGTGGATTGCCTCTCTGCCCTGTGCTCTCGGTTTCAACGTTCTCTCCTCGTTCGAACCTTTCGGAAAGGGATCTTCCGTACTCGATCTCGAGGACTTCCTCGTCAGCAACAACCTTCTGCCTCTCGGAGCCCTGCTGTTCACCCTGTTCTGCACTCTCCGCTGCGGCTGGGGCTGGAACGGCTTCTACAACGAGGCCAATCAGGGCGTCGGTCTGAAGCTTCATCCCGCCCTGCGCTTCTATCTGCGCTGGATTCTGCCTCCGGTCATTGTTATCCTGCTTGTGATAGGCTACATCGACAAGTTCAGCCATTAGAGGGAAAATGCCATGGCAGTGAGCCTGGACAAGGCAGATCTCCGCAGAAAGATGCGCCAGATGCGGCACGATCAGCCCCGGGAGATCGCCCTCGAACGATCCGCGGAGGCGCAGACTCTTATCCTGTCTTCCTCCCTCTGGCAGAAGGCCAGTACTGTGGCCCTCTATATGCCGACACAGGGGGAGATCGGGACAGATCTTCTTTTCCGGGACGCCATAGCCCGGGGAAAGGCTCTCTATCTGCCCCGCGTTGTTCCTGGCAGGCGTGGAGCGATGTTTTTTGTCAGGGTCTCCGGACCGGAGGATCTTGTTTCCGGCGCCTACGGTATCATGGAGCCAAAATCTTCCCTGAAGGGGGTCGGCGGGGCGGACTTCCATCCGGATTTTGCCGTTGTGCCGGGCCTGGCCTTTGACTGGCGCGGACGCAGACTTGGCTTTGGCGGCGGGTATTACGACCGCTTTTTTGCCGGCAAGACTGGGAGTGCGTGCGCTCTTGTGGGGCTGTGTTATGATTTTCAGACCGTCGGGCAGGTCCCTGCGGCACCCTGGGACGTGCGCATGACACACGTCTGCACGGAATCCCGCTTTTCTGCCACGGAGCAGGACTGAGACCCATGACCGCCCGCCTGATCTAACTTTTGAGGATATTTATGTCAGTGAAAATACTTCCATTCCGCTTCCCCGGCATTGATGGCGTGGGCTGCGCCTTTCAGCTCCGCACGGACGCCGGAACAGATGTCAGCGGCGGCAACATTTCTTTTACGGTCGGCGAGGACGCTGACGCCGTGGCCCAGCACCGCCGGGATCTGCTCGGCGCCTGCGGCGTTGAACGCTGGGCCGAGCTGCACCAGGTTCACAGGGACGACATTATTTACGAACCTGACGCCGTCTCTCCGGAGGACACGCCTCAGGTGGATGCCGATGGCATGGCCACAAGGCAGAAGGGGCTCGCCCTGCTCATCAAAACGGCTGACTGTCAGCCCGTGCTCATCGCCCACAAATCCGGCCGTTACGTAGCCGCTCTGCATGTGGGCTGGAGGGGAGACCGGCTTCTTTTTCCCTATACCGGGCTCACCCGGTTCTGTGAGCATTATGGAATAAAACCGCAGGACTGTTCCGCTGTGCGCGGACCAAGCCTTGGACCGGCGAGGGCCGAGTTCACGCATTTCGCCTCGGAATGGGGCTGGTTTTTCAAAAAATATTTTGACTTCGCGACAAGCACGGTTGATCTCTGGGCCATGACCCGCGATCAGCTCATGGCAGCCGGCATGCCCCGCAGGAACATCTACGGCATCGACCTCTGCACACGAACGAACACGCAGCTGCTTTTTTCCTACCGGGCGAGTCACGCCTGCGGCAGACAGGGCAGCCTCATCTGGATAGAATAGCGGCAGTTCTTACCGAAAGCGGAGACAGCCTGAAACAGCCCGGCACGGAACCAGAATGCCGGTTTTGTCCGGACTGCCCCTGATAACCTCCCGGAGATGTTGCAGTTATGCAGAAACCCCTCCTTCTTGACGCTGGCAGCGGCGGCAGGGCCTCACAGCGCCTGATCAGTGACCTGTTTGCCCGTCATTTTTCCAATGATATCCTTAACGTCATGGACGATGCGGCCCTTCTGAATATAGACGGCCCCGTCGCCATGTCCACGGACACCTATACAGTGACGCCGCTTTTCTTCCCTGGCGGAAGCATAGGCACGCTCGCCGTGCATGGAACCGTGAATGATGTCTCTATGCTCGGCGCTTCTCCGAAATATCTCACCTGCGCCTTCGTGCTTGAAGAAGGGCTCGATCTCGACGTGCTTGAGCGCGTTGTTTCCGACATGGGCGAGGCCGCGCGCAATGCCGGCGTTGCCATCGTGACCGGAGACACAAAGGTCGTACCCAGAGGCGCCTGCGACAAAATTTTCATCAACACGGCAGGCATTGGTACCATTATCCGCCAGCCGGCCCCATCGGGCCACAGCGCAAAACCCGGCGATGCGGTGCTCGTGAGCGGAGCCATGGGAGATCACGGGCTCACCGTCATGGCCCTCAGGGACAAACTTTCGTTTGTGAGCGGAGTGCAGTCTGACTCGGCGCCGCTTAACCGCCTCGTGGAGGCAGTGCTGAATGCCGTTCCGGAAGTCCATGTCTTCAGGGATCCCACCCGCGGCGGCCTTGCCACCACGCTCAACGAAATCGCCCAGCAGTCAGCGGTATCCATCCTTCTCAACGATGAGGACATTCCTGTTCATGAAAACGTGGCTGGCGGCTGTTCCTTCCTGGGCATAGATCCCCTGTATCTCGCAAACGAAGGCAAGTGTATCTGCATTCTGCCTGAAGCTTACGCGGAAAAAGCCCTTGAGGTCATGAAAACATTTCCCTGCGGCAGGGAAGCCGCACGGGTGGGCACAGTTACGGACGACAGGGCAGGCCGTGTTGTCCTGAAAACCCGCATCGGCGGCGAACGGTTTCTCGGCATGCTTGAGGGGGCTCTTCTGCCCCGCATCTGCTGAGGAAAAGGAAAATTTTACGCGGCGCTGGGCCGCCGCGGGGAATCCAAGGGGGGCACTGAAAGTGCCTCCCTTTCTTTTTTTCAGAGAGTGTGGTGGAATTAAAAAAACGTGTATATTTAGGATGTTATTTGGTGTTCTCCCATGGCGGAAAAAAAGGCGCAGCACGGAAAAAATTCCGTTGACGAAACCGGATTTTTGGCTCAAAGCACTCGGCATCCATTTCGTGATCCGGACTCCCCCAGGGAACCGGATCCGCAGGAGACAAAAGTGAAGAAAATCCTTTCCTCTGTTTTTGCCGTCGTTTTTGCGATGGCTTTTTCCCTGGTCTGCCAGCCCTCCGTCTCTTCCGCCGCGCCCCAGGGCGCCCCGGCCACGAGGCAGAACCAGCCGGCCCACCAGAGTGTCCGGAATGTGAAGCAGAACCATGCTACGCCGGCGGCAGCCGGCAGAGAGCCCCAGTCTTCCCGTTCCGAAAAGGCTCATGGTTCCGCCGGGAACAGGAAGGCTCCTGGAACCGGCATGGAAGAGAAAGGACAGTCCCGCGCGCCCCGCGAGAAGTCTGCCCGCTAACCGCCTGACAGAAGGCCGAAATTTTTTCTGCCAAAGGCTTTTGCTGAAGCCTGAATCAGCAGGGAGATAATCATATGAAGAAAATTTTTTCTCTTCTCGCAGTCAGTGCCTTTGCACTGCTCTTTTCTCTTGCCATGGAGCCCACGGATGCGTCCGCCGCTCCTGAAGGCGCCCCGGCCATGAAACAGAACAGGCCTGTGCCTCCTGCCTCCGGACACGTGGGACAGCCCCCGCGTGACAGCCATTTTGGTGCCGGAGACGGAAAGGCCCCGAGGCCCGGTATGGAGAAGAGGGAACCTCCGCGCGATGGCAGTTTTGGCCATGGTGACAGGAAGGGCCCCAGACCCGGCATGGACAAGAATAAACCTCCGCGCGACGGCCGCTTCGGCCACGGTGACAGAAAGGCTCCCAGGCCCGGCATGGACAAGAAGGAGCCCCCCCGCGATCAAAAGGCACCCAGATAGTGTTCTTCTGACTGAATGACAATAAAATCCCCTGCCAGGCAAACGTCTGGCAGGGGATTTCTGTATCTGGGGATCGGTGCGGGTGTGCCGGGAAACTGTTTCCCTGAGGAAAAAACGTCTGCCAGAGGACTGTGCTCAGCGGGGTTTTGTCATGGAGCGTATCCTCAGGCCCAATGAAAATCAGTGCGGAGGAAACGCCCAGGGGTACAGGCGCGGCGCCTTTGGGTGGACAGACAGGGCAGCCAGCTGTTTATTTCTGTCCGTTCTCCCCGCTGCCATTCTGAGCCAGGGCCTTTCTGAGCGCCTGCGGCACAAACGGGAGAATTTCGGCTATCTGTGTGGCGGGCGTGGGGGCTGCGAGACTGCCTGCATAGCGGGCAGCCCTGGCTGCCGTAAGGGCTGCCAGGGGAAGATCCATGCCCCCGGCAAGAAGGCCGGTTACGATTCCGGTCACCATATCGCCCGTGCCGCCAATGGCCTCCATGGCCGGAGTCTGGGGCTCGTCCACCCAGTGGATGATGCGGCCGCCTTTGGAGATAGCATCGCGCGCTCCCTTGATGATCATGAAACGGGCTGCGTTCTGGTGTTCAGAGGCGCGGGCCAGGAGCCCGGGCACGTTGTCATGACTGTCCAGCAGAAAGCCGCGGGCGTAAAAGGGATGAGGTGCCTTTTCATCGGCCAGAAAGGCCAGTTCCCCGGCATCCTGAGTGAAGAGGTCATAGTCAGCCGCGTAACCGCTCATCTTGGCTGCGTACATGAATCCCGCGTCAGCCACCAGCACAGGCCTGTGTCCGCATTCCTGACAGGCCATAAAAACGCGGTTGTGCCCGTCCACGTCGGGCATCAGGTAATGGAAGGTGAGCCCCTGCGTATCTTTCCGGTCTGGCAGTTCGGCAGTCAGGCGGGCATAAAGCTCCCTGTGCCCTTCCCGTTGCCAGTATCCCCGCAGAGCAGTGCTTCCACCGTTCCCTCCCCGAGAGCTGAGCAGGTCAGGATGGCAGACGCAACAAGCGCCGGTGTGCCCCGGCGGACGGGAAGGGGATCTCCGTTGCGCCCCACCGGAAAAAGCATGCCGTCATCAAGATTCCAGGGACCTTCGTCCAGAGTGAAATTTTCCTGCGGGACGCTGCCACAAATCAGCCATGCCATAGACGCCGGGCCTCCTCAAAAGCACGCTGCAGGGCATAAGAGCACAAAGTCTGGCCGTGCAGGCGGGGAGCCTCGGCCTTTGCCACATTCTGTCCCACAAGCAGTCCGGCGAGATAGGGCACGTCCGGGCAGCCCCCGCCGGATACATTGACGATTTCCCCTGTCGCCCGGTCGATGGTAATTTTCATGTTGGCCGCCCTCACCATATACCACCGGCCGAAATCCTTTACCTGAAAGAGTGAGACCGGCTCCAGCAGGGGGTCGCTCACAGGGACGAGACGCAGCGGCGCGGGGCCCTGTTCCTCCAGCAGCCTGCGGACGCGCGGCTCCTGCATGAGGTCGATGACGATGACCATGTCGCAGCCGGTGCGCAGTTCCGGCGGCGGTCCCTTGATCTCTGTGGCGAATCCGGCTTCCCTGAGCCTGCGTTCAGCCAGGATGACATCACCTGTATGCTGAAAGACCAGAAAACCGCTGCCATGCGGAGGTGTGGAGGATGGTCTGCGGCCCCTGAAAAGGGCCGCAAGCCTGTTCAGAAAACGGTTCACTTGCGCAGTTCCAGTCGCGTTGAGCCGTCATCCTCGGATTTGGCCGTCACCTGAAAACCTTTCTTGGTAGCGGCCCGGGTGACGTTCTCCACGCTCACGGCGTTGTCTACCAGCACGTCAAAGGGACCGTTTTCTTCCTTGAGTGCCATATGAAACATGACGACCGGCTGCGGGCAGGAAAGACCGCGGGCATCGACAGTACGCATTGTTATATCTCCTTACGCTCTCTTGATATGAGCGAAACCGATGATCAGACAGATGACAAAACCGATGATTGTGGCGTGAGCGCCGTACATGCCGATGCCCGTGCCGGAGCTGGCTGTACCGAGGTTA
>ERZ834382.3133-NODE-3133-length-10460-cov-4.230370_pt1 | contig 10460 bp, 8 predicted proteins | sample MGYA00519692_ERZ834382 | MGnify/ENA primary metagenome ERZ834382 (study PRJEB31850, sample SAMEA3708751) | human gut metagenome | biome: human gut; feature: human-associated habitat; material: faeces | place: China | collected 2014 ...
ACGCTGCCCGCAACAAGCTGGACGCCCGCATGACCCAGACCGCCGCCGCCAGCCTGAAGGATGTCGATGTGACGATGATGCTGTTTGAACCGGCAGGGGAGTTCACCGACGCCGAGCTGACGATGGTCAAGGCGCTGCAAAAGGGCGGCCCGGCCATTGCCGTTATCAACAAGGTGGACCTGCTGGACAACTTTGCCGCGCTGGAAGCCCGCAAGAAGCAGCTGGAGGAGTTCGGCTGCTTTGACCACATCGTCACGATCTCGGCTAAGGACGGCACGGGCTGCGATGAACTGTTTGCCATGCTCAAGCCCTACGGCAACGAGGGCCCGCACTATTTCGATGATGACGCCTTCACCGATATGCCGGAGAAGGAGCTTGTCGCAGAGCTTGTGCGCGAGAAGGCACTGCTTTTCCTGCGTGAGGAGGTGCCCCACGGCATCGCCGTCGTTGTCGAGCGGTTTAAAGAGCGCCCCGACAAGGATCTCATCGACATTGACGTGGACATCTACTGTGAGCGCAAGAGCCATAAGGGCATGATCATCGGCAAGGGCGGCCAGATGCTGAAAAAAATTGCCTCCGCCGCCCGGATGGACATTGAGGAGCTGCTCGGCGTCAAGGTCAACCTCCAATGCTGGGTCAAGGTCCGCGAGGACTGGCGCGATAGCGAACTGCAGCTGAACTCGCTGGGATTTGCGAAGCCGTAACGATGCTGCACGTCGTAGGGGCGGGGCATGCCCCGCCCGCAGCCTACCCGTTATAGAGCATTATCCGTAAGGCCGCGGGCCGGACATGTCCGGCCCCTACAGCAACCGCAAATTTATTTTATTCCCCATTCCGCCAACATCCCCGCGCCCCCTCTGCTACACTGTAGCCATGGGGGTGAACGGCATGGACAAAACGGCGGACGACTGGCGGCGCTTTGCGCAGACAGGCAGCATTTACGACTATCTGACGTACAAAAATCAACAAAACACAGCACGGGAGGACGTATATGCAGGTGGCAACAACGGGCCTTGTGCTGCGGCAGGTCAAGGTGGGCGAGGCAGACCGGATCCTGACGATCCTGACGCCTGACCTCGGCGTGGTGTCGGCGTCGGCCCGCGGCAGTCTGCGGATGAAGAGCGCCCTGTTCAGTGCAACAGGGCTGTTCTGCTACTCGGAATTCACGCTCACCAGCGGGCGCAGCCACTATTTTGTGGACACTGCGCAGGTCAAAAAGGTGTTCCACGGCATCTCCGCGTCCATTGAGGGTATGGCTCTGGCCAGCTACATGGCGGAGATCGCGGCGGAGCTTTCCCCCGCGCCGCCCGAGGCCGACGCCCAGCTGCGCCTGCTTCTCAACTGCCTGTATATGATCAGTGAGCGCCACTATCCCTGCGCGCAGCTCAAAGCCATCTATGAGCTGCGCGCCCTGACGCTGGCGGGCTATATGCCGGACGTGCTGGCCTGCGCGGGCTGCGGTAAATACGACGGGGGAGAGTTTTACCTTGACCCTGTCGAGGGCCGTCTGCTCTGCGCCGACTGTGCCGAAAAAGCGCGCCATATCACGAATCTGGACAACGGCGCGCTGTACGCCCTGCGCCATATCTGCCTGGCCGAGGATAAAAAGCTGTTCGGGTTCAAAATCTCGCCCGAGAGCTTACAGGAGCTTTCCCGCACCAGTGAGCAGTACACGCTGGCGCATCTGGAGCATGGGCTGAAAAGCCTGGATTTTCTCAAATCTGTACTTGAATAAGGAGACCTAAACCCTGTTATGGATACCGCCTATAAAACAACACTGGAGCTGGACAAGGTCCTGAACCGCGCTGTACAGCTCTGCGCCTGCCAGGAAACGAAAGAAATGATGCAGGCGCTGGAGCCGGCCCCCACGATTGAGGATGAGCGCTACGACCTGACCCAGACCAACGCCATCAACGCGCTGCTCATCAAGAACGGCAGTCCCCGCTTCGGCAGCGTGCGCGAGGTGCGCCGCATCGTCGCCCACGCCCGCAAAGGGGGCATCCTCTCGATGGGGGAGCTGCTGGAAATTGCCGCGACCCTGCGCAATTTCTCGGGCCTGTCCCAGTGGTACGGCCTGAGCGAGCATGAGATGCTGCCCACCGACGACCTGTTTTTTGCGCTGGCCCCGCAGCCGGTGCTGGAAAAGCAGATTTCGGAGAGCATTATTTCTCCCGAGGAGATGGCCGACACTGCCAGTGTGACCCTCCACGATCTGCGCCGCAAAATCCGCCAGACCGAGGATTCCATCCGCACAAAGCTCGATAACATCATCCGCAACTCCACCACCAATAAATTTTTGCAGGATGCCGTCGTTTCCCTGCGCAATGGCCGCTACGTCGTGCCCGTCCGCGCCGAGTACCGCGGTGAGGTCGGCGGCGTCATCCATGACGTCTCGTCCACCGGCGCAACGGTCTTTGTAGAACCTACCGCCGTCGTCGAGGCCAACGCCCGCATCATGCAGCTGCGTGCGCAGGAGCAGGAGGAAATCACCCGTATCCTGACCTCGTTCTCGACGCAGGTCGGCTCGCTGGAGCCGCAGTTCACCTACAGCTATGACGCGATGCTCAAAATCGACATGCTGCTGGCAAAGGCCCGGCTGGCTGTGGAGCAGAACGCCTTTATGCCCGCCGTCAGCGACACGGTGCACTTCAAGCTGAACAAGGCCCGCCACCCGCTCATCGACAAGAAAAAGGTCGTGCCTGTGGACATCGAGCTGGGCAGCGAGTACGACACCCTCGTCATCACCGGCCCGAACACCGGCGGCAAGACCGTTTCGCTCAAAACCGCGGGCCTTCTCAACGCGATGGCCCAGTACGGCTTCCTGATCCCCGCACACGAGAGCAGCATCGTCTGCCATTTTGACGAGTACCTTGTGGACATCGGCGACGAGCAGAGCATTGAGCAGAGCCTGTCCACCTTCTCCGGCCACATGAAGCGCATCAGCGGCATTCTCGACCTGGCGGGCCACGCCACGCTGACCCTGCTTGACGAGCTGGGCGCGGGCACCGACCCCGCCGAGGGCGCGGCGCTGGCCGTCAGCATTCTCGAGCAGCTGCGCCGTCAGGGCAGTCTGCTCATGGCCACGACCCACTACGCTGAGCTGAAGGTCTACGCACTGGAAACGCCCGGCGTCGTCAACGCCAGCTGCGAGTTCAACGTCGAAACGCTGATGCCCACCTATAAATTGAGCGTCGGCGTGCCGGGCAAATCGAACGCCTTCCTCATCAGCGCCAAGCTCGGCATCCCGCAGGAAATTATCGACGCCGCACGCAATCACATGTCGAACGACGATAAGCGCCTCGACAGCGTGCTGTCCCAGCTGGATGACCTGAAGGTCCAGCTGAAGGACGCCCAGGCCGAGGCCGAGCAGGCCCGGTATGAGGCGGAACACGCGCTGGAAAGCGCCGAGAAGAAACGCGACGACCTGATCAAAAAGGGTGAGGAAGAACTCGAAAATGCCCGCCGCCAGGCCCATGACCTGATGCAGCAGGTGCAGAACGAGGCCTACAGCCTGACCGACGAGCTGCGCCGCATCCAGAAGGACGAAAAGACCAGCGCTGCCCAGCGTGCTGTCCGCGCCCGGGAAATTGCCCGCAGGGACACCGAGACACTGCTGAAAAAGACCGACGCCAAGCCGCAGCCCGTAAAGGAGTTTGTGCCTTTGAAGGAGGTACAAATCGGGCAGGAGGTCGCTATTGCAGACCTCGGCCAGACGGCCACTGTCACCGCGCGGCCTGACCGCAGCGGCATGGTCGAGGTGCGCGCCGGCATCATGAAAACGAAGGTGCCGCTGACGAACCTGCGCGCGCCCGATAAGATGGAGAAGCGCAAGCCGGCCGAGCCGCGCCGCTCGACCCGCGTGCAGCTCGACAAGAGCCGCAAGACCAGTATGGAGCTGAACCTGCTGGGCTACACCGTGGACGAGGCCCTGAACGAGGTGGACAAGTTCCTGGACAGCGGTATGCTGCGCGGGCAGTCCACGCTCTATATCATCCACGGCAACGGCACCGGCGCGCTGCGCACGGCCATCCAGAAGCATCTGCGCACCCATAAGGCCGTCAAGAGCTTCCGCCTGGGCCGCTACGGCGAGGGCGAGAGCGGCGTGACCGTTGTGGAATTAAAGTAAAAATCAAAACAATCCGCGTGTTTTGTCTATGGCAATCGCTCGCCGAGTTTGCTATGCTAACAGTATCATGATAATCGTTTCAATAATAAATTAACAAGAGAGCGAGTGAACGCTTTGGCTATGGATTACAACAGCACACGCAGCTTTACCATGACGCTGGCACACCGCGCAGTGGGGGACATCCGCCGCGGCGGCTTCCGCCAGCTGCGCAACTATGTGGATATGTGTGCCACACTGGCTAAAAATCAACAGCAGAAGGACTTTTTTGCCTACGCGCAGAAGGCTCTGCAGCGCACGGACAGCTGCTACTACAGCCTTATCCACCGTCTGCTGGATTCCGTGGATGAGGATCGCATCTGCACCGTCGGCGTCAATATGGGCTTTGGCGGGTTGATTTACGGCGCCAGTGAGCTGAAAAAGCAGGCTGACCTCGAAGGTCAGCCCATTGCCTGGATCACGGCGGCCCGCTGCGGTGACGAGCGCCTGAGCGAGCTGGTGCCAAAGGCCGCCGGGCACGGCAGCTTTGTCTGGCTGCTGGATGCGACGGACACCGACCCCGCGCAGGTCGTGCTGCTGGCTAAGGCCAACCCGCAGAGCGCCTTCGGTCTGCTGGCTGATCCGTCCGCACTGACCGAGGACTGCGTCAAGACGCTTGCGGCATGCCGTAATCTGGTGGTCATGCCGCTGCTGCAGACGCCGGAGCTGACCCCCGAGGTCTGCCGCGCCGCCCGCCGCCTGAAAGCCCAAAAGATGTTCTACGCGCTGACGGTTCTCATCGATGACGAGACCGCGGGCGAGGTCATGCAGGACGACTGGCTCGAGAGCATGGCGCAGGAGACGCTTTGCTGCATGTGTGCCCGCAAGCCCGGCACATCGGACGAAACCGCCCGGAAGCTGCGCCGCAGCATCGTGAACGGACGCCTTGAGACCGGCAAGCCCGTGCTGCTGCTCGACTGGGACGGCGATGTGCGCTATCTGAACAACCGTATTTCGGAGTATATGACCTTCGGCAGCATCCTGCCGGAGGGCAGTACCTTCCCTTTGCAGTTAGGCTGACTTCTTGGCCCCCTCTGCGCGGCATCCGTCAGGCCGCGTTCCTTGCACACTTTGCAGTTAGGCTGACTTCTTGGCCCCCTCTGCGAGGGGGCTCCCGCCGCAGCGGGTGGGGGAGAGAACCTTGCGCCGGCTCGAAATACTTCGGGTTATGGCAAAATTCGCTCCCCCCGGTCCTTCGGGCCATCTCCCTCGACGAGGGAGGCAGGTACTGCCGCATAAAATGACAAAAACCGACCCCGTACCGATGCTATGATCGGATACGGGGTCGGTTTATTTTTGCGTTTATTGCGGATCGCCGCGCAGCAGCTTCTGCATGATCTCGTGGTTGAACACCGGGATCGACAGCTCCGAGACGTTGGACAGGGCGTTGCTCTTCATGCCGCTGAGCACCCACGGGATCAGGATACCCATCATCGCACCGGCAAAGAACTGCCCGATCTTGCGGGTCTCCTCGGCGTTGGCATCGGGGTTCAGCTCCCGCGCGTTCTGCTCAAAGATGGAGCGCAGGTAATCGAACATATATTGCTGCAGGCTGTTCTGCCCGTTGTAGGCAAGGGCATTGCAGTAGAACACCTTGTTTTCCAGAAAATAGGCCTCCAGCGCCGCCAGCAGGGCATTCCAGTTAGAATAGGCGCTGAGCTCCACCAGAAACCGGGTGATGCCGCTCTGGAAATACCAGTTTACCAGATCGTACTTATCCTCAAAATGGTAATAGAAGGTGTTGCGGCCCACATTGGCGTGATCGACAATGTCGTTGACAGAAATTTTCTCCAGCGGAGTCGTGGCCATCAGCTCCTGCAGACTCTGGGCCAGCAGCTGCTTGGTTTGATTGGAACGAGGCATAGCAATCCTCCTGCACGGTAGGTGGTAAAATTACATACCTGCATTATAACACAAATTCGACATAAAGTGCAAATGCTTTGTGGGAAGAACAAAAGAAAAACAAAAGGCAAGACTACGCAGATGTTGTATGACAATTTGCGCGGAGTGTTTGGTTTTGCCCGCAGCAGCGGGTTTTCCGGGCTGTTAAGTTGAACATTCCCCGGCTTTTGTCTATGTACACTAAGCCGAAAATAAGCATAAAATAGTGCCATACCCAATGAGTGTCCCAAACGGAGAGAAAAAGGAGAGCAATCTATCATGCCGATGAATAAAGTGGTTCATGCCGCTCAGCGCGCTGCATTCAGCGCTGCCATTGATTCTGCCATCAAGGCCGTGCGCGGCAAAGGTCCTGAAAATATGGCCGAGCAGGCCGTCAAGCTCGTCAACCTGGCCCAGCCTCTGCTGGCTCACCGTTACCCCGATGCCGACTGGAACAAGGTTCGCGCCTTTGTGTCCGACCCCGGCAGCAAGTGGATGAAGTACGCCTACAAGGCTATCAACGAGATCGACCCCCATATCCTCAAGATGAACACCCTGAACCTTGTGTATGAGGGTATGTTCGCGGGCTATAACTACGTCATGGAGCTGCGCAGGAAGTATGACTGCAACATGCCGTGGATCCTGCTGTTCGACCCGACCTCCGCCTGCAACCTGCACTGCAAGGGCTGCTGGGCTGCCGAGTACGGCAACCGCCTGAACCTGAGCTTTGAGGATATGGACCGCATCGTCACGGAAGGCGAGGCGCTGGGCATCCACTGGTACATGTGCACCGGCGGTGAGCCGACCTGCCGCAAGGAGGATCTGTTCAAGCTGGCCGCCAAGCACCAGAACTCCGTGTTCCACCTGTTCACCAACGGTACGCTGATCGACCAGGCTTTCTGTGACCGCGTCAAGGAAGTCGGCAACATGGCCTTCTTCATCTCCATCGAGGGCATCGGCGATGCCACCGATGACCGCCGCGGCGAGGGCGTCTATGACCGCGTCATGCACGCCATGGATCTGATGAGGGAGAACGGTCTGCTGTTCGGTACCTCCATCTGCTACACCAGCGCCAACTACAAGGCCGTCACAAGTGATGAGTTCATGGATATGCTCATCAGCCACGGTGTGCGCTTCAACTGGTACTTCCACTATATGCCCATCGGTGACGGTGCAAACGTTGACCTGATGCTCAACGCCGAGCAGCGCGAGTATATGATCCACCGCGTGCGAGAGATCCGCGGCTACACCGGCGGCAAGCCGATTTTCTGCATCGACTTCCAGAACGACGGCGAGTACATCGACGGCTGCATTGCCGGCGGCCGCCAGTATGCCCACATCAACCCGGCGGGCGACGTTGAGCCCTGCGTCTTTATCCACTACTCCAACGCGAACATCCACGACAAGAGCCTGCTGGAGTGCCTGCAGCAGCCGCTGTTCAAGGAGTACCACAAGGGCCAACCCTTCAACCACAACCACCTGCGCCCCTGCCCGATGCTCGAGAACCCCGAGCTGCTGGGTGAGATGGTCAAGCGTTCCGGCGCCCACAGCACCGATATGCAGCAGCCGGAATCCACGGACGATGTTTTCCGCCGCTGCCGCCCCTACGCTGACCAGTGGACTCCGTCCGCTGACCGCATCTGGGCCGATGAGCACCCCGATTGCGCTTCCTGCGCCAGCTGCTCCGCCTGCGCATCCAAGTAAAATCGCATAAATAACATTTCACGCCCCGCTGTGGTTTGCAGCGGGGCGTTTTTGTTTGGTTTGGCTTCCCCCCACGGGGGAAGCTGTCAGCGGCCCCGCCCGCTGACTGATGAGGGGGAGCCTTGCCAATACCATCCGCTAACGGGTGACCACGCAAGCCTGCCCCTCATCCGGCCTCGGGCGGGGCCTCGGCCACCTTCCCCCCGTGGGGAAGGCATTCATCTTGTCAGCTTTTCGCACATCCCACCGTCCGCGGATTTTCTCCCCAACCGGCGCATATAGTGGTAGCATGGCGGCAAAAAGGGGAGGTGGGCGTATCAAAACGGTGGTGTATCTCGATGTGCTGCTGCTGACGAATTTTCTGACGGCGTACCTTCTGCTGCTGGCGGCGGGGGCGCTGAGCGGCCAGCGTGCGCCGTTTGCCCGGATGCTGGCGGGCAGCGCACTGGCGGCGCTCTCGGCACTGATTTTGTTCGCGCCCGAGCAGCCGTACCCCGTGCAGGTCGCGTACAAGGCCGTCACGGCGCTGGGCATCACGGCGGCAGCGTTCGGCTGGCGGAGCAGGCGGCGGCTGGTGACGGCGGCCTGCTGGTACGCGGCGCTGAACATTGCGCTGGCGGGGGCGGTCCTTCTCGTCATCCTGCGCACCGGCACCCGCGTGGCGGATACGGCAAATTTGACGGTCTACCTGCGTGTTTCGCCGTTGCTGCTGTTGGCACTGTCCGGGGCCTGCTGCGCAGCGGTAGAACTGGGCCTGCGGATTTTCACCCGGCGGGAGGCATCCACCAAAACCGCAGGGCTGGAGCTGGAGCTCTGCGGCCAGCCCGTCCGGCTGCGCGCGGCGCTTGACACCGGCTGTCATCTGCGCGACCCCGTCACCTGCCTGCCGGTGCTCGTCGTCAGCTACCCGGATGCGAAGGCCCGTCTGCCGGACGCGGTCAACACCTTTTTGGACCAGTGGTTTGCCGGGGCCACCGGGGCCGACCCGCCGCCCGGCACGCGGCTGCGGCTGGTGCCCTGCGGCACGGCGGCAGAAAAGAGCCTGCTGCCCGGCTTTGCGGTGCAGGGCATTGGGCTGATCACCGAAAACGGCGTGCTGGGGCTGGGGCGCAGCGCCGTGGTGTTTGCGCCGCGCAGCTTTGGCAGCACCGCCTACGAGGCGCTGTACGGAAACGATTTTATGTAAGGGGGTAAATTGCTATGCTCAAGGAGCTGTACCTTTTGTGGCTGCGGCTGGCCGCGCCGCAGGATCTGCACTACATCAACGGGGCCGACACCCTGCCGCCGCCCCTGCCGCCGGAGCAGGAGCGCGCCGCCCTGGATGCGCTGACCCGGGGGCAGCCGCAGGCACGGGACCTGCTCATCACACATAATCTGCGGCTGGTCGTGTACATTGCCAAGAAGTTTGAGACGCCCACCGCGGGCATCGAGGACATGATTTCCATCGGCACTATCGGGCTTATCAAGGCGGTCAACACATTCGAGCCGACGAAAAACATCAAGCTGGCAACCTACGCCAGCCGATGTATTGAAAACGAGATTTTAATGTACCTGCGCAAAAGCTCGAACCGGCGGCAGGACGCCAGCATAGACGAGCCGCTGAACACCGACACCGACGGCAACGAGCTGCTGCTGATGGACGTGCTGACGAGCGACGACCCGCAGGTCGGCGAGGAACTGGAGCGCAGCGCCGAGCGCGCCGCCCTGCGCGGTGCGGTGGGGCGGCTGTCGCCCCGGGAGCGCCGCATCATGGAGCTGCGCTTCGGCCTCAACCACGAGACGGAGCACACCCAGAAGGAGGTCGCCGACACGCTGGGCATCTCCCAGAGCTATATTTCCCGGCTCGAAAAGCGCATCATCCGCCGCCTGCGCCGGGAGCTGGAGGCAGTGGGATAAAAAATCTGCAGCCCCGTAGGGGCCGGGCATGCCCGGCCCGCGGCCTGCCCGTCAGCAGGAGCCCCCGGAAAGCCGCGGGCCGCACAGGTGCGGCCTCTAAAGGGTAATGCCTTTTACACCACCGCCTCCGCCCGGGTATTCGTCACAAACTCCACCGCCAGCCCAGCGATCATGTTCATCTCGGGCTGCAAAGAGTACAGCAGGTACTCGTACCCCTCCCGCGTCCACGATATACCGGTGATGCGCCCGGCGTTCTGGCGCTGGGTCACGGTGACACCGTCAATGTCGTACTGCTGTACATCCTCAAATGCCAAGTCAAAAAAGCCGACGGGGTAAAGCATCTGCCCGGTCCTGGCCGTGCGCAGGCTCATGCGGCGGCCCGGCACAATGTCGTAGTCGATCTCCGAGACCTGCCCCTCAATGAGCCAGTAGCGGTAGGGCATGATGATTTCATTGCTGGGTGCGGACGAGACGCGGAACCCGCCGGTCTGCCCATAGTTGGGCTGTAGATACTCGGTGCGGGTCTCGCGTCCGCCGTGCGCTTCCTCCCGCCGCAGGACCAGCACAAGCACCAGCGCCACCGACACCACGGCCAGCAGCACCAGCGCAAGGACAAACCACAGGGAATCTACCATAAAAATCCCTCCTTTTCCGTATGCTATGCCGCGGCGGTGCGCCGTGTGCAAAATTTACCGGTTTGCCGCCGTGCATACCCGCCCATACTCCCGGTAAATAAAAACTGGGGGTCAGCAGGATGTATGCAGGAAAAGTAGAGCTCTGCGGTGTGGATACGGCGCGTCTGCCCGTGTTGAGCGAG
>ERZ834382.3139-NODE-3139-length-10449-cov-5.209063_pt1 | contig 10449 bp, 10 predicted proteins | sample MGYA00519692_ERZ834382 | MGnify/ENA primary metagenome ERZ834382 (study PRJEB31850, sample SAMEA3708751) | human gut metagenome | biome: human gut; feature: human-associated habitat; material: faeces | place: China | collected 2014 ...
CCGATGCCGAAAAGCGCATGAAGAGCTACCCGCACCAGCTGTCCGGCGGTATGCGTCAGCGCGTGGTCATTGCCATTGCACTGGCCTGCGACCCCGACCTGCTGATCTGCGATGAGCCCACCACCGCACTGGACGTGACCATTCAGGCCAAAATTCTGGAGCTGATCCGCAGCATCCAGCGGGAGCGCGGTATTTCGGTCATCTACATCACCCACGATCTGGGTGTTGTGGCAAAGGTCGCCGATTATGTGGACGTCATGTACGCGGGCAAGATCGTGGAGACCGGCACCATCAACGAGATCTTCTACGAGCCGCGCCACCCCTACACCTGGGGCCTGCTGTCCGCCATGCCCGATCTGGACACCGCCGATGACCGCCTGTATACCATCCCGGGTTCTCCGCCGAACCTGCTGCATGAGAAGCCGGGCGACGCCTTTGCACCCCGCAACCACTATGCGCTGAACATCGATGACGAAGTGGATCCGCCCATGTTCAAGATCAGCGATACCCACTATGCGGCTACATGGCTGCTGGACCCCCGTGCGCCCAAGGTGGAGATGCCGCCGGAGCTGAAGGCCCGCATCGACCGCATGAAGGCGGAAGCAGAAAAGATCAAGGAGGCGGAATAAATGGCAGAACAGAACACGGCTCCGCTGCTGAAGGTGGAAGGCCTGAAGCAGTATTTCCGCGTGAGCAAAAGCTATACCGTCAAGGCTGTGGACGACGTGAGCTTTGAGATCTACCCCGGCGAGACCTACGGTCTGGTGGGCGAGTCCGGCTCGGGCAAGTCCACCATCGGCCGCAGCGTCATCCGCCTGTATGACCCCACTGCCGGTAAGATCACCTTTGACGGCCACGATATCAGCGGCAAGCTGAACCGCACCGAGAACGATGCCCTGCGCACCCAGATGCAGATGATCTTTCAGGACCCCATGGCGTCCCTGAACCCCCGCAAGAAGGTGGAGGACATCATCGGCGAAGGTCTGGACATCCACCATATGTACAAGACCAAGGATGAACGCCGCGAAAAGGTGGAAAAAATTCTGGCCAAGGTCGGCCTTGCGCCGGAGCACGCCGAGCGCTACCCGCACCAGTTCTCCGGCGGCCAGCGCCAGCGCGTGGGCATTGCCCGCGCCCTGATCATGAACCCGAAGCTTATCATTGCCGATGAGTGCATCTCGGCGCTGGACGTGTCCATTCAGGCACAGGTGGTCAACCTGATGAAGGATATCCAGCAGGAGACCGGCACGGCCTATCTGTTCATCGCCCATGACCTGTCCATGGTCAAGTACATCTCTGACCGTATCGGCGTGCTGCATCTGGGCCATCTGCTGGAGACGGGCACCACCGAAGAGATCTTCGAGAACCCCATCCACCCCTACACCCGCAGCCTGCTGTCGGCCATTCCGCTGCCGAACCCGGTGGTGGAAAAGCGCCGCGTGGCCGAGACCTATGACTACGCCACCTCCGGCATCGATTACAACAAGGGCACCAACCACCATGTGGGCGGCAGCCACTACGTCAAGTGCACCGACGAAGAATTCGCCAAGTGGTGCAAGTGATCTGAAATAAGAAAAATCCCGCTGTTCTGCTGAACAGCGGGATTTTTTGCATCTCAGGTTTTTGCAAGGACTGCTGCAGTCAGGAACACCGGACTGCGAGATATCTTTTTTAGAAGATCTTCAGATCAAGTTTACCACGGGTTATCAATGGTAAATTCAACGGTAGTGTTCGGTGCATAAACTGGGGAGTAGACCACAGTGCACTGCTTCCAGCTACGAGGCATTTTCTCCACCTCAAGATAAATGTCCTGCTCATCGCCTTCGGCCAGAACATTGCTGTCATTATCGACCCATTCCCAATAGTCGCCAGGGTCATCTTCGCTTGTGGGCTGATGCAGGACATAGTGCCCATTGGAGCCGTACTGGGTGAGTGAGATCTCCTGACCATTGCAGATGATCCGGAACTCAGGAGCCATGCCCTCCGTCCAGACAGTGACGGGTGCGCTGCCAGTATTCGTAAGATCAAAAAGGAAAGCATCCGTATAGTATGAATCATCGCCACTAAAATTGCTCTGGTTGCTATGATACTCAACAGACATTGTACCAACGGTCACCGGAGTATGATTGCTGGTCTTCAGGGTGTTTCCCTTCGGAGCAGTTGTGCTGGAAGCAGCAGAGGACGCCGCGGAAGATGCAGAAGAGGATGCAGCCGAGGAAGCCGGTTTCTCTTCCTGCTTAGAGGCAGCCTGCTCCTCTTTGGAGGACGCGGCAGGCTCCTCTGCAGATGCAGCGTTTGCTTCGCTTTCAGCCGGAAGCTCTGCTTCTGCGGTGCTGTCTTCGGCAGGCTTCAGGGTGTTTTCCGCATCCGGAGCTTCCGCCGGGAGGAGGGCGGCCAGTGCATCGCGTGCAGAGGAAACATCTTCGCCCAGCTGTTCCAGAGTATCGTAGTCTGCACTGGCTTTTTCAAACAGTTCCATCGTGATGCAGACAGCGGCATGGCGCTTCAGAACATCCTTCTTCAGCTCTGTCCGGGCCTCGTCATCGGCAGCATTCTTTGCACCCTCCGTATCCAGAAGAGGCAGAAGTGCTCTGTAGTCGCTTTCGGCTTTGGCCCATTCCTCGGTTTGTTCGTACAGGTCAGCCCGTCCCTGATAGGCCAGAGCCTGCGTATAGGGCTGGTCGGCGGTCTTTTCAATCACGGTGCTGTAGTCGGAAGTGGCTTCCTCGTATTTTTGGAGCGCTTTGTAAGCTTCTGCCCGGCCCATGTAGGCATCGATGCTGTTCGGGTCCAGCTGGATGGCCTCGGTAAAGGCTGCTACGGCTTCGGCGTAGTTTTGCTCGGTCAGATACTTCCGCCCGAGTTCAAGTTGCTGCGCTGCTTTTTGCGCGCTGGATGTGCAGGCTGTAAACAGCGCCAGTACCAACAGCAGAACAGCCAACATCCGCAAGGGACTGTGAGATCGGGTCTCGTTCATGATGATCCTCCTTTTTGATTCAACAAAGAACCCGCTGCCGCAAGACAGCGGACGTACATCTCCAGTATAACTTTTTCCGGGAATGTGTCAATCAGAAGATGCGATTTCCGCAGGAGTTCCCCGCAAAGCACCAGCCCCCGCTTCGGAGACCCGAAGCGGGGGCTGGGTTTAGGACTGAAAAGTCATACTATCAAACAAAAATCAGAACGTTTTCTGCTTCAGGCGGGCGTACTCTGCATCTGCCTGAAGGGCTGCAGGGGTGAAACTGTTGTTGTTCCACCAGCTGATGAGTGCGGTGACGGTGGTGATGCCAGCCGTCACCAGCTGCTCCACGGTCTGGCTCTCGATGGGCAGCACCGGCTTGCCGAGGGCGCTCAGCACCTGATTGGTCAGGGCCAGCAGCAGACAGGCGGTGCGGGCGATGGTTCCGGCGGAGATTTTCAGATTTGTCATGTTCAGTTCCTCTCTTTCATAGTTGTTTCCAAATCGGCGATGCGGTGGTTGGCCACCTTCATCTGCTCCTCTAAAACAGGGATACGCTGGGCGAAGTTATTGTGTGCCCGCACCTCGCGGGTCAGCTCTTCCAGCCGGGTATCGGTCACGGCCTGACTGCGGCTGTTGGCGATCAGCACGCCGATCAGGGTCACAGCACCGGCAATGAGGGCAGACAGGATGTTTTCCATACAGCTCACCTCCTTCAGCCTGCCCACCGGCTTTTGTTCGGGCGGACGTCCACATGCACAAAGCCTTTTTCCGGGTAGCGTCCAATACCGCCGGTGCCGGGGAGCAGCGTTTCGGCACAGGCTGCCAGCTGTTCGGTGCTGACACCGGAAATACGGATATCTGCTGCCCGGCCATAGAGGTGCTGGCTGTAGTCCGCGCCGCCAACAGCCCGGTTGTGGGCGGCAGTTCGGTAAGCACTGTTGATGTTCAACGGTTTGCCGAAGTGGTCACGGATGTTCTGCAGCAGTGCCACGAGGTCGGAGTCCACAAAGACCGGGTCACTGCCGTCCTTGCAGGCAAACTCGCGCACAACAAAATTCCGGCTCAGATGCGTGCCGCCCTCCTTTGTGCGGGAATAGACATTAAGCATCCTGTTGTTCCTCCAACATCTCTTTCACGGCAGCCTGCAGCCGTGCGGGTACATTTTTAATAGTAAACGAACCGTCGAACCGGTGCAGCCGGATCTGTGTCACATAAAATTTGACCATGTTTTTATTCCTCCTGTGCGGCCAAAAGGTCGAGCATGGCGGCTTCCAGCGCCGCGAGACGCTCTTCGGTGGTGGGCAGCTGGGCGGCCTGTTCGGCCTTTTTGCGTGCCGCCAGTTCTTCGGCAGTGTAGCGGATGTAGCGCTGGATGGGTACCTGCTCGGTCCATGCGTCCCGTGCCGGGATGCCCTCACGATCGATGATCTTCCGCACGTCTTTGCCGCCGTTGGGGTATTCTGCTACAGTTTCATAGTGGCTCAGCTCCGGCACGCCCGCCTGCGCGGGGTGCTCCACAGCTTCGGTCTCATCCCGCAGCCAGCCAAGGGTCAGGTCGGGGTTTTCGAGGGCTGCGCCGTTTTCGTCAATGATCTTCATGAGATTCCTCCTTTCTTATGCTGTGCGCCGCCAGATATGCACATAGTAGGCGGCAGGCTGCACGGTGCTGCTGCGGCCATAGATAGCGTTGGAGCCGGACGCAGCGAAGGACACATAATAGCTATTAAAGCTACTGTTGGAGTCCTCACCGTTGCCTGTAATTCTCGAACCAAGCGAAAACGCTCCGGAAGTTTTGTTATAATTACTTCCGTAAGTTGTCGTTGGAAAACTACCGGTGATATTCGGCAGGCCGGCTTTCGCTGTGGTGCCTGCGGCGTGGGTGCTGCTGGCACCCATCAGCACACGCTCAGACGCGATCTGCTCCCATGTGCCTCCGAACAGCGCGGCGGGGCTGGTGGCGTCGGTGCTCTGGTAGATACTGCCCACGGGGTAAGCGGTCAGGCTGGGGGCAGAGAGCAGGGTGTTGATATCCTCCTTTGTATAATAGGAAGAAAAGTCGGCACCGAGGGTGCGCAGGGCGGCGCTTTTTTCTGCCGCCGACCACCCGGCGGCCGCTGCTGCGGTGGTCAGCGCTTTCTTGACGCCGTAGGGCAGAAGTGCCGGCGTCAGCGGGGCAAGGGTGTCCGACATGGCGTCCAGCGATTCCTTGCCGGCGGGGGCGGTGGTCAGGGTTCCGTCGGCATCGATGCCGATGCCGCGGGCCGGGTCGATCTTTACCGCGCCGGGAACAACTGCCGTGGGCACGGTGCTGCTGCGCACATAGGCCGAGAGGTCTGGCGGCGCAGTCGTGTCGGTGAGCAATGCGCCGGTGCCGGGGTCTACGCTCAGTACCCGCAGCAGCTGGCCGGATACCGGTTGTGCCGGGCAGGGAAGTGCACCGATGTCCTGCGCCGTCAGCTTTACGATGCCGGCCTTGCCGTTCACGCTCACGACCCGGCCCTCTGCAGGTGCAAGCTCTTCGGCACGGGCTGCAGCAGCTTCGGCTCTTGCGGCCGACTGGGCGGCGCTGGCGCTGTCGGTCCCGGTGCGCTGCGCGGCCGTCTGAGCCTGTGCGGCATTGGCGGCGGTAGCCGCGGCGCTTGCAGCTGCTTTCTGGGCGGAAGTGGAAGCGCTGCTGGCGCTTTCCAGCACGCGGGCCACGAACTGCTCATACAGCGAGGGCGGCAGCTCCTCCGTGCCGCCGTCCGTGGGCAGGATAGCGTAGGCGTCGTAGCTGCCGGGGCGGGTGTAGGCGGCATAGCCTGCGTCGTTGACGGCGGCCAGCATCCATTGGCCGCCGGTGCAGCCGGTGAGCCGCCGGTCCACCGTTACCCGGTCGCCTTCTTCCAACGGAACGGGAGCAAGCAGGGTGCCGTCGCTGCGGCGCAGGTACAGTGCCACGGTGCATCCGGCCCACTCTTCCGGCAGGGAAAAGTGCAGCTCGTCCACGCCGGCAGCGTTCTGCGCACCGAGGTGCAGGCGGTGGGGGCTGGGGTAAAATTCGGTGCCGCCGCACTGCCTGCGAATGATCTGGATCTTCATACAAAACCTTCCTTTCTGTTTTTTTCTCGAGTATAGAGCCGCCGCCGAAAGTTATCCAGTGCGTACTTTTTTTGTGAACATTTCTGCGGTTCGGCATTTTGCCGGACCGTATTTTTCAGGGCAAAATCATGAGCTTTCCGGGTGCTGGAACGAGCGATTCTGACAGGTGAGTTTTGTGTGGAAAACCATCGATTTTGGGCATCTTGTCATGCTCCGGAATGGGGTGAAAAGGCCTGTTTCCGGGATGAAAAATCCAAAATAAATGTTAAAAATTCGTGAACGGAACTTGCACAAAATCATGTAAAAAATCATAAGGAAATAACTTAAAAAACAACTTTTCGGAGAAAACACTGTTAAAATTGCACAAAAAGAACGTCAAGAAACTAACGAAGCGACGACTGGGTGATTTGACAAACGGCCCCCGGGCTGGTAAAATAAGACTCGCTCAACGAACGTTGCAGCGTTTAAAATTTATCTGGATGAAGTGAAACGCCGTCCTGAACACGGTGCGGCCCGGGCACGAAAGCTCCGGCCGGAGCGGGACAAAAGTCCGGTTCGGCACGGAATCCAAATTGTAATACGATGCTCGATTTTACCAAAAAGAGGGCATCGTATTTGATTGTGAGGGCACAGCGCTTTTCTGTGCGTCCCGCAGTCCGGCGGCCGGGCCGATCCCACCACTCCTGTCCGCGGCCGCAGACAAAATACGAAAAGAGAGGAGTTGTCTCGTATCGCTTCCGTAAAATTGAAGAAAGCATTCTCTGACTGCAAGAAAGCAGTTTCTCCCCGTGTACTGGCATTCTGTGTCATGGTCGTGTGCCTTGTGGCTACGCTTAGTGTGACCGCTGCGAATCTGCGGCTGACCTACGTCACAGACTCCAATGGTGCCCGTCAGGTGATCCTCACCTCCGAGACCGACCCCGCACAGGTCATGAACCTCTCCGGCATCCAGTCCGAAGAGGGCGATCAGGTCTATTACACGGCCTACAGCGGCAACCTTGCCGCACTGAACATTGAGCGCGCATTCTCCGTCAGCATCACGGCTGACGGGCAGGAGTATCCGGTCAAGATGGTGTTTGGCACCGTGGCCGATGCGCTGAACCGCGCCGGCATCACGCTGGAGGGTGAGGACTACACCGAACCTGCTCTCGACCAGCTGGTCACTGCCGGGACAAAGATCACCGTCCACCGTGTGGACTATCAGGAGCGTGTGGAAACACAGGCCATCCCCTATGACACCGAGTATGTCTACACCAGCCTGTATTTCCGCAACACCGGCCGCACCACCACCGTGCGCCATGGCTCGGAAGGCCAGCAGACCATCACCACCCGTGACCGTTATGTGGATGGCGAACTGGAAAACAGCATCGTCGTGGACTCCACCACCACGGTGGAGCCTACCAACCATGTCATCAAGACCTACGGTGCCGGTGCTCCGGTCTCTCCGCTGACCGGCCCGGACGGCACCACCAACGCGCCGTCTTCCTACAAGAAGGTGCTCACCGGCAAGGCCACCGGTTACTATTCCAAGGGCGGTAAAGGCTCTTCCGGTCTGGGTCTGGGTTACGGCACGGTTGCCGTGGACCCGGACGTGATCCCCTACGGCACCAAGCTGTACATCACTTCCACCGACGGCAAGTTTGTGTACGGCTACGCAGTGGCGACCGATACCGGCATCGCCGTGCAGAAAGGGCAGATCCTGGTGGATCTGTTCTATGAGACCTACGCTGAGAGCGTGATCAACGGCGCGGTCCAGGTCAATGTCTATGTGGTAGGCTGAAAAGACTGCAAAAAATGAAAAATAAGGCAGAACTTCTGCAGGACCTTTTGAGAAAAAGGAAGTGCAGAAGCTCTGCTTTTTTGTTTTTTGGGATAGAATCATGGTAAAAGTTGCGAAAAATTGGCGTGATTCCATAGATATGGAAAATATGAACGAAAAGAATGTAGTAATTTCTACAATCGAAAGAGCTGAAAACCCTTGCAAAACGTTTGGAAATTCTTTAATATAAAAGGGTAAAAAGCTACAGGTGCGCGTTCGCGCGCCTGTACGGGGAGGAGCAGTCTATGAAACCGACCGAGGAAAAGATCCAGAGCAATGCATCGGACTTGCCGGTGTATCTGTTCAAACAGGGCAATAACTGTGAAGCGTATCGCTATTTCGGCGCACACATGGAGACCCGCGCCGGAGAAGCCGGTGTCGTTTTCCGCGTGTGGGCACCCCACGCTGTTGCCATCAGCGTGGTAGGCGATTTCAACAGCTGGAAACCGGGCAGCCACCCGATGCGCAAGGTGGATGGCGATTCTGTGTGGGAATTGTTCATCCCCGGCATGAAGGAATATGACGTTTATAAATATTGCGTGACCACCCGCGCAGGTGATCTGGTCTACAAGGCCGATCCCTATGCATTCCACGCCGAGACCCGCCCGTCCAACGGCAGCAAGGTCTACGATATCAGCGGGTTCGAGTGGCATGACGATGCGTGGCAGGCACAGCAGAAAAAGGCGGACGTGATCAACGGCCCGATGAACATCTACGAGATGCACACCGGCAGCTGGAAGCTGAAAGAGGACGGCAAGCCCTACAACTATTCCGAGCTGGCCGACCAGCTGATCCCGTACATCACCGGGATGGGTTATACCCATGTGGAACTGCTGCCGGTCATGGAATATCCGTTCGACGGCAGCTGGGGCTATCAGGTCACCGGCTATTTTGCCCCGACCAGCCGCTACGGCACCCCCAAGGACTTTATGGCCTTTGTGGATAAGCTGCACGCTGCAGGCATCGGCGTCATCATGGACTGGGTGCCCGCCCATTTCCCGAAAGACCAGTTTGGCCTGTACAACTTCGACGGCGAGGCCTGCTATGAGGACCCCAACCCCAAGCGCGGCGAGCACAAGGAGTGGGGCACCATGGTGTTCGACTTCGGCCGCAATGAGGTGCAGAGCTTTTTGATCTCCAGCGCGCTGTACTGGCTGGAGCAGTACCACATCGATGGTCTGCGTGTGGATGCCGTGGCGTCCATGCTGTATCTGGACTACAACCGCAAACAGGGCGAATGGGAACCCAACAAGGACGGCGGTAAGGAAAACCTCGAAGCCGTCGCGTTCCTGCGCAAGCTGAACAACACTGTGCTGGGCCGTCACCCGCACAAATACATGATCGCAGAGGAGTCCACCGCGTGGCCCATGGTCACAAAGCCCGCTTCAGACGGCGGTCTGGGATTCAACTTCAAGTGGAACATGGGCTGGATGAACGACATGCTCAGCTACATGAAGACCGACCCGCTGTTCCGCGCAGGCAACCACAACAAAGTCACCTTCAGCTTCTTCTATGCCTTCAGCGAGAACTTCGTGCTGCCCATCAGCCACGACGAAGTAGTGCACGGCAAAGGCAGCCTGATCAACAAGATGCCCGGCGAGTACGACGACAAGTTCGCTAACCTGCGCACCTTCTTCGGCTACATGATGGCTCACCCCGGCAAGAAGCTGCTGTTCATGGGACAGGAGTTCGGCCAGTTTGCCGAGTGGAATGAAGCAAAGCAGCTGGACTGGATGCTGCTGGATTACGACAAGCACACCGAACTGCAGACCTACGTCAAGACCCTGAATGCTTTCTACAAGGAGCACCCCGCCTTCTGGCAGGTGGACTACAGCTGGGAGGGCTTCCAGTGGATCGTGCCGGATGACTCGCAGCAGAGCGTCATTGCCTTCCTGCGCAAGGATACCGCCGGCAAGCAGATCCTTATCGTCTGCAACTTCAACCCCGTCCTGCGCGAAGGCTACACCCTCGGCGCACCAGTGGCCGGTACCTACAAGGAGATCCTGAACAGCGACGATGCCGCATTCGGCGGTTCCGGTGCGGTGCACAACAAATCGGTGCGCACTCACAAAAAGCCGCTGCACGGTTTTGAACAGAGCATCACCATCAGCCTGCCGCCCATGAGCACCCTGTATTTTGAGGTTCCCGCCAAGCGCACCCGCAAGGCTGCTGAGGATAAAACGAAAAAGGCCGAAAAGCCGGTAAAGAAGACTGCCCGCAAGGCAAAGGCCGAAGCCGAGCCTGCAACGGCAGAAGCGCCCAAGAAGCGCGGCCGTAAGCCCAAGGCCGAAGCGGAAGCACCTGCGGAAAAACCGGTGAAGAAAACCACCCGCAAGGCAAAAGCCGAGCCGGAAGCTGCAGCGGCAGAAGAACCCAAAAAGCGCGGCCGCAAGCCCAAGGCTGAAGCGGAGTCGAAGACCGAAAAAGCACCCGCAAAGCGCACCCGTAAACCCAGGGAGCCGAAGGAGTAACTCCGGTATCCGGGACGACCCGCAACCGTATCTGTTGACGATCATTTCCGTAAATCCATAAAACGGAAATGTTAATGTTAAAGGGGAGAATAAAGCTATGGCAAAAGAAATTGTGG
>ERZ834382.3145-NODE-3145-length-10425-cov-3.498746_pt1 | contig 10425 bp, 8 predicted proteins | sample MGYA00519692_ERZ834382 | MGnify/ENA primary metagenome ERZ834382 (study PRJEB31850, sample SAMEA3708751) | human gut metagenome | biome: human gut; feature: human-associated habitat; material: faeces | place: China | collected 2014 ...
GTACCTTTCAACAAGATCCTTCAACTCAGAAGTATCCTCGTCGATTTGGCCTGCCGCCATGCCAATCAATGCACAGCAGTAGTACACATCAAATTGGATAAACTTATTCTTATCCTCCGCAGCGTGGGAGCCTTCGAGATTCATAATGTTGTTAAAGTAGCTTTGGGCACTTTTCGCTATCTTAAAATGCATTATTTTTCATCTCCTTTGTGCTCTCTTTGATACGAATCGAAGAAGTCAATTCCTTCATAAACAACTACGGCCTGATCCTGGGGAGATGCCACAACCGTAAGATACTGCGAATCGGGATTTGCATAGAATCTGTCCGCAAAACGCTCCACTTCTGCTGACTGAACAAAGGCAATCATCTGATTGAATACCAGAGGAATGATATCTGCAACAGCCTGTCTTTTTTCGAAATCCATCTTGCCGGTAGGCGAGTCGATAATGAACGGAAATTCCAACTCGGAATCTTCGAAAAGAGTGCCCAGGAAACAGTAGGCAATGCTAAGAGTTTGACCTTCGCTGGCACCGTCCCTACCCTTTAGTTTTATGTACCTATCAATGCTTTCGATTTCTACATAATCGTCAACGATAACACGGCGAAGTTTCTCGTTGGTCTTTCTGACGATTTCTTGCTTCAGCGCGGTGGTAGCCTGTAGTTTGATCTCATTCACCAAGGAATCAACCACCTCTTTTTTGCGCAATGCAGTATTTGTCCTTGTTGCCTTCGCAATTTCCTGCTCGTAGTACTTAAATTTTTGATCCGCTTTGTGAAGGTTGTTTTCTTCTGTCAGAGAATCGTCGTTTTCATCCTTGGATTCAATGCGCTCAAGTTCATCACGAGCAATGCTGATAAGTCTGATCAGTTCCTCAATTCGCTCCTGCAGTTCACGAGCCTTTTCGCCTCCGGCCTTAATGAGTTTTTCCTCATTAGTTTTAAATCTCGTATCGAGGCGATTAGCTTGAGCTCTCAGTTCCTCGAGTTCTTCGAAGGCCTTTTTTAAGCGTTCGTCATACACACTATCCATCAGACTACTCTTAACCGTGTTAAGAACCGACTGTTGGTCACTTCCCAGATACTGGTCAGCCCGCTTCAGGATAGCCGTTCTCTCCCGTTCGCCAATGCATCTATCGCAGACACACCGGTCTGCAGAAGCCAATTCGGTGAAGAAGTCTTTGGCAATGGTTTTAGGCAACTTGAGTTTTTTCATGCTATTGCCTAACTCGAACATTCTCGCACAGAGGCTTTCGCTCAGTAGATAGGGAGACTTAATTATCCCCAGAATAGAAGTGATCTTAACGTCGATTTCGCCGCGATTCTTCTGCTGTTCCTTGAGAATATCATTTTTCTCTTGATTCAGCTTTTCATAGCTCTTGTCGAGTTCCTGGCGCTGTTTCTCCTTCTCTACTTTTTCAGCTTCAAACGCAGCAATCTCTTCGCGAAGCTTCTCACACCGTGCTCTCAGCTTGTCCCGAATTGCGTCAATGTCACTTTGCCGGGTACGCAAATTGCTAAGTGAACTGGATGTTCCACGCTTTCCTTCGGCGTTTTGGATTTCGGTAAGGATTCTCTGGTTTGCGGCCAAAATCTCATCCAATTCATCGAGGCGATATAGGTAGCGAATCGTTTCATCAGCTTCATTGGATGAGCTGTCCATAGACTTCGCCGCCTGCTCACCGTCAAACACAAAGCGTCTAACAAATTCAGGCGTAAAAATACCGCGAATAGACTCAGGTAAACGAAGTCCAGCTTCTCGACCCTTGGGAGGAGCAGAGGTTTCCACCTGCACCGTTCCATCTTTGTAATTCATAGAAAGGAAGTACTTATACTGTCTATCATCAAATTTGACAGTGATGCTGAATTCACCTCTATCTGCTTCCGTTAATGTAGGCGCGAAAGAACGCACTTTGGACGCAGTCCATCCAGCGGCTGTTCCATCAAATAATCCTTTGATGAGTTCCATTGTGGTTGTCTTACCGGTACCGTTGGCCATCATAATAAAATTGTTGCTGATTACGGAGCCATCGGCTTTGGTAAAGGGGAGCTTCAAGGCAGTGATTTTTCGGATATTTTTATATTCGAGCTCGAGGATTGCCATCTTCATACCTGAATATCCTCCTCATCATCCTCAATCAGTGTAAGTATCCGTTTTAAATCGCTCTCTTTGGCGTTATCATCAAACTTGTTTTTGACATATTGTCTGAATGCCAGTTTGAAGTCGGACGAGGTGTTTGATGCGTTGACAACGGAATCAATCGCATTTTCGATGATTTTATTTCTCATGTTCGCATCTCCTTGTCTGTGAAAGATCTGTAAGCCACTCTGCACGATCGGCATCGGCGTTATTGTCATTTTCCTCGGAATCCTCAATCACGAAGTCCACAACAGTTGCTTTCTTTTCTGGGTTGTTTTTATCCAGGCGTAATGCGCGCCCGATTCTCTGCGTTGTCACGAGCCTGGAACGGTCAGAAGAAAACAGGATAATGTTCGTGACGCTGCTGATATCAATTCCCTCGGAAACTTTTTTACAGGTCAGCAGGCAGTCAATTTTTCCTGCCGCAAAGTTCTCCAAATTAATTTTTTCATCATCGGCATAGTAGGTATGATATTTGTCGCTGTACCTGACAAGAATCTCCTGGAGCTTTGCGCCATATTCCATGGTCTGAACAAAAATGATACACTTCTGCAACAGCTCCGGTCGCTGAGAAATCAGACTTTCAAACTCCTCCAGCTTGTTGACCGCTGTTTTATTGACAAGCGCCAATTGAGTAAACATATCCTTTTCATCAACAGGTTCTCCGCTCTCCTTTTTTGCATTGAACGCTGCGATAATCTTGCGCTTTTTGAGCTTTTCTTCGTCAGAGAGAACATAGGGCAGAGGAATATAATTGAATTCGCACAGGATTCCTTTTTGAATGGCATCCTGCAGCGTAAACTCAAAAATTACTTCTCCAATTTCATTCAGCAAGAAATCATTTCCAGCCTCATCGTACTCACGCTCTGGCGTAGCGCTCAACCCGAGGCGATATCGATACGGAGAGAGCCTGCCCGAAAGATTTTCGACAAAAGTATTAGAACCAGCTCCATGTACTTCGTCAAAAACAAACAGCGTATCATTGCGATAATCGCCAGGTAGACGATCAAACAAGTCCAGCAATTTGGAGAGATTTCTGGCGTCACGAGAAAGAATTAAGATGGAATCATCTGGGTGCATGACGAAATCTTTCATCATCTTCTGGGATGCATAATGATAGTTGATTTGCTTGTTCTTGTAGTTTTCTCGAATTTGAATTGCCCACTGATCCAGCAAATCGTTGCCGTACATAGTAATAACAACGCGACGAATTTCCCCGCTATCAAACAGCTTGTTGATGATTTTCATTGCAGTAACAGTCTTTCCGGTTCCGGTAGCCATTGCCAGAATGCCATGCTCTTTTTCCAGAAAGGTCTTTACTGCTATGTCCTGATGAACCCATTTACTCGAACCTGCCGGCAAAGAATACGGCCTATCCGGGGAACGCAATTCAAATATTTTGTTTTTAACTGCTTGTGGAATGGTAAACATTTTGAGATTGCGGTCTTTTCGATTCCAGATTTTCTCGAAACGAGCGGTATCCGCATCGACATACTCCTGTGTACCAGCCCACGTTTTGAAGACTTTTATGCTTTCATAATTCTGGAATCCATGCTTGCTGTCGTTGATAGAGCCAGAGAAGGATAGCGCATCGTTGCCCTTATAAAAAATGCCAAATTTATCGTGAAAGTCTCCTTCCTCCAACTTTTCACAAGGAATTGCAAAACGCATATCAATAATTCCATCATACAGCATCCAGGAAAATGTATTTATAATATCTGCTTCCATTTCTTGTTTGAGTATCTCAACATTTTCGAGGAGAGCTGCTTCGAGGCGCAAGAATGCGCTACCATCTTGGTTCTCAGCTCCAATAATTGCGTCCGTGTCCTCCGTGGAAAGAATGGGACTTGTAATTAAGCGCATTTTTCCTCCGCGAGAGGCGAAGTCGGATAATCCTGCGACGTTGTATGTGAGCCACCCTGTTGTGAAGTAGCCGACGCCTCGGTCAAAGCGTTCAGCCCACTTTAGACACGGTGTGTACAATTCATCTATCAGGTTATCTTCTGAGGTATCTAAACAGACTTTGACCTTTGGATAATCCATATAAACCTCCTTTAGATGTTGTCATCCAGATGGCACAGATGATTATAGAAATCTTTGCTGTACCGTTTTTCGTCTTCGAGAAGCTTTGCTCCTCGATCCAAATGAGCCTTTACCAAACCGGGGAAATAGTCATCCTCGCGAATCACTTTGCCCTCGTTGTTAATAATGAGAGATTTAAACAGCAAATCGTGATCACCGAAAATGACCTGCCGGCTCAGTTCCAAGCCATTATTATCAGTCTTGAAGTCATTGGCTTGAAGTTGTCCCTTTCTGACCGACAGTGCGATTGCCAGTTTAGATAGGATAAATGGCTGCAATCTCAATGACTGACCTAACGAGTTGAATATCTCCTGGGTCTTTTGTGACGTATGAAGCTTATTAGTCATTGTGCTTGCCTCCGAAATAAGTGTTTGCCAGGATTTCAGTATTTCCGTTTGCTGTGTGGTTCAAGACAAATGTATTGGAAATGATGTCCGATATGCTCTCGCGATACTCACCAACAATCTCCTCATCGGTAGACAAGATGATAATCTGACCATTGAGTTTTTTGAAGAACTGACTCAGGATCTTTCCTCGATGTTCCTTATCGATTCTCGCAAACGGTGTGTCTACGATGTAAGGCACATTGATTTTGTTGAGCTGCGAAAGTGCTTGATATAGTGCCATAATGAAGATTTGCTTTTCTCCTGCAGAAAGCTGTTGCTTTACCTCAACCGGCAGTTCAAACTCGGGTTCACCGGCAATAAGCTTTTGCTGCAGGACTTCGTAAGCATACAGGCCGATTTGAGCAATAAGATACTCAACACCGTTCTTACCAATGATTTTACGTATTTCATCAGCTTTAAAGTGTTTGTTTTTATAGGGAAGAACATTTAAACTATCATCGATATGGATTCCATCAATCAAATCAGATTTATTGATCAGACTTGCGAAGAATTGGCTAAATCCCGTCTCGACTAAACGAATACTCTTATCGTAAAGCGTCTTTTGGAGTTCATCAAATGCCAGTAGTGCACGCGCTGAAATATCGTTAATGGACTGCTTTTTCAAGAGTGCCTCATAATCACTTTTAGCCTTGGAAAGTTTAGATGCAGATATCGCTTTCTGGGCGCGTAGTTCTTGCAATTCTTTATCTACTTCCAGAAGCTGTTGCGTGCATTTGGACTTCTGCTCATTCAAATCGCTTTTCATCTGCAAGTATCCATCATAGTTTTCGATACTGCTCCGCTCCATTTTCTTTCGGATGCGTTTTACGCATTTTAAAGAAGCCTTAATGTCATCAGTCGCTTCTTTGACACGGTTGGTGTCATAAGCCAGGAGACTGTTGATTTTTGCAGCTAGTTCAAATCTGTCGAAGTCAGACAAATTGAGAATGGGCGTTATCTGTGAAGTGTGGCTGGCATAGCTGGCAATCTCGTAGATAACCTTTTCAGAAATATCGTCGGCTAATTCTATATTTGCCCGGCTCAACACGCCGGAGATGATCGACTTGATTTCCGGGGTATCAATTGTGCTTTTTACATTTGCATCGACCTGTGCCTTGTGTTCCAGTGCAATTTGGGCCTTTAGTTCTTCCAGTTGAGTTCTAAGGATAATAAATGGGAGCACATTATTGGCCATTTCTTTGAGCCATTTATGGTGTCCCTCACGGCGAGCATCCTCTTTTGCAATCTGATCTTGCATAGAGCGCCATTCTTTTTTAGAAATACCGCCACCCTTGGCGTATGCCTTTTCAAGAGACGCAAGCCTCTGATCAATAATCAAAATCTCATTGGAAATCTCTCGATATTCATCCTCAGCGCATTCTACTCTCTGTGCAATCAGATTGTCTGCTTCAAGGCATCTATCGTATTCCGCTGAAAGCGTCATGGCCCCCTTTGCCTTGCTACGAGAAATTCTACGGAAGTTTTCCCGAATAATCTCCATCGTATCAAGGCTACAGAGCTTTAAGAACGCATCCTTGAAGTCGGAGTTTTTGCTGCTGTTGAACACGAAATCACTGATTTTTTCGCCGTCAAAGAAGTAGAAGCGGAAGAGATTGGGGGGCAGTGTCTGTAAAAGATAGCTCTCAAAATCACTCTTTTCTGTCTCAGAAAGTGTCTCGCCGTCTTTGTACACAGTAAAGGTTTCTGCTATTTTCTTGCCTGCTACCCTCCATGATCTGACAAACGTGTATGTGTGATCGTACTTTCCGTCATCCATCAGCAAGTCAATGACAACTTCTGCCTCACCAATTTTTTGCAGTTTTTCATTGGCATTGATAATTTTCTCTATCTCGGCAAAGTACTTTGCGTTGTTTGATTCAAAGCCATATGCAACGCAGCCGTAGAGACATATTTTGATAGCGTTAAACAGTGTCGTTTTACCTGCACCATTTTTGCCGCCGATCAGTACCATTCTTTTAGTAATGTCTGATACATCAAAATCGAAGGCATTTTCGTTGACATATGGACCTATGTTTTTTACTTGTATGCGCTTAATCTTCATGGTTCAATGCTCCCTCGACAGAATTATAGTGCAACCAGCCTTGTCCAATAATGCTGTCAAATGCCTTTTGCATTTTGTTGTTCTTCGTAATGTGCTTATTGGTATCTACAGAAACAATCAGCTTCGTAATCAATTCAACCGGGATATCATACTTATCTGCAACATCTCTGATCGCTTGGATCGCCTCATCATCAAATCGCGGAGTTTTATAATCATCCCATGGAAGCTTTTTGCCTTTGACCTTATGGTAGGTTTCAACGAGTGCTCGACATGTAAGGTCGCCTTCCTCGTCCCACATCTTGTCAATTGCTTTCAGTTCAGCTTCTGTAATCAGCTCCATGCCTGTCCTGTTTTCGAGGTCGAGGAGTTTTTCGAGAATGAGGCATCGCGCTTCAAGCGTAAACGGTCCCATTCCAAAGCTTCCGTCTGACTTCTTATAGACAGAACCGTTGCGGCGCTTAGAATCTCGATATTGACTATTCTCCCGCATTCTGAGCAATTCGTTTCTGAATTCTCTAAGCGGAATTAGTTCCGTAGCACCTTTGTTGATGAAGTTCTGTAGCGACTTATCCTCTTTCACCATGGTGCAGCACCAGCAACCAAATCTGGAGTTGCCGGTTACCGGAATTTTCTCGCGGTCGACCTCACCCAAAACACTCTTTTCTTCACCAAGGTTTTCGCCCTGGTAAAGGCTGAACAAATACTTCATGTCACTTCCCCAAGGACTTCTGCAATCGCCTTTTAAGAGGAATTCCCAGACCAAATCGTTAGGGATTTCAGTGATAGGATTGTAGACATAAGCATTGGGAATGTCATTATGCATATTCAGCAGTTTGCCTTCGATTTCCCGTGCGGTAATGGTCTTCATTCGAGTTAGGCTTTCGCCCTTGCGGACGCCGAGAAGAATGATGATTTCGCCGCTCTCCTTGATTCGCTTGTTGACAAACTTATTCATCGGCATGATTTTCAGCCTGTCTGTACACCATCTGAATCCGGGAGGCTCTGGGGTAGGATAGCCCAGGCCAATGACCCGGCTCCAGAATGTCTGTTCCGGCTCCGGGTAGATCACACTGGCTTTGATGTTGAGACGATCTTTTCCCGCTGCTCGGTTGATGTTATCCGAGGATGAGTGCATGTAATTCTTTACGATGGGATTTTCAACCATCGTGTCGGATGTAATGACATGAACGGTTTTGTCAAGCTTAGCGCCAGCATCCTTTAACCGCTTCATGGCTTCATATACAAGACTGACCAGCAAAGTAGAATCTTTGCCACCGCTGTAGCCAATAAGCCACGGACGGCTGTCGTGCTTGTAGACGATCATAATTTCTTTAATGATATCTTCAAATACTTGAAACTTACCTGTATATGGCATTGTGAATTCCCATCCTTACTTTTTTCTGTTATGTGGATCCGGAATATCTCGCCACCCAATTCCGAGATAATCTAAAACTTTTCCCCAGCCATACGGTGTTCCGTTTTCATCAAAGCAACACCTATTCATCCAAAAATCCCATTCTTTGTAGTTCCGTTCCCGTAGCCGATCGAATCGATGAGGCCGTTTTTCGAGCTGAATTCCAAATCCACACATCGAGCATCCGGTTCGCTGCTCTCCAGAAGTATACAAATGACCATCTTCATCTTTCAGTATGCTTCCATAAATCTCAGGGACAGGGACCTTTAAATCAAGTGCCAACTGTAATAAATCCTGTCTATTAAAAATTGCAAATGGTGCTGAACGAATGGTTCCCTTTCCAAAGTAGTTACAGCCATTTAGCATTAAAGACTTCTCACGTCTTCCGCCTTCGGATGCCATCATCCCTAAATACGGTACACAATTGTGCTCTTTAGCCCAATCAGAGCACGGTTTTTCCTTGAGGTAATAGCAACACTTCGAGGAGACTTTAAACGGTGCAATTTGATAATTCACGCCTTCTTCTTCATTTTCTAATCCGCCGAATTTTTCGAGCCACTTCTGCGCAAGTTTCATTTTTGAATGCTTTTGAAATCCACCATATTCACCAGTTTCGCCTGTAACAATTGCATGCCTTATGGTTTTATTATTGGGAGTTGGGTTTTGAAGCAATTCAATTTTACGGGCGATTTCCTTGGAGAGTACAGGGAAACCAAATTCTTGAATTAGTTTTTGCTTATTCCATCGCGTACCATCAGTTCTAACTGCTGGTGGTAGTGAGATAACTCCAATCTGTTTGTGGATTTTTTGGATACTAACATCTTCGAGCGAAGAGACTGATACCGCTGGCACATCTATTCCTATTGATTTCAAGAAGAAGAACAGTGTGATACTGTCAAGTCCCCCTACTGAAACATAGCAATCCAAGTCCCTTTTTCCACATTCATTATAGAATTCCCATGCTCTTATGCGCGCATAATTCACCTTAAATTCATATGGCATACTTTGTTTTACTCGGAAACTGGCAATTTTGTTTCCAGCATCGATGTTATTTGAATTTAATGTATTCTGTTCCATTTGAGTCCTCCGGGGTTATCCCATGATGATTCTTTCTTTTTTTGTCTCCTCATCACTGACTGGCAGAGAAAGAAGTCGCTTAATCTGAATGTATGTCAAAAAGATACCCTGTTCATTTCTGTTGATTTTTCCATTAGGTTTAATTGCACGGTTCATCCAACACGCTTCATTATTTCGAAGCCAGTCGATTTTCTTTAATCCCTTCAACGACTTCGCCATGTTAATCTGAGGATTCACGCAATAGAATTCTCCCAAGCGTCCCAGTGCCAAGATAATCAGACCTTGCGTTGTGATATAATCCTCTCGCAAACTTTTTTTACTTAATTCACCACTGTCCATCTCGTTCCACTCACGCATATTAACAACCACGTGATTCCAAAATGTATGAATGAGTTTTTCAGCATTTTCCTGATCATGGATCACCTTACAGATGCGCTTGTTAGCTGTATAGAAGGTGTTAAGTGTAAAGATGTTAGAGGAATATTTGCTAAGGTTGTCTTTCTCCTTGTCAGTATACTTACGTAGAAAGCTGATGGAGTTGACAACATTCTTCGTGATTAGTGCGACAGGATCTTTCGACTCATATAGCGTGTTTAGGGATTTCGATGTGGTAACAGCATGCTTGTTGAGGTCAGTAAACATCTGCTGGCTTCGTTGAAGCCCCTGGTCTTTATAAAGGACAATCGAAATCGTTTCTTCTTTCAGGCTCTCGTCTTCGGCAATCGCTGCCTCAATGGCCGCCTTTCGATGCTGGCCATCGTTGATTAGGAAGGAAGCGGTCATATCGATTTCCAGAATGCCTGCATTCTCATTGCTGTCAGCAGGGACAAACTTCATGTCACCGTCCACAGATGCGGCCAGAGCAGAAAAGACATATGAATCTCGATTAGACAAGATGTATCCACAGATTTCGGGAATACGAGCTTCGTTGAGCTTTCTTTGAGCGCGATACTCGGCAGGGACATCGCTGCTATCGGTCACAAAAATCTTACTCATTAACCCAAGGGGAACCATACAGATATAGTAATCTTTTCCGGCCTGACAGCCCTTTACAGCGGGAAATTGATATTTCAGCATATAGCACCTCCATTTATACGTAAGTATATACTTAAGTATATATTAAAATTCACCAACAGTCAACACAGTACCGGTAATAAAATGCTGCACACACCAGGTTTTATGGAGAAAGTGACTTTCTTTAAAGATCATGATGATAATGTACAATAAGTTGCGCAAATTGGAAAATGCATAAAAGAAGACATAGCT
>ERZ834382.3158-NODE-3158-length-10389-cov-6.482291_pt1 | contig 10389 bp, 9 predicted proteins | sample MGYA00519692_ERZ834382 | MGnify/ENA primary metagenome ERZ834382 (study PRJEB31850, sample SAMEA3708751) | human gut metagenome | biome: human gut; feature: human-associated habitat; material: faeces | place: China | collected 2014 ...
CTTTGACTATGTAAAGATTATCATTTGAATCAAGCACCGAAAATGAAAAACTACCATCAACCTTTTCAGCCATATATTTAAGGCTCTTAAAATCAAGTTTCTTTTGCGATTCAATCAACTGCACTGCTATGTAACTGTCAGTATCAATAATTGTGGACGGCAATCTTAGTTCACGTCTTAACTTTTTGTCATTACAGATTATACCGTTATGTGCAAGTGCAAATTCTACATCGCCATACATACCTTTAAACGGGTGGTTATTACCGTTAAAATTTAGTGTCCCTTGTGTAGCATGACGAGTATGTCCCATTACTGCGACTGTGTTTTTAGGGACACTAAAACTCATTTCATATGCGCTTTTACTTTTCTTGAATACCGTCATTTTACCGTTCTTGTTATATGCAATTCCCGTTGCGTCTGTACCCCTTACCGCACTTTCAACTGCAAGCGCTTCCGTTATTTCTGCCATGTCTTTTACCTTATTTCCGTATGACAACACACCATACAATCCACACATATCTTACTCCTCCAATCCTCTTATCTTCAAGTATTCCTTTAATTCTGCTTTATCGCCCGATACCGTTTTCGCAAACTCTTTCCATGTCATTGTCTGAAATTCTTCGTCAGTCAGATTTATCGCCATTTCACAAAGCAAATCCACAAACTGCAATGTAGCCATAAAGGTTTTGTACCTTAAAGTACCTCTGAATATTCTCAGCTCAACAGTAAAGGTATTTGTAAGATTAACCGCTGTGTATCGTCCAAGTCCAGACGTTTTTGCACCTTTTAAACTTTCTTTAGGATTGTCCATACTGCAACCATATCTTGATGCCCATCTGTCTGCTTGAGTTTCGGTACGACGAGAAAATCTCAATATCTTATCCCAAAACTTTTCAAAGAAATACACAATCCTTGCAATAGTGTTTTCCTGCTCCTCCACGCTTTCGCCGAGTGCGGCTCTGTTTATATGAACATGCAATCCACATGTACCGCTGTTATGACTGTAATATCCCATTTCAAGTGCTTCGTCTAAAATCTTTTTCCAAGGTATTGTATTTGTATGATATTCCAAAGTCGCAGGGTGGCTTACAATTTCAAAACCATCATCAAGTGAGCCGTCATGTTTGCAATAAACATGCTCATTTATTTTATTACCTATATTCAAAATTCTCTCGGCATTATCGTCATATTCACCGCCTTCATCTATTTCAATCTCTATTCCATAATGCGGTTGTCCGTTGCCGTAAAATATCGGATCCGGTTTGTAATAGTAGTCATGTATTATAGAATCATTTATTTCGTCATAACAATTTTGGCAGTACGGTTCATCGTTGTGATAACACACATCATCTCGGCAAACGTCATCACCACATTCGGTACAAGTTTCGTATAGATTGTCGTAGCAATCTTGGCAATACTCGCCGTTCCTCGAATCATCACGCCATATACTTCTGCCGCAATGGCTGCACTCCGTCACTCGTTGATTAAAACAGTCGGCACATAATATCGTTCCGTCAAATCTTATTGCATTTTGTGAGCTTACTTCTTCTCCGCATAAATCACATCGTACATTTTTATTTTCTTCACTCATTTTCTTTTCCTCCGTTAATATTCGTAATTAAATAGCATTGTTGAATGTGTCACATCGTCTATGACAAAAATCTTTGCACACAAAAAAGGAGTACCTGTTTCAAACAGATACTCCTTTTCATATTCCGGTTGTTCCTGTGAATGAACAATCTTCTGTTTTCCGTTTTCCGCCGATAAGTCGAATACTTGTAAATAGTCCTTTGGATCGTCCATGGCGTCAACCATATCCCACATTATCACTTGTAATTCCAACGGCACTTTCTCCGCAATCCCACTTGTAACAAATCTTTTCCCATTAAACATCTCAATCCTCCTTTTTAATTTATTTAGTCTGTGACTATTCACATATATACTATATATTTATAACTTCGGAAAAGCCAAAATAAAAAAAACTGCGATATATTACTTTTATCAGTAATTATATCGCAGTTTATTATATTACAAATATGAGTTGCTCCGATAATCATATTCAACCGTTATTTTTGTGCATTTAACACTTTCTCAAATTCGGTTGAACAGCTATATCCCATAGTTGTTCCTAACTTGTATCCGCATTGTAAATCAATATCTAAACTTTTCAACAGAAACAATGGACTATGTATTCCTCCCTTTTGCTGTATTCCTAATTGATTCACACCATTGCACCAACTGTCCAGCAATTTATTAATATTATTTATGCTATTACCTACTTTTTTATATAATTCATAAAATAGTATATCTCGATATGATGCATTGATTTTACTTAACAAAAATTCATGAATATGAATCATTTCATGTAATATTACATAATCCCTATCTGTATAATTAGGGGAAATAGTAAGACTCATTTCTTTACTGTCAAAGCAAGCCATATAATCCTTACCCAATGATTTTATTTTACATATAATCATATCATAAGAAAAAGATTGTAATTCAGGTATTGGTATATAATCTGTAACTTCTCTATCTGAATTACCGTCCTTTGATTTACATTCTAAACATTTGCCAACTATACTATCTTGCTCAAACATCATGTCTGAAAAGAATCTCTCTCCAAAATCATACATTCTGCTATTCACATCATCTTCTTCCGGCGAAGCAGTATCAACAGTTTTTTCGCTAAACGGTGAATAATACTCTTCTCCTCTTTTCTTCCATGTATAAAAATCATTCTCTAATTCTTTATCCATATTAAGTAATCTCCTTGATACAAAAAATTAAATAATATCATAACAATAACTTTCCTGACGGTATGTATTCATTATACTATACTTCCATGACATTATCTGTCCATAGCTCACATTGTGTCATAACGGTTTGCACGGCATCCTCCATACCTTCCGGTGGATATTTATGTTTCTTCAATAGTTTTTTTATATGCATACGCATTTTTGCTCTTGCAGACTTTCGTTGTTGCCAATCAATCGTTTTATTTTTACGTAGTGTCTCAGTTAATTCTTTTGTAATAGCAATTAGTTCTTCATTTTCATAGAAATCTTTAATTGCTCGTGGCTTTGTAAGTGCATCATAAAAAGCAAGCTCATCGGCTGTCAATCCAAGTTCTTTACCCTCTTTATTTGCCGCTGCAATCTGTTTTGCAAGATTTAGCATTTCTTCAATAACTTCTTCATTTGTAAGCATTCCATTTAAATATGCGTTCAAAGAGCGTTTCATAATCTCACTAAATTTTTCTGATTTAACCACATTAGTTCTTCTATATACTGATACCTGCTCTGAAATCAATTTTTTCAAAACCTCTACCGCCAAATTTTTCTCTTTCATATTTGCGACTTCTTGAAGGAATTTCGAATCGAATAAAGAAAATTCTTCTTTCACATCTGAAAATAGATTTATAACTCCATCACTTTTAATACTTTGCTTTAAAAGTTCATTTATTCTTGCATTCATTTCAGGTAAAGATATTTTCTTGTCCACACCCGTATTAGTTAATCTCATAGTCAATACTCTTACAGATTCAAAGAAAGCTGCCTCAAATCTCATAGTTTCATCGACCATTGATGAACAAAGCGATAATGACTGATGAAGCATTAAAGCTTCTTTTAAAAATGTATCTTTTTCATCTGTTTTTTCTCTGTCTATGATAAAGTTTACCGCACCGCTTATCGTTTTAGCTCGTTCAAGGTCGGTACCGGTCATAAACTTGGAATAGTCATAACCATAAAACAAATCTTTGCATACAGAAAGTTTTTCAAGAAACTTAGGATATGCAACTTTCGCAACATCGGTATCACCATAGTTTTTCTTATCACGAGTAGTATAGTCATTCATCGCTTGTTTAAGTGCAGAGGCAATACCCACATAATCAACTACTAATCCACCCTCTTTATCTCTAAAAACACGATTTACACGAGCTATTGCCTGCATCAAATTGTGTCCCGACATAGGCTTATAAACATACATTGTAGCAAGAGAAGGTACATCAAAGCCTGTAAGCCACATATCTACAACAATAGCAATTTTTAATGGACTATTATTATCTTTAAACTTTTTAGCCAATTCATCTTTATGATGTTTATTTCCGATAATCTCTCTCCATTCTTCCGGATCATTGTTTCCAGATGTCATAACTACTGCAACTTTTTCCGTCCAATTAGGGCGAAGTTCTAATATTTTTTTATAAATTTTCATTGCTATTGGTCTTGAGTAAGCAACAATCATAGCTTTTCCTGTAAGTAAATTTTGACGATTATTTTCATAATGGTCTAATATATCACTGACAAGAGAATTAATAGTTTGGTCATTACCAAGAACTGCTTCCATTCGACCAAGTTCTTTTTTACTTTTTTCAATAACCTCAGGATCAGCATTTGCCGCAATTATGTCATATTCTTCATCAATTTTGCTTAAAGTTTTTTCATCAAGATTAAGTTTAATAACTCGGCTTTCGTAATAAACAGGTCTTGTAGCACCATCTTCCACAGCCTGAGTCATATCATAAATATCTATGTAATCACCAAAAACTTCGCGAGTGCTTCTATCTGCAGAAGAAATCGGCGTACCTGTAAATCCGATGTACGTTGCATTTGGTAGACTATTACGAATAATACGAGCTGTTCCAACCACACGTTTCGCAACATCTTCGCCTTTTTCATTCTTAGTGATTTTAATTTTTTCAGCTAGTCCATATTGTCCACGATGTGCCTCGTCAGCCATAACAACTATATTTCTTCTATCTGAAAGACAATCAAAAGATTCTTCGAATTTCTGCATAGTCGTAAATATGATACCATTGGCTTGTCTGCCGTCTAAAAGCGTTTTTAAGTGATTACGGCTTTCTGCTTGTATCGGTTCTTGCCTCAAAAAATCCTTGCACTTTGCAAATTGACCGTAAAGCTGATTATCAAGGTCATTTCTGTCGGTAAGCACAACTATTGTAGGGCTCTCCAATGCTTCTTGAAGTAAATGAGCATAAAAGACCATAGATAATGATTTTCCACTACCTTGAGTATGCCAAAACACACCACCCTTACCATCAGTAACAGTAGCATTTTTAGTCGATACAATAGCTTTTCTGACTGCAAAATATTGATGGTATCCTGCAAGAATTTTAAAACGATTTACACCTTCATTTGAGAAGCATATAAAATTCTTTATTATATCCAACAATCTTTCTTTTTGAAACATACCTTCAAAAAATGTATCAAACTGAGCATACTGTGTATTTTCGTAATTCCCGTCTTTTGTTTTCCATTCCATAAAACGATCCTCACCCGATGTAATCGTACCGGCTTTAGAAGTTAGCTGGTCACTCATGACACATATCGCATTATATATAAACATAGATGGAATTTCACGCATATAATTTCTTAATTGTCTGTACGCATCGGACGCATCTGTTTCCTCTCGTGAAGGAGATTTAAGTTCTACTAAAACAACCGGAATACCGTTTAAAAATAAAATTATATCCGGTCTTTTATTGCTGTTTTCAATAAATGTCCATTGATTAGCAATAATAAAAGAGTTGTTATCAGGATTTTTGTAGTCCACAAGATATACAATGGATGAATGTTCTTCACCATCCACAAAATATCTGACAGGAATACCATTTTGCAAATAATCCATAAAGACAGAATTTTTCTGAACAAGCTCTCCATTTTCAAAATTTTTGAGTTTGTACATTGCATCTTGAATAGCATCAGAAGGCAAATTTCTATTCAGACTATACAGTGATTCTTCTAATATCGAATCATATATCGGACTATAAAAATCTCTCTCAATATCCGGTCCATATATATATTCATATCCTAATTTATCTCTGAATAATTCTATTACAGAATTTTCATAATCAGCTTCAGTGTAATTTACACCCATTGATAATCCTCCTAATTGGCATTAATATCACCAAGTTTTAATTGTGTTATTATTACATCTTCATAATTACTTTTAAAACTTTCCATTTTTAAAATAAAATCTTTTTTATTATCTTCTACATCCTTTATATCATACACTTCGGATTTAACTATTTGAAGTATAAAGTAATATAGAGCCAAGTATAGCTTGCGTGCATCTTCTTCTTTAATTTTAGGAAATAAAAAATGAATTTGATATGATGCATTTTCAAATTTGCTTAATAATGTAAGTATCCCTTTAATATTTGTATTTTTACAATCTATTTCAAATATTGTAGAACAAGAATTTCGAATTTCTTCTATTGTTTTATCTCTTTTTATTGCATATAAAAAAGACTGACATTTTCTATAAAATTGAAATAATTCATATCTTTTCTCAAATAAAGCGATTTTGTTTTGATTTTCAGCTATTGTCTTCGGCACTCCAATAGCAACAAGTACTGAAATTATTGATGCTATAACACTAACTATCGCTGAACCTAATTGTATGTAGTCTATACATCCTGGTTGTTTCAATCCTTGTATTACTTCAATTAATTCTTCCATAAAACCTCCAATATTCCTTTGTAAACAATAATTTAGCGGCTTAAAGTTCGATGTCTTAGACATCAAGCTCGCCGGACATAAGTTTAGGTAAGAGTGTATCTCGAAGAACTGCTAACCTCTTGTTTTGCAATCGGTTATTTACGATTTGTTCTATCATTGGAGCAGTTATTGAATCAAAACTATCAAGTGTTGCTTCATCAGGAAGAATAATTTCAAATGCATCAAAGTCTTTTTTGCCGATATGAATTACTGTTGTAGCAACTTGTGTTTGCTCAATTTTATTCAAAAGAGGTTTTATAGTATAGAGAACAAATGCTTTTCCTTGAGGGCGATTGCTTTCAAAAATGCAAACTCGTTGATTTAACCAAGCAGGTTCATTTCCCCAAATATACGGACGAAATTCGCCATCCATACCTACGACAATATCTCCGGGTTGAATTAAATGTCCTTTTGGATGTTCTTCGGTGGTAAAAGTAACAAATGCTTGTTCTTTCAAGTCACGAATACGGATAATTGGTTTACCGAGTCCATCTGTATTAAACAGCTTGGATGCAAAGGGCGCACCATATATGATGTTTGCAATAGCATATATATTCGTGTCGTTCCAGCTCGAAGGTCTAACGCCACCAAAAGGCTCGAAATCAACAAACCAAGCTTTGTAAAGAGCTTGCATTTGCTCAAATAAATTATTGTTTATTGATTCATTAACACTGATCTTTTTGTCAATCAAACTTAAATAATGCACTATTCTTTTTTGTCTTTCTAAGTTCGGCAAAGGTATTTTAACCTTTTCCAAATCCGAGATTGTAATTTGTGACTGAGCAGAACCTGAATCTAAATATCTTAGATTTCTAATTGAAAAGTAGTAATATAAGTATTGCGGTATTGCAACATTTGAATCTATCTTGGCACTTATTGAGAGATTAGTTAAGTAACATTTTTCTCTTGTTAGTTTTACATCGCCAGTTCCACCAACACCTCTTGCTACAATAATTAATTGGTTTGCTTCCATATTGTATTCATCACAATAGCCTACATAACGGTATCCACTGTATATTGGGTATTTACCATTTTCTTTTATGCCACTTTTCTTTGGCATTTTTCCATATCTAAACTTAGCAAAGTCACCAAATATTGATATTGTGAAATTCATCTATTTTACTCCTTATCCAATATATTTTCGATGAGCAATCTTAACATTGCTCTGCTTAACCATTGCATACTGCAAGGTCGTATCAATCTTTCTATGCCCCAAGAGCTGTTGAAGCTGCTCAATGGGCATTCCTTTATCTATTGCCATAGTTGCAAGGGTACGTCTAAACTTATGAGGATGTACCTTATTCAATCCTAATTGTTTTCCAAATTCTCTGAGTCTTGTTTCTATACCGCCTATTTGTAATCTTTTATGTGGTGCTTTTAACGATACAAACAAAGCAGGGTTATCGTCAGTCCTACTTTCTAAATAGTTTTGTAAATGTATCTTTGTACGAGCATCAAAATATACTACTCGTTCTTTGCTACCCTTACCAAATACAATACATTCTCTCTCATTAAAATCAATATCATTGCGGTTCAGCAATACCATTTCGCCAACACGCATACCGGTTGATGCAAGCATATCTATAATTGCCAAATCTCTCAATTCTGTGCAATTATCTCTCATGAGTTCAAGTGCTTCATCAGAATAAGTTTCTTTGATATTTGTTACTGTTTTCACCTTATGTATTCGCCTAACAGGACTTTTGAGTATATAATCCTCATCCTCCAACCACGAAAAGAAACTGGAAAGAATACGACGGATATTGTCAATCGTAACCTTGCTTGATTTTTTATTTTTCTGATACTCAGTCAAGTATCGTCTTATATCCTCAGTTTCAATATGTTTTATATTTTTACCTACCGTTACAATCATCATTTCAATGGTTGCCTTATAATATTTAAGAGATTTCTCAGAACATCCTTCTATTCGCTTTGCTGAAAGAAACAATTCTACATAGTTCTGTTCCGAATTACTCTCTTGTTGTTCTGTTTCCGTTAATTCATACTTTATAAGAGCGTATTGTAACACTTCCTGTAATTTTTCACATTGTGCATTATTCAAGTACGGTAACATGCCTTGAATAATATCTTTAATTAAATCTTGTTTCATAGTCATTTCTCCTTTTGATTAGAGAACGACTATGGGGCGGAAGTTCCCATTTATTAACTCTTGCCACCCACAAGAGTTATGGTAATATATAAACAATAATTTAGAACAGCAAGCACGTTCTTTATTCAAAACTTGGTTTGTTGATTTTAACCCTTTTGGTAATACTATACCTTCCGACTGGAAAAATGGCAAATTGAAAGACATACTGAAATTAAAGCGTCAATCAATTAAAGCGAGAGAAAACACAACATTGCCTTATCTTCCTATTGATGTTATTCCAATGAGAACATTTGCATTAACTGATTTCAAACCTAATGCCGAAGCTCAAAGCAGTTTAATCACATTTGACAAAGATGACATCATTATTGGCGCAATGAGAGTATATTTTCATCGTGTCGTCCTTGCTCCCTGTGATGGTATTACAAGAACAACCTGTTTCACCCTTGCACCATATAATAATGAATATCTTAGTTTTGCACTTTTATGCTGTGACCAAGAAAACAGCATTGATTATGCTCAAAGTACATCAAAAGGTTCAACTATGCCGTATGCCATTTGGGAAGGAGGCTTGGGAGATATGGAAATAATCATCCCAACGCCTGAAATTGCAAAAAAATTCAATGAAATTGTACTTCCGATGCTCCGTCAAATTCAAAATTCATATTTTGAAAATAACCGATTACGAGAAATACGTGATGCACTGCTTCCTCGCCTGATGTCCGGCGAGCTTGACGTATCCGACATTGACCTTTAAGCCGCTAAATTATTGTTTATCTTACTATTAAGCTCTATTTTATCATCAAGCATTGATAAATATCGAGCAATTCTTTTTTGTGTCTCTATATTATCAGTAATATCTACTTCTAAGCTACTTATATCTTTTCTGTTTACAGATCCAAATACCGTTCCTCCTTCTTTTCTTAAAAGATGCGAAACATAGTATTTCATCATGTAGAATAAAAAATCTTGATTTCCATTCTTCATTCTCAATGAACACACTCCACGTCCTAAGCACATATCAACTGGAGTAATATTGAGCTCTCCGACAGGAGCTCGAACACTCATTATAATATCTCCTGTTTTAGCTAATTTAGTTGCAACAGTCGTATATGTATCAAAAGTGGGATATTTAAAGCCAAATGTCCTGTTACCTTGCAAAAAAGGATATCCTATTCCTTCATTATTATAGTACACAGATTTAGGAGATTGTCCCATATTAATATCTGCTATGTCTTCAAGTTTACACTTCATACCCAATCGCCCCCAATTTCTTACGAATTTCATCTTCTAATTCATGTGATTTTGCAAACATATCAGAAAGCTCAGACGTTAATCGTTTCATTTTATCTTCAAATGGTTCTCCATCATCTTCTACTTCTTCGATACCCACATATCTGCCCGGTGTCAATATAAAATCTTGCTTTTCTATTTCTTGAAGATCAGCCACGGCACAAAATCCTTTTACATCTTCAAGTGTACCATTTTGAAATGATTCAAAAGTATCTGCCAACTTTTGAATATCTTCATCCGCAAAGTCTCTATGTTTTCTATCAACCATATGCCCCATTTTTCGAGCATCTATAAACAAAGTTTTTCCCTTTTGTTTTTTATTTTTACTAATAAACCAAAGTGTAACTGGAATAGTAACACTATAAAAAAGTTGTGTCGGCAATGCAACAATCCCTTCTATAAGGTCTGCCTGAATTATATTCTTTCTTATTTCACCTTCACCACTCGCCTGCGAAGACAATGCAC
>ERZ834382.3180-NODE-3180-length-10317-cov-2.780355_pt1 | contig 10317 bp, 10 predicted proteins | sample MGYA00519692_ERZ834382 | MGnify/ENA primary metagenome ERZ834382 (study PRJEB31850, sample SAMEA3708751) | human gut metagenome | biome: human gut; feature: human-associated habitat; material: faeces | place: China | collected 2014 ...
TTCATTTGATTCCCTGCTTTTCATTTGATTCCCTGCTTTTCATTTGATTCCCTGCTTTTCATTTGATTCCCTGCACAATCAATCCCCCAACTAATAATGCCAGCTCACAAATCTGCAGAAAGTATCCCGCCAGATCCCCGGTAACACCTCCAAACTGTTTCCTGCTCATCCGGTAATAATATCCAAATACTACTCCTGCAATTATAAGAAGTACCACCATACCAACCGGCGAACAGAAATACAAATATACTGCCGCCAGGATCAGGTATACAATCATTGTGATCCTTACTGCCTTTTTCTGTGCTCCATCCTGGAAAGTCTTTACAAGACCGCTTCCTCTTGCTGCCGGAAATGTCACTACAGCAATCCCACTGAGCGCTCTTGAAATTACATATCCTGCTGCTACTACCGGAAGCATCTCCGTCCGGATTTCACTCCATACGCCAAGGCTTACGGTAAAATAACAGCAGATTCCGATGACCGCAAAAGCACCGTTATGCGAATCTTTCAGGATTTCCAGTTTCTTTTCTTTATCTCCCCAGGATCCAAGTGCATCCATCGTATCCATAAATCCATCCAGATGGATCCCTCCACTTACAAAAACCGGTATCAATGTCATAACCGCAGCAAACATCAGTCTTCCACTGTTTACTTTCGGAAAAATATTTCCATCAAGAAACATTCCTGCCAGATAAATGAGTACTCCGGTCACAACACCGATCAGCGGAAAGAAACACATCGTATATTTCATATTTTCCTTGTTCCACTCAATGCGCGGCATCGGTATTTTTGAATACATAGAAAACGCAACGATCATCGGTTCTAAAAATTTCATCTTTCGTCCTTCCCATCCAGTACTTCATACTGCTCTACGTGAATATCATCAAAAGTTCCCATTTTACGGTACACCTGAAGTCCCATCTCAAGAAGCGGCATCGCTGCCACTGCTCCTGTTCCTTCCCCCAGACACATGCCACATGTAAGAAATGGTTTTTTTTCTAAAGCATCTAAAATCTTTCTTGACGCAGGTTCATCAGACAAATGGGATGGTAAAATATATCCTGCACATTCCGGAACCAGCCGTACTGCCACAAGTGCAGCCACTGCAGAAATAAAGCCATCTATCAGCACCGGAATCCGGTAGATCGCCCCACCGAGATATACACCTGCAAGTCCTGCTATGTCAAGTCCTCCAACCTTAGAAAGTACATCGATCGCATCTGTTTTATCCGGCTGCATCCGCTCAACCGCTTCCCGGATGACCTGTACCTTCTTTTGCAGACCTTTTTTCGTCAGACCTGCCCCCTTTCCTGTCATGACCTTCGGATCCTCTCCGAGCAATACAGAGACAACCGCACTGCTGGTCGTTGTATTTCCAATTCCCATTTCACCTGTCGCAAGAATTTCGTATCCCGCTTCGGCACACTTCTTTACCATCTGAATCCCAACTTCTATCGCCGCAACTGCCTCTTCTCTTGTCATCGCCGCTTCTTTTGCAAAATTGTGTGTGCCATACATCACTTTGTATTCTTTCTTTGTCACAGACGGCACATCTGTTGCCATTCCTACATCCACCGGGAAAAGATCTACCTTTGCCTCTTCTGCCATGATGCAGACGCTTGTCTCTCCTCTTGTAAAGTTATCCGCCACGATTGCCGTTACTTCCTGTCCGGTCTGTGTCACGCCTTCTTCTACCACACCGTTGTCCGCGCACATAATGATCAGCCCGCGCTTTCGCAGTTCAAAATCTGAAGTCCCCTTAATCCCGGCAATCTGGATCACCGCATCCTCCAGACTTCCCAGACTAAACAGCGGCTTCCCTACCGTCATCCAGTGCGCCCGCGCCTCTTCCATTGCATTTTCATCAAGTGGTTTTATTTTCTCTTTCCATCTGGTCTCTTCCATCTGTAAGTCTAATCTCCTGTCTTTTCGATTTGTCTTTGTCAGCTTTTTACTTGCTTCTGTAGGTTCTACACGCTTCTACAAAGCGTCTGGCCACTTTGGGGTTGGAATAAAAGTATAAATGCGGAAATCCCGCAAACAGATTCCCCTTCATATGAACAGCCTGCCATTTTCTCACACCATCCGGCTTTACGGCAAGTGTATCCTCTCCGTTTTCCGTAGAATCCCAATAATGGAACTCATGCGCCCGGATCTTCTCTCCCTTTTTCATATACACTCCGTTCATTTCCGCAGTCAGCTCAATGTATCCGAATCTGGTAAGTCGCCCTTTTTTGATCCCTTTTCCCGGAAGTACCCCCACCATCGGATAGTGCTTTCCATCTTCCCCTTCCAGCTCTTCTGCCAAATATAGAAATCCTCCACATTCCGCAATACATGGAATTCCATTTTCAATCTGCTTTCTTACATCTTTTCGCATAGCTCTGTTTTCTGCCAGATGTTTCGCACAAAGTTCCGGATATCCACCACCAAATAAAAGTCCGTCTAAATGTTCCGGAAGCCTTGTATCCTCCAAAGGACTAAACGGAATGATCTCACATCCAAGCTCTTTTAAAAGCTCCATATTATCCTTGTAATAGAAACAAAAGGCCAAGTCACGCGCTACGCCGATACGCACTTTTCGTCCGGCTGCTTCCTGTTTTGCCTTCACCGGATGATACTCCATTTCTTTTGCTTCCCAGGCAATTTTCAGCACCGATTCCATATCAAGTGTCTCTGTCAGAATCTCTGCTGCCCGGTCAATCTGTTTTCCCAGGTTCCCTATTTCCTCCGGAAGCATCAGTCCCAGATGCCGACTCTCCAGATGAAAAGCATCCTCCTCCGGCACATAACCAACCACCTGAACCTGGAATCCCATTGTCTGCAATCCCTCTTCGATCATCTTCTTCATCTTCGGATACAGCATCGGGGAAATCCGGTTCAGAATGATTCCCCGGATATTACTGTCATTCCGGTATTCAATCATTCCCTTCAATACTGCCAGGATTGTCGATGCCATACCTCTTGCCGGAACAACCAGGATTACCGGAAGTCCCAGGGTTCTCGCAACGTCATAAGTACTTGCCTCATCCGAATCCAGACTGATCCCGTCATAGTACCCCATCACACCTTCTGTCACCACAAGCTCCGCGCCTTCCGCATGATGCATAAACCGCTCTTTCAAGCGCTCCCGGTCACAAAAATACAGATCCAGGTTCTCGGAATCAATTCCCAGCACCTCCCGGTGAAACATAGGATCAATATAATCCGGTCCGCATTTGCAGGCGCGTACCTTCTTTCCGGTATTTTTAAATGCTTTCATCATTGCCATTGTCACCGCTGTCTTTCCACTCCCACTGGCAGATGCCGCGATTACAATTCCGGGAATTTTCATTCTATATCTCCTCCGTCTGAAATAATATAAATCGGATTTAACCCGGTCATCATGTGATATCTTCCAAGTTTCTTTGACTTTGCCACATTCAGTTGTATGATTTCCGGATCTGCAAGCAGTCCTTCCTCCATCGCCTCCATCGCTTCCTTCACGGTTTCCAGCGAAATTGCATTGATCACGATACGGACGTCCGGATTTTTTTTCTTTATGCACTGAATAATTTCTTTTAACTGTCCTGTACTGCCTCCGATAAAAGCATGGGTCGGCATTTCCAGTGCTTCCAGTGCTTCCGGTGCAACTCCTTCTATCACCTGAACCTGGTCTGTCCGGAATTTCTGCATATTCTTCCTGATCAGCTCTGCACCCTCCGGATTCTTCTCTATTGCATAAACGCGGAGATTCTCTCCCTGAAGAGCAGCCTCTATAGACACCGAACCGGTTCCGGCCCCCACATCATATATTACTGCATTCTTTGTAAGCTTCAATTTTGCAATGCTGACTGTCCGCACTTCCTCCTTCGTCATCGGAACACTTCCACGGATCAGCTCCTCATCTGCAAGATGAATTCCTGTTCTCTTTTCCGGCTTTGGATTCTCGATCAGAATAGTGGTAAGATCACCAAAATCTTCTGCCTGAAGCTCGTTTCCTTTTTTGATCACAATCTCTTCATCCGGATAAGACAAATGATTTCCAACCGAAACGGTTACTTGTTCCAGATGGTAATATTTCAGTTTTTCGCAGATCTCTTTTCCCGCACTTTTTCCAAGGATCAGAAATGTCTTTTCATGGTTTGCAACTGCATAGATAAAATTCTGACTTCTTCCATGCATGCTGATGATCTTCGCATCCTCCCAGCTCTTTCCGACCCTTGCCGCAAGATAGATTACCGAGGAAATTCCCGGAAAAATCTGCACTTCATATCCGTCTTTTTTCAGAATATCCGCCAGCTTTTTTGCCCCGCTGTAAAATCCGGTATCCCCGGAAAACAGCACCGTACATCTGGTCTTTTTCTCCTGCTCATCCAGGATCGCTCTGATCTTTTCCGGCAGATACTCTGCATAGCAGCATTTCTTTTTTTCCCGGAATCCTTCCAGCATCCGCATGGCTCCGATCAGCACATCACTTTCCGCAATGATCTTTCTGACCTCTTCCGTAAGCGTTCCTTTACTTCCCATCCCGATTCCGACAAGATTTACCCGGCATTTTCGGTTTTCCACAGTTATTCCTCCAATCGATAGCCTCTCGGTGTCACCATTTTCCCATCCACATTTCTCGTCTGGCTGTTGCCGATATAAACGGTTGTAAACATATCGACCTCCGTATCCTTCAGCTCAGAAAGTGTCAGAATATGTGCATCTTCGCCTTCACGTCCGATGTTCCGCACATAACCGCAGACTGTATCCGGACTCTGGTACTCCAGGATATACTCGCATGCCTTTTTCAGGTAATCTGCCCGTTTCCGGCTGGACGGATTATACAGACAGATCACAAAATCCGCCATCGCAGCTCCGCGGATCCTCTTTTCAATCTTCTCCCACGGTGTCAGAAGATCACTCAGACTGATCACTGCAAAATCATGCATCAGAGGTGCACCAAGAACTGCCGCACCGCCATTTGCCGCCGTGATCCCCGGCACGACCTCCAGCTCCACCTCCGGGTAGCCCTGTCCCATCTCATAGAGCAGACCTGCCATTCCGTAAATTCCGGCATCCCCACTGCATACCATAGCTACCGTTCTTCCTTTCATCGCCTCATCCATTGCCATCTCACAGCGGATCACTTCCTGCCGCATTGGTGTGGAAAGGTACTTTTTATCCGGAAATCTTTCCCGTATCAGTCCTGTATATACGGTATATCCGATAATAACCTCACTTTTTTCCAGTGCCGTGGACGCCTGGTATGTCATTTCTTTCTCAGCACCCGGTCCAAGACCGATTACATAGACTTTTCCAATTTTACACATTTCCTGCACCTTCTTTTCCTTTGCCTTGCCTGAACTCTGTTGTAAACTCCGGATGATATAAAAGTGACCGTTCATACTCTCCGCCAAGCACCTCACCAACCACGATCAGTGCTGTCTTTGTAATTCCATTCTCCTTTGCTGTCACCGCAAGATCTTTCACCTTACATCTGCACACCTTTTCATCCTCCCAGGTTGCCTTGTAGACGATCGCTGCCGGAGTCTCCGGCTGATAACCGCCTTCGATCAGACGCTTCGACAGTTCTTCCAGCATCCCGGTACTTAAAAAGATTACCATCGTTGCCTGGTGCGCAGCGAAGCTTTCAATGGATTCTTTTTCCGGAACCGGTGTTCTTCCTGCCATCCGTGTGATCACCACAGACTGTGAAATCCCAGGAAGAGTATATTCTGCATTCAGTGCAGATGCCGCTCCGCAAAAGGAGCTGACTCCCGGGCACACTTTATAAGAAATATTCTCCTTTTCCAGCAGATCCATCTGCTCTTTGATCGCACCATACAGACACGGATCACCCGTATGCAGCCGGACAACTTTTTTCTCCTGCTTCTCTCCGGAAATCATCACTTCCATCACTTCTTCCAGCGTCATCTTCGCACTGTTGTAGATCTGACAGTCCTTCTGACAATTCTTAAGAAGCTCCGGATTTACCAGTGAACCGGCATACACCACTATATCTGCTTCCTTCAAAAGCTTCTGCCCCCGTACTGTGATCAGATCCACAGCACCACTTCCTGCTCCAACAAAATGAATCATTTTTCTTTCTCCTTTGCTATTACAATCGAAAAATATCCCGCATCTTCCGGTATTTCTTCTGTGCATTTGTAAATTTTTTCTCCATCCATTCCGCAGTTCATGACCATTTTCGCCTGCTGTCCTTCCTCTTTCAGAACAGCTTTGACCTGCGCCATCTTTTTCCCGGTCTTCATAAGAACCTTCGTCCCCGGAAGCTTCAACTTTTCTTCAATTCCATAGGATCCCGGAAGAACATGCAGCTCCTGCCGATTCTCCACAAGCGAGATCTCCAGCCTTGCTGCCGCAGCACAAAAAGACGGAATCCCGGAAAAGATCTCCCCCTGATATCCCATCTTTTTCAGTCTTTTATAAATATAAATTCCTGTCGAATACACGGTCGGATCTCCAATCGTCAGAAAAACCAGATTCTTTCCTTTCTCCAGAAGCTCTGACGCCTTTTTTGCACCCGCATCGTGTATCTCTTTCAGTAGCTTTTTTTCCTTGATCATTGGCATTGGAAGATACAGCCGCAGCTTCTTTTTCGTCTCCGGCTCTGCCTCACACGCAATCCGATATGCCAGACATTCTTTTGCAAATGTCTTTTCTTCCCCCTCTTCCAGTTCCGGTTTCTTTAACTCCGGACTACCAATTGGAAGTACCAATACCTGACACGCCTTAATCGCACGCATTGTCTTTATCGTCATCAGTTCCGGATCTCCCGGACCTACACCCGCAAGGTCAAATCTTCCTGCCATTTTTTGTCATACCTTTCTACCTATCCGATTTTCTCCCTTAATTCATCCACAAGCAACGTCTTCCCCAGAACTCCAAGCTCATCGGAAAACATCAGCGCCCCGACCTTCATCTTCTCGCCGGCACGCTTTGTCAGGTGATACTCGATTTTCTCCATAACCGTCCGCATTGTCTCTTCCAAAAGCCCTTTTTCTTCCAGGATTTCCAATGCTTCCTTCGTCGTAAAACACTCCATCAGAGCACACACTGTCTCCCGGTCTGCCCCTGCCATTGCCGCATGGACGGCAAGCACTTCCATTCTTGCATCTGCCTGTCTGGAATGAGTATTCATTACGCCTGCAGCGATCTTGACCAGCTTTCCGATATGTCCTACAAGCAGCAGTCCATCCATCTTCAACCGCACGCCGTCATCAATCGCATCCCCGATATAATTACTGCACTTCACCGCAAGCTCTTGGTCATATCCAAGCGTCTGCCTGAGAAAATCATTTCCATAATTTCCCGGTGTCAGATAACAATACCGGTGACCTTCATCACGAAGCATCTTCATTTCCATGAAAATAGTCTGCGTCAGTGCCTGTTCGCTCATCGGTTCTACGATCCCGGAGGTTCCAAGTACCGAAATCCCGCCTTCAATCCCAAGTCTTGGATTAAACGTTTTCTTCGCGATCTCCACGCCCTCCGGAATATAGATCAGAACGTCCGCGCCACCATCCCAGTCATATTTCTCAATCTGGCTTTGCACCGCTTCCCGGATCATCTGCCGAGGAACCTTATTGATCGCCGCTTCCCCGGCTTCCTGCTCCAGCACCTTCCGGGTGAACCGCCCTACTCCGATCCCACCATCTAAGGTCATTCCTTTTTCCCTTTTTTTTGTGACCTTGGCGTAAACGAAGATCCCGTTCGTCACATCCGGATCATCTCCGCTATCCTTCTGAATGGCACAGCTAACCGCTTCATTTTCTCTCTGGATCTCTTCCACTTCCAGATACAGTTCGATCCCTTTCGGTGTCATAAGAGATACCTGGCGGACTTCCTCCCCGGAAAAGAGCATTGCCGCTGCCGCCTTTGCTGCTGCCGCAGCACAGCTTCCCGTTGTGTATCCGCACCGCAGTTCTTTTTGATTTTTCCACACGACCTGCATCTTGTCCATTTCCATTTCGTCTCCTTAGTATTCGATGCCTTTCCTTGCCCGGATTCCTTTTTCAAAAGGATGCCGTACCATCTTAACCTCCGAAATATAATCTGCCAGCTCCAATAACTCATCTGACGGATCCCGTCCGGTCAGAACCACTTCCAGATTGTCCGGTCTGTCTTTTAAGAACTGCACCGCCTCTTCATTCGGAATCAGTCCATACCGGTATGCCGCCATAAATTCATCGATCACAAGCATATCATAATCCCCTGTGCTGATTTTTCTCTGGATCGTATTCCACAGCCTGCCATACATCTCTCGGACTTCTTCCTGTTCCTTTTCAGAAAGTGTCTTAAAAAATCCATAGCTTTTTTCCAGATGAAGTACCTCGATCTCCGGGATCTGATCCAGAATCTTCAATTCTCCTGAAAATTCATTTTTTAAAAAACGGGCAAACAGAACCCGCATACTGCTTCCAGCTGCGCGCACTGCAAGCCCTGTTGCCGCCGTCGTCTTTCCTTTTCCATCTCCACAGTAAATGTGCAAAAGTCTATTTTTCATATGATTCCAGCTTCCCCATTTCTTCTGCAAATACAAGCAGTTCTTTCATCTTCCGGTTGGTTGTCCCAATCACAATTCCTGCATTTATCACCTTTTTACACTGTCTGATCATCTGCTTTGCCCGTTCAAATGCACGATCGCTTACCGGCTCAAATGGCTCTTCTTCTATTACATTGACCGCCAGATGCTTTGCCAGATGATAGTCGATATCATTAGTATACAGGATTCCTGCCGAAAATGGAATCTTTGCTTTCTGAAGGTTTCGGTAAACAGGGATTCCACTGCCTCCAGAAGAGATCACAAATACTTCTGCCTCTCCCTCCGCCTTTGCAAGCTCCACACTTCCGAACAGCGGATCAAAATGCCCGTTGTCGATCTCATAAAGCTTCTGGATAAAATCTTCTTTAAAAATCGCCTCCGGCTCTCCATACCCGAAAATCGTATCTCCTTTAACGCACAGGATCTTATCTGAGATCTTCTGCGCCAGATCGATCTCATGGAGTGACATAATGACCGTGATCTGCTTTTCTTTCGCCATATTTTTCAAAATAGTAAGCAGCTCCAGCTTATAACGGATATCCAGAAAAGAAGTGGGTTCATCCAGGATCAGGACCTCCGGTTCCTGACAGATCGCTCTTGCCAGAAGGATCCGCTGTCTCTGCCCGTCACTGATCGTCTCAAAACTTTTTTCTGCGTATTCTGTTGCATGGACAATTCCAGTGCTTCCTGTGTCTTCTTTTCATCTTCACGAGTTAATATCCCAAGCCGTCCTGTATAAGGATACCGCCCTGCTGCTACGACCTCATAGCAGGTCATCAGCTCCGGCTTTGCCCGCTGTGTCAGCACCACTGCCATCTTCGTTGCAAGCTCTTTGTAAGATAAGTCTTTCAGATTCTTTTCACCGATCGTCACCTTACCTCCAATGAGCGTAAGCTGCTTGGTAATACTTTTTAAAATCGTAGATTTCCCGGAACCGTTTGGTCCGATCAGCGTCAATATCTCACCTTTTTTAATCTCTGTACAGATATCATGGATCAGTACATTTCCATGATATCCGACAGAAAGATCTTTCATCTGAAAATAGCTCTCACTCATATTTATTTTCCTTTTCTTCCTTTTATCATCATGAAAATTACGATCGGTGCACCAAAGATCGAAGTCACAGTACTGATATTCAGCTCCAGTGGTGCAAATGCCATACGCGCAATCAGATCACATCCCATACAGAACACCGCCCCGCCAAGGAATGTTGCCGGTATCACAACCAGCGGTTTTGCCGTCCCGAGAAGATGCTTGATCAAGTACGGAACTGCGATTCCAACGAATGAAATCGGCCCTGCAAATGCAGTCACACATGCGGAAAATACACTGGAAAGCAGAATCAGAATCACCCGGAACACACGGATATTGACCCCCATACTCTGCGCATACATTTCTCCTAGCTGATACGCTCCGATCGGCTTTGACAGGAAAAAGGTAAGGATCAGTGTGATTCCTACCATAAGCGCTGCTACCTTTACATTGCTCCAGCTCATACCGGAAAAGCTTCCCTGTGACCAGCCATGCAGATTCACGATATCTGAATCCTCCGCAAAAGTCACTACAAAATCAGTTACTGCCGAGCAGATATAACCGATCATGATTCCGCTCACCAGAAGAGTTGCCATATTCCGGATTTTTCTTGCAAGAAGCAGGATAAATCCAATTGAAAGCATAGATCCGATAAATGCTGCAATGATCAGTATATAAGATGATACCAAAGTGTAATATTTTAAAAAGATGATCATCGCCAGAGCGACCATCATCTTTGCACCCGAAGAAAT
>ERZ834382.3190-NODE-3190-length-10275-cov-8.796380_pt1 | contig 10275 bp, 2 predicted proteins | sample MGYA00519692_ERZ834382 | MGnify/ENA primary metagenome ERZ834382 (study PRJEB31850, sample SAMEA3708751) | human gut metagenome | biome: human gut; feature: human-associated habitat; material: faeces | place: China | collected 2014 ...
TCGTACGAAATAAAGGTGCAGAGGGAGTGGACGGAATGAAGTACACAGAACTAAAGGAGCACCTTGTAAAGAATGGCGAAATCATCAAAGAACAGTTGAGGACAAGAAAATATAAACCCCAGCCGGTACGAAGAGTGGAGATACCAAAGCCTGATGGCGGTGTGAGAAACCTGGGAGTACCAACAGTAACAGACAGATTTATACAACAAGCCATAGCACAGGTTTTAACACCAATCTATGAGGAACAGTTCCATGACCACAGTTATGGATTCAGACCAAACAGATGTGCACAGCAGGCAATCCTAACAGCATTAGACATAATGAACGATGGTAATGATTGGATTGTAGACATTGACTTGGAAAAGTTCTTTGACACAGTGAATCATGATAAGCTGATGACCATTATAGGACGTACTATCAAGGATGGAGACGTTATCTCTATTGTAAGAAAGTATCTGGTCAGTGGAATCATGATTGATGATGAATATGAGGATTCCGTTGTGGGAACACCACAAGGAGGAAATCTCTCGCCATTATTGGCAAATATTATGCTGAATGAACTTGACAAGGAAATGGAAAAGAGAGGGCTAAACTTTGTGAGATATGCAGATGACTGCATTATCATGGTCAGAAGTGAAATGTCTGCTAACAGAGTTATGAGAAATATTTCACGATTTATTGAAGAAAAACTGGGGCTTAAGGTCAACATAACCAAAAGTAAAGTGGATAAACCACAAGGACTTAAATATCTTGGATTCGGGTTCTACTTTGATTCAAGGGCACATCAGTTTAAGGCGAAGCCACATGCAAAATCGGTAGCGAAGTTTAAGAAGAGGATGAAAGAACTCACATGTCGTAGCTGGGGGGTTAGCAACAGCTATAAGGTGGAGAAACTTAATCAGCTAATAAGAGGGTGGATTAACTACTTCAAGATAGGTAATATGAAAACGCTCTGTAGAGAAATGGATAAACATATCAGATATAGACTCCGAATGTGTATCTGGAAGCAATGGAAAACTCCGCAGAATCGTATAAAGAATCTGATGAAACTTGGAGTTGATAAGGATACGGCTTGGATTACAGCATATACAGGCAGTCGAATAGCGTATGTGTGTCAGCGTAGAGTTATGAATTTTGCAATAAACAAAGAAAGACTAACCCGATTTGGATTAGTCTCAATGTTAGATTACTACACCGAAAGGCGTGTCACTTGTTAAGTTGATTGAACCGCCGTGTACCGAACGGTACGCACGGTGGTGTGAGAGGTCGGGAAAATTTATTTAATTTTCCCTCCTACTCGATTCAAAAATGGAGGAAAATCACATGGAAGAAACAAATGTAACAATGACAGCAGAGGAAATGCAGGGCGAACCTGCAGCAAAGGAAAATGAGACAAAGGCGGAGAAGTTTATCCGTATTGGCGAGTACCGCATGAATAAGGCGGTTGATGCTATTGGCAGACTGGAGAATCTTGCAAATCGAGGTTCCTACGAATATACACAGGAACAGGTAGATGTGATGTTTCAGGCATTAGAGGGGAGGGTTGCGGAAGTTAAGGCAAGGTTTACGCCAAAGAAAGCGGCTGAGAGTAAGACTTTCAGCTTCGGTACAACGGAATAGGAAAGTAACGGGAAGCAAAGGAAAGGCAGTCATGTAGTGTATGTGGCTGCCTTTTTGTCGTATCTATGACAGGAAGGAGAACTGCGTGAGAAAATATGATTTTATATCGGCTCTGGCAAAGGAGACAGCAGCCGAGGTTGTCAAAAATCGTGAGGAATGGATGAAATACCTTACTACAGCGGCGAGATTATACAAGTATCCGTTCCGGGAACAGCTTTTAATCTATGCACAAAGACCGGACGCAACAGCGTGTGCTTCCATAGAGCTGTGGAATGAGCGTATGCACTGCTGGGTAAACAAAGGGGCAAAAGGTATCGCACTTTTGGACGAGGATGATGCACATGGAAAGCGTCTGAAATATGTATTTGATGTTTCAGATGTCCATGCGGCAAGGAGAATCGGACGGTATCCGGAACTCTGGGAATTACATGAGGAACATAAGGAAGATGTAATTAAGCGTCTGGAGCAGACTTATGGTGCTACCGATGATAAGAAGCTGTTTGAAGAAAGACTTATGGAGATAGCTGAGAGGATTGCGGCAGATTATTATGAGGAATTGCTGCCGGATCTGCAGTACATGATCGAGGACAGTTTCTTAGAGGGACTGGATGAACAGAATATTGGCATCCGTCTCAGGGAGACACTGGCAGACAGTATTTCTTTTACTTTATTATCAGCCTGCGGAGCGGATATGGAGGAGTACAAGTCGGAGCTTGCCTTTGATTTTATCCATGAATTTAATTCCATGAACACCCTTGCGGTACTTGGAGATGCAGCCAATGAGCTTGCAAAACCGGTACTTTTAGAGATTGGAAGAACCATAAGGGCATATAACAGGAGCCACGAACAGGAACAATCGCAAAATTTAACGCAGAAAGGACTTGCAAATACTTCTAAAATAGACTACAATGCGTTAAAGCGTGAAAGCGAGAGCAGACATGAAGAACAGATAGACAACAACCAAAACAGCGTAGAAAGGGGCAATAGAGATGAATCTGACATACGAGAAGAACGGGGATTACCTGATCCCGACATTACAGGCGGACATTCAGCCGGAGGGAACGGTAACGAAGTACGGAATGATGAGAGAGACTTATCTGAAGGAGAACCACAGGGGCGTGTACTCAGCGTTTCTTCTGAAAGGAACATTGAAAGAACACCTGCTGACGATCCAGAAGCAGGCAGAGGAGAGAATGGAGAAGCTGACGAGCCAGATGGCGGAAACCGATGGAGTGACCGAACAACTCAAGGAAGCCAATCAAATGCTCTGGGTAGCGAAGATGAACAGCATTCGAAACCGAGCAGAGGAAGTGGTTCTGGGAGAACTGGTTTACAGTCTGTAACAGACACAGATGATCTTCTCCGGGGAGAAGCACCGGAACCCACCTTTACACAACTCAGTCTGTTTCCTTCTTTTGAGGAGCAGGTCGGAACAGTCGCAGCAGCGGAAGCAAGTATGAAATATACCATGCCCGCTGCTTTTTCTTTGCCACAGAATGAGCTTGAAACCATTCTTCGCAGTGGCGGAGGAAAACAGCACAGCAGAAAACGTATCTATGCCAAGTATCAGCAGGGTAAGACACCGGAAGAAATGGCAGAATTTTTAAAGAACGAGTATAAGACCACCGGAAAAGGTTTTGAGTTTGACGGAAATCCTGTTTCACTGTGGTTTGATGAAATGGGTATGCGTATCGGTTACGGTACATCGGCAAAAGAAAATACCCTTGCAGTGATGAGCTGGAGCGAAGTGGAGAGCCATATCCGTGTTATGGTGGAGAATGGTACTTATATGAGTGCCAATGAAGTATTCCTTGTGAATGCGGTGGAGCGTGAGAGAATTGCTACGGACATTAACAATTTCTTCCGTGATGGTATATCGGAAATGCCGGAGAATCTGGAGCTTAAATTTTCTGACTACCCGGCAAGCATGGAAAGGCTATGCGAGCTTTTATCAACAACTGAGGGCAGAGAACTGATTAAGAATGAGCTTGAAAAGGCAAAGGAACAGCTTGACAGCGGAGAAAAGCAGATTAAATGGCGGTATGTGAAAAGACCGGATTATTTATTAGAACAGCTTGCGGATTTAGGTGTGGAAAAGAAAGAATTTCCGGCACCTGATACGGTTGAGGTAAGGAATGAGGACTTCATCACACAGGACGAGATTGATTACAGGCTGACAGGAGGAAGCGGCTTTGAACATGGAAAATTCCGTATCTATGAGTATTTCATGGAAGGGCATGACAAGAAAGATAACATTGCTTTTCTGAAAAATGAATATGGTACGGGCGGCAGCTCCCACGCACTTCCAGGAAGTGACAGAGCGCACGAGGATCACGATGCCAAAGGTATCCGTCTGGAGAAAGGTAACTATGGCAATCCTTACGCAAAGGTGCTTTTAAACTGGAATGTAGTAGAGAAACGTATCCGGGAGCTTGTGCAGGCAGATAAATACCTTTCGCCGGAGGGAAAGGAAGCCTATGCACAGTATAAACAGGAACAGGCAGAGAAAGCCATGCAAAAAGAACAGGCGAAGTTGGAGCGTGGTGTAACCAATCAGGAATTAGATAGAGAAACAGGAACTGTTGCTGAAGGAGAACCAAAAGCACCAGAAACCGGAAAAACAGACATAGAGCAGTTAAATAAAAGGCTGTCTGAAATGTCGGCTGTGGTTAAAATCTGCGGAGCATTAGACCGGAAAGATGTGGTTGGCTGGAACGAGGAAACACAGGCGGTCACGATTACTGACGATGAGCGTACTTTAGAAGGAAAAGAGGTCTATGATTTCCTTTTTGCAGAAGCGGCAGACTATGTAATGATGCAGACAATCAGTGGCGAAACAGAAAAAGCTCTGGAGATGGACGGTCTGTTAAAGGATGCCAGACAGTATGCGTCACGTTATGAGGGAGAGCCTTCCATAGAGCAGACAGAAGAACAGCCTTTGACTGCGGATGATGTTCAAAACCTTGTATTGATAGACCGGGAATATATCAGAGGTACACGAACAACAGTCTATGATTTTGAGTGTGATATTCGTGGGGAACATGATAAGCTGCAATATACGCTTGAGTACCATGATGACGGAGAAGGCTTTACCATTCATACGGAGAAGAATGATATTTGGGAACGTATGCCGGAGCCTGAACTGGCACGATTGGAGGGTATTCTTGGCAGGGAAGCATTATATTTTAAGTACCATGATAAAATAGCCGGGGCAAAGAGCCTTGAGGACATGGAGGAGATTCGCTTCAGCATTATGGAAGAAGAATCTCCTTATTTTTCTGCTGTTTTCCAAAGAGTATGGGGTGAATATGAACAGAAAAATGAAGAATTGTCCAATCCAATGCAAGAAAGTGAAGTGATTGCCGAACCAGAGCCGCAGAATGAAGCAGAAGCGCCAAAGGAACAGCCACAGATTGACAAATCGGGTGCAGTCAACTTCCACATTGCTCCGGAAACAGAGGAAAGTGCCGGAAAAGGCTTTGCGGCAAAAGAAAAATTCCGTCAGAACGTGGAAGCTATCAGAACGCTTGAAAAGATTGAGAGCGAAAACCGTATTGCCACACCAGAAGAACAGGAGATTTTAGCAAAATATGTAGGCTGGGGCGGTCTTGCCGATGCCTTTGATGAAACCAAAGCGAATTGGGCAAGTGAATATCAGGAATTAAAGAGCCTGTTGTCAGCCGAGGAATACGATTCAGCAAGGGAAAGTACCTTAAATGCGCACTATACAAGCTCTGTAATTATCAAAGCAATTTATGATGCGATGGAACGAATGGGCTTTTCAAAAGGAAACATCTTGGAGCCGGCAATGGGTATTGGAAACTTTTTCGGTATGTTGCCGGAAAATATGCAGGAGAGCAGGCTTTATGGTGTGGAGCTGGACGGAATTACCGGAAGAATTGCAAGGCAGCTATACCCGAATGCCGATGTGAAAATTACAGGATTTGAAAAGACAGATTATCCAAACGATTTCTTTGATGTTGCAATCGGAAACGTGCCATTCGGTCAGTACAAGGTAGCAGACAGAGCCTACGATAAGCATAACTTTCTCATACACGATTATTTTTTTTCCAAAGCCTTAGATAAGGTCAGACCGGGCGGCGTAGTGGCATTTGTCACCTCAAAGGGAACAATGGATAAGAAAAGCCCGGAAGTCAGAAAGTACCTTGCGCAGAGAGCGGAGCTTCTTGGAGCAATCAGGCTTCCCAACACAGCCTTTAAGGAAAATGCGGGGACGGAGGTCACTTCGGACATTCTTTTCTTAAAGAAGCGTGACAGGGTAATCGACATCGAGCCGGATTGGGTGCATCTTTGTGAAAATGAAGATGGCATAGCCATGAACCAGTATTTTGCAGACCACCCGGAAATGATTATGGGAAAAATGGAAATGGTCAGCGGGCAGTTTGGCATGGAAGCCACCTGTACACCGGATACAGCCATTCCTCTATCCAAGCAGCTTGAAAAGGCTATATCCCATATCGAGGGCAGCATTGACGAGGTAGAGTTCGATGAGCTTGACGATGAGCTGGCAAGAGAAGCAATCCCCGCCGATCCAGGCGTGAAGAATTACAGTTATACTATCGTGGACGAGAGGGTGTATTACCGGGAAAATTCCATTATGAAGCCTGTGGACGTATCAGAAACGATGGAGCAGCGCATGAAAGGCATGGTGCAGATTCGTGACTGCACACAGGAGCTGATTGACTATCAATTAAACGAGTACCCGGAAGATATGATTAAGAGCAAGCAGGCAGAGCTTAATGAGCTGTATGATGCGTTTTCCAAGAAATACGGTCTGATCAATTCACAGACCAATAAGAGAGCGTTTAATCAGGACTCAAGTTATTGTCTGCTTTGTTCATTGGAGAAATTAGACGATGAGGGCAACTTCAAAGGCAAGGCTGATATGTTTTCCAAGCGAACCATTAAAAAAGCAGAGGTTGTCACAAGCGTGGATACCGCAAGTGAAGCACTGGCGGTGTCATTAGGGGAAAAAGCAAGGGTAGATCTAGCCTATATGTCGGAGCTTACGGGAAAAAGCGAGGAAGAAGTGGCAAAGGAACTTGCCGGAGTGATCTTCCAGAACCCGGTCACAGAAAAGTGGGAAACCGCAGACGAGTATTTAAGCGGCAATGTCAGGGAGAAGCTGGCAACCGCAAGGGTATTTGCAGAGAACCGTCCGGAGTTTGCAATCAATGTTACAGCCCTTGAGGGCGTTCAGCCAAAGGAGCTTGATGCAAGCGAGATTGAGGTGCGTATCGGTGCCACATGGATTGAGCCTAAGTACATCGAGGATTTCATGCGGGAAACCTTTGAAACACCAGATTACCTTTTTGACCGTAACCTTGTAGGGGTGCAGTATTCCGATGTGACAGGACAGTGGAACGTAAAGGGCAAAAATGCGGATCGTGGCAATTCCCTTGTCAATATGACCTACGGAACGAGCCGGGCAAATGCCTACCGCATTCTGGAGGATTCCTTAAACCTTCGTGATACCCGTATCTTTGATACGATAGAGGAAGATGGGAAGGAAAAGAGAGTTCTTAACAAAAAGGAAACCACGTTTGCCAGTCAGAAACAGGAAGCTATCAGGGAAGCCTTTAAGGACTGGGTATTTCGTGATCCGGAGCGCAGACAGACCTTGTGTGCCAAGTACAACGAGCTTTTCAATTCCACCAGACCGAGAGAGTATGACGGTTCCCACCTAAAGTTTCCGGGCATGACACCGGACATTACATTAAGACCGCATCAGCTTAATGCGGTGGCACATCAGCTTTACGGCGATAATACCCTGCTTGCCCATTGTGTGGGTGCAGGTAAGACCTTTGAAATGATTGCTGCAGCAATGGAGAGCAAGCGGTTAGGGCTTTGCCAAAAGAGCTTATTTGTCGTACCGAACCATTTAACAGAGCAGTGGGCGAGTGATTTCCTGCGCCTGTATCCGGGTGCAAATATTTTAGCTGCCACAAAGAAAGATTTTGAGCCTGCCAACCGTAAGAAATTCTGTTCCCGTATTGCAACCGGGGATTATGATGCGGTCATTATCGGGCATACGCAGTTTGAAAAGATACCGCTTTCAATGGAAAGACAGGCTGCCATGATTGAGCGGCAGATAACGGAAATAGAAATGGCAATCGAAGCGGTCAAGGCGGAAAAGGGCGAGCGTTACACCATTAAACAGATGGAAAAGACGAAAAAATCATTAAACGCAAGGCTGAGCCGATTAAACGATACTTCCCGCAAGGACAATGTAGTAACCTTTGAACAGCTTGGTGTTGACAGGCTGTTTGTAGATGAGAGCCACGACTATAAGAACCTTTTTTTATACACCAAGATGCGGAACGTGGCGGGCATTGCACAGACAGAAGCACAGAAGTCCTCGGATATGTTTGCAAAGTGTCAGTACATGGACGAGCTGACAGGTGGCAAGGGTATTACCTTTGCAACAGGTACACCGATTTCCAACAGTATGACTGAGCTTTATACGAATATGCGCTATTTGCAATACAATACGCTCCAGAAGCTTGGTCTTGGTAATTTCGACAGTTGGGCGGCTACTTTCGGAGAAACGCAGACCGCTATAGAGCTTGCACCGGAAGGAACCGGATACCGGGCAAAGACAAGGTTTGCCAAGTTCTTCAATCTGCCGGAGCTGATTTCACTTTTCAAGGAAAGTGCGGATATTCAGACACCGGATATGCTAAAGCTGCCTGTACCGGAAGCAGAGTACGAAAATGTGGTGTTGAAACCGAGCGAATACCAGAAAGAAATGGTACAGTCCCTTGCGGATCGTGCGGAGGCTGTTCGTGATAGGAAGGTAGAGCCACACGTTGACAATATGCTCAAAATCACCAATGACGGTAGAAAACTTGCATTAGACCAGCGTTTGATCAACGATATGCTTCCCGATGAGGATAATTCCAAAGCTACCACCTGTGTGGACAAGGCATTTGAGATATGGGAGGAAACAAAGGAACAGAAGTCGGCACAGCTTATCTTCTGTGACTTATCGACACCGAAAGGAGATGGTACATTCAATGTTTATGAGGACATTCGGGGCAAACTGATAGAGAAGGGTGTCCCACTGGAAGAAATCGCATTTATCCATGATGCCAATACGGAAACAAGGAAAGCGGAGCTGTTTGCAAAGGTAAGAAGCGGACAGGTTCGTTTTTTGTTGGGTTCTACTGCCAAAATGGGAGCCGGAACCAACGTACAGGACAGACTGATTGCATTACACCATTTGGATGTGCCCTGGCGTCCGTCTGACATTGAACAGCAGGAAGGTCGTATTTTACGACAGGGAAACATGAATGATAAGGTCAAGATTATCCGGTATGTGACGGAAGGTACCTTCGACAGCTATTCATGGCAGCTCATTGAGAACAAGCAGAAGTTTATCGGGCAGATCATGACGAGCAAGTCCCCGGTACGTTCCTGTGAGGACATCGACGAAGCGGCGCTTTCTTATGCAGAGGTCAAGGCACTTGCAACCGGAAACCCTTACATCAAGGAGAAGATGGACTTGGACATACAGGTGTCAAAGCTGAAGCTCTTAAAGGCGAACCACACAAGCCAGCGTTATCGTCTGGAGGACAATATCGCAAAGCATTACCCGATGCAGATCACAGCCTTAAAAGAAAGGCTTGAAGGGTATCGGACGGACATTCAGACCTATGCGGCGCATAAGCCTGTGGATAAGGACGCTTTTTCCATGAAGATAGGCAACCGTACCTATACGGACAAAAAGGAAGCGGGTGCGGCGTTGATTGATATGTGCCGGAGTGCCAAACAGCCAAACATGGCGGTCACAATCGGAGAATTTCAGGGATTTAAGATGAGCGTGTCCTTTGACTCGTTCTTCTCAAAGTTTACGATCAGCTTAAAAGGAAGTCTGAGCCATGAGGTGGAAATCGGAGCCGATCCGCTTGGAAATCTGCAAAGACTATCAAATGCGTTAGAGGGAATGACCGGAAAAATGGCAGACGTGGAGCAGAAGCTTTCCAACGTGGAACATCAGCTTGAAACCGCAAAGGTGGAAGTCACAAAACCTTTTGCACAGGAGCAGGAACTGGCGGAGAAGCTAGAGCGCCTTGCAGAGTTAAATGCACTTCTGAATATGGACGAAAAAGGCGATAATGCGTTGGATATGGGCGATGATGAGCCGGACGACGAAAACGGAGAGCAGAGCGCACAGGCACAGGAGGGCGAGCCGGACAGGGCGGAAGATATACAGGCGGTGGCAGAGGAACCGTTAAAGACTGTTGCAAGTTTTCTGATGTCGGAGCGTATCGCAGAGCATGACAAGGAGCGGATGTTAGCAGACGGTTCCAGAGGGCGGGTATCCGTCAAGGAGAAACTTGCCGAGATGAAGCAGAAAATATTCGATCAGAAGATGCCGGAGAAACTTAATACTAAGAGCAAAGAGGAATGTTTGTAAGGAAATTTGGTACAGGGCAGTTGGGAAAAGACTGCCCTGTAGTGCATCTCAATAGTTTTTTGAAATTCCCGTGTGAGGGGGAAAGTTGATTACAAACAGAATAAATTACAGCAGTGAAAGTGACGATACAAATGCAGGAAGAGCAGAAATGTTCTTCCTGTTTTTTAACAGAACTTCAGCAGCTGGCGGGGAAAGGAGACAGTATGGCAAAGTTC
>ERZ834382.3197-NODE-3197-length-10258-cov-2.363030_pt1 | contig 10258 bp, 8 predicted proteins | sample MGYA00519692_ERZ834382 | MGnify/ENA primary metagenome ERZ834382 (study PRJEB31850, sample SAMEA3708751) | human gut metagenome | biome: human gut; feature: human-associated habitat; material: faeces | place: China | collected 2014 ...
GTCCCCGGCGAAGTTGCGATACCCGGCGACGACACAGAGCATAAATTCCTCAATGCCATTCATTATAGCGATGCTTGCATCGGAGAATTTATCCGGAAATGTAAAGCTTCGGGGTTATGGGACAATACGCTTTTCATCCTGATGGCAGACCATGGGACACGTCATATCCGGCATGTGGATCCTTCTACTCCGGCAGCTTATCACATCCCCCTGATATTGTCAGGAGGGGCATTGAATGTGCAGGATACCGTGGTGACGACCATCGGGTCACAAACGGATATGGTGGCTACGGTTTTGGCCCAATTGGGTATGGATCATTCCGGATACAAGTTCAGCCGTAATTTATTGGCCGATCAGGTGATTCCTTTTGCTTTCTTTTCTTATCCCAATGGAGCCGGTGTAGTGACCGAAAAAGGGTCTACTTATTTCAGTTTACAGAGCCAGACTTTTGTCGAGAAAGACAGTGTAAAAGAAGATGGCCGCTTGCTGAAAGCCTATCTGCAAGCGATCAATGAGGATTTTAACCGCCAGTAGATCATTTGCTTCCCGGAATCCCTTTGTATTTGATCGCCAGTAAGGTGAGGTCGTCCGATTGATTGCCCTGACCGATGTGGCTATGGATATCTTCGAGAAGTGCCTGAATGATAAAAGCAGGTGTTTTCACTGTTTGTGCTTCCACACATCTGATCATTTTATCCTGACCGTAGAACTGTCCCGACTGATTTTCCGTATCGGTGATGCCATCGGTATAAAATAACAAGGTTGTATTTTTATTGAAAGTATAGATATGTTCTGAAAATTCATGTTCCTCGAGTACACCGATCGGAACATCGGGGTATTTATTCAGAAAACTGGTCTGTCCATTGTGATGTATGATCAATGGATAAGGATGACCGGCATTGGTAAATGTCATGATTCCGGTATTGATATCTATAATCCCGATAAAGATCGTGGTGTATATATCGTCGTCGGCATCGTCACACATATGTTTGTTGATCAGATTGCAGATTTGTGCTGTAGAAGTGTTATTGCTGGCGATATAGCGGAATAGTTTACTGATGGAGGCCATGTATAAGGCGGCCGGAGTGCCTTTGCCCGCTACATCTCCGATGGCAAAGTAAAGTTGGTTGCCCAGCTGAAAATATTCGTAAAAGTCTCCGCCTACTTCACGGCATTGCCGTAAGTCTGCTGCCAATTCGATATTAGGAGGAAGAAGGATAGGGCGGGGAAGAAAACGTTGTTGAATACGGCGGGCCAGACGCATCTCAGAATTGTACTGTTCTTTCTCGGCCGTAGTGATTTTCAGCCGTTCTATATAGTTCACCAGGTTTTGTTGCAGATAATGAAAAGAATCGTATAAGTCATAAATTTCTTTACAAGATTTCGGGGTAGGAAGTACGATATCGAACTGTCCTTCCGCAACACGACGGGTGGAATAAGCCAACTCGAGTAAAGGAGAGGATAAACGCTTGACAATGTTAACGATACCGATAAACAGGCAGAGTAATCCCAACCCCATAGAAAGGAATAACATGAAATAAAGTTTACCGGATGAATATAAGATCTCGTTATAGGGACAGATGATACCTATTTGCCAATCCATAGGAGAAAAAGGGGTGTAATAGAGGTAGTGTTTTTGTTTGTCCAATTCCACGGTGGTCGCACAGGTTTCCCCTCTCGATATACTCCGGTGGATAAAGCTGGCTTTGGGACCTGTGAGGTGGCTGATCAGATTTTGTTTACCACTCGGCGATGGAGCCGGATGGGCAATGTAATTTCCTTCCCGATCGACGACAAATAAATTTCCGGATCTGAATAACTTATAGCTGCCGATCAGAGCATTCAGATTCTTCAAGGGAAAGTCTACTTTCAAAATAGCACAGGGCTGATGCTGGCTGTTGTGGATCAGATGGCATAAAGCGATGGTCTTGCAGTGGTTTACTTCGGAATAAATCCAATATCCGTTATTGGGTGCCGACTTGATGATTTTAGCTGAGTCCGGATGACAATAGTTGCAAGAAGGATCGGGTTGAGTGAAATGGATTTTCTCATCTGCAGTACGGTAAGCATTGATATGAATGAAATCGGCTACTTCCGGATTTTTCAGATCGTAATGGACCGAACTTCCGATGAGTGTCTTATAACTTCTCAGAATTCGGATGGGTAAATCAGGGATATTTTTATAATTCAGTTCTCCCTGCATATCGGTTACATTTTGCGGAATACTTTCGATTCTTGCAATTTCACGTTCGAAGATGATCAAGGCATTATTGGCGATTGCTTTTGCCTGGCTGTAAGCATTGTTGTTGATAAATTGTTCCAGTGAATTGACCAGAGCCAGAGAGATTAAGAAAAATACGACGAATAAAACAAGGATTAAGTAAATAATCAATTGTTTTGAAAAACTGATGTTCTGACTTATTTTCATAGATGATAAAGAGGCACTTAGGGAGAAGTTAGCTAGCGGTTTGGGTGCAGGATGAATTCGGTGATCACAGGTCTCAAACCGATTCTACCGGGAAACCCAAGATAACCTTGTCCGCGACTGACATATAAATATTGATTTTGATGCCGGTATAATCCGTCGTATTCCGGATAAATATATTGTGCCGGACTCCATTCGTTTTTTCCGATCTTGATTCCGAATTGCATAGCATGGGTATGACCGGAAAGGGTCAGGGCTATCCGGGGTACTTGTAATACTTCACCTCTCCAGTGTGACGGGTCATGGGATAAAAGGATGATGCAAGCTTGCCCGGGGAGAGAATCTATAGCGACATCCAATTTCCCGTAACGGGGAAAAGGGGGATTGCCCCAATTCTCGACCCCCACAAGCCAAAGCGTGTCCCTGCCTTCGACGATGGGAATACGGTCATTGTTCAACATATGAAATCCCATCGACTTCATATTTTCAAAAAATTGGTTCAGGTTGTTCCGTTTGTCCGTTTCAGTAGGCCAACGGGTATAATCGCCGTAATCATGATTCCCGGTAATGGCATATTTACCGTAAGAAGCTTTCATTTCTTGAAATAGAGTGATCCAGGGGGACATTTCTGCTGCGAAATTATTGACCATATCTCCTGTAAATACAATGATGTCCGGTTGTAAACGATTGACTTCCCCGACTAATTTCCGCATACCGGGGTAACTTTCTCCGAAACTTCCCAAGTGGATATCCGAAAGTTGTACAATCTTGAAATGATCGAATTCGGCCGGCAAATTTTCCAAAGTCAGATTTACGGTTTCAATTTTATAATTATAACGCCCTAGAGTAAGACTATATAGTAGAATCAGGAAAAGTGCTCCTGCCAGGATACCCGAAAATAAACGGATCAGTTTGGATATTCTCTGACAACATCTCCGTAATAACAGACCGATTCCGTTGAAAACGGTATAAATGAGTTTCGGTGTATAGAATAAAAATAACAGACCGATCAGTTTTTCTATCCAAAAATAACTGTCGGGACCTTTTAAGCGGGATACGCTGTACTGAAAAAGAATTAAGGTACAGATGAAAAAGAGAGTATGTAATCCATATAATAGAATTTGCCACTTTTTATTCAAATATTGTTTCAATTGAATCCAGAATATGGTATCTGTCAATAGAATAAAAATGAGGCCTGCTATAAATATTAAATTACTACTCCGCATATAATTTTTAAATTATAATATCATAAATATGATATAATGTTTAATGGCTAAGACATACATTTATGTCAGGAATGATTATACGCATTCCTGACAAAATAGTAAACCTTAGAAGTTTTTAAAATAAACCGGTGATATGACCTTGTTCGTCGATATCGATATTCTCGGCAGCCGGTTTCTCGGGAAGTCCCGGCATTCGCATGATTTCCCCTGTAATCGGTATGACAAAACCTGCTCCGGCGGCAATTTCTATTTGGCGGACGGTAACGACAAAATCTTTCGGCCGACCTAGTAATTTAGGATTATCGGACAGTGATTTTTGTGTTTTGGCTATACAAACCGGGAGTTTATCCAATCCCAGAGCGATGATTTTTTTCAAATCGCTTTTGGCTTGTGCTGTATAATCGATAGCTGCAGCTCCATAGATTTCTTTGGCGATGGTTTCTATTTTCTTTTCGATATCCCAGCTCCATTCGTAGAGCGGTTTTAGTTTGCATACGCATTGTTCGGCTACTTTGGCTACCAGGATTGCCAGTTTCTCAGCTCCTTCACCTCCCTTGGCCCAAACTTCCGCTACTTCCATGGGCACGCCCAGTTCTTTGCATTTGTCTGCAACAATTTGTATCTCAGCATCTGTATCGGTGACAAATTTGTTCAAAGCAACGATGGGGCAAATATTGAATTTCTTCATATTTTCAACATGCTTTTCCAAATTTTCGATTCCTTTTCTCAATGCTGCCGTATTCTCTTCTTTCAGATTTTCGACTTTCACGCCTCCATGGTATTTCAGCGCCCGGATCGTGGCGACCAGAACGACGGCGCTCGGATTCAGACCGGCTTTGACACACTTGATATCGAAAAAATTTTTTCTGCACCCAGGTCAAAACCGAAACCAGCCTCCGTGACGACAAAATCTGAAAGCGAAAGTCCCATCTTCGTTGCCAGTACGGAATTCGTTCCCTGAGCAATATTGGCAAACGGACCTCCATGAATGATGGCGGGATTCCCTTCGATGGTTTGCACCAGATTGGGTTTGATCGCGTCTTTCAATAAAGCGGCCATCGCTCCATGAGCTTTCAGGTCACGGGCATATAAAGGACGTTTATCATAGGTATAACCGATGAAAATATTTCCCAACCGTTCTTTCAGATCCATGAAACTTTCCGATAAGCAAAGGATCGCCATAATCTCTGACGCTGCCGTAATATCGAAACCGGTCTCCCGTGGGATACCGGATGATGTACCTCCCAAACCGACGATAATGTGCCGCAGAGAACGATCGTTCATATCCATTACCCGTTTCCAGGTCACAGTCCGGGGATCTAACCCCAGGGAAGAAGTTTTACTTTGGATGTTATTATCGATCAGGGCTGCCAACAAGTTATGGGCTTTCTCGATGGCATTGAAGTCGCCTGTAAAATGGAGATTGATATCTTCCATCGGTAACACCTGTGAGTAACCGCCTCCTGTTGCACCACCTTTGATACCGAATACAGGTCCTAAAGAAGGTTCACGCAAAACAACCGTTGTCTTTTTACCGATCCGGTTCAGCCCTTCGGTCAATCCGATCGATATGGTCGTTTTCCCCTCGCCGGCCGGAGTCGGGGAGATGGCCGATACCAAAATCAGATGCTTGCCTTGCATCCGGGCGGGCTGAATCAGGTCGAGGGGGAGTTTGGCTTTATATTTACCATATAGTTCTATCACTTCCGGATCTATGCCTAATTTTTTTGCAATTTCCGTGATCGGTTTCAGTTTTACGGTACTTGCAATCTCTATGTCTGTCATGTTTTTAATTGTTTGTTGGTTATTGGTTGGTTTTATATTAGTTGAGCGTAAATTCTGTACTCCCTATCAGTTCGTTGTCGCTGAATAATTCTGCAACGTATTTTCCTTTGATCAGACTTCCGTCGTTAGGCCAGTATATCGCCATTTCGAGCCGGTCACCTTCATAATTGATTTCCCGTTTGGCGGAGTAGGTCAGAGAAACATTCTGATATTTAAAGAATGATTTTTCGCTAAAGGCGATCACTTTGTCATCCGGACGTTTCAGACGCAGATAAATCACCCGGTCGCCCCGTTTAGCCGTTACATTTTTCGTGATCACAAATTCCGCTTTCAGGTTGTAACATTTTTTCCAGTTCGTTTCCTTATCTCTTTTATTTACGGGATATACGACGAAGTTTTCTGTCCGGAGGGCACTGGCCTGGGCGATCACTTCTTTCATGTCTTTTTGCTGATTTTCAAGTTTCTGATTCCGTTCCCTGACCCAATTCATTTGTTTGCGTACTTCCGTATTTTCTTTTGCCAGTTTTTGATTCAGCTGATTGAGAGAATCTATCTGTACCACATAACTTCTCAATACATTTTTTAATGTACCGATTTCTTTTTTATAACGATTGATTTCTGCATAAGAGTTATCGCGGAATTTCTTCATCTGATCCATTAAGGTAAGGATCTTTTCCTGTTCTAATTGCAGTTTTTCATTCAGGGTATCGTTACTGGTTTTCAGATCATCGTAATTATGGCTCAGATCGGTAAGTTCCTGTTCCAATAATTGCTTTTCCTCATGAATGGCGGCGATATGTTTTTTATTTTCGGATCTTTCAACTAAAAAGAAAATGAATAATAAAATAAGAACTACCGACAAACAACCGATAACGATCATTAACATTTTGTCTTTCTTGTCCTTGATGATAGAATTTTCTTCCATAATTTAATACATTATTGTTTTTATTCGTTTTTATCTTCTGACTTCCGCAAAGGTAGGAAAAATAAAAGTAAAAGGAGAAATGTTAAAACTAAAAGCATGACGATAAGGGGAGCATAAATTTGGATTTTACAATTTTTTAACGTATTATTGTATAGTCCTAAATCATCAGCATATGCGAGAAGAATTTTTACAATATCTCTGGGCGAATGCTTTGTTCAGAAGTAATGAGTTTGTAACGATTTCCGGTCATGCTGTGGAGGTATTGAAAGTCGGGCTGTTGAACCGGAATGCAGGGCCGGATTTTTTCAATGCCAGAATCCGGTTGGATGGAGTAGAGTGGGGCGGTAATGTCGAGGTACATTTGCGTAATAGCGATTGGAACAGGCATGGTCATCAAGTGGACGCAGCTTACGACAACGTGATTCTGTCTGTTGTCCTGGAGGCCGATGTCCGTATTTATAACAGCAAGGGACGCGAAATCGATACGATAGTTCTGGATTATGCCGATCGATTGTATGAGGAGTATCTTTATATGCTGGGCGGACAACTGAAACCCGGCTGCCGGCGGAAAATAGAAAAAATCGACAAGAGTAGCTTTTATCTGATGTTGCCGGCACTGGCTATCGAGCGGTTGATGAGAAAATGCCGGGAAATCGAGGGAATACTTGAATTGACCCGGAATGATTGGGAAGAATGCCTCTTTCGCCTGATCTGTAAGTATTGGACCGGTAATGTCAATGCAGAGCCCTTTTATCAATTGTCGCTTCGCTTGCCTTATCGGATATTACTCAGGTATGCGGATAAACAAACCGTTTTAGAGGCTTTATTGTTGGGATGTGCCGGGCTGTTGGAAGATGGTGCCGAGGATGAATATGTGGTTGTATTGAAAAAGGAATTCCGGTATTACCGGAATAAACACGATTTACAATCCATGCTTCCCGGACAATGGAGGTTTATGCGGATCCGGCCGGATGTTTTTCCGACTGTCCGTTTAGCTTTGCTGGCTTCGTTGGTCCGTGATTACAGGACTTTGGCCTCCCGTATTTTAGATGCGGCTTCATTGAAGGAACTGATGGGGCTATTCGAAGTAAATGTTTCTGCTTACTGGAACCGGCATTATCGTCCGGGTATTATCGCTCCCGAACGACCTAAAAAATTGGGAGAACAGGTGCGGAAAACACTGGTTATTAATGCAGTGATCCCTTTTGTTTTTTGGTATGGAAAACAAAGAGAGGAAAGAAAATATACCGAAAAAGCGCTGAGATGGCTGGAAGAATGTTCCCCTGAAAACAATTATATCGTGAGGGCCTGGCAAGAATTGGGATTTCGCTTCGATTCAGCTTTACAAACACAGGCCATTATAGAACTAACCCGGGAATATTGCGAGTACCATCGTTGTCTGCAATGCAAATTAGGGCGGGAAATTTTAAAGATATGCTGATCTGAAATCCTGTCAGGGGATTAACTCGATCGCTTCCTGACGCAGGATTAAGGGGAGATTGATTTCTCTTTTTTCCAGGCTGATCAGCCATTCTTCTACTTCTTCCGGACGAAGGGTGTAAAGAATATCCCTGAATACTTCGATCTGTTCGTCGGTATAGGCCTCCGGAGCAATTTGCCGGTAAACATCCAGTTCTTCATCATCGAAGTAATCTATTTGGGGACTGGCTTTTTTCAATCCTTTTTCACATATCGCATGAGCTCCGCAGCAATCTGCCGGAGGAGCGACAATGGTCTCCGGGTCTTCACTATGGCGGTGTTTATGAATAAAAGTAAACAGGGCGACTAAAATCAGCAGCCCTGTTAATCCCGATAGAATATAGATCATTGTGTAGATCTGTTATTTTAATAGTTCTTTTTTTAATAAGTTCACCTGATTGGTCAGTTTTTTGATTTCTGCGTCGGCGTCGGCTTTTGTTTTTCTGATCCAATTCAGTTTTTTTGTCATTTCCTCGTTGTCTGCTTTCAGCTTTTCAACTTCTCCGTTTTGAGCTTGCAGGTTATTGGTAGCACTTTCCAGCTGTGCTTTGATTTTCTGATTCTCAAATTCCAGATTGGTTTGTACTTCGGTCAGCTGACGACGCAACTGATCCCGTTCATTGCTCACTTTTTGCAGACTGCTTTCCAATGATGATATTTGCTCGCTGGTAGATTGAGTAGTAGTTTTGATCTGATCGGCAACATTACTCAATTCGGATTTCAACTCCACTTGTTTACTTTCCAAAGAGCGTAATTTGGTATACAGTTGGTCGATCGTTTTATCTTTTACAGCATTATTTTCAGTCAGTTTGTACCGGATGGTATTGAAATCGTCCTTTGCTAGTTGCAATTGATCTTCCAACTGTTTTTTATCGCGCTTCAGATCGAGCAGATTCCGATCGACTTCTCTTTTTGCTCTGGCTAATTCTTCGAATTTCTTCTTAGAAACGCAAGACACGGATAAAGATGAAATAATCATAAATCCACTCAGGTATAAAATCGTTTTTCTCATATGAAGTGACTCTAATTATTTATTGACACATTTTGGTTTTAAGCATTATAATTGCTTACTTTGGGGCAAATATATAAAATAAAATAGAAACGTAACGTAAAATAAGCTTGAATTACTAAATGTACTGATGATTATGGCCAGGAAATTTCTTTTATTATTGCTATTGATATGTGGAGGCTTGTGTATGGGGCAGGCTCAGGAAGATGGAAAAATTGTATTGAAGGGAGTGGTACAGGATGCCCGGACTAACGAACCTATACCTTTTGTCAACATCGGTTTGTTGGGAACGGTAGCAGGGGTCGCTTCGGATGTAGACGGACGATTCGAATTGGTCATTCCGGATCGGTATGCAACCCATGTCCTGCGTCTCTCGGCTATCGGTTATGCTTCAAAGGATATCAAAGTATATGAAATACAAAATAAACCCGACCTCAAAATCCTGTTGCAGCCGAAAACTTATGGGATCGGGGAGGTAGATGTATACGGACAATTGCTGATTTATAAGAAAATGCTGCAAAATGTCGTTTCCAACATTAACAAGAATTATATTTCTAAACCTTATAATTACGAAGGTTACTTTAAATATAGCCGGCAGGTCGACGGACAGGAAAAAGTGAAAGAGGCGACGGTAACGATCTATGATGCTCAGGGATACCATCGGGAAGATGTTGCCTCGGCTTTTAAAGAATTGAATTATAAATTCAATCAGGTCCGTAGAAATTCCGAAGTGACTTCGGTGTGGGACGGCCTGACCTATTTCGATGATATTCTGACAGCAGATATCGTTAGGAATACCCGTAATGTATTGGATATCGTCAATTCCCGTGATTATAAACTGAAAAGTAAAGGTAAGCTGGTCTATGAGGGTGATTCGGTTCAGGTGATCAGCTATCAGGCTACTCATCCTTCTATTTCAACAACCGGTGATCCGGCGGTGCAGACCTATAGCGGAGAGATTTATATCAATCTGAAAGATCTGGCGGTCTTAAAGAATGTCGTCAACCTGACTTCCCGCGATTTTAATGGATTAGGCCGGAATCTGGTTACGATCAATGAAAAACCGAAAAGTGATGTGAAAATGACAATCACCACAACCTATAAGAAATTGAAATCGGTTTACTTTCTAAGTGGTGTCCAGGTGGAATATTCCTATAAAGAAGAGGGGAAAGAGGTAAAAGGGACGATGGAGTATATCACTACCCGTGTAAACAGAACTTCTCCTACAGTTATTGAAGGCCGGATTTATTACGAAGATATCGAGGCTAACGAAGAATTTTGGAATCGCTATTCGGTCTATTTTGAAGAATAAAATGGAGAGAAAATAAAACGTGCCTTCGTGTTCGGGGGCCCGGTCGCTTCTGTCGGTCGTCTGGCTTTTTCTGAACGACCGACCCGTGGTGTCTGAC
>ERZ834382.3223-NODE-3223-length-10163-cov-3.261872_pt1 | contig 10163 bp, 9 predicted proteins | sample MGYA00519692_ERZ834382 | MGnify/ENA primary metagenome ERZ834382 (study PRJEB31850, sample SAMEA3708751) | human gut metagenome | biome: human gut; feature: human-associated habitat; material: faeces | place: China | collected 2014 ...
CTTAATAAAAATATCATAATCTATATGAAATAATTCATATATTTGAATTATTTATATTAGTGTAGCTTTATATGTAATTAGTTAAAGTGCTATAAAAATTGATAAGTTTAAATAAATTATAAGTATGTATATAGATTAAAAATCTTTTTCATCCCGTGGGTATGTTCTTTGTCATATTTCTAAAAAGTTAGAAATTTCTGTTTGTTTTAATTCCAATAATTATATACTTATTTTAATCTTTTTAAATATATTTTACCTAATATTTAATATAAATTAATATAGCTTTATTTTATAAATTTTCTGATTTTTTATCATGTTCATCATTATTAAAGTAGAAAGAGGGCAAATTAAGATTAAGCAAGTCACCGGGTTTGACCTCTAAAATATCGGCGATATTAAAGAGAATTTCTAAAGAAAATGATGAAGTTATATTAGGGGCTTCAATGGAACTAAGATGTGAACGGCTAATATGTGCTTTCTCAGCAAGTTCATGTTGAGTATAACCCTTAGCTTTTCTCAAAGCAGAAATCATTAATCCCAGTTCCACAAATCGGTCTCTGTTTTCAAAACCAACTTCTTTACGTATTATATGCACTCCTTGTTAATTATTAAAATATAATAAATATATTTAACTGCGTGTTTGTTTAATAATTTACATCATATGTATATTTATTCATCTGTGCAAATTATTAAATTTGACTTTTACAATATTTTAATATGATACTAATATGAAATGTAAATAGTTGTTAGTATCGAAATACCATTTAAATTATTATATTTACTATAAGTATCTTAACATAAAAAGAAATAAAAGATTACATTTATAAATGTAATTTTTTATTTTTATAATGATAATATGAAAATATTGTAAATAACGAATTATAAATATTTTAAATTGATAATGGGGTTTAGGCAATAATTTAATGAGACAAAGTTAATAGCAGAGGTTTGGGGGGAAGTTCAGGCGGTGGCTCCTCAAATGTTAAGGACAACTATTTTAAAGTCACTTTTAACTTAAATTATGAAGATGTTGTGCTGGCTCCGAACTCGCAGTAAGTAAAATGGCGAATATGTGCTGGAATCTGATACGCCTGATAGGTATGGGTTTTCATTAATATGCTGGTTTAAGGAGTTCAATTTTACTGACAAGTTTGATTTTTCTCCAGAAACCGTTAATTCAAATTTGAATATTTATGCTGGTTGTGCTAATTACAGGGATATTCAGCAATAGATGTTAATTATAAAAAAAATAATAAATTACAAATTTCAAAATCTTGGCTCAGGAGGATACAAATGATTTTTAAATTCAAACGTTTTATTTTGTGTTTATTTGTTTTGATAGTTTCATTGTTTTGTGTTTATCCGACTTATGCAAGCGTAAGCGGTGATGCTGTAAAAATTAATGGTGAGACATATAGGATTACATCTAGTAAAAATATAAATGTATATATAGAAAGAAGCAAGATAAATTTTGATGTTGAACCAATAATTATTGAGAACAGAACAATGGTGCCTCTGCGCTTTTTAGCGAATGCCATAGGGATTAAAGATAATAAAATTATTTATGATGAGACCGAGCAAAGCGTGATATTAGAGTATAATGGCAAAACAATAAAATTGATTGTCGGAGACAAAAATGCCTTAATTGATATTGATGAAGTTGAACTTGATGTTCCGGCCGTTGAACTTAACAACAGAGTATTAGTTCCCCTTCGTTTTGTCTGTGAGACGTTCGGATATAATGTTGATTATGGCGAGACAGAAACCAGTATGAACATTTTTATGAAAAAAAGAAACAGCCCCACTAATTTGTAAAAATACTAAAAGCGCCTTGAAACCGATTCACCGGTTTCAAGGGCGTTTTTTATTTAAACCGGCATTTGTTTTAATCATTATATCCATTAAAAATTATTATACCGGAAATAAGTCTTGACTTTATAATTATTATATCATAATATAGACAATGTGTATAATTTTATATAATTACATATGGGGGTAAATATGGTAGTTGGTTTTGCTTTATTGTTTGCTGCCGGAATTTTTCAGGGAAGCTTTGGTTTGGGGTATAAAAATTATAAACCGTTTTCTTGGGCGGCATTTTGGGGGATATATTGTCTGCTGTGTATGGTGACGGTAATAGGAGTTGCATGGATTCAGGTGCCGTCTTTGCCGGAGTTTATAAAATATTATAAAATACTGCCTGTATTTTGCGGTATGCTGTGGGGAATTTCAGCTGTTGGATTTTCTAAAGCTATTGATAAAATCGGAATGTCTATGGTATATGGAATATCTATGGGGATTTCAACAATCGTTGGGTCTGTTATGCCGATGATATTAAATTCTGCACTCCCTGTTGGAAGCGATGCGGTTAAACTGTATATCGGCCTTATTTTGACTGTTATCGGAGTAATTATTATTACTGTTGCAGGTGTAAGGCGTGACGGAGGGGCAAAAGGATCTGCCTTAGGATACCTGCTTTCCATTCTTTCCGGCTTAGGTTCCGGAGCGATGAATATAGGGTTTAACGGATCTGAGGTTTTGGGATATGAGTTAATGGCTTTAGATTATTCCCAGTTAGCTATTTCAGCGGTGAAATGGCTGCCTGTGCTTGTCGGCGGATGTATTATGGGGATGATTTGGTGTATCTGTGAATTATTTATAAGAAAGGAATGGTATACCGTTAAACTAAAAGGCTCCGCCGTTAGGTCGGCAAAATTGTTTATTGTGAGTATGATATGGTATGCAGCATTGTTATTATATGGGCTTTCTATAATAATTTTGGGAGAAAAATACAGCTCTGTTGGATGGATTCTGTTTAACGCTTTAGCACTAATAATTTCTACTGCCTGGGGGCTGAAAACCGGGGAATGGAGAAATCACTCCAAGAAGCTGCTGTTTATAGGATGCGCTGTTTTAATTGCGGCGTGGATGTTTATATAAAAGTCAATTTATAATAATTTACGATTTGATAATTGTTTGTTTAATCACAGGCAATTATCAATTTTTTATATATAATTTCGGGCAGTATAATACCGAGCGGATTAAAACATCAAAGAATATAGCTGTATGTTATTGTTTATATTAATTTAAATATTTAAATATATCCGGTTTCTTTATCAATGTGACATATGTGCAGGATTTTAATACATATGTTTTATTATATTATATGGTCAGTATATAAACATATAATATTTTAAAACAGCCGAAATACTTTTAAAGTATAATTATAGTTTTTTATTTTATTTTTTCAAATGTGATATTTATCATTGTCTTCCAGTCTATTCGTGTGTTATAATAATATTATTGCATAGATATTTTAATTTTATAGTATTAATATGAAATAAATATGTTGTTGGGGCAAAATTTTATATATATTAAGTTATAAAATAAGACATGAGGTGTATTATGATTAATGAAATAAATGAACTGTCTTTATCCCAAAACGGTAGTTTAAGCGCAAAAGATTTACGATTATTTTTACTAAAAAATTTTCATAATAAGAAATACATTTTATCATGCGATTCGAGAAAGAGTGTGTTTGAAAATGATATTGAATACATTATTAAACTGATAGAAGATAATACATATATGATTAGGGATATGATAAATTCTGTTATAAAATATGAAGAACTGAAACCTGAAAGCCTGGATATTCTACACAAGGTCAATGCATCAATGGGAACTACTTATCTCAGGCTGAGAAACCTATGCGAGCTGCTGATGAGTAAAAATGAGGCTGCTCTTTATAAAAAAACTAAGGTAAGCCTGGTAAAATATATGAATGAGTTTATAAACACCGTTCATAATAATCTGCCTGTAACTGTGAGCAAGAATATTCATCTTAGAAATAATATGAGGAGCGAGGCGCTAGTAAGCGTTGATATAACGCGGCTTACACATATACTTGTTAATTTGCTGGTAAATTCAATAGTTCACAGTCACTCAGAAAACGGTCGGGTGGATATTATCGTAAATAATTTCTCAAATGAAAATACCGTTGCTGTTTCTGTAGTGGATTACGGTATTGGAGTTGATATAGAAAAAATCAAATCATTTTTAAACCGTGACAATATAAGTATTTTCGGAAAGAATAACGGATTGCTCAGATCTTATAAAGGTTATGGCTTAATAGTGTGTCAAAAACTTGCCAGCAGTATGAACGGTAAAATATTGGTATCAAATATAAAGGAAGGCGGTTCGGTATTTAGTTTAATTCTCAAAACTGATATAGGTGAGGACAAAGATGGAGTTGTTCCTCTTCGAGATGTTCTGAGCTATGGAAAAGATTTAGTGGATACAAGCTTGATTGCGTTATCATTATTTGGTGCCTTTAAAAATGAAACTGTTTATCTGTCATAAAAAAACTGCGGCAAGACGATTTATATAGATAAAGATATAAGAAAATTAGTTATTAATACAAACGCTTGAATTTCGGTCTTCTTCAGCCGATTTCAGGCGTTTATTTCTTATTATAGTATTTTTACATTTTTCAGATCTGGTTTTTTATTTAATAATTTTAAAATACCTCTTGACAAATTATACTATGCGTGATATAGTATCATGTGAAAGGAGGTATTTCATGTGGATGTACAATTAAAGCGCGGAATATTAGAGATTTGTGTGTTAGCGTCTGTCAAAGGTGAAGATTCATATGGATACAAAATTATAAAGGATATACAGCCATATATGGAGATTTCTGAATCTACTTTGTATCCAATACTTAAGCGCCTTGAAAGTTCGGGATGTCTTACTCATTATTCGGTTGAGCATAACGGAAGACTGAGAAAGTATTACCAAATAACTAAAGAGGGGATTGAGCGTATTAATGTATTTATATATGAATGGCCAAATGTGACGAGAGCGTATGATTTTATAAAGGAGGCGGTTAAAAATGATGAATAAGGATGAGTTTTTAAATGATTTGCGTCATGCTTTAAAGGGGTTGCCTTATGAAGAGGTAAATAAGACTTTGGATTATTATTCGGAACTGATTGATGACGCTGTTGAGGACGGCGCCGACGAGAAAACATTTATCGCAGGTCTTGAGGACGCGGATACAATAGCAGGACGGATTACTGACGAGACGTCAATACGAAAGCTTGTAGCCCGGGAGGTTAAGGGGAAGCGGTTTAGTGTTCCTGCGATTATATTGATTATTGTCGGGTCTCCGATATGGCTTTCAATCTTGATAGCGGTTGCCGCGTCATTACTGGCGCTGTATGTATCTGTTTGGTCTGTTGTTGTATCATTGTTCGCCGCAGACGTTGCGTTTGCTGCTTCAGCTGTTTTAGCCGTTATTGCTATGCCTTTTGTGTTTGTTGAGAGTATAGCAAAAGCTTTGTTTTTTCTTGGTACGGCAATTGCTTGTGCAGGTTTAGCGATACTTGGATTTTTTGGCTGTGTATGGTGCGCTAAAAAACTAATACAGTTCACAATGTTTATAGTCAGAAAAATCAAGTATAAATTTATACGCAAGGAGGCTGAGAGAATATGAAGAAGTTAATCATTACAGCGTGTATTTTATTTGTTTCGGGAATAATTATTGCCGGCGCGTCTATTGCGGGCGGGGCTTTTGAACCAGTTGACCTGAAGGCGCAAAGCGTAGAGTTTAACGCTTCGGATATAACTGCTATGGATATTGATTCCGTCCTTGACAGAGTAGAAATATCAGGATACAGCGGTGAAAAGGTTAGAGTTACTTATAGTGAAGACTTAAAGCGAAGCTGCAGTGTTTCAGTTGAAAACGGAATTTTGAAAGTTGACTATAAATATGGTTCAAAGTGGTATGACAACCTTTTCAGTATTAATATCGCAACATATGTTGTAAATATAGAAATTCCGCAGGGGCAGATTCAGAACTTTGATATTGACGCCGGTAACAGCGATGTAAGTTTGGAAAGTTTAAACGGAAGTTTAAAGTATATTGGCAAAAGCGGCAGAGTAAGTATGGAGGACTGCGCTTTTTCGGATTTCAAACTGGAAATTGACAGCGGAGATATCAGTATCTTAAATTCTACAGCCGGTCAGAGCGGGAGCAGTGCTGTTATTACAAGCGGATATGGGAACATATATATTGATAATTCAGTCTTTTCAAATACTCAAATCAAAAACACTTATGGAAATTTGAAGCTTACAGAAGATAGCTTTGAAAATCTTTCTGTTGACGCTAAAAGTGGAAATATGATGTTAAGCAGTATTAAAGTTTCTGATACAATTGAAAGCAAACGCGCGTACGGAAACTTTATAATGGAGGACGTTTCATGCAGAGCTTTAATAGACGCAAGCGATAACGGCGATGTTAAATTTGATAATTTGACCTCAGATTATATTGACCTTAAATCTAAAAATGGAAATATAAGAGGAAATATAAATGGTGCTCAGACGGAGTATATAATAACATCCAACAGCAAATACGGCAATAATAATTTGGGCAGCGCTGTGAACAGCGGAGATAAGAGACTTAACGCCGAAACTGACAGCGGAAATATTATTATAGAGTTTGAAAAATAAACTGTTTTATTTAGCCGGTTCAAAAATATCAGGGTGAATAAAATGGCAGCCGCTTTGTTAGGACAGAAAAAATGAAAGGTTTTTAATTTTCTAATAAATGAATAGAAAAAAATAAGACTTCATTATAATGAACTTACCCCCAAAAAGGTAGACCGAAAATATAACAATTTAAGGTCAGTTCATATTGTTTGAAGTCTTATTTTTATTTAATATCATAATTAATTTGAGACATTTTATAGATTGGCTAACAAATTTGTTTAGTAAATACCTGTTATTATCTTATTATTCTAATTTGGTATTTGTGTTTGCAGTTTTAAAGATTTTTTGCCGGTATGTATTATAAAGTATCCATATGCTGTTGTTAAAATTCCTGCAATTATATAGCTTATTGTCCAGGAAAGGTTAAACCCAATCTGAGCGTTAAGAATAAAGCTTGTGATAATAAACGCGTAGAACATTCCGGGAATAATTGCGAGAATATATGGCTTTTTGTTCTGTATAAAATAAATGGCAATCATAGCGAATGCAAATATTGCTATTGTTTGATTTGCCCAAGCAAAATACCGCCAAAGTATATTGAATCCGTCAGCATTCAGTTTTGAGAATAAAAGCAGTGCCGCCACAAGCACAAAAATTGCCAGTGATACCATCAATCTGTTTCTTTTTTTTGACTGGTCAATATGCAGGGCGTCTGAAACCATTAGTCTTAAAGAGCGAAGCGCGGTGTCACCTGATGTTATAGGAAGGACAATAACGCCTATTATCGCAATCATTCCGCCTATTCTGCCAAGAAGGCTGTTGGCAACTATACCAACAACGTTAGTCGCCGGGGTGTCAGCGTTGGCAAGTCCAAGATTCATAACTCCCATTGCAGCCGCAGCCCAGGTCATAGCAATAAAACCTTCAGCAATCATCATATTGTAAAAGGTCATTCTGCCCTCTTTTTCATTGCCTATTGTCCTTGAGATAAGGGTGGCTTGTGTGGAGTGAAATCCAGATACTATGCCGCAGGCTACGGTTACAAAAAAGATTGGAATAAAATGCAGACCTTTGGGATGTATGCCGACAACTCCAGTAGACCAGATTTCATTCAGCGGATAGCCTTTAATAAAAAGTCCCGCAAATACGCCTAAAGCGGACAAAATCAGTACAGCCCCAAAGATAGGGTAAACTCTGCCTATTATTTTGTCTATAGGAAACAGGGTTGCAATTATGTAATAAACAAATATTGCACCGTAAACAATCCAAATAACTGGATTTGAAAATCCACTGTTACCTTTCAAAATTTCGGTTACAAATAAGTCGCCAGGAGTATAGATAAAAACAGCTCCGACCAAAAGCATTAGCAAACAGACAAATATGTTATATACAACATAAATATGCTTACCTAAAAATTGCTGAATAAGTGACGGCATTTGTTTTCCGTCATTCCTTACGGAAATCATTCCGCTCATATAGTCATGAAACGCTCCCCCTATTACACAACCGATAGGTATAGTGATGAATGCAATAGGACCAAATAAAATTCCTTGAATCGGACCTAATATAGGACCGGTTCCGGCAATATTTAAGAGTTGTATCAAGCTGTTTTTCCACTTTTTCATAGGAACAAAATCTACTCCGTCATTCAACATTACTGCCGGAGTTGTTCTATCATCAGGTTTAAATATTTTCTCGCAGACCTTTCCGTAAACAGCTCCGCCGGCAATAAGAATAATTAATCCGGCTATAAAAGTAATCATAGTCATACCTGCCTTTTTATAATATATTTAAAAGTTTAATAATTTTAGATTTATTGTAATTCGCTTTGTATCAAATTTATATAGGCCGAAAGTTCGTCAAAGAACCGTTAATATAAGCGTTAAAATATGAAAAATTCAATTACTGAGCGTCGAAATACGTTTGAATGAATACTATAAAATAAGTTAAATAAACATAGATTTAAAGCTTTACTTCATCAGACAAAAATTAATACCTAATTATTATATAAAATTTGTCTTATAATGTCAATTGCTTTATAGTCAAATGTCTGCTTGAATTTTAATATAAAATAATGTATTATAATATGATATGATAGTAAATCATAAAAAGAAGGATTTTTGTATCTAAATATTATTGGGAAACGGATAAGTGTTATTATGATTAAAGTATTTTTATTGGGTGATTCGATAGTTACCGCATATGGTAAAGACAGTGAAAATTTTATAGGGGGCTGGGGCGACCATTTAGGAAGTTTTTTTGATGATAAATTTGTTTCGGTTATTTCATGCGCGGAAGGCGGTGAAAGCTCCGGAAGTTTTTTAAATGACGGCAGATTTATAGATAATGGACTCTTTACTAAAGAAATGTTTCCTCAAGGGGTAGGCCCGTGTTATGAACTAATAAGAGAAGGAGATTTTGTATTTATTCAATTTTGCCATAATGATGATGATTCTGCCAGACATGAAAAAAGAGAACTAAGACACACGCCGCTCGGAACGCCTGATTCTAATGGAATTTATCCCACAGTTTTGCCAATTGGAAACACGCCTTATTCTTTTGAGTGCGGAGCGACTTATAAGGGCTATTTAAAATTTTATATTGATAAAATAAGAAAGCGCGGTGCAGCGCCTGTTTTGCTCACACCTCCTCCAAGAGGTGTTTTTAAAGATGGAAAAATCGCTTCAGTTCCCGGTAATCACGGAGGGACAGACGAATTCGGAGAATATGCCTATATCAGAGCAATTCGTCAGGTTGGCGAAACGGAAGACGTCACTGTGCTGGAGTTGTTTGAAAGGTCAAAAAACTATATTAACAGTATTGGGGAAGAGAATTTCAAATACTTGCAGTCATTAAAAGACGGTTCAGGAAACACCATAGGCGAATCAAGATACGGCAGGCCTAAAGCCTGGCCTCAGGACTATAATGAAATAATGCAGTCAGGAGAATTCGGAGAGATTGACAATACGCATCAAAACAGATTTGGTTCTTTTGTTTATGCGGGTTTTATTGCAGAAGAGATAAGAGAAAAGATACCAACTCTGGCAAAGTTTTTGTTAGAAGAGTCAAGCAAAAATGTTCCGCCGCCGGAAGGTTTTAGATTATAAAAATAAATTAAATTTGCTGAGTTTATATAATCTGATACGTTATAATTTTCATATATAACTTTGGAACTCTTTTAAACTGTTATATTAAAAAATAAATTTGCAGTGATTATAAGCATAGCCAAAACTAGAATATGTATTAAGAATTAAGTTAAAATATATACAAAGTCTTTACTGGACACACAATAAAAATGGAAAGACTACAATAAAGCGGTCAGAAGTGTTAGGGCCATCTAGCATAAAATTTTTATATTTATTTTTATTATATACCTCAACTTTTCTATGCACTTTATTGTTTCATTTTCAATTATTTCCGTATATACAGTGTTTATAGTGAACATCGGTAGGGCAGACGACGTCTGCCTCGTTAGGTGAACTACCATCTCACGCAAAGCGTGAATATATTTAGAATAGTTTGTTATAAACCTTTCTAAATACAAATTTTCCGCGACTGCGCGCCTTACGCGGCGTACTTCGCACGCCCTACCGATGCTTGCTATACCACATTTTTATAGAATTTTTATATTTATTTTTATTATATACCTCAACTTTTCTATGCACTTTATTGTT